>Ga0116171_10000440_pt1 | contig 44028 bp, 40 predicted proteins | sample AD_JPNHW2_MetaG_FD_89798 | JGI IMG/M metagenome (GOLD analysis project Ga0116171, IMG submission 89798) | Active sludge microbial communities of municipal wastewater-treating anaerobic digesters from Japan - AD_JPNHW2_MetaG | ecosystem: Engineered > Bioreactor > Anaerobic > Digestate | place... | reverse complement strand
GTAAAGAGATACTTTCTAAAGGTCATCATACCTTGCTCTGGAAGGGAACTGATGCTAAGGGCTGTTCTCTTGCCAGCGGAATATATTTTGTGCGTTTAGAAACCGAAGGAAAAAGCCGGTGCCGCAAAATGATGATGGTAAAATAAAATAGTGAGATGGTAAAATAGACAGTAACCCTGATTTATTATAAATATCTCTTTCGGATAACACAGATAAAAGAACAGGAGATGTTTTATTTTATTCTTTTTCCCTTATATTCCCTGCTCTGAGTTAATAGACCCAAGTTACTTCATTTCTCTTTTCCCTTTATGAAGAGAAAAAACCTTTTGTTGACCTTCCATCTTGACAGAAAGCAGGTCTTGCAAAAGATAGCAAAAAAACAGAAGGGAAGAAAAAAGAGTGGAAAGACCTTCCTGGCAACAGTATTTTATGGAGATGGCATATCTTGTTTCCAGGCGCAGCACTTGTTTGCGCCGAAAAGTAGGTGCTGTTTTGGTTCGGGATAATCAAATTATAGCTACCGGTTATAACGGCAGCCCTAAAGGTGTTCCTCATTGCTCAGAAATTGGTTGTTTAAGAGAGCAGCAAAATGTTCCTTCCGGTAAAAATCATGAACTTTGCAGAGGAGTTCATGCCGAACAAAATGCTATTATTCAAGCAGCTATCAATGGTTCTTCCACTCGGGGTGCCATTCTTTACTGTACCAATCAACCCTGCAGTATTTGTGCCCGGCTAATAATTAATGCTGAAATCAAAACCGTTTATATAGCTGAACCCTATCCTGATGAATTAGGGGAAGAACTCTTTCGGGAAGCAGGTGTTGAGCTTATCAAGTTTGATTTGAAAAATAATACGCTAAAGAAACTAATCTAATGAGCATTTTTCGTAAATTTAGCGTAAAGGACTTAATCATAATCACTTCCATAGCTGCTTTGGGAATTGCAATTAAGCAGGTTATCAATCCTGTAACTAAGTTAATTTCCACTCCTTTGGGCATACCTGGTGGTTCAATTACCGGTGGACTTTATATGCTGTGGTTGGTTTTAGCAGTTGTAATAGTAGATAAGCCCTTTACAGGAACGCTTTTTGGTCTGTTACAGTCAATTCTGGTATTGCTGATTGGAATGGCAGGAAAGATGGGTGCTTTTTCTTTGGTGGCATATACGGCACCGGGGATAATTGCTGACCTGTTATTTTGGCTGCTGCCTTATAAGAACAAACTGATAACTCATTTACTTCTTTGCGGTTGTGCCAATTTAACCGGTTCTTTGATATCCTCTGCCATTTTTTTTCGGATGCCAACCGTGATAATTATTTTCAATACTTGTACGGCATTTAGTTCCGGTATTTTAGGCGGCTATCTTGGTTTCGGCATATATCAATCACTAAAGGGAGCAAGGATTATTCAATGAAGAAGGATTTGTGTCTTTTAATCATACTTGGAGTTATTTTAACCCTATCATCTTTGGAAATAATAGATACTAAAGGCATTAGCCATTATTATGACAATGCTGAACTGTATAAAAAGGAAATGCAGGAAATAAAAACTACCCGGGAAAAAGATGGAACTGTGCGTCTTAACACCTGGCAGGGTTTTCGCTTTGATATTTGGTTGAAACAGCAGAAATTAGGCGATTTTGCCACTATCCGTTTGGAGTCCTCAGACCGCTATCAGGTAACTTTGGAAAAAGCTGAATTTGATTCTTTGGAAAGCTACATTGTTACAGGTCAGGATGGAGTTCCTTTTGAGGAAAATATGCTGCGTCTAATTTTTCCTGCTTTAAGAGAAATGCAATGGATTAAAGGTTTGGAGCGCGTTGTGCTGGAAAATTTTCAGCCGTTAATTCGTCCCCGTCGTTTTTATCTTATGCAGGAGGCCTTAAAAAAATATCCCTTGCAGCAAGACCCCAAACCCTTTGTAAAAACACAAGGTTGGTTTCTCAGTGATATTTTGATGGATTTATCAGAAGCGGAAGAAAAACAGGTTATTTTATACAGCAGAGATGGACTGAAACAGCATTTAACCTATCCTTTGCATTTGGAGGGGGCAATTCTGGAAAAAACAGCTGAAGGGCATTACAATTTAAAAAGTCCCCAAATTCCGGGTGGAATGTGGATGAAGGATGTTATTTATCTGCAATGTGATAACTATGCGTTAATTAGCGATGATGCTATCAATCAGTTTATTCCATTGGCGAAAACATTGCATTGGGAAACAACTCAGGAAATGCAATTCAGGATTGTTTTTGAGGATGGGGAAGAGGTGATGAATTTTACCGATGCCTTAGCTGAACCGCAGGTTTTTAAAGGAGCGCTTTTCATAGAGCTTTTCTGATGCTTATCTTGAAGGATTTCGGTATTTCCTTTGAGGAAAGGAAATTATGTGAGGGTATCAAGCTAAAAATTCCTGAGGGCTGTATATTTCATTTAAAGGGACATAATGCCAGCGGAAAAAGTTCATTGCTGAATGCCATCAGTGGAATAATTCCGGAATATGTGAAAGCCCAAACTACCGGCAACATTCTTTTAGGGGATATGGATTTGCAAACGATTCCCCTGAAAGAAAAATATCACTATTTATGGCATCAGTTAAGCGATACTGAAGCACAGTTATTTTTTCCCGATTGCCTATCCGAACTTGCTTTTGCTTTGGAACATATTGCCTTGCCTCAGGGAAAATTGATGAGTAAAATAAACCTGGCAGCTGGGCAATTTGGACTGGAAAATATGTTACAAAGAGACCCTTCCACGCTTAGCGGAGGGGAGAAAAAACTTTTGCTTTGTGCTGTTGCGGAGACAATTGACCCTCCCTTACTGCTTTTAGATGAGCCCTTAAACGGATTGGATAAACAGGCAACCGATTTGGTCTTAAAGTGGCTTAAAAACAAGAAAGAGCAAGGTAAAATCATCATAATTGCAGATCACAATCCGTTAATTGAAGGAATAGCTGATGATTCATACACTTTACCGGAAAACTTACAACCCCTGGCTATAAATAATTCTATATTCACCGAGGCAGATTTGCCTTGGCAGGATGAACGGGACTGTGCCATCAAACCTGTTTCGGAAGTTCTTTACAATATTGAAGAGCTCAGTTTTGCATATCCTAAAGCAGAATTTATTGTTAAAGACCTGTTTCTGACAATTTGGAGCACGGATAATATTTTGTTGCAAGGGAAAAACGGAGCCGGTAAAAGCACTTTCCTTCAGTTATTAACAGGTATCCAAAAACCTGCAAAAGGGAAAATATCATTGCAGGGAAAGCCGCTCCAGGGTTTGGATTCTAAGAACTTTGCTCACTTCTATTATCAAAGCCAGATAACCAGAGAAAACCTTTTAGGAATAAGCGTTAAACAAAACTGGCTGTTTTGGCAGATAGCCCTGCCACAGCTTATAAACTTACCCCTGCAAGAAGACCCTTTGTTTACAGAGCTTTCTGCAGGACAGCAGAAAATGGTATCACAGCAAATTTTGCCTTATTTATTGTCTAAATTCTGGATATTGGATGAGCCCTTTGCTTCTTTAGATGAAAATGCCGGCAAGCAACTACTGCAATTACTGCAATATAAAAGCAAGAACTATCCGGGAATGCTGATTGTTTCTCATTCTTTGGAAGAGCATAGAGATATATTTAATAGAGTGCTCTCATTTCAAAATCAAACCTTGCAAGAAGAAAAGTAATGAAAAACAGTTCTCTGCACCCGTTAACTCATATCTGCATTGTTTTGTTGCTTTCCACCTTTGTTTTTATTGCCAAAAAGCCGGTTTCTTTATTGTGCCTTACTATTCTGGCAATGCTTTATGCCGGTTGGCGGATGGAAAACGGTTGGCTGAAAGTATTCAAAACGCTGTGGCATACTTTGCCGTTTTTGTTGATATTAGCGTTCTTCCAAATTGTTTTCAGGCATAAAGGAACACTGCTTTGGTCTTATGGCATAATCAAAATTACCCGGGAAGCAGTTCTTCTTTCTTTGCAGCTAACTTTGCGTTTACTAACCGTTATTTATTGTGCTAAAGGATTAGCTGTTATGAATTACACGGAATTTTCCAAAGCATTTTCAGCTTTGCGTTTACCTGAAGAGCTTTCTTTTATGCTATCTTATGCTATCCATTTAGTTCCCAAGTTTTTAAGCCAACTGAAGGGATTTGTAACGGGACTTAAATTACGGGGAATTGATGCAGCCAAGTTATCATTATCCAAACGCTTACAGGTTTATAAACAACTATCTGTAACGGCATTGGCAGAACTAATCAGAAGCAGTGAAACTTCTGCCATCGCTTTGGAATTAAGAGGTTTTAGAAGTGAAGGCAAACGCAATATACTGCATCAACAGAAGTTCAGCTATCGGGATATCTTCTGTTTGCTTATTTTCGGGGCATTGGTAGTATTTGTTACCCTGATTTGATATTTCCCGCAGGTTTTGTTTCCCGCAGATTACGCTGATTTTATTTCACGCAGATTACGCAGATTACGCAGATTTCGCAGATTACGCAGATGAGAATTAGAAAAGGGATTTGTCGGATTTAAGATGAGTAATGAATATCACAATTGTAATTATAGAAAACTCTCAATGCATTTGGTGGTTTCAGTTTATAAAAATATAATCTGCGAAATCAGCGTAATCTGCGTGAAATAAAAATATGCGAAATCTGCGTGAAATAAAATTCGCGTAATCTGCGGGAAACATAGTTTGCGGGAAATATCAGCTGCGGGAAATGCTACCGGCAACCACAGCTTTAGGTTGCTGCAAGGTATTCATTTCTTGCAGAATGTTCTGTTGCTGCGTTCTAAATCTTTCCAGTTGGGTCTCATTCAGTTTTTCGGTTCCTACCATTTTCAGGTTCGTAGGATTGATATAATTTTTACCTCTTATTAACCCAAAATGCAGATGAGCACCTGTAGCTCTTCCGGTAGCTCCAACGCGTCCAATAATTTGTCCTTTTTTTACGCTCTGTCCTTTGCGGACGCTTACTGAGGAAAGATGTGCATATTGAGTTGTAAGTCCACTGGGATGTTTTAGGCGAATTTCATTACCGAAGCCACCATTGTAACCGGAATTCGTTACTGTTCCATTAGCGACGGCATAAACAGGGGTTCCATAACCTGCCCGATAATCAACTCCCTGATGATAAGCCCAGGTTCCATAAAAAGGGTCAATGCGTTTACCGAAAGTAGAAACAAGGTGGATAACGGATAAAGGAAAGCCCACACCGTTACTGTGACAACTTTTTCCCTCTTTGGTATAAAGTCCGTTCAACACGGAATTTTCTTCTGCATCCTCATAGCGGAAAAGTTCACGGTTTCCGGTTCGTTCACCGCTATATTGAACATAGAAAATCTTTTTACCGGGAAGTGTTTTTCCCTCAAAGATGCGTTCCTCTACAAAGATGCGAAAAGTATCGCCGTTACGGGCATCCCGGGCAAAATTTATTTCTGCTTCCAAGCCGTTATTTATTGCCTGTTTATCTTGAGGAGTAAAACCCATTGCCAGTAATGAAGCATCCAGGGTTTCTGTTAATCTACCTTCCAGAATGCGTTTTGTTTTGGTAACCGGTAAGGTCTCAATATTGTAGATGAGGGAATCACCACTAACAGTGAAATGATGACGCGTAGTGGGTTCCTGCACAAACATCATTTTGGCAATGTGTAATTTATCGGGAGAAAGCATTATTTTTAGTGTATCTCCCGGTTGAATAGTAGAAACATCAATATAATCGCCAAACTTAAAAGCCAGTAAACCAACTTCTTTCAGGGGCAAATCTAAATCCGCCAGCACAGAAAATATGCTGCCTCCGTCAGGAATTGTTTCCGTTATCCAAGGGTCAGAGGGTTTTAGTTCGTTAGTTTTTATTATTGGATCGTGCTTTTGATTGATACCCATAATGCTGACGATACAGAAAGTGGCTACAAGCAGAAAAATGAGGGAAAGAAGAATACTTTTTCCCCAATTCATACAATAACTCCAGGTTTTGTAACAGAATCCGTTTCGGTTTGCGGGGAGGGTTGTTTTTCCAGGTAAGGATGGTAATGAATATGTACCTGTCTTAAGCCGGAACTGAATTTATTTAGCAAGCGTTTTTCTACTGTATCGGAAATCATATTTCCTTTATCCACGCTGATATCTCCATCCACAGTAATTGTCATATTCACTGTGAAGTAAGGACCAAAACGATGAATACCCAATTCTTCAATGCTGCGAACTCCATCCACAATCATAGCTTCATCTTTCAGTTCTTTACAGAAACCTTCATCGGGAAGGTAATCCATCAATTCCTGAGAGGATTCGATAATTATTTCTATGCCCGTTTTCACGATATAAACAGCAACTATAGCTCCGGCAGCAGGGTCCATCCAATAATAACCAAGCCGACCAAAGAGGACACCAATAAAAACAGCAACCGCAGCCATAATATCATTCAAATGGTCATCTGCCAATGCCTTAAGGGTAGGATTATTAGTTTTGGGTATGTTTCTTTTGGTGTAAGTATATAGAAAGATTTTCAAGCAAAAGGTAAAGATAGCGATTACTAAAGTCCAAACGGAAAGAGGATGTCCGATTTCGGTTTTGGAAATTAAATCATAGACCTTATTGATAGATTCCCAAAAAATGGCAATTCCGGTAGTAAGAATAAAAGCTCCAACTACGAGGGCAGAAATGGATTCCAGCTGTCTGTGACCGTAAGGATGTTCTACATCAGCCGGCTTTTCCGCTTGTTTCATAAATATTTTAACTGCTATGTAATAGACCACATCGGAAGTAGAATTGACTCCATCTGCCAATAGGGCAGCGCTATGTCCTATAATGCCAATGAAGGTTTTAGCAATAGATAGAATGATATTGGAAAACAAACCCAAATTTACGGTTACGCGAGTAATACTATCTCTATCAGCCACTTATTTATATCTCCATAACATCTAACAAAGGATAATCGGGAAAAATTTGGCGTAAAAAACTATGCATTTCATCCGCATCTATATCACTACTTCCTACTCCGTGGGGATTTAAAGTAATTGCTTTCAGCTTGAAAGGAATTAGGGTAAGGGGCTTCTGATTTTCTAAAAAATGCTTCAGTTCGTCACTGCTTAGTTTAATACATTCCGGGTGCCGAAAAATAAGCTGAATACCGTTTAATTGTTTTCCGATGCGATTGTTTACACTGCTGGTATAGGCACCGGGAATATAGAGATGGCTTATTTTTGCGGTTTGGCTTAATATTTCCATTAGTTTTGTAGAATTGGAAATCAAGGATGCCAGACCGGTGGAATGCCATCTTCCCTTATCTTTAATCAGGATATTATTTTGGGTGGCAAGCTGTTGCAAGACAGGGCTTTTGTAAGTTTCAATGCGGGATAAAGTTATCAGCCGTTGCAGTTCTTCAGCTATTGTTTGAGCATTGCCAAAACTGGCTCCAGCACTTAATATTATAGCATCCACGGCATTGCTTAAGGCAATTGACTTCCGGTCAAAGGAACCATCAATCAGAACTTTTTCCGCTCCCAGTTTTTTCATTAAATCAGCACAGGCGAGCTGTTCATAAACAGTTGCGGGACCGGTAATTTCCGTTTTCAGGTCTATTTCGCTTTGGGCAATCCAAAGTTCCCTGTTGGAGCGACTAAAAGGAGTTTTAGCCAGGATGCTTATTTCCGAGCCGAGTGGCAGCAATGTTTTTGCTTCAGCGCAGAAAAGGCAGCCCTGAGGAATCATAACTTCGGGTTTAGGTGTTTTATAAAGAGCATCTTCCGTTTCACCATCGCGTCCTGTGCTCAGAATACCCCAACGATAAGGATAATTTGCCAAAATATAGTTCAGGACCGTTGTTTTACCGGCGTTTTTACAGATCCCCGCAATAGCTATATTTTTATATCGCCTATCGGAAATCCAGGAGAAATCCAAAAAGTCCTCTTTATTGTTTTCTACGGTGATTACGCTTTGTTTCTGCGGGACCTATAGCAACTTTTTTACCCCGCAGCAAAGCCATTATGCCTTCTGTGGATTTATATTCTTCGGCACAAAGAGAACGGTAATTATTTTCGTCCTGTTTTTCAAATTCCGGTTCTGTGTATGCTGTTATAAAACCTTCATAATTACGCAGGATAACTCTTCCCGGCATCTGAGAAATTACATAATTCGGCATAACAGGAATTTTACCTCCACCCCCGGGAGCATCTACAACATAGGTAGGAACACATAATCCGGAAGTATGCCCTCGCAAACTTTCTATTATTTCAATTCCTTTGGCTATCGGAGTGCGGAAATGACTGATGCCTTCAGAAAGATCGCACTGATAGATATAGTAAGGACGAACTCTATTTTTCACCAGTTTATGCACCAGGGCTTTCATTACATCCACATTATCGTTTACACCTTTCAGCAAAACAGATTGATTGCCCATCGGAATACCGGTTTCAGCAATTTTGCTAAGGGCTTGGCAGGAGTCCTCACAAAGTTCATTGGGATGATTAAAATGCGTGTTTAACCAGACAAATTTGTATTTCTTCAAAATAGTTAAAAGAGAATTAGTAAAGCGTTGAGGTAAAACAACCGGAGTTCTTGTTCCTAACCGCACTATTTCTATATGGTCAATCTGGCTCAATTTATTTAATAAATCATCCAAACGCTCGTCGCTTAAAGTGAGAGGATCGCCTCCACTTAAGATTACATCGCGCACTTCTTTATGTTCTTTAATATATTCCAGTGCTTTTTCTACATTTTCATCAGGCATCGGGGCATCATATTCACCAGCTTTTCTACGGCGGGTACAATGCCTGCAATACATTGCACATTGATCAGTTAGCAGCAGCAAAACCCGATCAGGATAGCGATGTGTCATTCCAGGAACAGGAGCATCGGCATCTTCACTTAAAGGATCTGCCATATCGGATGCTGAAATATGGCTTTCTGCAATCCGCGGAATTGCCTGTAAACGAATTGGATCATAAGGATTATTGTGATCAATTAACGAAAGATAATGAGGAGTAATCGCCATCCGAAAAGAAAATGCCTTATCCTTAAAGACAGCTTCTTCTTCGGGCTGCAGGGCAATGTATTTGGTAAGCTCTTCATAAGTAGTTATCCGATTTTGAATTTGCCAATGCCAGTCATTCCATTGTTCAGGAGTGGCAATGCTTTTAATGTCAATAATCTTGCTCATTTTGACCTCTTTGTTTAATCCGTATAGCGTTCTTTAAAAATCTGCATTAAAACAGGATTGTGGCGTAATAAATCCAAAGCAATTTCTGAATGATGATGAGCATAACCATTACCAATCATCATATCTACATCGGCACCAATGCCTTCTGCACCCAAAGCTGCTTTTGTAAAAGAAGTTGCCATAGAAAAGAAATAGACCAAACCCCTTTCTTTGGCTGCCATAATACTCGGCAGTTCCGTATCTCTGGTATTTACTACATTGATAACTACATCCGCCATTTTGCCGTTAGTAAGCCGGGAGACCTCTTTTTCTATTGTGATGGCATCAGTTGCTGCAGCAATGATTACTTCATCACAACCCGTTGTTTTGCAAGTGGAAATATAGTTTTCATTGCGAACAACGCCAATCACTTTTCCGCAAACTCCAGCCCTTTCTTTGGCTACAGCATTGCATAAAATTCCGCTTTTACCGTTAGCGCCAATAATAACTACGGTATCATCCGGTTTTACTAATCTTTCCACTTGTGCAGGAGCCCCGGCAACATCCAAAACGGAAAGCGCCAAATTTTCATCCAGATCATCCGGTAACTTGGCATAAACGCCGCTGCTGAAAAGAATTGCCTGCCCTTCAATTTCCATTTGATCCTTGTCTAACAGCACTTTTTTCACTTTATTTATTTTGAGAGGAGTTAGCGATAGCGAAACCAGAGAAGCAATTTTATCCCCTACTTTCACTTCTTCTTTCATTTCAAATTTATCACCAATAGCGGCAACTCTGCCGATGAACATTCCTCCGGAACCGGTATCTTCATTTTTATGCTTGCCGGTTCTGTTGGTAAGGTCAATGGCATGTTCGGCGAATGCTTTTTCCATATCTTTATGCCCTTGGGCAATAAGCTTGTTTTTTATCTGATGAAAGGAAGCGGAATCTATATTCAAACGAATAACATCAACCAGCATTTCGTTGTCCCAAATTTCGCTCATATCATTATTCAGAATTTTTGCCGGCTGGGGCAAAACACCTAAGGGCTCAATTACCCTGTGCGTTCCATATCTGCATCCATTACTTTTCATATCTCCTCCTGAAGTAGTGTCTATTTTTTTATTTTTATTCGCATTAGCTGTATTAACCCATTTTTTTATAAATGCCTTAGCTGTCAATTCTTTTGTAGGTGGATACCCTGAACAATTTATGCTGCAAAGGGTTCCGCTATTATGCCTGTAAGCTGTTTCCTGCAGTGAAATTTCCTTCCTTTTCCGGTTTCCAAACTAACTTTCTTTAATATTCATTTTAAGCTTTACCGCTTCCGATATAACCCCCATATCATTCCGGTATCGTTCCCGTATCGCGATATGGGAATTATAAGGGAACTTATTGAAAAGTATAGCGTTAGCAAGTATAGGCAAATAACCCCTGGAAAAATGAATTCTCTAAGGGGCTGTAGGCAATTGAGTTATTATTATTTATCACTTATACAGGCATTGGGGAGTTTAAATTCTGATCTTCAGCGGGAGTAAAAAGAGAACAATAAATTTACAGAAAAACTGCAAAAAATAGCTTGACATTATAATATGCTCAATTTTATTGGTATCAGTATGCAGAAAAAGTGCACAACAAGGAGTCAAAAAAATGATTATCACCTTCAGTGTCCAAAACTTCCTTTCCATCAGGGATAAAGTAACTTTGGATTTTCGTGCCACCAGTGATAAAACCCTGGAGGAATATTATGTAGTTTCAGTTGAAAAACCAAAGCGAAGAATCTTAAGAGCGGCTATGATTTATGGAGCAAATGCTTCCGGAAAAACTAATCTACTTATGGCTTTGGATTTTTTACAACAATTTATAAGTGATACATCTACTAATAAAGAAATTCCAATTCCTATAGTTCCGTTTGCAATGGATGAAGATAAGCCCTCAATTTTTGAGGTTGAATTTCTGCAAAAGGGGATTGTTTATAGCTACTATCTGGAATTAAACGAAAAATGTATCATCCAGGAAAATCTAAGCTATTTTCCCCAAGGAAGAAGGTCAACTGTCTTCTCGCGCAACCTTATAGATAAGAATGAATTCAAGTATCAATATAGCTGGAAGAATGCCTCTGTTGATAAGAAACAACAAGATGCTTTGGAATTAACTGTCCAAAACCAGTCCATTCTTTCAAAAATAGCCACAATGCAATATTCTGGGGTTCTTCAGGAAGCAAGGAATTGGTTTACTGGAACTATGAATCCTATTTTGGATTATACAACCGATCTTTTGAACTTCAATTATCTTACTTATTTAGACAGTTCGGAACAGAAAAAAAAATATAAACCTCTATATTTAGAACTCTTGAAGAGGGCTGATTTCTGGATAGAAGATTTTAATATGGAAAAAAAGATAATATCGTTAGGAGATTTACCACCAAGTTTAAGAGCAGAAATAGAAGAAAAACATAAAGAAAGAGAAGGAAATAAACAGATAGGTGAATTATATCGTCTTAAAAAAGAATTTACCCATAAAACCCCTTCAGGAACTTTTGTTCTAAATTATAATCTGGAATCAGCCGGAACTCAGAGTTTTTTTGGCTTGATTGGAATTCTATTTGAGCTAATATATAAAAACCGGATAGTTCCTATAGATGAAATTGAGAGTTCTTTGCATATTGATCTTATCATTCATTTCATCACTACTTTTTTAAGAAATAAAGGTGGGGGACAATTAATATTCACCTCTCAAAATACGGCTATCTTAAAAGAAAAAGATATCCTACGCAGAGATGCTATCTGGATTACTGATAGAAAAGAAGATGGAAGCACTTCTCTAACCAGCGTTTCTGATTATCCTGTGCGCAAAGAACATTCCATAGAAAGTATTTACAGAAAAGGATTGATAGGCGGTTTACCAAATTTGGGAAGCACTCTCTTGGAGGATGAAAATGACACAGAATAGAGGTAAACACTCCAGACCTTTCAGACCTGTAATATTAGTTTATTGTGAAGGCGAAACAGAAAAAGAATATTTAACTTGCCTTAAAAAAGATAGATATAAGAACTTAGGCATTAGGATAGAACCAAAGCTAAGTAATAATAATTTTAAGGAAATATTCCAGCAAATAGAACAACAACTCTCTAAACGCAAGGAACCAAATTACTTATATATCTTTTATGTTTTAGACCTGGATGTTATCTATAACAATTACCAAACAACTGAATACAATGAGAGAAAGAAAAAAGTGGAATCTATGGCTAAAGCAAAAGAAAGATTAACAATAATTGAATCCAAGCCCTGTATAGAGTTTTGGTTTCTTTTACACTTTAAAAATACCGATAAATGCTTTACTTCTTTTGATGAAGTTAAAAATGAACTATGCAAAGCATATCCTGATTACTGTAAAAGTCAGAAATATATTGCCGGTCTCTATATAAAATTGCAAGGTGGTCTGGAAACAGCCATCCAAAACTCCCAAAGAATATGCTCCAAACCCAGAATAAACAATGAAGATTATTCTTATACTGAAATGCATAATTTGATACTGTTTCTGGATGATTTACAGAAAGGAATTTCATAAAAACTATCAGGTTAATTTAGAACCTTAATGATTCATAAAAACCCGAGGAATACTATAACTTTAAATAACAAGTATATTCTGCGGTTTAGTAGCCGGATTCCGATTCTGCAAATTCAGTTTCTCCAGTTCTTATAGAATACTCCATTTTCGGTAGAGAAGAAGGATTTGCCCTTCCATTTTTCCCGGCTGCATTATTTGGGTTTAACTTTTCCCGAAAGCTATCTCTATATTTTACTTACTCACTTCAAACTAACCAGTTCGTATATTTTAACTGCAATGTTTTTTCCTTTAACCTTCACTTCATCCAGGTAGTTGGCATTGACCAGGTCTTGAACTTTTTCATAGGTGAACTCACTGATGATTATATGATTGAAGGTATTATATTCTTTATTCAGTCCTTCCAGCCGTGCTCCCAAATTAATTGTATCGCCAATAGCCGTGTAATCAAAGATTTGTTCGCTACCCAAATTTCCTACAACAGCCATTCCGGTATTAATTCCGATACCTATATCAAATGGTTCAATGCCTTCGCTTTGCCATTTTTCCTGTAATTGAGAGAGGCGGGTGCGCATTTGCAAAGCTGTTTTACAGGCATCAAAAGAATGATTGGGTAGAGCAACCGGGGTTCCATAAAGAGCCATAACTTCGTCACCTACGAATTTATCCAGAATACCGTGATTATTGATTATTATTTTAACCATTTCCGTAAGGTATTCATGGAGGATATTTACTGTTTCTTCCGGAGAATGTTTTTCGGAATAGGTAGTAAAACTGCGGATATCAGAAAACAGAACAGTTATTTCCTGTAAAGAACCACCGAATTTTAAACTTTTAGGATTGGCAAGAAGCTGACTGACCAGTTCCGGGGCAAGATATTGCTGAAACGCATTTCGGATAAAGCGTTTTTCTTTCATCGTTACCCAATAGTGATTTAAAATGCTGGCAACATAGATAAGAATTAACAGAATAACCGTTTGCGCTATGGGACAAATAATACCGGCTTTGTTAAATAGCAAGAGATTGATAATAAATAAAATAATCAGCAGTCCGATTAGAGCCAAGGCAGAAAACTGGGGCTTTAACACTTTAAAAAGTAACCAAAGCCCAAGCAGCAGAATAATTTCTATCAGCAAAAACAGCCAGGGATTCATTTTTTTCAAGTAATTTCCGGTTAGAACCATATCCAGAAAGTTAGCTTGAATTTCCACTCCAGAAGTCCATTCGCCACCGTAAGGAGTAGGAAATTTATCGTGTAATTCATCAATAGTTGCTCCCACCAGAACTATTTTATCTTTTAAAACGCCACTATCTCTGATTTCGTAGAATTCATCTATTTCCGCACCCTGATAACCAGGCATAGTAAAAGTGGAATCATCCAAAATGCTGGCATAAGAAAAAGCAGGATAAGTTCCCGCAGGACCTCTGAAATTGATGATTGCTTTGTTTCTATCCGCAAGGGGAATGCTTTTATCAGTTAAATGCAATGCTTTGCCGTTCACTTTAATATGCTCAGCCCAAGTATCTTGATAGACCCTATAGTTTGCCAGCGAAGCAATGCCGATGCTGTAGAGTTTTGTTTTATCAAATTGCTCAAATAGAGTGTATTTACGAATAAAGCCATCAGCATCAGCTTCCATATTCACAATTCCCCAAGGCAGATTGAAATCGGTTATAGCTTTAATTGGAGGAATCATCTGAGTTGGTTCTCCGGGATGTTTGGCAGGTAAAATCTTACCGGCAAAAATTACATTTTGATATTTAGCTGCCGTTTCTGCTAACTGATAATCACTTTCGGGAAAACCTTTTTCGGTAAATTCCACATCAAAAACTATTTGCCTTGCTCCCGCCTGGTTCAAGTTCTCAATTAACTTGGAATGATAAGAACGGGGAAAGGGCCAGGTTTCATTTAAGGCACTAAAGCTGTCATCATCAATTCCAATAATAACTATTTTATCGGAAACAGGCAATTTGCCTCGCAGGCAGAAAAGCAAATCCTGGGCTTTAGATTCAATGTTCTTAAAGAAGGGGATAGCAAAGATGATTTTTACTATCAGCAATATAATTAACAGATAGAAGAGGACTTTTTTTAATGGCATATAAACCTCAACAGGCAAGACCCCGTTTGGCAGCAATAAAATAGCATCCTGATTTTACCGGAAAACAGGAAAAATTATCCTGCAGTTTTATTATAATATGCTGCAAAACAGGGAGCTGCATTTGTTCTTTCATTATTATTTTAGAACCGCTGCGAAAGCAGAACTCTCCAAACAAAATTATTGTAGTTATAAACACTGTTCTCTTTATTCTTATAATTTGCCAAGGCAATATTGGTATTGATGCATAAAGCTTTCCAGGGATATGCTTCAACCCCCAAAGTGTAATATTGATAAGTTCTATCACCTTGAGCTCCATCAGCTGTTACAATCTGGAAATTGGTATAGGGTTTAATATTATCTTCCCATAAGCTGTAAGAAGCTCCCATAAAGAAATTATTATTCTTGCCCTTTTTATTGGTAATGGCTAAAGGGTCTTTATTGTTATTCAGGGACATCGTAAATTGCAAAGTAAGAGGTATCATTTGCAAACGATTTAACATCGTTAAATTAAAACCGCTATTTTTATTGTCGCTTAGCTCTTCGTTACTTTTCTTGCTGTTATCGGTTCCCGTTTTGTAGCTGATATCCAATTGCGTAGGCACATAAGGAATTTGCGTGATATTATAGCCGATCCCGAAAATTATGTTTTGGGAGCTGTTTTTTGCTTTCTGGAAAGTGGAAGCGATGTTTTTGTTTTGCTTGTTTTCACTTAGATTATTGTAATAAGCCAGTTTGAAATAGGGCAGGTTGGTTAAACGCAAGATAGATTGCAGATACCAGGAAGTGGTATTGTTAGTTTCGCTTTTATGTCCTGAAAGGTTATCCTCAATTAAGTTCAAACCACCGCTTAAGATAAAATAGCGGGAAACATTGAAGTTATCGGTAAGAGAAATAACTCTGCTATCAGGCATTTGATAGGAAGCGCCAAAAGCATTGAAAGCAGAGCCGGTTTCGGAATATTGAATACCGAACATATTATTCCGAAAGTAATTCCGGTAATATATAAGCCAGGCAATACTTTCCCGACAGGGCAGAAAAGGAATCATATTTTTATTGAAAACGAACAAATCGCTGAAATCTTGAGGATCAACAGGAATATCCTCGCCGGTATAATCTTCCAAATCCTGCTGAGATATGGCTCCTGGAATAGTATTGGTGTTCAAAAGAGAAGTGGCAATTTCTGCTCCTAAAACTGCTTTCTGTGCAGGTATATTAATTCGGGCATCCATTCCCAAAACTGCATTCTCTTGTGCTTTAGTAGTGTAAATGATACTCTTGTTACCAATGCTGTCTGCTTTCGTATATTGATAGTAAGTGCTATCCAGAGAACTGATTACATCGTTATGCCGGGTAAAACTAAAACCGATGAAAAAGGGCTCTTCATAGCCAATTTGTAAACGGGTTCCGAATGCCTCCTGTTTGAAAGTTCCCGATTTTTGCATACCTTCTACTTCGGAATCAAGATCAAGTTCGTTTTTCGTTTTGCGAACTGTTTGTCCGTGAGTTACAGATAGCGATAGGGCTTTGTAGTATAAGCGGGAATAAATTCCCTTCATATTTTTGCCGTTTAAGGTTAATTGACTGAAAGTGGGAGCATAGTCCCCGGCAAAAAAATCCAGATAAGGAATATTAAATCCAATTGTATAGCGGTTAACGGGTTGACTGTTACTGTGTTCCAGAGAGGATAAATAGAGGTTTGCCTGCATAGAATATATTCCGTAACTTCCATAGAAATCAGTCCAGGTAGCGGCATCACTTTTTGTGTAACCAAGAGCATCCTCATCGGAATAATTATAATAATTGGAGGCAAAATTCACAGTTCCCTGATAAATAAATTGCTTTAGTGTTTTACTTGAGGGTAAAACTTCGGTTGACCAGACAGGAGAATGGATAGTTTTTCCATCTTTTTTTGCCCGAATAACTGCTTTTTTGTTTCCGCTTTGAGGGTTTTCGTCTTTATAAACAATCAGGGGAGAGCTAATATTAGCTGAAGCGGTAACATCCTTTCCTCCTACCCAAACCTCAATGCTGGCAGAATCAATTTCTTCACTTAAGGCAAAGAAAGAAACTACCAGCAAATAGCCCTCTGCTGCTGAAATAATTGGATTATCGGTTAAGAGAACGAAGCCGGGTTCTGCTTCTCCGGAGGCAATATCCGGTTCCAGAAAGTAGTTTGGGGCTGTTTCATTTTGAGGGGGAAAGTATTCTTTGTTTCCTTGGTTCAGCTCAGCACAAAAGTAATATTCTATGGTTTCAGTAGTTAAATATTGGACGGGGATGGAAGCCGGAAAATAAATTGCCCCGGGGTTATCCTGTTTCATTTCTTCGCTATACCAACGTTCAGTTTTACCGATACGATAATAGACCTTCATTTTGGCTATGTCACTTAAGCCCTGTTGAACCTCTACCCTCAAATCGCAAGCCCTGTTAAAATTATAGGTCTGAGGAGAAATATTTAAGAGAGCAACGCTAAAAAGTTGGGTAATAAAGACAATGGAGAGCAGCATTAAAATTTGCTTTTTCATTCTAATACCCTCCTACCAGGTTATTTCAATATACCTGGTTTGTCCGTTGGGATCAACAACCGGGATGCGCATTTTCTTGTTTTCTTTTTCCTGCAGGGATTGCTGTTCTACCTGTTTCAGTTCCTCTAATTCTACTGCTGAAACAGGTCTTATTTCACAAGTTCCATCTGCTTGAATGATAGCAGTATTTCCTGCGGCAACGGATTGAGTTTCCGTTTTATCCAAAATCTTTAATTCCAGTTCTCCTTCGGTAACGATGAATTTGGTTTGTTTATGCTCATCAAATTCTGCCAGAAAACCGGTTCCTTTAACGGAGGCAACAGTAGTTGGTGTTTGCACAGCAAAAGGTCCTGTATCACTTTTTATTTGGGAAAAGACACTACCTTTGTTCAGTTTAACTATTTTAGCCAGTTTATTATTGCTGGTGGAAGCGAGAACCTTCACTACGGAATGGGAAAAGATTTTTACCGTGGAAGAACCATCTATATATTTAAAGGCAGCGAAGGATTCTCCTCCGGTGCGTATTTCATCGTTGTTTTGCAACATATCGCCGGTTTTATGTTTAATTACTTTAGTAGCTCTGTGTAAATCCACTTTTCCCTTGGAAGCGGAAATAATTGCTACCGAATCCAGTGCCAGCAAATTGACAGCCAGAATGAGGATTATAGCGAAAAGAAATAGCTTTTTCATTTTTACCTCCTCAGTCCTTTAGCTCAACTGAGATATCCTGTCCTAACAAAGCATCAATTAGCTTAATCGCATCCTGACCGCTATATGCTCTATCGTCAATAATCACAATGCCTGTTGGCAGATAACCTTCAGTGTAAAGATTCAGCAATGTATCATTTTGCAGCATATTGAGGTGGGTTTGAAATTCGGAAATACTGGTGGAAGCACTTTTTTCATCTACAAACTGAAAAACATACCAGTTACTGGAAAGGATATTATTACCGGTGTTTTGCTTTTGGGGGTTAAATTCAGTTGTTAAAGCGGTTGTCACTTTCCAGGCATAATAGTTGCCTCCTGTAAAAGGCAGGAAATCGGCAAAACCGATGTTTTCATTTTCGCCATCCGGGGTTTCATAAAAAACAGCTCCCGTTCTTTCTACAGTGTTTACAGAAGGAGGATTTCCAGGAGGAAACTCTTTAATAATGAGCTTATACTTGTTAAAATCAGTCAGCTGGGAATTCCATAAAAAGCTTAGCGGAAAACCGCTGACTAATGCCGGTGTTTTGCCAATGGGAACTCCGGGGGAAAGCAAAGTGATATTTCCGGCATTGCGAATTATTATTGTAAAATCATCGGAGACCGCATTATTATCATCAAAGTCAGTTTCTGAATATTCTCTTACCCAAACCTTGAATTTGAGTTCTCCATCGGGAAAATAGCCCGCTAAAACAGCTGATTTTAAAGTAGAACTCTTTTCTATTGCCTGCTGAACCGTTATTCCACCGCTGCCGGGTTTAAAATCAAAAGAAGAGCTTGCTTTGTTGGTTATTAAATCTCTGTTGGTTAAAATCCAGGAGTTCAAATTCTCTTTGGAGCTGAAGATTGTCTCCACCAGTGAGATATTATTCCACGCCAAAACCAATTTCAGGTCTATTTTTACAGGAGTAGTGCCTGTATTTCTAATATTTAGAGTAGTTAGAACAGGTTGCAGTTCCGGTACAAAAGGATCAAAGCTGGCAGAACTGAAACTGTTTACCCTAATGGTTTTGGGTGAGAAAGTAACCTCAAAATCTGCTCTTGCTGCAGCTAAAACTGGCAGCATTAAAACGATACAAAAAATTAGTATCCGGCGTTTCATTTTTTACCTCCCTGCCTTAGCAGTTACAGTAATTATTTTTTGCAGTAAATCCTGAAAAGACATTCCTGCTGCCTTAGCAGCCATCGGAGTTAAAGAAAGGGAAGTCATTCCAGGCAAAGTATTTACTTCCAGAAAATAGGGCTTAAGGTCATCGTAGCGAAAATCAATTCTGGCATAACCGCTTAAACCGAATGCTTTCCATAACCTTAAAGCATAGAGCTGTAAAAGTTTGGCTACGGTATCATCAATTTGAGCTGGTGCCTCGTATTTTGTTTTGCCGTGCGTATATTTATTGGTATAGTCATACCAACCCTCCAGCGGTATAATTTCTACCACGGGATATGCTTCAGCATCAATAATTGTGACGGTTAATTCCCTACCCGGGATATATTCTTCCAAAAGCACGCTTTGTGAATATTGCAATGCTTTTTGGACTGCTGGTTTCAAATCCTCCAAACATTCTACTCTACTAATTCCGACAGAAGAACCGGCATCGTTTGGTTTTACTATTATGGGTAGTCCCAATTGACTGGAAAAGCCGGAATAATCTTCAGTTTCCTGATAGTCCTCCAAAAGGTCTTCCCGCATTAGAATATATTTGGGAACGGGAATTCCTTCCGCACTTGCTATCAGTTTGGAAATATATTTATCCATACTTAGGCAGCTGGCTTTGAAGCCGGAACCGGTAACTTTAATTCCTGCCAAAGAAAGAGCTGCCTGAAGTTCACCATTTTCTCCGCTGCCACCATGTAAACCATTAAAAACAAGCAGCGGTTGTTCATATTGGATGGCAGATAATAAATCAGAAACTTTGGAATAATCGGCAGGGTCTATTTCTATAACGGAATAACCCATATTTTTTAAGGCAGAGGCAATTTCTGCACCGCTAACGAGAGATACTTCTCTTTCGGGAGATAATCCCCCTTTCAGAACAACTATTTTTCCCATTTGGCACTAATCCTTTTCTCCTGCCGTAGTTTTTCCCCGGCAGATAAGCAAATTATCCATTTTGAAACCATAACTTAAGACCGAATTTGAAAGAATAATTTCAGCTGCAGACCGATAGCGCTATTAAATCTGGCTATTTCAGGAATGCTGCTACCGCAAAAATCCAGTTCTTGAAAGCCCTCTGACTGTAATAAATCAATCAGTTTAACGGTATGCCAGCTGCTGGCTCCTTTTTTTAAAGCATTGGAGGCAGTTGCCTGATAGATATTGTAAACCCTGCTGCCATCTTGTAAAATAAGGTTACTGCTCACTATTTCCTTGTCCAGTTTCAAATTCATTTGGCGTAATATCTTCTCCTGATATAAAATACGGATAAATTCTGCCAAACCTTGGTAATCACAATCGGGATTCCAGCTTTTTTTTGCTTTCAACTGCTTCAATAAATTGATGAATTCCTCAATATTCAGTTCTTCAATAAAGGTATAGTTTTGTTTTTCAGCTAAAACAAGGTCTCTTCGTTTATCCGGAAGGGGATTTAGCGTTTCGCCCAAATTGTGAATAAAGGTATAAAATGGAATTACTTTCATCTTATTCCATAAGAAACCTCTAATATCATAGGTTTCGGGAGTAAGGTTAATCCGATAGCGTTTATAATTTCTGTTGATATATTTGGCTATTGCTGTTGTAATTTGTAAGGCATCCAGTAATTTCCTTGCCGGGGAGGAATCGTTTTCCAGCCAGAGATTTAAACCCTGATAGTAAGATAGAGAGGAGCGTTTTAAGATGGGGTAACCCAGGATTTTCTTTTCATATAAAGGCAGAACGGCAACTATTGTAGTTCCTTTGTAACAGATTAAATGCCAGGGGCGAAAAGCAGATATATCCGCTACCGTTTGCATAAAAACAGGATTGCTCCAAACATTTAACTTCCGATTGGGAATAAGCTTAGGTGAGGATAGTTCAATTTCCAGCATTAAATGTAGGAACCGATAGTATTTAATAGTTCTTTCAGCTGAAACGGTTTGATGATATAATCAGACGCACCATCCACCATAGATTGAAAAGCAGAATCAGCTGTCGGGTAGCCGGTCATAATCAGACAAAATATTTTCGGGTCTTGTTTCATAATAATCTTCATTAGTTCCAATCCATTCATTCCAGGCATTAGATAATCAATTAAAGCTAAACGGTATTTTCCGGGTTCAAATTTTTCCAAAGCGCTATCTGCATTTTCAGCCAAATCAACTTCATAACCGTGCGACGATAAAAAATCACCCGTAACTTCACGCAGTAATTTATCATCATCTACTAATAGAAGTTTAGGCCTCATATAAGCTCCTCAAAATTTATTGATTATCTTATGTATCCTATTATAATCAAATATCTCAACTCGTCAACCTAAAAATGCAAAACGCTCTGCAGACAGTGGGCAGATTGGATTTAACAAAAAAAAGGACAATCCTCTGCAAATTAGTGAGGTTACATCTTTATGAGGGGCTGTTTTAAAAACCCCCCAAAAAACTTTTTTTGCTGAGTTTAGCTATCCTCAAATATAGCTCCAAAGAGAGAAAGGTAAATAAAGCAGGTTATTTAATAGTCCTACAACTAATTTTCGTTTCGGGACAGCTGAAGTATTGCAAAAATCAAAAAAAATACAGGCAAAGCATATTTTTACTTTATGCCGGCTGAAGGAATGTCCTTTCAATGTCCAGTAACGATGCCTCCGTTAATTTTTTTCCTTATTCTGATAAGCAACGGACATTTTTGTTGACATAATCAGCCCTATATTTTTTTATGGTATCAAGATAAATATATACGAGGTGAGTATGAAAGGAAAAGTTAAATGGTTTAACAAGAATAAAGGTTATGGCTTTATTATTACTGAAGACAACAAGGAATACTTTGTTCATTGGAAATCTATAGTTACCAATTCTCCCAGAGAATTGAAAGTTCTGGAGCAAGACGAATTGGTTACTTTTGATCTGATGGAAACGGACAAAGGCATTCAGGCAATCAATATTATCAGGGTCAATCCCTGATTAGATGCCTACCTTTTTTCAGGGGTAATGGCAAGTGAAACAAGCCGTTACCCCTTTTTAATTGATGCCTTTTTTACCTGTTAACCAATCCGACCTGAAAACAAGAGGTTGGGATGATTTAGACATTATTCTGATTAGCGGAGATGCCTACATAGACCATCCTGCCTTTGCTGCAGCAATAATTGGACGCACTTTGGAGGCAGCGGGTTTTAGAGTGGGGATTATTGCTCAGCCAAACTGGAAAGAGGATTCTGCTTTCACAGTTTTAGGAAAACCGCGTCTTTTTTTTGGTATAACCGCAGGCAATATGGATTCTATGGTAAATCATTGGACAGCACAAAGAAAAATCAGAACCGATGATGCCTACAGTCCCGATGGAAAAACCGGCAAGCGTCCAGACCGGGCTACCATTATTTACACCAATATTTTAAGGCGTCTTTTTAAGGGAGTGCCAATTGTTATTGGAGGCATTGAATCATCCTTGCGCCGAATTGCCCATTACGATTATTGGCAGGATAAAGTTCGCAACAGCATTTTAGCAGATAGCAAAGCCGATATTTTATTATATGGAATGGGTGAAAGACCGGTAACGGAACTGGCTGCCCTATTGCAAAATGGAGTTCCCCTAAAATCTATTCAGAATTTACCTTCCAGCGTTGTTTTTGCTGCTAATCCTCCGGGAAAAGATGATATTGTATTACCCGAGGCAGAAAATTGTTTCGCAAAGGATACTTTTTACAGGATGACCAGGCAATTTGAGGAAAACTACAAAACTACAACCATCTATCAAAAAACAGCAGGACGCTGGTTAAAGCATAATCCTCCCGCAAAACCTCTTTCCTCTGAAGAAATGGATGCTATTTACGGTTTGCCTTTTACTTATTATCCTCATCCTGAATATGCCGGACATCCAATTCCTGCTTATGAACAAATAAAGGAATCCATCACTTCTCACCGGGGATGTTATGGCGGATGTAATTTTTGTGCTATATCCTGTCATCAGGGACGCAATATTCAATCCCGATCAGAAGAATCGCTATTACAAGAAGCACAAAAACATAACGGCACAATTTCCGATGTGGGAGGTCCTACAGCTAATATGTATGCTTCTTTTTGTAAACTTGGCTTTCCTGCAAATTGTAAAAGAAGTTCCTGTCTGGTTCCTGGGCTATGTCCCAATTTGCAAATTAACCATTCAGTCCAGCTGAAACTTTTGGATAAGATAAGCAGCTTACCTAATATCAAACATTTGTTCATTGCCTCGGGAATCCGTCACGATATGGCAGTTACAGATGATAACTACATTGAAGCTATTGCTACAAAATATACGGGTGGACGGCTAAAACTTGCGCCGGAACATTCTGTTCCTAAGGTTCTACGCCTGATGAATAAGCCCAACATCAATAGCTTTGAAGCATTTAGCCGCAAGTTCTATTTCTATACTAATAAAGCAGGACTAAAAAGACAACTTATTCCCTATCTTATAATTGGGCATCCCGGAACTACGATGGATGATGCTTATAAACTGCGTAACTGGCTGCAAAGAAATAAACTGAAGGTGGAACAAGTGCAGGAATTTACTCCTACTCCAATGACAATTTCCACCTGTATGTTTTACACCGGGTTGGATTATGAAACGGGAGAACCAATCCATATTCCCAAACCCTCCGAAATCCGCAAACAAAAGGAACTAATTCTTTCTTCTACGGATTCTTTTACACCCGGAACACCCGGAAAGCCAAAACATAAGAAATGAATGCTAAATCAGCACTAATGATGGTTACACTATTATTTGTTTACCGGGCAAACAAGCATATCAGTAAAATTTAATTGATTTTCTGCTGTTTTTTATTTATTGCGGTTCCATTTTGCATTATTCACTTACTCCCTTGCTTTGTAATAGCTATAATTAGCCGATAAGATTCCCGTATCGGATACGGGAACGATACGAGAATGATACGGGCAGTATATGGGGTAGGGCAAGGAGTAAACAAAAGGGGAAAAAAGGGGGAAAATGGGTGCATTTTGTCCCGCCGCAAAAATAAAATTTTTAAGCCATTATAACCCATTGAAAGATAGAAGGTTATAAAAGCAAAAGAGAGAAAGAAAATGCTTGACAATAACCTTATATCATTTAGTATGGCAACAAATTAAGGATACAAATTTGATAGCTCATCAGCAGCTCGGAGAAAAATCCTTAGCATTATTCATAACATTATAGGAGACAATAGAATATGCAAAGCTCAACTTATACAGCCAGCAATATTAAAGTGCTGAAAGGTTTGGAAGCAGTCCGAAAACGCCCTGCAATGTATATTGGAGGCACCGGAGAACGCGGATTGCATCATCTTGTTTATGAAGTGGTAGATAATTCCATTGATGAAGCATTGGCAGGTTTTTGCGATTTAATCACTTGCACTATAACCCAGGAAGGATATGTGAAAGTGGAGGATAATGGACGCGGAATTCCTGTGGATATTCAAAAAGATATGGGAGTTCCAGCAGTGCAGGTGGTTCTAACAGTTCTGCATGCAGGCGGCAAATTTGATGACAAAAGTTATAAGGTTTCGGGAGGTCTGCATGGTGTAGGCGTTTCCGTAGTAAATGCCCTTTCGGACTTTTTGGAAGTGAATATTTTCAAAGACGGCAAGGAATACTATATGCGTTTTGAAAGAGGCATCCCGGTAACCGAATTGAAGGTTTTAGGCGATACTGATAAAACAGGCACAGTGGTAACTTTTCACCCGGACCCGCTCATTTTTGAGACCACGGAATTTAGTTTTGATTACTTAACATCGCGTTTAAGAGAGCTTGCCTTTTTGAATTGCGGCTTGCGGATTATTTTGAAAGATGAACGCAGCGGCAGAATGCATGATTTTAAATATGACGGTGGCATTAAAAGCTTTGTGGAATATCTAAATCAGAACAAAAAACCGCTCTTTCCCAATCCGATATACATTTCCAGCATTAGGGAAGGGATGGAATTTGAAGTAGCCGTGCAATACAATGAGGGCTATCAGGAAAATATCTTCAGTTTTGCCAATAATATTAATACTACTGAAGGGGGAACACATTTAAGCGGATTTAAAAGTGGCTTAACGCGTGCGGTCAATACTTATATCAAAAATGCCGATCTGCTTAAAAATGAGAAAGTTACTCCTTCCGGAGAAGATATCAGAGAAGGGCTTACAGCCGTAATTTCACTAAAAATTACTAATCCCCAGTTTGAGGGTCAAACCAAAACCAAACTGCAAAATTCGGAAGTGGAAGGGATTGTAAATAGTGCCGTTTATGAGAAACTGATGGAATATTTTGAAGAACATCCCGCAGAAGCTAAAAATATTGCCCAGAAAAGTATCTTAGCTGCTCGCGGAAGAGAAGCAGCCAGAAAAGCCAGAGAACTTACCCGTCGCAAAACAGTTTTGGAAAGTGGCTCCCTGCCTGGAAAACTGGCGGACTGCACTTTAAGTGATCCGGAAAAAACAGAACTCTTTTTAGTGGAAGGAGATTCTGCAGGTGGAAGTGCTAAACAGGGTAGAGACCGTTCTTTTCAAGCCATTCTTCCGCTATGGGGAAAAATGCTGAATACAGAAAAAGCAAGAGTGGATAAGGTGCTGAATAATGAAAAAATACAGCCGATAATTTTAGCTTTAGGAGCTGGAATTGGACAGGATTTTGACATTAAAAAGATACGCTATCATAAAGTTATCATTATGGCTGATGCTGATGTGGATGGCTCGCATATAGCCACTTTGCTGATGACCTTTTTCTATCGCTATATGCGTTCCGTGATTGAAGAAGGTAAACTGTATATTGCTATGCCTCCTCTTTTTCTGGTTAGAAAAGGCAAACAGAAAGTTTATGTGTATAATGAAGACGAACGCGATGAAGCAATTCGGGAATTTGGCGAAAAAGGGGTGTTCGTGCAACGCTATAAAGGTCTGGGAGAAATGAATGCAGAACAGCTTTGGGAAACCACTCTGGACCCTGAAAACCGAAAATTGATTGCAATTAAGATGGATGATGCTATAGAAGCGGATAGAATGTTTACTATTTTAATGGGTGATGAAGTTGAACCCCGCCGGGAATTTATCCAGGAAAATGCCCGGTATGTAAAAAATCTGGATGTTTAAGGAGTAAAATAGATGTCTGATCAATCAAAAATTATCCCCGTGCAAATTGAAGAACAGCTAAAACAGGCATACCTGGATTATTCTATGAGTGTGATCGTTTCTCGCGCTTTACCTGATATTCGGGATGGCTTGAAACCCTCTCAACGCAGAATAATTTATGCGATGCACGAATTGAATTTAACCCCGGGAGGTCATTTTCGTAAATGTGCCAAAATTGCCGGTGACACCAGTGGTAACTATCATCCACATGGAGAACAGGTTGTATATCCCACTTTGGTGCGTTTGGCTCAGCCCTGGATTATGCGCTATCCTCTTATTGACGGTCAGGGAAATTTCGGTTCCATAGATGGAGACCCGCCTGCCGCAATGCGATATACAGAAGCCCGCTTGCAAAAAATAACGATGGAATTGCTGGCAGAATTGGATCAGGAAACAGTTGATTTTAGAAGTAACTATGATGAAACACGCCAAGAACCGGTAGTTTTTCCTGCTCGTTTTCCTAATTTACTGGTAAATGGTTCTTCCGGAATTGCTGTGGGAATGGCTACCAATATGCCTCCTCACAATATCGGTGAGGTCTGTGATGCGGTTATCGCCTTAATAGATAATCCCGATTTGCAGCCACTGGATTTACTGCAATATATAAAAGGACCCGATTTCCCTACCGGTGGTTTTATTTTGGGAACCGAAGGGATAAAAGATTATTTTGAAACCGGTAGAGGCAAAATTATTATGCGGGGAGAAACCAAAATTGAAAACCTGCCTAATGATGCAGAACAAGTAATAATCAGTTCAATACCTTATCAACTATCCACAACGCTGTTAATTGAAAGAATGGTGGAGCTGGTGAAGGATAAGAAAATTGAAGGAATTAGCGATATTCGTGATGAATCAGGACGCGAAGGCATGCGTTTGGTAATTCAAGTGAAACGCAATCAGGACGCTCAAGTGGTGCGTAATTTACTGTATAAATATACCCAACTGCAATCAACTTTCGGCGTAATTAACCTCTGTCTGATAGATGGCGTTCCCAAAGTGGTGAATATGAAAGAAATGATACAGAACTTTATTGATTTTCGCCACGATGTTGTTTTGCGACGCACTGAATTTGAATTGCGTAACGCTAAGGAACGGTTGCATATTTTAGAGGGCTTGAAAATTGCCCTGGACCATCTGGATGAAGTGATAGCTTTAATTCGTGCTTCCCAAACCCCAAGTGATGCCAGCAACGGTTTACAGGAAAAATTCGGCTTAAGCGAAATCCAGGCAAAGGCAATTCTGGAGATGCGTTTACAACGGCTAACCGGTTTGGAACGCGATAAAATTGAAACAGAATATCAGGAATTGCTGATTACTATTGCCCGTCTCACGGAACTGGTGGAACATAAAGAACTGAGAATGAACCTGATTAAACAGGAAACAGCAGAATTGAGAGATAAATTTGCCGATAAAAGGTTAACAACTATCATTCCTGCTCCGGCGGGAACTTTCAATCTGGAAGATCTTATTGCGGACGAAACTGTAGTCGTTACCATTACTCACGATGGCTATGTAAAACGCCTGCCCGTAGATACTTATAAGGTTCAAGGCAGAGGAGGCAAGGGTTTAAACGCTTCCAACCTGAAAGAAGAGGATTTTATTCAATATATCTTTGTTGCCAGCACGCATTCTTACATTCTGCTGTTCACCGACCAGGGAATGTGCTATTGGCTGAAGGTTTTTGAAATTCCCGAGGCAAGCAGAACAGCTCGCGGCAAGGCAATTGTAAATCTGGTGAAACTTGCTGAAGGAGATAGAATTAAGGCATTCGTCACCTTGAAGGATTTCCATCCGGAACAGAATATTATTATGTGCACCCGCAACGGCTTAGTGAAGAAAAGTCCGTTAGTGGCTTTTTCCCATCCTCGTTCCAATGGAATTAAAGCTATTAAACTGAAAGAAAATGATGAATTGATAGATGCTCGTATTTGTGAAACGGGAGACGATATTTTACTGGCTACTCATCAAGGAAAGTGCAATCGTTTCAGTGAAGGTGCAATTCGCTCCGTAAGCCGGTTTTCGCAAGGTGTGAGAGGAATTCGTTTACGCAATGAAGATTTCGTTATTTCAATGACTATTGCTACCGCTAAAGATCAATTGGAAAACGGTAATCCCAATTCTTCCACTATCCTGGCTATCAGCGAAAACGGTTACGGTAAAAGAAGTCCTATTTCCAGCTATTCCGTTACCAAAAGAGGTTCTATGGGTGTAATTACTCTTAAAACCAATAAGCGTAATGGCTACCTGGCATCCTTAATGCTGGTTCGCGATGATGACGATTTGATAATTATTACCCAAGGCGGGATGATTATTCGGCAACGCATTTCCGAAATCTCAGTAGTGGGAAGAAATACATTAGGGGTGCGGTTGATAAATCTTGCATCCAATGATGTAGTGCGCGATATTTCACTTGTGCACAGTGAACCGGATGAAGAATCCATAGATAAAGAAGTGGAAAATTTAAAGGCAAATCCTGCTCTGAATCTGGAAGAGCTTGAGGGCTCGGATACTGAAGAAGAATTCCTTGCTGAAGATGAAGACAACGAAGAAATGGAAGAGCCGGAAAATGAAGAACTTGATAATGAAGAGGACAACGAATAAACTCTGGAAAATTTGGCTGCCGGCAGTAATTTTGCTGCTGCCGGTAGCTTGTTCAGTAAGTCAATTTGTGCCAGCTGCCGGAGCCGAAAGTGAAAACCGCTATGCTATTATCCGAACAGATACTTTAATGATTGTAATTAAGCCCCAAAGCTATCCCGGCAGCTATCAGGAAATCAATAATCGCTTTTTCTCTTTGTATATCAGCATTAAAAACAAATCGGGACAGCGTATAAAACTGCAGCAAGGTTCTTTCAGCATACTTTGCCGTCAGAAACAGTATGATCCCATTCCTGTAGATTATATTCTTGCGGATTTGGAAAGAAAAATGATGCTGAAGGATATTAGCAATCCATTTGCCGATAATGTCTTTAGCTATAATATTGCAGATCGGGATAAAGAACAGGAAATGTATTATGAACTGGTTAATACTGCTTTCCCTTGGGGGGAACTATTACCTGGAGGCATAAAAGATGGCTATCTTTTTTATAATAAGGATATTGCCTCTGCCAATAACTTTGTTATAGATGTTTTAGGGCATTCGGTAACTTTCCAGAAAACCAAAGGATAGCGGAACTGCCGTAACTCTTTTAAGCAGTAAGGGAAAAAAGGGTTGTCAGCTTCCACTTTGCCCTAATGAATGTCTTTCGTTTATGCTGAATCAGAAACTAATTGTTCACTTGCGAAATATACTTTACACTTAGCTATTCTATAATCTCAGGATTTAATAATGTAACTATCACTTCAATATTGCAACTGTAATGCCCAGGGATATCATCTTCAAAAAAGAAGAGACATACAAACCCGTTTAATGAAAAATGGTGCAGAAGGCGGGACTCGAACCCGCACACCCATTACAGGCACAAGATCCTTAGTCTTGCGTGTCTGCCAATTCCACCACTTCTGCTTTTATCTTTGCTTCCGATTTGGAATATATATTATCTCGTTATTCCTTGCCAACCGGAATTCATTAGCTAAGTGCTTTTCTATTTTGTAGTTGCCGGTTTAGCAGCAGGTTTTGCAGGTGCTGCTTTCTGTTCGGTAGGATTAATCTTTTTTTGGCGTTCCTGAATACGGGTAAGGGGACTGTTGGATACATCTTTCACCAAAAAGGCAAGCAAAAGACAGGAGGCAGCAAAAACCACGGACAAAATTTGCGTCCATTTCTTCAAGAATTTGGAGGCACCGCTTCCTCCAAAAACATTCATTGCAGCTCCACCCAAATTGGAATCCAAACCTCCCTTGGATGTCTGTGCTAAAATTACCAGCACCAGGGCAACGCAGATTATCACATGGATAATTAAGGCAATCGTATATATAACCATTGGTCTATCCTTTGCAAAGCATTAAACTTCATTTTTGTAACTAAGAAAAAGGAGCCCTTTTTCTGTCAACCAAAAAGTTCATCTGCCTGCAGTTTATGCTGAAGTGAAAGTTGGCTACCTGTTCACCCAATTGGTCTGATAACTATTTCTGCTGCTTTATTTGTGCTATCAAGAAACGGAGGATAGCATTTTTACTTAAAGAGGCAGTCCGATTTTTTGGCTTGACAGAAATTGTTGTTTTTATACATAATGAAAAAAGAGGAATAATATATGGCAAGAAAACACGCTATAATATTAGAAGAGCTTGATATTGATAAAGTTGGGGACTTTACCGAAGCTCAAAAAAAGTATTACACTTCTTTAGGATTTAAGCCCTATTTGAATGAATACGGGAAAGTTAAGTGGCTGAAACCGGATCAGCATTCGCTAAGGATAAATGCTAAATTCAGAAGGCCTTTCTGGGCACGGATATTTTCCCGCAGGAAAGTTCAATTTCCTCACAAACGAAAGCATAGACCTGCTGTTGTTAAGTTTGTTCAGAGCAACTGGTTGTTTATCCTGATAGTAATTATTGTGTTGGTAGCAGTGGCTTATATTTTTCTCAATCAGCAGCGTATTTTTTAGGAGAAAAAGCATTGAAGATATTATTAGTTAACGATGACGGTATTTTAGCTCCCGGAATAAGAACTTTAGCGGAAGAGCTGAAAAATGCCGGACATAAAATTACGATTGTAGCTCCCGATAGTGAAAGAAGTGCAGCATCGCATTCTTTAAGCATCCGTAAGCAGCTGAAAGTGAATATAATTGCTGAAAATGAATATGCCGTAAGCGGAACGCCCGTTGATTGTTCTGTTATTGCGTTACAAAAAATTCTTACCGAGCCGGTGGATTTAATAATTTCAGGAATAAATGCCGGACAGAATATGGGGGAAGATGTTCTCTATTCAGGAACAGTTGGAGCAGCCATGGAAGCAGCGCTTTTAGGTAATAGAGCAATAGCTGTTTCTATAAATTCCTATAAAAATCAAAGATATGCAGTGGCAGCATACTGGATGCGGAGAATGTTAGATTTAGGCATTGCGAATCTGGCTAAGCCCTTTGAAGTTCTAAACATCAATATTCCGAACCTTCCTGTGGAAGAAATTAAGGGTATTCGTTTAACTCGCACCGGCCACCGTAAATACTATAATTTTGTTAAGATTATTGAAGAAAGTGAGCAGGGTTTCGTTTATGAAGTAGGTGGAGATATTCCTGTTTGGGATATAGAAAACGGAACTGATGCCGAAGCAGTTAATAACGGCTATATTTCGCTAACTCCTTTAGGTTTTAAGCTTACAAGGGATGAAGAATTTCCGCACATTCTAAACTGGCTGGAAGAGAATAATCTGTTGCAATTGGAGAGCTGAGAATGCGTTTTGAAGATCAAAGGTTACTTCTGGTAAACGAGCTAAAAAGGGAAGGTATAATTTCTCCTGCCGTTTTGGATGCCATTGGCAAGGTTCCGAGAGAAAATTTCGTTTTGCAGGAATACCTTGATTACGCATACCAAAACCGTCCTTTGCCGATTAAAGAAGGACAAACAATTTCCCAGCCATTGATGATTGCTATTATGTTGCAATTGCTTGATTTACAGCCAACGGATATAGTTCTGGAAATTGGTACCGGCAGCGGTTATCAAAGTGCCTTATTAGCTGAAATCGTGCAAGAAGTTTGCACGGTTGAACGCTTGGAAACTCTTTCTCTAAATGCCCAGAAGGTATTACGCAATGCCGGTTACCGCAATATTCATTTTCGGATTGGAGATGGACACAGCGGTTGGCAAAAAGCATATCCCCCGCACAAGGAATTTGATAAGATTATCGTTTCAGCGGCGGCACAGGAAGTTCCTAAACGCTTGGTGGAGCAGTTAAAACTAAATGGCAAAATGGCTATTCCCATTGGCGGAGGCGGTTTTCAAATTCTATATATTGTTACAAAAACAGAAGCGGGATTGGATATTGCCGAAGCTGGCGGTTGTTCTTTCGTGCCTTTTGTTTGTGATGACAAATTGTTGAGGTGAAGAGTGTTAAAAGATATTTATGCCTGGCTGAAAACAATCTGGAAAAAACCGGATAAATATGCCGATTTAAAGCAGTTTGATGTTTTAAGCGAGCTTAGTTCCTTTGAGCTCTATTTACTTGATAATTTCTTACATAAACGCAGTTTCCAAGCCGGGGAATTGCTTTATGATAAAGATAATCCGCTGGAAGTGATTTATTTTATTCTTTCCGGGGAAGTGGAAGTGACGGGAATTACTCATCCTCAAGGGCATAATTTAGTTCATAAATTACAGGTTTTAGGGCTAATTGATATGTTTACGGAAGATACTCGCAGTAGTGTAGCCATAGCCAAAAAGGAAGTAGCGGCTTATGCAATATCGCGTTATGACCTGATGGATTTAATAAAGCAGAATCCGCATTTGGGATTAAAACTGTTAGTAGCTTTTTGTAAGACATTAAGTAACTATATTCTAAACATTTCAGCTATAGGAAGCGCTACCGGGCAATGAACTGGACAAAGCGGATATTCTATTTTTTGCTCTTGGCATTGATTGTGCTGGGGTTGTTCTTTTATCATTCCATCATAGCTTATCTTATTTATGCCCTTGTTGTTTCTTATCTTCTTGATCCTTTCGTGGGCTGGCTGGAACGCAAAAAGATTCCTCGCTGGCTTGCTGTGTTAACAATCTATTTAGTTATTGCCGGAATTATTGCCTGGTTTACTTCGCGGTTAGTTCCGGCTTTAATTCAGCAGGGAAATAATCTGATAAATATTTTAAGCAGCGGAGAAAGGTTAACTGGTCAATATATCATTACTTTACCTTTCATCAGACGCATATACGAATTTCTTCTGGAGTTGGATACCAAAATTCCCGGTTTGGGAACTGCTGCCAAGCTGGTAGATATTTTGGATCAGACCAATGTTTTTCTGGCTAAGCTACCGAAGTTGCTGATAGATAATTACCAGAAGATTTTTTCCACGATCTCCATTATTGCCACCGTTCCCTTGATCAGCTTCTTTTTATTGAAGGATAAATATAAGCTGCGAAAAGGCATTATCGGTATGTTCAATAACCGCTATTTTGAGCTGATTATTATTATGTTGCGGAAAATAGACAGCACAGTTGGTAATTTTTTACGGGCTATCCTTTTTGAAATAATAGCGGTAGGTATTTTAGCTTCCACGGCTCTTACCATTGTAGGAGTGCCCTATTCCATTTTAATTGGCGCCACGGCAGGAGTGGCAAATATAATACCCTATTTTGGACCTTTTTTAGGGGGAGCTTTAGCTGTAGTAACTGTTTTGCTGAATGGGGGCACAATTCTTTCGGCAATCTATGTAATTTTAGCGATGTATATTGTGCAACTGATTGATAATAATATTGTTTATCCCGTAGTTGTAGGAGGGACAATTAATATGCACCCGCTGTTAGTTCTTCTTACTTTAATTGCCGGTGGCTGGTATGGAGGCATTCTCTGGATGCTGATATCAGTCCCTCTTGTATATATAACATACAGCTTGGTTAAGGTCTTGTATAGTAATCTGAAAGATTTTAAAATAATCTAAAGGGGAAAATGTGAGTTTACTGGATAAATGCTACAAGTTTACGGATGCCCGAAAAGTAATGGCTATGGGCTATTATCCTTATTTTCGTGAAATTACTTCCGAGCAGGATACAGAAGTTATCTGCAACGGGAAAAAAATGTTGATGATGGGTTCAAACAGCTATTTAGGGCTAACTAATCATCCGAGAGTGAAAGAAGCAGCCATCAAAGCCATCCAAAAATATGGCAGTGGCTGTGCAGGAAGTCGTTTTTTGAACGGGACTTTGGATATTCATATAGAGCTGGAAAACGAATTGGCAAAATTTGTCGGCAAAGAAGAAGCGATTTGTTATCCCACAGGTTATCAGGCAAATGTTGGTTGTATTTCAACTATGGTTGGTAAAAACGACTTTGTAATTACGGATAAATATGATCATGCCTCCATTATAGACGGTGCCTTACTTGCAGAAGGAAAAATGCTGCGTTTTAAGCATAACGATATGGCATCTTTGGAACGGGTTCTAAAAGAAATTAAAGGAAAAAATGCCCTAATCGTAGTTGATGGCATTTTTTCTATGGAAGGGGATATTGCCAATCTTCCTGTAATTGTAGAACTGGCGGAAAAATACAATGCTGAAGTGATGGTGGACGAAGCTCATTCGTTAGGTGTTTTGGGAAATCAGGGAGTTGGCACAGCTGCTCATTTTGGTTTAACGGATAAAACAGCATTTATTATGGGCACTTTCAGTAAGTCCCTGGCTTCTGTAGGTGGCTTCATTGCTGCAGATGAAGCCCTTATTCACTATTTAAAGCATAAATCCAGAGCTCTGATTTTTTCCGCATCACTTCCTCCTGCTTCAACTGCCAGTGTTTTGGAAGCTCTAAAAATTATAAAAGAAGAACCGGAACGCATTGCCAAGCTTTGGGATAACACCAATTATATGTTAACGGAATTTAAGGCAATGGGTTATAATACCGGAGCCAGTTGCACGCCTGTAGTTCCCTTGCATATTGGTAATATGATGACCACTTTTAATATGTGGCGTCGCTTAGGAGAAGAAGGAGTTTTTATCAATCCTGTAGTTCCACCTGCTGTTCCTCCCAGTTCCTGTTTAATTAGAACTTCTTTTATGGCAACGCATACAAAAGAACAGTTGGATATGGCACTGGATAAATTCGAAATAATTGGCAAGGAACTGCATATCATATAATTTATATAGGGTGTCGCGATAGCGATGCCTTATTGTTTTGGAAATATAAATTAAGCCATATATGGAGGAAAAAATGGCAAGCAAAAGCAGTGTGGAATACTATTCCAACATCAAAGAAATGTCTCCTGTCCGAGCAATTGCCGAAACCTTGATGAATAATCATTTAGTTCGGAAGGTGGATATCAGGGAGGCATACGAGCTGGCAAAAAATCAACCCGGAGTTAGCGTTACCGATTTGCCGATGTATCCTGATTTCGTTAAACTGCATAATCTGCCTGAAAATGCCAAAGTTATTAACGATTGCCACGGTAACATCATTGGCAGAACAGCAAAAGCTCGCAGATTTTATAATCGTTTAAATCCTTCCCAGAAAAATAAGGTGGAGGGAGATTTTCGCGAAGCAGTGTGGCAAATGCAACATTACCCCCTTATTAAAGCCGAAGCAATTTTAGGTATGGATCAAGACCTGATGCTGAAAGCAACCTTTATCACCACCGAAAGCGATGCAGCAAATGTATTTTTCTGGCTGCTGAATTTTGCTCCTTATGAATCGTTGAAAGAGCAATATGAAGCAAGCCCCAAGCTGCCTATTCAAGATATTATACTGGTTGCTTTTAATGAATGGACCTGCGATGATGATTTTTATAATAATGTAGGGGCACCGCAATTGGCTTTGGTGGATGAAAAACACAATGTAATCGTAAACCTGGGTATGCGTTATTTTGGCGAACGCAAAAAGGGAACTTTAACGATGGCTTGGACTTCCGGCATCAGAATTGGAATGGCTGCCTGCCATGGCGGAATTAAAGAAATTGATTTTGGCACCTGTGAAAATTCTGAATATCACAAACTGGGTAAAAGATCAATCGCCTTTTACGGTCTTTCCGGTACCGGGAAATCCAGTCATACCAATAATGCCGATAATGCCGGAACCTTGCCTAAGGGCTTTTCCAAGGTTGTGTTACACGATGATGCTTTCCAGATTGACCTGGAAAATAAACTTTGCCGCGTTTGGGAGCCAACTTTATTTGATAAAACGGATAGCCGTCCCGTAAATCATCCCGATTGGAAATATACTTTAGCTTTGATGAATCATACCGTTTTAGATGTAAATAACAAGCTTATTCCCTACGGACAGGATATTCGTAATTCCAATGGTAGAGCTTTGTTAGACCGTTCTCTTTTAGGCAATTATGTTAACCGTTGCGGTTTTCCGAAAGCACTGGTTTGGCTGATGAAGGATTCAGTTTTGCCTCCTGCTTTGAAATTGCAGGATAAATACCTGGCAATAGCAATGGGAGCTGCTTTAATGACCCAACGCAATCGCGCCGAAAATGTTACCGAAGAAGAACTGAATAAACTCGTTTTTGAACCTTTTGCCAATCCTTTTCGGGTTTATGAACTTTACCGCGATGTGGAAGCATTTTTGAAAGTTGCAGATACGGGAGCAGATTTTTACTGCTTCAATTCCCGTGGCTATTGGAAGGAATCAGACAATATTCTGGAACCGATTCCCCTAAATACATCCCTAACTCTGCAGACCGCAATTTTGATGGACCAGTTGCAATGGAAACCTTGGAAGATACTTCCCGGAGCTATGATTCCTACCAAGGAGTCCATTGAAGCCATTTTACCCGGTTACTATGATAAGTATAATTCCGAATTGCGCGGAAACTATGATCTGTATATTTCCTTGCTGAAAGATAGATTCCAGCAAAGAAAGGACTTCCTGCAAAGCAGCGATTTAACTGAAAAACCCGAAATTCAGGAACAACTGATTCAGGCACTGCAGATAAATGCCGATTAAAACTCTTATGCTAGCATATTTCTCTTTCAGCAAGATAAGAAAGGACTTACCAAATTCCACCTGGATAAATGCTTTCCGGCATCCTTCTTGGGAAGCCCTTTAAATTATGCAGTAAGAAGTAACTTGCCCAAAGAATGTTCAATAGATAGCGGGATTTTTTTCCCGCTATTTTTTTCCCTTTGCAGCACCCTCTGCTCTTCGCTCTCTGCTAAAAGCCCTTTAGGACGACACCGAAGTGTTGACTTTACGGTCAACCGATTTTACCCTTATTTTCTAACCGACAATTTTTGGGTAACGAAAATGTTTGGTTTCATAATAACGACCCGATGTCATTCTTCCTGCTCTTAGACAAATTATGTAATTTCTTGAAAAAAAAAGCTGTTGGCTATTCTTGCATAAGCACGAATTCATTTCAAATTTATAGCATATCTGCTTATTCAAGGTGGAAGTTTTATGAAGCGACAAATTAGTGTTGGTAAATTTAATTATGTAAAATCCCGGTTTATCTTAAATTTGGGTAATCAGTGTAATTTGGGAGCTTTTTTTGGGGCTTTGGCTTGCCTTGCCAACAGCATTTTTACAAAAAGGGAATACCAGAAGGGCATCCGCATGCTATCATTCCTATCTCGCAATAGGTTCAGCCACTTTTTTTGTACCGGCGGACGCCGTTCCGCCGAATGGTTGATGTCTTTAATTTGTTTGGCTATGGTAGCATTTTTTAGGTTTTTTTCCTGGCTGGGCATTTATTGGGCTTGCCATAGCTCCTTTTTTGGTACCGGCGGACGCCGTTCCGCCGAATGGTTGATGTCTTTAATTTGTTTGGCTATGGCAGCATATTTCAGGTTTTTTTCCTGGACGGGCATTTATTGGGCTTGCCATAGCTCCTTTTTTTTGTACCGGTGGACGCCGTTCCGCCGAATGATTGAGGTCTTTAATTTGTTTGGCTATGGCAGCATATTTCAGGTTTATTTTCCTGGACGGGCATTTAAGGGGCTCGCCATAGCTCCTTTTTTTTGTACCGGCGGACGCCGTTCCGCCGAATGACAATTTGGCTGAAAATCCTTTTATACTTTCCTTTACTGTTACTTTCATAAAAACCTGCTATGTTTTGAGAGTCATATTACTTCCTTGCTTCAAACTGTTAATCACTACTTTATCATACATTGATCAAGCGTTAATAATTAACGCTTGATTAAGGTATGTTTAATGAGTAATACACGAGCGGAACTGAGAAACAAGAGAAAGAGAAAAGATGCTGACATTTTACGAGGGGCTTACGCCACCGTCGCTATCAAAGTGTCGCCCAAAAGGGCTTTTTTGTATCGGAAAAACGATGTCCTCGTCGTTTAGTGGTAACACTGGTGTTTCGTTGCCGCATACCTTCCGGTAACCCAGTTTTTTTTTTGGTGCAGGCAAGGTAATATAAAAAAATAAAGATATGGGGCTGCATTTTACGAGGGGCTTACGCCACCATCGCTATCAAAGTGTTGCCCAAAAGGGATTTTGGGTATCACAACCCTCTAAAAATGCGGAAAAATGAACCCTCTGCCCTCAGCACCCTGCCCTCCGCTCTCTGCCCTCCGCTCTTCGCTCTCAGCTCTCAGCACCCTGCTCTCCGCCCTCAGCACCCTGCCCTCCGCCCTTCGCCCTTCGCTCTCTGCCCTCTGCCAAAAATTCTCTCAACCTTCTAAACATTATGTTCTGCATTCTTATCGTTAGAAAGTGCAATAAAACCCCCTCCCAAAAGTAAATCATCTGTATATAAAACCAAACCCTGTCCCGGGGTTATAGAAAGTTGCGGTTCTGTAAATAATACTTCTATCTCGCTATCATTTATAGGGTTTACAATACAATCGGCGGGAGTATGCAAAAAGCGTATTTTAGCTTTTGCTCTGAATTGTTTTGCCGGTGCAGAAATAGAAACCCAGTTCATATTTGTTGCCAAACATCGGTTCTTAAACAAATATTCCTTAGTTCCTATCACAATTCTATTTTTTTCCGCATCAATTTCCAGAACAAACCGGGGTTCGTGAAAACCCTTAACTCCCAAATTTCTTCTCTGTCCGATAGTGTAATTTATTATGCCTTTGTGTGTTCCAATAACTTTCCCGGATAGATCAACAATTTCCCCTTCCTGAAAATCTTCTGCTTTAAAAAGCACTGCCAAATCTGAACTTTGTAAAAAATCCTGGCTTTCCTGACGGGATACCAGTTCGCCAAACCCAATATCGGCAGCCATTTTTTTTATTTCCGGCTTTGTATAATTCCCTAAGGGGAAAAGGGTTCGTGCCAGTTGCTCCTGAGTTAAAAAAGCCAGAAAATAGGATTGATCCTTGTTAGTGTCTTTTGCCTTCTTTATTTGGTAGCGTTGCAATTCTTCATTATAATCCACTTTAGCATAATGTCCGGTGGCAAAATAGTCAAATTCCAGCCCCAAGGAATGTGCTTTTTCGGGCAATAACGCAAACTTGATGTAGGCATTGCAAACCAAACAAGGATTGGGTGTTTTTCCCCGTAAGTATGTTTGGCAGAAATAGTTAATAACCTTCTGCTGAAATTCTTCCTGCAAAGGAATAACATAATGCTCTATACCCATTTTTTGGCATAAACGAGCGGCGGATTGGATACTTTCTTCCTGGGCGGGACCAAAACAACCACTTTTTATCACTTTCTCCATTGCTTTGTTTTTATCCCAGGTTTGCATTGTGATGCCAATTACCCTGAAACCGCTTTCTTTTAGTAAATAGGCAGTCATTGCGGAGTCAATCCCTCCGCTGATTCCAACTGCCACACAAGGTTTATTTTGCATTTTATATCCTTTATCTTATTACAACTTATTATAATGCAAACAGCTAAAGTGTCAACTACTTTTTATTTGACATTTATGGGCTTTGCGAATCTTAGGAAGCATTGATTCTAAGTAATGAGGATAAAACATTGTTTAAGGAACCCTACATCTTTAATATAGCTCGCTTTATGGACGAAAAGCGATTTGCAAAAATTCAGGAATTTGCCAAAGATATCACCACCCCCTGTTTGATTGTGGACTTGGATATAGTAAGGAATAAGTATTTAGAATTGCAGGCAAGTATGCCCGATTATAAGATTTATTATGCAGTGAAGGCAAATCCTATGCAGGAAGTGATAATGCTGCTGAATGAACTTGGTGCTTATTTTGATTTGGCTTCGCCTTACGAACTTGACCAAATTTTAGATTTGGGAATTGAGCCCGAGCGTTTAAGCTTCGGGAATACCATCAAAAAAGTTAGCGATATTAAGTATTTTTACGATAGAGGGGTGCGGTTTTTTACTACTGACAGCAAGTTGGATTTGAATAATTTGGCAAAATATGCTCCCGGTTCCAAGGTTTTATTCCGGATTTTAACAGAAGGGACAGGTGCGGATTGGCCTCTATCCAGAAAATTTGGTTCCCATCCTGATACAATCTATCATTTAATTGTGAAAGCAGCAAAAATGAATTTACAACCCTGGGGAATTTCATTTCATGTTGGTTCTCAGCAAAGGGATATAGGACAATGGGATGATGCAGTGGCACGGTGTAAATATCTCTTTGATGCTGTTGCCGAAGAAGGCATAGAATTACAAATGATTAATATTGGAGGCGGTTTTCCTGCCAACTATGTTGATCCCACTTTTTCCATTGAAGATTATTCCAAAGAAATCCAGCGTTTTATAATGGAGGATTTTGGTGATAACTTACCGGAAATTATTTTAGAACCGGGTCGTTCTCTGGTTGCAGATGCGGGTGTAATTGTATCCGAAGTGATAAATGTAGCGCGTAAATCCAAAAATAATCTCTATCAATGGGTGTATCTTGATATAGGTAAATTTGGCGGTCTAATTGAGACCATTGATGAATCCATAAAATTCCCCATCTATTTTCCGCGTAAGGGTTTGGCGGAAGAGATTATATTGGCTGGTCCTACTTGTGACAGTATGGATATTCTCTATGAGCACTATCGTTATCGGATGCCCGAAGGAACCGTTCCCGGAGATAAAGTTTATATTTTTTCTACCGGTGCCTACACCCATACTTATGCCAGTGTTAATTTTAATGGCTTTCCTCCCCTGAAAGCCGTTATTTTTAAAGAAAATTAAGGAGGCAGAGCAAATGAAATATATGCCGGTTGAGCTGCTGCAGCGTTTTATGCAAGAGGTCTTTACAAAATTGGGAGTGCCGGAAGAAGATGCCCGCATTTGCAGTGATGTTCTTATTGCCAGTGATTTAAGAGGGATTGAATCACACGGAATCGGACGGCTAAAAATGTATTATGATAGAATTAAAGCTGGCATTCAAAATCCCGTTACCAGCATTGATGTAATCCGCGATAAATATGCTACTGCTGTTTGGGATGGAAATAATGGAATGGGTCAGGTGATTAGTAAAAAAGCCATGCAGACAGCAATGGACAAAGCAGCAAAATATGGTTTGGGTTCTGTTGCCGTTCGTAATTCTACTCATTTCGGAATTTGCGGTTATTATGCAGAAATGGCAGTTAAACAAGATATGATGGGACTTGTTTTTTCCAATGCCCGACCTTCAATTTGTCCTACTAATGGTGTTTCTCCCATTTTGGGAACGAATCCAATATGTTTTGGAGCTCCAACTGATTTACCCTATCCTTTTTTATATGATGCCGCTACTTCCATTTCCCAAAGAGGTAAAGTGGAACAGCTGGCTCGCGAAGAAAAAGAAACCCCTCTTGGCTGGGCTATTGATTTGGAAGGAAAACCCTACACGGATACAAAAGGTCTGCTGATTGATTTATTAAAACAGAAAGCAGCGATGTTACCCTTAGGGGGAACGGAAGAAATTACCGGAAGCCATAAGGGTTACGGACTCGCAACTGCCGTAGAGATTATTTGCGCTGCTTTGCAAAACGGGAATTATTTGAACGGTTTAACGGGAGAAGATGAACAGGGTAAACCTGCTCCTTACCGTTTAGGACACTTCTTTATGGCAATCAATATTGATTTTTTTACAGATGTGGAAAACTTCAAGAAAATTACCGGTTCCATCTGCAGAGATTTACAAAATTCAAAGCTTTTCCCCGGCAAAACAAAAATCTATGTAGCCGGCGAAAAAGAATATGAAATAGAGCAAAAAGTCCGTAAACAAGGTGTTCCTGTAAACCCCAATCTGGAAAAAAATATCAGAATTATGCAGGAAGAATTGGGTTTAAATTTACTTAGTTTGGATTGACCAACATTCTATGCCCAATACTAATATTCTTTTAAGGATTAGCAGTGAATTTAAAATCTCCCTTTAAAAAATAAAACAACGAATAGGAAGATGAGATGCAGCAGAAAACAAACAAAAGGGAAGGCATCAGTTTTTTCGAGAAATATCTGACATTGTGGGTTATTATATGTATGGCAGCCGGGGTTCTTATAGGCAGGTATATACCTGGAATACCTAATTTCCTGCGTAAATTTGAATTTGCCCAGGTCTCAATTCCGATAGCCGTTCTTATTTGGTTAATGATCTATCCGATGATGATGAAGGTAGATTTTACCAGCATTAAGAATGTGGGGAAAAACCCCAAGGGATTAATTGTAACCTGGATTGTAAATTGGTTAATTAAACCTTTCACAATGTATGGAATTGCCTGGTTTTTCTTTTATATTGTATTTAAATCTGTTATACCTGCAAATTTAGCCAAAGATTATCTTGCGGGAGCTATTTTGTTGGGTGCTGCACCTTGCACAGCAATGGTTTTTGTCTGGAGCCATTTAGCCAATGGTAAACCTGCTTATACAGTTGTTCAGGTAGCTACAAACGATTTGATAATTCTGGTTGCTTTCACACCCATTGTAGCATTCCTGATGGGCATTAGCGGAATAAAAATACCTTGGGATACATTAATTCTTTCCGTTATCTTATTTGTTGTTATTCCTTTAGCTGGAGGAGCAACAACACGATATTCAGTGATAAAACATAGGGGAGAGGATTATTTCCTGAAAACCTTTATTCCCAAATTCAATAATGTTACTATTAGCGGTTTGTTGCTTACCCTGGTTATTATCTTTGCTTTTCAAGGAGAAGTTATTATCAATAATCCTCTCCATATTATCCTGATAGCCATTCCACTTACGATTCAGACCTATTTAATCTTCTTTATAAGCTATTTATTCACCAAACATATAAAATTACCCCACGATATTGCAGCACCGGCAGCTTTAGTTGGAGCATCCAATTTCTTTGAACTTGCAGTGGCAGTAGCTATATCTCTTTTCGGAGCCGATTCACCAGTTGCCTTGGCTACCACTGTAGGCGTTTTAGTTGAAGTTCCCGTTATGCTTAATCTGGTAAGCATAGCTAATAAAACAAGGCAGTGGTTTTTTCCTGCAAATTAGAGTTTAGATTATATTCCACCGTTTTTTGTACCGGCGGACGCCGTTCCACCGTTTTTTGTACAGGCGGACGCCGTTCCGCCTTATTTATTCGGCGCTACAGCGAGCGCCGGTACTAAAAAATCACAGATAACACGGATAGGATTTCAGAAACGAGGATTTCAGGATTTAAGGATTTAGAGGATATTAATAGGTCTGGGATGAACAGGATTATAGGGATTTTAGGGATTTTAGGGATTTTGTTTTTTTGGAAATTTCAGAACCTAAAAACCTTAGATCAAATTCTGCGTTACTATTTTCATTCTCCATTTTCAATTCTCCATTCTCAATTTAATCTCTTTTTCTCTTTCTCTCTTTTTCTCTTTTTCTCTTTGTTCAAAATCCTCTTTCTCTCTTTGTAAAAAAAATATAATTTGTTCTTACCCTCTATTCCCATCTCGCCATCTCGCCATCTCGCTATCTCGCTAAATCCATTCTCCATTCTCAATTCTCCATTCTCCATTCTCCATTCTCAATTTAACCTAAATATAAGTTCTCACCCAAACCTTCAAATCGATATCACGTGTCACAGAGGTCTTAAAGGTTTATAGGTTGGGGAGATAGATAGGACTGGCTTTAGACTGTGTCACAGTGGTCTTTGGACGTATTTGGACGTATCGATATCACGATTCCTTCAAATATGCCCTCAATTTAGGGTATTTTCAGAACATCAGATTTTCTGAAATGGTTTGCGAATTTAATAGAGCCTTAACTGAAGTGCCAGGGGTCCGATCATCGTAAGCCACTGACTCTGATCAGCGTCTATAAACTCGATCCGGTAGTCTTTATTGAGCGGTTG
>Ga0116171_10000439_pt1 | contig 44115 bp, 51 predicted proteins | sample AD_JPNHW2_MetaG_FD_89798 | JGI IMG/M metagenome (GOLD analysis project Ga0116171, IMG submission 89798) | Active sludge microbial communities of municipal wastewater-treating anaerobic digesters from Japan - AD_JPNHW2_MetaG | ecosystem: Engineered > Bioreactor > Anaerobic > Digestate | place... | reverse complement strand
TTTACAAAAGAAAATTAGAATCTGGAATGATTATTACAACAATCTTGAGCATTGTGGTTTAAATGGAAAAACGCCAAATGAAATGTTAGAATTAAAAGTGACAAATGTGGTTAGTTAAAACACGGAGAACTAGAATTCAAAACCGACTCGGTTTTCTGACTTTTCACATTAAAATAATTCAAGACATTATTTATTCTCTCTTTTTTAACTTTTTCCATCTGAAGGCTCGTTTTTACATTAGCATTTTCGAGATCTTTGTTAATCGTTACAAAAAAATATGCCCCAAAAGCAATTGCAGCAAGAATAAAAATCAAAGAAACCACAATAAGCAACCTCCAATATGAATTAACATCTATATCAGCTTTTTCTTTTTTAAACTTTTTCGCTTTTTTAAATTTTAGAAAATCTAGTTTTATATCCATAATCTTAATCTTAATTAATATTGATTGGTCTTAATTTGTTTGAAATTAAAAAATATTTAATAAATCTTAAGGAACAAAAGTGACAAGTTTTATTTTAAACATACCTTCCCAAGGAAAGAGCTTGCTTGTTTTTTCGCTCTTGTATCCTTCGTCTTTGGAAGCTTTCTGAACATCTACTGCCAAAAACTCTATTTCATACGGTGAATTTTCTAGCAAAGTCAAAAACTGATAAATTGATTCGAAACTTCCTAAAACTTTTATGCCTACGATTAATTCTTTTGTATCTGGCAAAATATCAACTGAAGTAATTTCATCTTCTGCTCCAACTTTTGGGGCAAAGCTATCAATCGTATCCAAAAATGGCACTAAATTTGAACTATTTGCAAAATGTGTGCCAATTATTTCATTGTTCTGCTGAATAGATGCAACTGATCGCATTATCGTTTTTATTTCATTTCTTCTAGAATCTTCTATCTGCCATTCAGTTAAGGTTTTTTCTGAACTAGCATTATTTTTTTGAATTTCTCTATACAAAAACCAAAAAGCAATTGCTGAAAGCAAAAATAATATTATCGCCAACACTATGAAATTTTTTCTAAATCCGTATTTCATATTATTTCTCTGCTAAAAATAAACTTAAATAAAACTGAATATCAGAACCTTTTATAAAATTTGAAACTGGCAAATCAACTTGTTTAAAACTTTTATTTTCTTCTAAGGATTTTCTAAACAAAAGCAATCTTTCTCTACTTGGAGCCGTGCCATAAATACTTACTTTTTTTCCTACTACCACATCTTTATCAAAAGAAATTCTAGTGATTTTTATATCTGGCATTTTGTCTGAAATGATTTGATTTATTACTTCTTCTGAAACCAAAAAATTACTTGCCATAGATTTTTCAACTATTTTCATTTTTGTATCAATATCTTTTATCAAAAGAACCGTGTCTTTATCGAGTTGTGGAATAGTCTCACTTTTTTGAATTTCCAATTTACTTTCAGCTAATCTTTCTTTGTTCAAAGCCAAAAAGTAAGATGGCACCAATGAAATAATTGCTACAAAAACAGCCAAAGCTAAAGCAACGAAAAATACAACAATTAAGCGCAAATAAAAACCTTTTGCCATATTTTTTTGTTCTTCAATTGGAACTAAATTAATCATAGTTAAAATCTCCTAATGCTAATCCTAATGCAGTAGTGTAAGAAAGCGACTTTTTAAAATCAATCTTTGGTATCTTTTTTTCTACATTTAAAATATTTGTCCAAGAGTTAGCAACTTCTACTTTATGCTTCATACTGACAGAAAGATATTCTGTTAAACCGATCAAATTAGAATCGCCACCGCATAATAATATTTTCTCTATTGGAGGATTATCTTTTCCCTCTTCGTCTTGATGTGTGTGCCAATACAAAAAGTGTCTGTCTATTTCATCGCGTAAGATAGAAACTCCGTTTAACAAAACAGAAAACATTTCTTTGTTAATACTATTACGCTGCAAACCATATTGCTGTTTCATTTTTTCAGCCTCTTCAAAAGAAATATTGAAACTTTTTTGGATCAAATTGGTAAGCATGACTCCTCCAACATCAACCGTAGAAGTAAACATAACAACTCCTTTTGAAATAATAGAAATTCCGGTTCTTTTTTCACCGAAGTCTACTACCATATAAGTATTTGCATCGTCTCTTTTTATTATAGCGCGAGAAGCAGCTTGAGCTTCTGGCTCCATTGAAGCAACCATAATTCCAGCTTGTTCAAAAACAGAAAGATAGTCTTCAATCAAAAATCTTTGCATCGCAGCAACTTGTACAAAAACTCCAGAATTATCTTCTTTCAAAATTTCGTAATCAAAAATAGCTTCTTGAGCAGGAATCGGTATATGCTCTTCGAGTGATAGCTCGATTCCCTCTTTTATATCTTGCAAACCATTTTTTTCTAATTTAAGTCTAAATAGATAAAGCTGTTCTTCTGGCAAAGAAACGCGCACAGATTTGATATTGTGTTCTTTTTTTAAATCAGTAAGAATTTTTATAAGAGCTTTTGGTTGTTTTATTTTTCCGGACTCAATAATACCAGCTGGAACTTTGCACTCTCCATATTGTTCAATTTTTATCCCATTTTTTCCAACACCAAGTCGCACAAATTTCAATGATTCGTCAGAAACATCAAAGCCAAAAGATGGCATAGAAAGAAATTTTGGGATAGGAAAAAATCTATTATGTAAATTCTTGAACATTACTTATATTATACGATATTCTATTCTGCTTTGCTATCAGTTTTTTCAAAATTTTGCACACCATCCTGCATATTGTCTGTCTTGTTTTTATTTCTTTTCAAAAATTGAATTCCAACTGGGATAAAAGAAACAAAAATAATAGCCAACACTATCGGTAAAATATATCTGTCTACGTTATCTATATAGCTTCCCAAAAAGTAACCACCGAAAGTCATACTACCAGTCCAGACCAAACCTCCTAGAATATTCCAAAAGAAAAACTTTTTATACTTCATCTGTCCTACTCCAGCCATTATCGGCGCAAAAGTTCTAACAATCGGCACAAAGCGCGCTAAAGTAATAGTTTTATCTCCATGTTTTTCAAAAAAATTAGCAGTTTTTTCTATATTTTTTTTATTCCAAAAAAAAGAATTCGGCTTAGTAAAAATCCTTGGTCCAACTTTTTTTCCAAACCAATATCCAACAGTATCACCAAGAAAAGCACAAATAAAAGCACCAAAAAACAGGAATGCAATATTAAAATGCCCAGCAGATGCCAAAATTCCTGCAGTGAAAAGCAAAGAATCTCCGGGCAAAAAGAATCCAAAAAATAATCCAGATTCAGCAAAAATAAATAAAAAAACTCCGATCAGTCCAATGGTTTCTATTAGTGGCAAAATTTCAAAAATGTGTGGCATAAAAAATTATCTCGCATGTGTTCCAACTGGAATTTCATCATTTGGCTCTAATAAAGAAAATTTGCCATCTTCTGTAGAAAGCGCAAAAATCATTCCGTTACTTTCAAAGCCTCTGATCGTTCTTGGTTCAAGGTTTGCAACAAACATACATTTCTTCCCAACCAAAACAGAACAGTCTGGAAAATATAGAGCAATTCCAGAAATAATCTGCCGTGGTTTTTCTTCACCTAAATCAACTTCTAGTTTTAACAATTTATCAGTATCTGGAATTTTTTCTGCACTCAAAATTTTTCCAACTGCAATATCTATTTTTTTAAAATCTTCTATTTTTATTTTTTCCATAAATTTTTGAATTATTTTTTATTAATCTTATCTAGATATCTTTGCAAAATTAAAGCAGCAGCTGAATCGTCTATTTTTTTTGTTTTCTCACTTTCAGCTTTTTTTACTTTTCTCGCATTATATTTTTCTTTACCTTCCCTTCCCCGCGCTTCAACAGAAGTAAAAAATTCTTTTTGAAAATGAACGGGTTTTGCGAGCGCAAAAATTTCTTTAACAAAATCTTTTATTTCGCCCATAATCTTATTTTCCTCTCCCGTTAAACTCAAAGATTCTCCAATTACAATTTCATCAATTTTTTCATTTTTTATAATGTTTTTAATATAATCAGTAGCGTTTTTGTCGTTTAAAACAATTTCTTTAGGGAAAGCGAGCTTGCCCTCTTCGTCCGAAACAGCCAAACCTATTCTTTTTGACCCAAAATCTATGCCTAAAAATCTCATACAGAAATACTAGCATAAAAACGACTTTTCTGATATTATTCAAACATGAGTCCATTATATCAAAGCAATTTAATAATGTTTTTGATTCTTCTTTGGACTATTCCATGGAAACTTTTTGGTCTATGGACAGCAGTAAAAAAGAATCATAAGATCTGGTTTGTTCTTATGGTTGTCTTCAATACTGTAGGTATTTTGGAAATAATCTACATTTTCTTTATTGCAAAGAAAAAGTGGCCAGAGGTAAAAAACTCTTTTGTAAGAGCTATTACCCCAAAGAAAGCTCCAAAAGCATCTAAAGAAAACAAAGAAGAAACAAAAAAGGAAGAAGAAGTTAAATAACATAAAAACAGAAGACGCAAGAACGAAAGGTTGCTTTCACAAATCGTCTTCTGTTGCGGAGGAGGCGTGGCTGAGTGGTTGAAGGCACTTGTCTTGAAAACAAGAGACTCTTAACGGGGTCCGTGAGTTCGAATCTCACCGCCTCCGCCAGAAAAATAAAGTATCGGAAGATTCAAATACCTTAAATTTAATATTTAAGGTATAATCTTATTATGGAAAATTCAAATTTTACAAAAAAAGAAAATTTTAATCCAGAATTTGAAATTATCAAATCTGAAGATTTATTTAATGAAATCTATAAAGGAGGCAATCTACCAGATAAAAGATTTTTTCCTTTTGAAAAGGGTGGTGTCTTTAAGTATTTTGATGTAAATGATATTCCAAGTATATACACAGAAGAAAAAGAAAGAAAAATTTATCCGGCTATAAAAATTCAAAATCTTATTGTTGCTCTATCAGAATTGGAAAAGAATCCTTATAAAGAAAACAATTTATGGATTAAATTTATTTCTGTTGATCCAAAATATCAAAACAATGGATACGCAAAGAAATTAATAGAAGAAATATTTAATTACGCAAAAGAAAATAATTTTTCTCTAACAAATTCAATATATTCAGATGAGGGGAAAGAAAAATTGAAACATATAGTAGAAGAATTAAAAGAAAAAAGTGGAGTTAAAGTAGAAAACTCACAGGGATAGTTTAGAGTCATCTAAACGTGCTAAAATACCCTTATTAACATTAATATCGTGGGTACTGAACTCACATGGCCCGCAACTAAAAAACACCAAAGTGGTGTTTTTTGTTTTGTCTCTGGTGTATAATATAAACATGGCAAACGAAAAAGAATTTGATTTATTTTCTTGGAGTGCTCTTGAATATGAAGAAAAAGAAAGAAGCGTAGACTGGTTCTGGGCTCTTGGAGTCATTGTGGTTGCTGGTTCTGTAGCTTCAATTTTGTTTAAGAATTATTTTTTTGCAATGCTTTTGATTATTGCTGGAATTCTTTTAGGATTTTTTGCAATCAAAAAACCAGAAACCGTGAATTACGCTCTTACCAATAAAGGTTTCAAAATGAAAACTCGTCTTTATCCGTATGAAGAACTGAAAGCTTTTTGGATACAAATAGAAGTACCTAAAAAAGATATTAAAAAACCAATTTTGTTTTTAAAATCAAAAAGAATCTTCCTTCCTATTTTGTCTATACCGATAGATGAAGAAATTGCACCAAAAATAAAAGAAATTCTATCAAATAAAAATATTCCAGAAGAAGAAATGCATGACCATATCTCTGATAGAATCATGGAAAATCTTGGCTTCTAAATTTTGATTTTTTACAAAAAACTGTTAATCTAACAGTATCCTCTCGTCGTTCAAAGCCGACGCAGAGTCGGCTCTCCGACTTTACGTCGGAGTGGATAAAAATATGAACACCAATCAAGCATATGTTTATATACTAAAAAACGACTCTGGTAAATTTTATATTGGAAGCACAAATGATTTAAACCGTAGACTCAAACAACATAAATCTGGACACACACAAACGACACATAATATGGGATCTCTTAAATTAGTTTTAAAACAAAGCTATCCATCACTCGAAGTTGCCAGAAAAATAGAAATAAAAATTAAAAAATTGAAACGTAAAGATTATATTGAAAAAATGGTAAAAGAAGGTTATATTAGACTAGAAGTCTAGAATCCTCTCGTCGTTCAATGGATAGGACGCAACTTTGCGGAAGTTGCGATGCAGGTTCGATTCCTGCCGAGAGGACATGAAAAATGATTTTATGCAAGAAAATTTATACCCGATGCGAATAAACAAATATCTAGCGCTCAAGCAAATTTCGACCAGACGTGGCGCAGATGAACTGATTTCAAAAAAATTAGTTTTTATAAACGGAAAAGTTGCCCAACTTGGAGATAAAGTAACCGAAAAAGATGTAGTAGAATTAAAAAAGAATAAAAAAGAAGAATTAAAAAAAATAGTTTATTTCGCATATTACAAACCAGTCGGCATAGAAACACCCGAAATAATCCAAAATATTAAACATAAAGACTTGTTCCCTGTCGGAAGGTTAGATAAAAATTCACACGGACTAATTATTCTGACAAACGACGGCAGAATCACAGATAGATTACTAAATCCAAAATACACACACGAGAAAGAATATTTAGTAAAAACAAAAGAAAAATTACGCTCTAATTTTAAACAAAAAATGGAAGCTGGCGTAAATATAGAAGGCTATCAAACAAAACCATGCAAAGTGCAAATCGTAAACGAAAATACTTTTAAAGTAATTTTGTCAGAAGGTAAAAAACATCAAATTAGACGCATGTGCGCTGCCTTGTTCCAAGAAGTAGCAGATTTGAAAAGAATTAGAGTTCTAAATATCAAACTCGGCACATTAAAGCCAAATCAACTAAAAGAAATAAAAGGAAAAGAGCTAGAAGAATTTCTAGCTCAGGTTTTCCAAAATTAATTTATTTTTTAATCTTTCTTAATCTCTCGCCCAGTCTTTCAACTCTTCGTAGCTAGCACTACCGCAGATAAATTTCTTGTTTTTTGTGTTGTAAAAAAACGGCACACCACCGCACATATCTTTATCTAATTCTAAAAGCTTTTGCTCGTTTTCTTTGTTGTGCCAAACTTCTAATTTCTCTATTTGCACATTTTCTTCTTTTTCCAAATGCACTACAAGCTCATGCATATCTATGCAATGCGGGCACTCTGTTCCATAAAATTCTAAAAGATGACTCATTTTTTATTTTTTTATTATTATCTAATAATTATTTTAAAACAAAAAATCACTATTTTTTAAATAGCGACTTTTTGTTTTTATTTAACTAATCTTGTTAATCTAGACTTTTTGTTAGCAGCATTGTTTTTCTTAATAACACCCTTCTTGGCTGCTTTGTCTATTGCTTGATAAGCTGCACTAAGCATTTTTTCAGCTGCTTTCTTGTCAGTTTTTGCTGTTTTTTCTATCTTCTTGATCTGCTCTTTCATTTCTTTCTTTCTGCGATCGTTAACAGCTTTCTTACGAGAAGAAACTCTTATTGCTTTTTTGGCTGATTTTGTAATTGGCATATGTGATTTAATTTAACAGAAAATCCAGAAAAAGGCAAATTTTAAAGAAAACATATTGTGCTATAATTAACCCATGATCGGAAGCATAAAAGGTAAGATAATTTTAAAGAAAGACAAATTTATATTAGTAGATGTGGCTGGAGTTGGCTACAAAGCTTTTGTCTCCCCTAGTGATGCTACTTTTATGAAAAAAATGGGAGATGAAGTTTTCCTTTGGACTTATTTGCACGTACGCGAAGATGCGCTGGATTTGTTTGGTTTTAGTGAATATGCAGAATTAGAATTTTTTCAAATGCTCTTAAACGTCTCAGGAATTGGTCCAAAGTCTGCTTTAACTATTTTAAGTATCGCAACTGTAAACACGCTCAAGAAAGCAATCGGCTCAGGTGACATTTCTTATCTGACAAAAATTTCAGGTATTGGCAAAAAGACTGCTGAAAAAATTGTAATAGAGCTAAGAGATAAATTAGAAGACTCTGGCACAGATAGTAATCTGCAAGGCGAATTAGACGCGCTAGAAGCGCTCAAGTCTCTCGGCTACTCACAAGCAGAAGCACGCGAAGCACTCAAAAAAGCGCCCACAGATGCAGATACTAATACAAAAGTACGTGAAGCGTTGAAAATTTTAGGAAACAAATAATTTAACTAAATAAAACAATATGCCTGAATTACCTGAAGTCGAGACAACTGTTAGAGGTTTGAGAAAAAAAGTTTTGAACTTAAGTATTTTAGACGTTTGGACTGATTTAAAAACTAAAGATCCTAGAAAAAAAGATACAGTTGCTGATCCGAAATATTTTCCTGTGTTTAAAAAAGAAATAAAAAATAAAAAAATAATTTCAGTAGAACGAGTAGCAAAAAATATTTTGATAAATTTATCAGGCAGTCCAGCCAAGACTATTTTGATTCATATGAAATTAACGGGCTATTTATTTTATGGAAAAGATCCAAAAATAAAATTTGCTCACGTAATTTTTTCTCTTTCAAATAAGCACTATCTAGTCTTTTCTGATATGCGAAAATTCGGAAAAATTACTTTATTAGACACAAAAGAAGCTCACGAAACCAAACATTTGAAAGGCATTGGCCCAGATCCATTGAGTAAAGAATTTACTTTAGAGAAATTAAAAGAAGTTTTAAACAAAAAACCAAATGGCAAAATCAAGACTGTCTTGTTAGACCAAAGTATAATCGCCGGCATTGGTAACATCTATTCAGACGAAATTCTATGGTACGCGGGCATCCATCCAGAAAGAAAGATATCGCAAATCAAACCAGAAGAATTTAAAAAATTACACAAATTTATAAAAGAAGTTTTACAAAAAGGAATAAATTTTGGTGGTGATTCAATGTCTGATTACCGAAACATAAATGGCTTACCAGGAGAGTTTCAACTTCAACATCAAGCCTACCAAAGAACTGGGGAAAAATGCAGGAAAAAAGGCTGTGGCGGTGTTATAATTAGAAAAGTTATTAATAATAGAAGCGCACATTTTTGTGCTAAACATCAAAAATAATTATGGCAATAAGAGACTTACTTGGGCTAATACTTATTCTTGCAGTGCTATGGGTACTTTGGTTTTTCACTGGTGGAGCTGGTAGTAAAGATACAGACAAACCATTTCTAAAACCATTATCACCGGTAGGCACAGGAGAAAAATACGGACCACAATAAAAATATTTTCCAAAAACCACAGAATTAACTTTCTGTGGTTTTTATATTTCTAAAATTCTAAACAAAGCAATTCCCGTCGCGACTGAAACATTCAGTGATTCTTTCTTCCCTTTCATTGGAATCTCGGCTATCACATCACATTTTCTTAAAATATTTTTGGGCAAACCAGTCACTTCTGTACCAACAATAAATACATTTTTTTCCGACAATTTCACTTTTTTATAATCAACAGAATTCTTGTCTTGTTCTATCGCTATTATTTTATATTTTTCTTTTTTTAATTTATTTAACAAAGCAGAAAGATTTTGTTTGTACTCCCAAGGAATCGTTAGCTCAGCACCAAGTGCAGATTTTGCAATATCTTTTCTGGTTCTGTTAAATTTATCTACAGGACATGGTGAAACTCCAGTCAAAAAAATCTTTGAAATACCAACTGCATCCGCTGTTCTGAAAATAGCCCCTACGTTTTGTGCGCTACGAATATCCGGGAGAATTAAAATATTTTCCCCTAAATTTTCACGGGCAAGTTGATTTTTTAGCATATTTGATATATTATCACAATATTGTAGAAATATCCGCCCGTAGCTCAGCTGGTAGAGCAGCTCCCTTTTAAGGAGAAGGTCCTCGGTTCGATCCCGAGCAGGCGGACAAACAAGTTAAACAAATTCAAGCAAAAACTGCTCAAAAACAGCTTCATCGTCTAATCCCCGTTTTCTTGCTTCGGGTAATAAATACGAAATTTTTTCACAGAATTTTTGCAGCTCTTCTAGTTTAAATTTTCTAAAATTATTTTTTAGAATCATGTCTTTCGCCTTCCAAAACAAAATTCCAACCAATTCTTCCATCACCACATCCAGATCCATAGCTTGTCTAAAATAAATCCAAAGTTTTAACTTGTCTCTATCTGCAAAAGCATCTGCTAAAAGAAAACTATTAAATTTTTCTCTTTTTTCTTTTGGTAATTCAAAAATACTTAATTCTGTGCGAACTTTTTTGAAAGCATCAATAGTTTTTTTGTCTAACTTCCCTTCTAAAAAAACAAAATCATTACTAGAATCTTTTATTAAATCTAATTTTTCTAAAATAAAATCTTCAAACTCTTGTCTTTCAAAAATATTTTCAAAAAAAACGAAACTCTTGCTTGAGAACAAACTGTTTCCAGAATAAAAACTTTCAATTTGAATTGGGGTAAAATCATTTTTGCCAATAAAAAAAATATCAGCTTCTTTTTTAGATATTGAATCTATAAAATCCTCATAAGTTTTGCGTTTTGTTTTAGCGTCGTCGCCAGCAAAAAGATAAATCATAAACTAAAATATTACGTCTTTTTTATATTCTATATAAGCTTTCCCGTACTTTTTTTCCAACAAACTTTTTTCTTTTCTCAAGAAAACAAATCTTGCAAAAAAAGAAGCAACTATTGTAAATAAAATAACAGAGACTGAATTTACAATTACTCCAAAACTCAACATCAACAAAAAGATTCCTATATTCGTTGGATTTCTTAGATAACGATATGGTCCTTTTTTAAAAGATTCTTTTGTAATATTTTCTTTTTTAAAATTTTTTGTACTTTTTTGCGCCCAAAAAATAAGCACCGAAGACAACATCAAAATCACAGCGCTTAAGCTTAACAGAAAATCACTTACATGAATTTTTACAGGAAAAGCCGCTGAAAAAATCAACCCAGCAAAAAGGGCAAAAAGGTAAACGAGATAAGACTGCGCAAGCACTCTATGAATTCTCGGCCTGCGTTGTTCTTTTTCTATTCTTTCTTTTTCCATTACACTTTAACTATATCATCTAAAAAACGAAAAGTTAATTACTTTACTTCAACCAAATTTTTACCAGAACCAGTATGAACTTCTATCGGGATTTCTGTTTTTAACTGTAAATAAGACCTTTCTAAGACTGTTTCCATTGCATTTTTTATTATTTTTTCGGCTTTTTCTAATACATCTTCTTCGACTTCATAAACTAGCTCGTCATGAATCTGTAATATCAAATGCGCTTTTTCTAACAAACCGGCTTTTTTCAAATCTTCTTCTGCATAACGAATAGCCAGTTTAATAATATCAGCAGCTGTCCCCTGTATTGGCGCATTGGTAGCCGTCCTTTCTGCCATACTTCGCAAATATGGAATTCTAGATTTAATATTTGGAAAATTTCTTTTTCGACCAAACAAAGTTTGTGAAAAACCATTTTTTACTGCAAAGTTTTTTACTTCTTCAAGATAATCTCGAACCTCAGAAAATTGCCTAAAATAATTATCGTAAAACTTTTGCGCTTCTTCTCGTGTACCTCCCAAATTTTTTCTGAGAGCCGAAACTCCCATACCGTAAATAATTCCGAAATTAATCACTTTCGCTCGACGACGCATTTCTCTATCTACTTTTTCAATCGGCACACCAAAAACAAAAGCTGCGACACCCGAGTGAATGTCTTTTCCATCCGCAAATATTTTTGTCATTTTTTTGTCTTTTGAAAGAATTGCAACAACACGCAACTCGATCTGGCTGTAATCCAGCGCCAAAAGTTTATGCCCTTTTTCTGCCACAAAACCCTCGCGGATCTTTCTACCAGACTCTGATTTAATAGGCAGATTTTGCAAATTTGGTTCTTGTGAAGCAAATCTTCCAGTCGTTGTTCCGTTTTGCAAAAACTTTGCATGCAGCCTGCCATCGTTTGCAACTTTTTTGGGAATCACATCAATATAAGTAGACAAAAGTTTTTGTAATTCTCGATAAGCCATTATTTCAGAAATAATCGGATTACTTTCTTCCAACTCTTCTAAAACAGAAATTTTTGTAGAAACAGCTCCGCCAGCGGTTTTCTTTTTGCTTGATTTTATTCCCATCTTTTCAAACAAAACTTCTGCTAGTTGCTTTGGGGAATTGATATTAAATTCAGTGCCAGCTAGTTCATAGATTTTCTTTGTAATTTTATCCAATTCTTTATGAAAATCTTTTGATAAATCTTCAAAATATTTTTTATCAATTAAAACTCCACAATCTTGCATTTCTTTAACTATCGGAATTATCGGCTTTTCTATTTCTGTGTAAATTTTATCTAGACCTTCTTTTTCTAATTTTTTAAATAAAAATTCATAAGCTTTTTCAAATGTTTTTTCTTTTGTATAAAGCAAAATGTCTTGCAAATCAGGATTCGTTTTATCAGAATTCAAAAGCCAAAGAGCAATTCCAGCCTCTGTTAGCTTGTTTTGATCAATATCTTCTTCTTTTTCTGAAAACATAGATTGCGTTTTTAGTTTTACTTCAGAATCAGCGCCAACCTGACTATTATTATTACTCCCATTAATAAAAAAGTTTTTTATTCGCGCAAACAAACTCTTGAATTCGAATTCCAAAAACATTTTTTCTATTTTCTGCATGTCTGCGTTTTCCCAAAAGGTTTTTTCTGATAATTCAAAATCTATCGGCGCATCTTTTCTAATCGTTGCTAAAGTTTTTGAAAACAAAGCCTCTTCTTCGTTCTGCTTTATCAAATCTATAATTCTTTTTTTTATTCCTGCTTTAACAAACTGATCTTCATCTTTTTTTATTTTTTTATAGATTTCTTCTATCGAGCCAAAATTTAAAATCAAATCAGTTGCAGTTTTTTCTCCAATTCCTTTTATACCAATAATATTGTCAGACGGGTCACCTCTCAGCCCTTTGTAATCAGGCAGAAGTTCTGGTTTAAAACCAAATCTTTTTATCACAGCATCTTCGTCATAAAGAATAGTGTCGTTAATTCCTTTTTTCAAAGTGTAGACCTGCACTTTTTTATCATCAACCAATTGCATTGTATCCATGTCACCAGATGCAATAATTATTTTTATTTTTTTATCTTTTTTAAATTTTTCAACAATCGTGCCGAGAATATCGTCTGCTTCAAAACCAGGCGCGTCATAAATTGGGATATTAAACGCCTCGAAAATTTTTCTAGAAGCTTTTAATTGTGAAATAAGTCCTTCGTCTGCTTTTGCTCTACCCGCTTTGTATTCTGTGTAAGCTTCATGACGAAAAGTTTTTTGTGGTAAATCATAACAAGCAGCAATATAGTCTGGCTTTAACTCAGTAATTATTTTCATCAACATGCTGGCCAGCCCGTACAAGGCTCCCGTCGGCTCACCTTTTGATGACAAAAACTCAGGCAAAGCATGATAAGCCCTGTGGATAATCGCATGAGAATCTAACAAAACAAGCGTTTTTTGATTTTTTGCTTCTTTTTTCAGCGCCATATTATGTTTAATTATAACATTTTAAATAAATAAAAAAGCGGACATTCTTGCCCGCTTCATTTTTGTTAAAAACTTTAGCCATCAATTCCTTCCCTTCCAGGAAATTTTGTTGCCATAGTTCCAGCCCATGCAACATAATCAGGAGATTCGGGGTCCTTATCCAGCAGCACGAAACTTTCTTCGGGAGTAACCGGTGGTTTGGAAAGTTGATTTTCAGTCTGCTCAACCATGCCTGAAATTTCTGTTGTTCGCCCATCGGGGCCACCAACAAGGATAGTCTTTTTTACTTTCATGAGATTTGTATTTAATTTAAAAAATTTATTAAGAACAAAATTAGTCAAACAAATTATACATTATATAAAATAAAAAACAAGAGCTTATTTTTTCTTTATTTTAAATTTCCTGTGCCCCTCTTTTGTATGTAAAATTTCTATCTTGTGATGTTTTTTAGGAATAGCTTTTTTGACATTTTCTGGCCATTCGATCAAAATTAAATTATTTGGATCTGCCACAATATTTTTCCAACCCAAAACATCAAGTTCTTTTTCGTTTTTTAGTCTATAAGCATCTAGGTGATATAAATTTTTGAATTTATTATTTTTTGATTTAATTTCGTAGCGTTTCATTATCACAAAAGTAGGACTGTTTACTTTTCTTTTGACACCTAATTCTTTTGCTAAGAATTTAGAAAAAGTTGTTTTTCCTGCACCCAAATCCCCGTGTAAACATACAACACACGAATTTTTATTTGTGTTATTCACACAGGTTTTTAAAAAATCTTTTGCAATTTTTTCTGTATCTTCAGTTGTTCTTGAAAGTTTCTGCATCCCATTAGAAATTTTAATTAATAATTTTTATTTTATTTCCCGTAAGTTGAATTTCTAACGGGACAAATGTTTTTTCTATTCTAACACAAAAACACCCCGTTATTAACGAGGTGTTTTTGCTTTTTATTTTTTAGTTAGGATAATATTGATTATTCTTTTGCTTTTTATTGTTCATGTATCTTCGAACAACCAATAAAATAATTAATACGATTAGAATCAGCAATAGCCAACCCAAGAGACTCATTGAGAAAATTCCACTGAACAAAGATGCTGCTCCAAGAGAAACGCCGGTTTTTGGAATGTTTATAACATAAGCAATCGCATTTTCTTGCGCGCCGTTTGGGTTAGTATAAACAAGGGTTGCAGTTGTTACTAATTTATCTGCAATAACAGAATTAATTTTTGCATCAAGATAAATTTCTCCTTTTGCATTTTTTACCAAATCACCCAACGGCACATTCAGAATGTGGTTCACATTAGAATAAGAACCATGAGATGTATTAGTCATTTCAATGCCGTCTGGAACAATTACTTGAATCAAGGAATTTTTAAGAGTTGTTTTTCCGATATTTTTGTATTTTATTGTGTAGTTGATAGTGTCTCCTCTTTTAACAAATTCAAATCTGTCTGTAATTTCGAGCATAATTGGGGAGCCATTTTGAGTATAAACTGTATTGGTTGTATGAACTACAGGAGTAACAACCGCTGGTGCTGTATCGCTTACGGTTCGAAGAGTAGTGGTTGATCCAAAAGCATTTCCACTTTCACAATTTGAAACAAGTCTGTAATAGTAAACTGTGCCTGGAATCAAATTATATAAAGTTTCACTAAAAGAAGAATTACCACTTACATTTCGAGCGGAAGTCCTTGAACCAAGACTTGATGTTAAGCCATATTCAAAATACGTACTTGCAGAACTTGGGCTAACAGTAATTCCGTTTAACGTAGCAGAAGTTTTTGAAACACCAGTTGCAACAGAAGTCACTCCGCAAGCTCCGTGATATGCAGCACCCGTCATAGAAATTGTGACTCTTGCTGTGTCTGTATTTCCGTTTGAGTCATAAGCACTCAAAACATAAGTTGTAGTAGTTGCAGGATAAACTGCCCTGCTGCCACTTGCATTCACATTTCCAATATTAGAAATATAAACAGATTCACAACCGTCAGTATCCCACGTTAAAGTAGCTGAAGAGCCGTCACTCACAGAAGTTTTGTTTGAACGAAATTCTGAAATTTCACAAACAGTATCATCATTATTATTTCCATTTTCATCTGTTGTGAAATCTTTTACGTCACCACAAACAAGTTCGTCATCGCCATCGTTGTTTTCATATTGAACACAGATAGTATAAAAATAATCAGTGTCTTCATCTAAAGAAGTAGCGTCAAAAGTGTAAGTTTCATCTCCGTCCAAACCAGTATCAACTCTTTCTTTTTGTAAATCGTCACCGTCTTCATCTACTTCGTTGTAAGTAGAATAATCATCTTGCACATCTCCGATTTGATCTTCGTCCTGTCCGTATACAAAGAAAACAACTCCGTTGTCATAATCATTCATATCAACAAAGCCTTTTAATCTTGCAGAATCAGAATCGATAGAACTTGCTACTTTTGTATCTGCTTCAGGAATATTATCATTATTATTGTTGCCATTATTAGAAACTGTCACAGTGACAGACTGTGTATCTGTAGTTCCTCCAGAACGTGATGCGGTCAAAGTATATGTCGTTGTGGTGGTTGGAGATACTGTGCGAGAACCAGAACCAATAGGTGTTACTGTTCCAATATTTGAAATAGAAGCTGAAGTACAGTTATCTGTTGTCCAGGACAAAACAGAATTATCCCCAGCTTGTATTGTGCTTGGATTTGCAGAAAAATCTGTTATTGAACAAGTAGAACTTACAATAATAGGATTCGCAACTTTAAATACAACTAAAAGCACTCCATAATTCTCCCAGCCTGGAGGAACAGAACCAACAGATATTTGTTGTCCATCTTTATCTGTCCAGCTTTCTGTATCAGTGTCAGATAAAACAGCACTTGCCCCTTCCATTAAGTGAGTAGAACTATATGCAACTGCTTGAGCAGCAGACAAGTTCAAATTTACAGTACCAATAGTTTGAGTTCCACCTTGAGTTGAAGTCATTTTTCCAACAAATTTATAAGAAGTTGGACTCACATATGTTTTCGTGATAGAAGCAGTAACATTCGTAAGAGTACTATTTGTATTATTGTGATAATACATTGCAACGTTCACTGTATCTCCTGGATCAGCAGTTACAGAAGTAGCAGTCCAACAGTTATTAGAACCATGTTGAATATTTCCATAAACACCAATTCCAATAGCCGGATTACAATCACCAGTTTGTCCGTTAAAAACGTTAGCGGCAAAAACACTCTGTCCTGCAAAAAGCAAAACAAAAGCAAAAACTGCAATTATTATTTTTTTCATAAAATTTTTCATCCCGTTTAGAAGTTAAACTAATTTACTTTATTTTCAAAATATATTAGCCAACTTATTTTTATTTTTGTAATTTTGATTCCCGAAAGTTAACTTCTAACGGGATTCATATTTTTTTATATTTTATTAACTTACAATTTTAAACTTTCAATCAATCCAAATTTTTATTTATTAAAAGCTTAAAAAAGTAGTGGAAGACAAACAAAATTTATCTTCCACTAAAATATTTTATAACCCTACCCCTGTTATTTATGAGTCCCTCCCGGAGCAAACGAAGAGACAAAAAAATGAAAAAATCATATTACGGCCGGCCACCTGAACCGGAACCAGCTCCGTTGCCACCTGGCATGGAACCATTACCACCGGTACTGGTTCCGTTACCGCCCCCAAATCCAACTGTTACGTTGGACGGACGTGGGTTTCCGGTGTTTACATATCCTCCTTGACTTGGCGCAGGATAATTCATTGCACCATGGTCAACATAACGATGGTTATTTACATAACCACCATTACCACCAGGATAACCTCCCCCGGAATAAAAAAAGTTTATTCCACCACAACACTGCTGTTGTGGTTGATAATAATTATTATCGGGATAGTTAGTTGCACCGTAACCTACGGTTACGGTTTTTCCAGCTGTCCGAATTTTTTCGTTCGGATTACTGGAAATTATTTGTTGTTCAATGACAACTGTCGTATAGACAGTATCACGAACAACAACTGGCTGTATTGGTGCCGTTTGTGCAACTGCTTCAAAAGCAGCACACAAAAGAATATTTCCACAGTTCCCCTTTATGAGGGGAAAGGATACTCCGTTGAAACGGAAAACCCACACAAAACCATGATAGGCATGGCCTGTTGAGGTTTCCATTTTCTGAGTGGAAGCATTCCACCCAGAATTTTGGTAAGCCCCTTCTTGAAGAGTTACCTCTTCAAGAAAAAGTTTAGAAAATATCCACGACACGTTTGCGGTGGTTACCGCAAAGGAAAGCTTTCCCTGAACCGCAGAAACCAAAAGGTTTCTGTATTCAGAACTTTTTTTAGTGCTAGCGAGCGAGAAATTCTCGAGCTCGCTTTTTGACGGGCTGGTGTAATTAAACACCGGACCAGTTTGTGCAAAGCACTCAAACCCGAAGGCAAATGCAAGCACAAAAACGAATAGAACTACTATTTTTTTCATTTTTTATTTTTTTTAGTTTGTTTACCAGAATCACTTTAAGAAACCAAAGAAACTCTGATAAACAAACTAAAAATGGGGTTTTAAAGAACTGTTTTTCTTGACCGTATTTCTGTATAAAGTATACCACTTTTTAAATAAAAAGTCAAGTATTTATACCCTTATAGAGAAGCACAAAACTGTGCCGTATTTCTGATAGAGAATATAACATTTTTTAAGTAAAAAGTCAAGCCAAAATTATCTAAAAAAACCTTTGTTTTTAAGTCTTTATACGATACACCCCGTAGTAGAACTTTTTGCTAAAAGTTTCACTACAGGGTATAATTTAGCTTGTATACTTGTCCCGTTAGAAATTCAACTAACGTGGCGCAAAAAGACGAAAATTATTAATTAAGATTTCTAATGGGATGGCAGATTTTGACGAAGAAAAACAAAACAAACAATTAGAAGACATCAGAAAGCAAGAAGAAGAGCAATTGGTTGCTTTTTTGGCTAAATCAAAATACGGACTTCCCTACATAGATTTGACTCGGTTGGGCGTAGACAATGAAGCCTTGCGAGCAATTGAAGAAAAAGAGGCTCGCGAGTTAGGGGTTGCAGCTTTTAAACTTTCCGGAAAAAATATTTACATTGCTGTGAGAGTGCCAACAGAAGAATTGATGGCGAAATTGAAAGAAGATATGGAGCGAAAAGATTTGGTTCCTGTTTTTTACATGGCATCACTCGCAAGTTTAACAAAAGTATGGAATAGATATGCGGAGCTTTCAATGGCTGAAAGTTCTATTGCCGGCGGAATAGATATTTCTGCAGAAATTTTGAGAGACACGGCAAAAAATATTAAAAACATGCAGAATATTGAAAAATTAATAACCGAAGCGATTTCCGGTAGCCAAACTCATAAAATTTCGCACATGTTAGAAATAATTCTAGCTGGCGCAATCGCGATTAAAGCATCAGATATTCATATTGAAGCAGAAAAAGACAGAGGCAGATTAAGATTAAGATTAGATGGCGTGCTTCAAGATGTGATGTTTTTTGAAACAAGTGTCTATCATCTATTAAATTCTAGAATAAAATTATTGTCCGGCATGAAATTAACTTCTACTGTTGCGCAAGACGGGCGTTTTAGTATCATCGAAGACAAAGAAGAAATAAGTATTCGTACTTCCCTAATTCCAGGATCTTACGGAGAATCAATCGTGATGCGTATTCTCGATCCAAAATCAATTCAAATCAAATTAGAAGACATGGGAATCGAGCCATATTTATTCTCTATAATTAATCAAGAAATCCAAAAACCAAATGGTTTGATTTTGATTACTGGTCCGACTGGTTCCGGTAAAACCACAACTCTTTACGCTTTCTTAAATAAAATTTACGCTCCAGAAATAAAGATAATCACAATAGAAGACCCAGTAGAATATCATTTAACAGGAATCACACAGACTCAAGTAAACGAAGAAAAAGGTTATACTTTCTTGGAAGGTTTGCGTTCTGCGCTACGTCAGGACCCAGATGTAATAATGGTTGGAGAAATTCGAGATTCTGAAACAGGAAAAACCGCAGTTGAATCTGCATTAACCGGGCACTTGGTATTTTCTACTTTGCACACCAACAATGCCGCTGGTGTTATTCCTAGACTTATTGATCTAGACGTAAATCCAAAAATAATGGTTTCTGCCCTTTCCCTTTCAATTGCTCAACGTCTAGTAAGAAAACTTTGCACATACTGCAAAAAAGAAAAAACTCCAAGTGAAGGAGAATTAAATTTGATAACCAGCATTTTGAAAGAAGCCCAAGAAGAAGGAAAAGATTTATCCAAATATAATATCAACCCAACGGAACAGTTTAAGGTTTTCGAATCAGTGGGTTGCGAGAAATGTAACAAAATTGGTTACAGTGGACGAATCGGAATATTCGAAGCTATTAAAACAGACGAAGCAATCGAAAAAATAATTCCACAAAGTCCAAGCGAACGTGAAATAAAGAAAATTGCCAAAAATCAGGGGATCCTCTCAATGCGCCAAGATGGAATTATAAAAATTCTAAACGGCGTAACTTCTTTCGAAGAAGTGCAAAGTGTTGTTGATCTAAACGAAGAATAAAATAAAAACAAAGAAAATAAAGAAGTGAGCAAATAAAAAACACTAATCTCTAAACAATCCTTTTAAGGCTAAGCCTCAAAAGTAACAAATTCTTGAAGGATAGCTCCAGTAAATTAATAAAAAACCAGAACGTCCTACGCAAAGATGTATAACCTGTGGCTGATCGCTTAGAGATTAGTGTCTTCTATGTTTTCAAATTAAAAAAAGGTCGAAACCTCTTTAATTTAATTATACTATATTCAAAGGTCTGTAAATGCTATAATGTGGATAGCGTGTTAATAATTAACTAAACTGAGTATAGCATATATAAAAAAAATGTCAAGTGATAATAATAAAAAACCAAAGAACCAGACCGAGGAAAGCTTCTTGGACCAGGCACTCAGACCATCGAGCTGGGATGAGTATATTGGCCAAAAACACATAAAAGACAACGTAAAAATACTATTGAAGGCAGCAGAAGAACGTGGGCACGTGCCAGAACACGTACTATTTTATGGACCGCCAGGATTGGGAAAAACCACCCTCGCTCACCTCATAGCCAAAGAAACAGGTAAACAAATCAAAATCACATCTGGTCCAGCTATTGAAAAGGTTGGGGATTTGGCATCCATTCTCACAAACCTCTCTCCCGGAGATATTATCTTTATCGATGAGATTCACAGACTCAACAAAATGGTAGAAGAAATACTATATCCAGCCATGGAATCTGGCGTCTTAGATATAATTATCGGAAAAGGACCATCAGCAAGAACTATTCAACTGGATTTGCCGCCGTTCACACTAATAGCTGCAACAACTCGCGTCGCATTAGTCTCTTCTCCCCTACGCTCAAGATTTTCTGGCGGAGTTTTTCGATTAGAATTTTATACAAACGAAGAAATTGCCGAAATAGTAAAAAGATCTAGTAAATTACTCGACGTAATTCTGAACGAAGAAGCCTTAAAAGAAATTGCGCAAAGAAGTCGCTTCACTCCGAGAACAGCGAACTATTTCTTAAAACGCTGCAGAGACTACGCACAGGTTAATAAAAAAGAATTAGACAAAGACACAGTGAAATCTGCTTTACATATGCTCTCTGTTGACGAAATAGGCTTGAACAGCTCAGATAGAAAGTTTTTAGAAGTTTTAATACAAAAATTTAACGGCGGCCCAGTTGGTTTGAAAACCATCGCAGCTGCTCTGTCAGAAGAAGAAGCAACGGTAGAAGAAGTAATCGAACCGTACTTAATACAACTTGGTTTATTAGAGAGAACAGCCAGAGGCCGAGTTGCAACCGAAAAAGCATACATGCATATGGGATTTGATATTCCAGAAAATTTACAAAAGAAATTAATCTAGCTTTTTTTATTTTCTGATAAGAATATAGATAAAATAAATAATATCCCAACTATTAAATCTATAATAACCCATGTTCCTCTTTCTAGGTGAATAATAAAAATTGGATTAAACAAAACAGCGACACCAGAGAAAAACCAAACCCATAAGGACTCTTTCTTTTCTTCATATATTTTATATGCAATATAAAAACCAACAGCGCAAACAACAAATCTCAGGAAGGTAAAATACCCATAAGGCAAACCATCAATTGACGCAACAAAGAGAAACCCTGAAGCTACAATTGTTAAAATTTTTTTATTAGTTAATTTCATACTATGAAATTATATATTTTTAACCAAACTATTCGTCAGAGCAACCATAATACACTCGATTGGCATTAGTACAAGAATGAGATCTGTCATAATCTCTTGATAAAAAAGTAACCAGTACACAAAAGCCAAAAAACAAAACAATATAAACTATATTAATAATTTTCTTCATATATCTATATTTATATCACTATCACTTATATAATAATTATATCACTTCACTAATTTCATGACCATTTATTTTCCGAAGTGATAAATATAGTTTTAGCGCAGTAGAAAAATAATAAAGATACGGGTTACTATTAACTTTAATATATTCAGCTTCGTTTACCTCCATAAACAAGTCGTTGATACAATAATAATATCCTATTCTTTTTTTATCAAAAATTTTAACTATATAAACAAGATCCCCTTTTTTTATACTAAGAAAACGAATTTCTAAATTAAAAACATCCATAAAACAAAAATTCCTCAATTAACTTAATAATGAGGAAAGATTTTTTACATGGACTAGATGTAAACCTATCTTTCCCTACACTTTCGTGTTTGGTTGGATTTAGCACCTTACGGTTGCAGGTTGCTGTGGGGGTCATCGAGCCAATTCTCTACCGCCACTCTTGATATTTATTCGATTACAACTAGAAGTATACCACAATATATAACTTAATGCTTTTCCATTTGATCTTTTATAAAAAAACACCTAAAATTGATTCATGTCAGGACACAATAAATGGGCACAAATAAAACACAAAAAAGCAATTACTGATGGAAAGAAAAGTAAAATCTTTTCAAAAATAGTCAGATATATTGCAACCGAAGCAAAACTTTCTGGAGGAAAAGAATCCCCGGGACTTCGTGCTGCTATTGAAAAAGCAAAAAAAGTTAACATGCCAGCTGAAAATATAGAGCGCGCTATTAAAAAAGCTTCTGAACCTTCTGCGCAAATGGAAAATATAACTTATGAAGCTTATGGTCCAGGCGGAGTTGGAATAATAATAGAGACCCTCACAGACAGCAGAAACAGAACCGCGCCAGAAATGAAACACATTCTTTCAAAAAATGGTTTTGCCTTAGGTGGTATTGGTTCAGTTGCTTGGTCTTTTCAAAAAGAAAGAACCCCCGAAGGTATGGTTTGGAAACCAACAAATACTGTTTCTCTTTCGGATGAAGACTTAGAATTGTTAGAAAAAATTGTAGATGAACTAGAAGAAAATGATGACGTGCAAGAAGTTTTTACAAACGCAGAATAAATTTTTTAAAAAATAACAACCTTATGAAAATTTTAGGTATTGATCCTGGTTATGAAAGATTAGGAATTGCAATTCTAGAAAAAAACAAAACAGACAGAAGAGAAAATCTGCTTTTTTCTGAATGTTTTAAAACTTCTGCAAAATTAGAATTTTCAGAAAGAATTTTACTGATTGGTGAAAGACTAGAAGAAATAATAAAAAAATACAAGCCAGAAGTTTTATCTATAGAGACTTTATTTTTTACTACCAATCAAAAAACAGCGATGCACGTTGCTGAAACCCGCGGAGTAATAATTTATTTAGCAAAAAAATATAATCTAAAAATTTTTGAAGCAACACCATTGCAAATAAAAATAGCAACGACAGGATACGGCAAGGCCACAAAAGATCAAGTCATGAAAATGGTAAAAATGTTGATACAAGTAGATAAAAATAAAAAATCCGACGACGAGCTAGACGCAATCGCAATCACCCTTACTGCATCGGCTCATTTGAGGTTTTAGTTATCCACATTTTATTTAAAAAACCAATTGCTAAACAATTTTGTTTTTGATAAAACTATAAAGTAAAATTATAAGCAGTTTTTATTAATTGGTCGTTTTTTAAAAAAATAAAAAATTTTTAAAACAAAAATAAAATGGACGAAGAACTAAACGAGTTCAAAGAAGAAGAAACTGACTTCAACGGGGAAGATCTTAACGACGATTTGTTCGAAGACGACTCTTCTTTTGAAAACATAGAAGGAGGAGAAGACGAAGAAGAAACAGACGATAACTACAATAGTGAATATTAAAATAAAAACACCGCTCACTGAGCGGTGTTTTTATTATTTTATTTTTATAAATCTTCTCTTCCCTACTTTATATATGTCACCAGAAGAAACCTCGTGTTTATAATCAGTTATTTTTTCTTCTGTATTATCTTCTTTTATTTTTTTAACAGCGCCCTCGTCTATCAAACGACGAAACTCGCTCATGGATTTAACTATTTTTCTAGAAACTAAAACTGTTCCTAATTCTCCCTTGTCTATAATTTCTTCTATCTCATCGGGAATTTCTTTTTTTTGAAAAGTTTTAATAAAATTTTCTTCTGCTTCTTTTGCTTTTTGTTCACCATGATAAATTTTTACCATTTCGTGTGCCAACTTTATTTTGAAATCTCTAGGGTTTGCCCCAGAAGAAATTTCTTTTTTGTATTGTTTTATTGCTTCCAATGAAACGTCTGTGCATAATTCAAATCCTTTTAAAATCAAAGAATCATTCCAGCTCATGATTTTGCCAAACATGTCGTTTGGCAAATCTTCGAGAGTAACCATATTTCCTTCTGTCTTACCCATTTTTTTACCAGAATTATCTTCCAAAAGTTTTGTAGCCAAAACAGATTTATCTTTTCCCAAAATCTGAGCTTCTAGATGTCTTCCCGTTAGCATATTAAAAGTCTGATCGTTTCCACCAATTTCAACATCTACTTCCATGGCCACACTATCGTATCCTTGCATCAGTGGGTACATAAATTCATGAATAAAAATTGGTTTATTTTCTTCCATCCTGCGAACAAACATATCTCTCTTTAACATTTGATCTACTGTCATTTTCGAAGCCAACTCAACAACGTCACCAAAATTTAGTTTTGAAAGCCATTTGGAATTAAATTTAAACTGCGCTTTATTAGAACCAGAAAAATTTAAAAAAACGGAAGCTTGTTTTTTGTATTTTCTTAAATTATTTAAAACTTCTTTTCTTGTAAGTTGTTTGCGCGCGGCCATTTTGTCAGTCGGATCACCAATCATCGCCGTAAAATCCCCCATAAGTAAAATGACCTGGTGCCCCAAATCTTGAAATTCTTTTAACTTTTTTATTGGAATCGCATGTCCCAAATGTAGTGTTGGACCAGTAGGATCTATGCCCAAATAGATTTTTAATTTCTTACCAGACAGCAGTTTTTTCTTTAATTCTTCTTTTATAAAGATATTTTCAACCCCTCTTTCAAGTAAAGCGTCAATTTTTTTTTCATCTGTAATCACTTTCATCCCGATTAGAAACAGGTTGCGGTCTATTTTTATTTTTAATAAAAGAAACCGTCTTTCTGTTTAATTAAATTATAATATTCAGTATCCCCACAAAAACTGCGACCGCAGTTTCTAACGGGATTCATGCCCTAGATTATAACACATTTTCTGCTATGATTAAATCATGCTTAAAAAACTTAAAAACATCAAAAAACACCGACACTTTAAAAATATTGTTTTCTTTATCATAGGCGCTGGAATCTTGGTTTTTGCAGCAATGATTATCTGGATTTCATCAATAAAAATACCAGATTTCAAAGCTTTCGAAGAACGCCGCATCGCAAGTTCAACAAAAATTTACGACCGAACAGGCGAGATTCTTTTATATGACATAAACCAAAACGTAAAAAGAACAAACATTCCACTTTCTGAAATGGGTGACAATATAAAGAATGCAACGATTGCAATAGAAGACTCAAGTTTTTACACACATAAAGGCATTAGAATAAGCTCAATAATCCGAGCTACTCTTTCTAATGTTTTAAATATCGGCAAAACTCAAGGAGGTTCCACTATTACTCAACAGTTAGTAAAAAACACACTATTAACTCCTAAAAAAACAATCACCAGAAAAATAAAAGAGTGGGTTTTAGCTATCAAAATAGAAAAGCAATTAACCAAAGATGAAATTCTAGAAGCGTATTTAAACGAGGCACCTTATGGAGGAACGATTTATGGTGTAGAAGAAGCATCCAAAAATTATTTTGGAAAAAAACCAAAAGACTTGGATTTAGTCGAAGCAGCATATCTAGCAGCCATTCCGCAGTCGCCAACTGTTTTGTCTCCATACGGTAAGAATAAAGAAAAATTAGATAATAGAAAAAATTTAGTTCTTTCTAGATTATATGATTTAAAATATATTACAGAAAATCAATATAATTCGGCCAAAAACGAGACCGTAACATTTCTACCTCAATCAAATTCCGGAATCAAAGCACCACATTTTGTCTTTTTCATACAAGAATATCTTCAAGAAAAATACGGTGAAGATGTTCTGCAAACTGGCGGATTAAAAGTTACAACTACATTAGATTATGAACTTCAGGCAAAAGGAGAAGAAATAGTAAAAAACGGAGCTTTATCAAACGAAAAGAACTGGAACGGAAGCAATGCTGCGCTTGTTGCAATAGATCCCAAAACAGGACAAATCCTAACAATGATTGGCTCAAGAGATTATTTTGACAAAAACATAGATGGAAATTACAACGTCGCAACCGCGCGTAGACAACCAGGATCTTCTTTTAAGCCGTTTATTTATGCGATGGCGTTCAACAAAGGCTTTACACCGGATACGGTTCTTTTCGACTTACCAACAGAATTTTCAACAACATGTAATGCTTATGGCACACCACTGCCTGGACACGATCAATCTAGTTGTTACAAACCGGACAACGCCGATGGAAAATTCAGAGGACCAGTTAGCCTGAGAACAGCGTTAGGTTCATCTATTAACATTCCGGCTATTAAATTGTTTTACCTAGTTGGAACAAAGGACGCCTTAAACCTAGCAGAAGAAATGGGAATAAGCACCCTTACAGACATAAACAGATATGGTCTTACATTAGTAGTCGGAGGTGGTGAAGTTTCTTTATTAGACATAACTTCTGCTTACAGTGTGTTTGCAAACAATGGAACAAGAAATCCATATTCTGGTATTCTAAAAATAGAAAAATCAGACGGAGAAGTTTTGGAAGAATTTAAAGAAAATCCAAGAGAAGTTCTACCAAAAAACACAGCCCTAACAATATCTGACGTTCTTTCAGACAACAACGCTAGAATTCCGACGTTCGGAGCAAACTCTCCGTTAAACATTCCAAACGTAGCAGCAAAAACAGGTACCACAAACAACAACAAAGACGCTTGGACAATGGGTTATTCAACCTCAATTGCCGTGGGGGTTTGGGTTGGAAACAACGACAACAAACCAATGAAAAAAGGGGGCGCCGCACTGGCTGGACCAATTTGGCGTAACTTTATGCTGGAAGCCTTAAAAAAATTACCAGCAGATCAATTTGAAAAACCAAACTTAGCTGTTGATGTAAAAACAGTAAAACCTGTTTTGCGTGGGTACTGGCAAGGAAATGAACATTATTTCATTGACAAAATTTCTGGAAAACTAGCAACAGAAAACACCCCAACAGAAACATTAGAAGAAAAAGTAATTACAAACGTTCATTCGATTCTTTATTGGGTAAACAAAGACGACATCAACGGAGCAGCACCAACAAATCCGTCAAACGATTCTCAGTTTAGCCATTGGGATATTCCAATACAAAATTGGTGGGCACAAAACAAAAATTACTATCCAACAGTTACTTGGGCAAACAAACCAAACACGACAGACGATATTCATTCTGCTGTAAACCAACCAACAATCTCAATAACAGAACCAGATCCAACAACAATTTATCCAACTGATTCAAAAATAGAATTAAAAGTATCCAGCTCTGGAACATATCAATTAAAAAAGATAGATGTTTTTGTTAACGGCTCTTTCTTAGGAACAGCAAATTATCCTTTTAATTTCTCTTTTGTTCCAAACGAAATACCAAACATGAGCGCAGAAAACGAAATAAAAGTTATTGCATATGATACTGCTTACAACCAAGCAGAAACAATTTCTACTTTTAGAATAGCCCAGCCATAATTCTTTCATTAATTCTTTCAGTTTTTAGGTTTTTACTTAAAATCTTCAGGAATTCTAACTTCTCCTATTTTGTTTTTTAAGACAGAAAATATTTTTTCTTTTTTTAAAAAAATTTCGTTCTTGTATAAAGGTTTTATGTTTAGAAAAACGATATTGTTTTTTATGCTTATATCTTTTGTATCAACCAAAATTCCAGCAGCTTCATAAAGAGCTTCTTTTATTGCTTGCTTTTTCGCTTCTCCAGAGAGAATTATTTTACTAAACCTATTAAGAAGATCTTTTATTTCTAACATTTGCCTTAAAATCAACTAAATTATCTATTCATTGGCATTATTAAATATAAGAAAGATGAATCAGAAACACCAGAAACAACAATAGGTTTTGTTGCTTGATTGAGCCTTATAACCAAACTATCAGAACCGATTGACTGAAAACAATCTAAAAAATATTTATAGTTAAAAGCCAGTTCAACGTCTTCACCAGAAATCGCAGCGTCTAATTGAGTTCTGTTTTCACCAATGTCGTTATTTTGAGAAGATAGCTCAAAAATTTTCTCTTTTGTATCAACAGTCAAGTTAAGCTGATTAAATTTGTCTGAGAAGATATTTGCGATTTTTAGAGCGTTTAATAAATCTTGTTTCAAAACAACTATATCTGTTTTGCTTTCTTTTGGAATTATCTGTCTGTAATCCGGAAAAACTCCATCTATTATTCTAGAAGTTAAATAAACACTGTCTGAAGAAAAAGAAATTTGATTTTTATTGAAACAAACTTTGATTTCTTTGGTTGAATCACCAAAAATCTTCAAAATTTCTGGAATATTCTTGAACGGAATCAAAATTCCTGGAATTTCTTCTATGTTTTTCATTTTTATTTTCTTTTCTGCGAGTCTGAAAGAATCCGTAGCAACAAAAACAAGATTATTGTTGTCTGTATAAACATAAACACTAGAAATTTCTGGTTTTATATCAGAAACAGAAGAACTATAATATACAGATTTAATACCGTCTATTAGTTTGTTTGCTTCTATTTCAAAACTTTGACCTTCTACAACAGGAATTGTTGGAAAATCTTCATAAGACTGACCTTTTACTTTGATTCTGTTCTTTTTTGTTTTAATCAACAAATTACCATTTTCTTCTTCTAAAACAACTTTTTCATTTTGAGCCAGATTAGAAAAAACCCCAGTCAACACAGAACCAGAAACGGCCATTATTCCTTCTGTCTCAACTTTTGCCGGAACTTCTACTTCTATTCCTAAACTTAAATTTGTTGCTCTTAGTTTTAGAGATTTTTTTGAAGCAATAAACAGAATTGATCCAAGCACTGGTAGTGTTAAATTTTTTCCAGTAACTTTTTCTGTTTGGTTAATCGCATTTTTTATTTTTTCTAATTCGCATTCTAGTTTCATGGTATTTGTTTATAAGTTATATATATAATCTATTACTACTATTAGGGGTGTTGATATGTGTATAACTTATTTTTACTTATAAATAATAATGATTTTTTCTGTTAATAATTTTTAATTTTAGATGGATAATTTTTTATTTACTGTGTGAAAACTTTTTGTTTTTATTTTTGATAATTATTTTTCAAATGTTATTAACAGTTTTTATTTAGTTATTCACAGTTATTTAAACAAAGTTCTAATCTGTTCTACTTCTTGTTGAAGTTGTGGTTCGTTTTTTAAGTCACTTTTAATTTTTAAATAAGAATGAATAACTGTTGTGTGGTCTTTACCGCCAAGTTTTTGACCGATTAGTGGGTATGAAACATTAAAATCTTCTCTTAGTAAAAACATAACAACCTGTCTTGCGCGAACTATTTCTTTTCTTCTTGTTTTTTCATAAATAGAAGCTTCTTCAATGTTGTAATAATCACTTACTGTTTTTACAACATCTTTAATAGCTACGTTCTTCTTTGGTCTGATGTTGTTTTTTAACAGATTTTTAACCTCGCTAATTGAAAGAGGGCGTTTTTTTAATTGATAATGGCAAATAATACTGTTTAAACTGCCTTCTAACTCTCGAACGTTGCCTTGAATTGCTGTTGCAATGTAATCAACCACCTCATCACTTAGGTCTATTTGTAAATCCTTTGTTTTAACCTTCAAAATTGCGAGACGTGACTCATAATCTGGTTCTGATATATCAACTATCATTCCTGCGGCAAAACGCGATTTTAAACGATCTGCAAGTTCTGGCATGTGGTTCGGGTGTTTGTCTGAAGAAAAGATAATTTGCTTGTTGTTTTCGTAAAAAGTATTAAAAGTGTGGAACAGCTCTTCCTGAATTTTTTCCATTTTCCCAATAAACTGTATGTCGTCTATGATTAATAAATCATATTTTCTATATTTTTCTTTAAACGTGTTTGCTTTGTTGCCCTGAAGAGAATTAACAAAATCAGTTGCGAATTTTTCTAAGGTAATATAATGAACTTTTTTATTTGCGTACTTTGTTTTTATTGAGTTACCGATAGCCTGTAATAAGTGAGTTTTTCCTAAACCCGTTCCCCCATAAACAAAAAACGGATTGTATTTTGTGCCAGGATTTTCTATGATCGCCTGCCCTGCTGCGTATGCCAACTCATTAAACGTCCCGACAATAAAAGAATCAAATTGGTAGCGTGAATTTAAGTTGTCTTCTGGATTTACATATAAATCTTTTAATGGAAGTTCTTTGTTTATTGTGTTTATGCTAATAGCCGGTATTTCTTGTTTCTCTGGATCCAGTTTGGTAATCATGTACTCTATTGCGCGCATGTTTTCATAAGAATTAGCAATAGTTTTGGTGATTAGTTTATGATATTTGTTTTTTATCCAATCACGGACAAATTCGTTTGGTACACCAATATAAATAACACCACCCTCTTCTTTAAGAATACAGGTGTTTTTAAACCAAGTACTGAAGTTTGCTTTTGATACAGTACCTTCTATTTCAATCAAACAATTTTTCCAAAGTTGTTTTGTGTCCATTGCTTCACATTATACTATTCCACAGGTTAAACACAGAAGTTGATTAGTTAGTAAAACTGTTTATAAACTGTTGATAAGTTTTTTTGTTTGATAATGTTTAATAAAAACTAAATAAAATAATAACAAAAATTATTATTTTAGGCGTATTGATTTATTTTGAATATTGTTATAATATACAAATATGTCACAAACATATCAACCAAACAAAAGAAAAAGAGCTAAAACCCACGGTTTTTTGGTTCGATCTAAAACTAAAAACGGAAAAAAAGTTCTAGCAAGAAGAAGACAAAAAGGTAGAGCAAAAATCGCTGTCTAGTTTTAGTCTTTTTTAAACTTATATTTATTTAATTTAAAATGTTTGCCAAAAAAAACAGAGCCAGCAAAAAAGATATTGACGAAATCTTTAAAGATGGCTCTTTTATTAATTCTGCTAATTTAACCTTTAAATTTCTCATTAAAAAAGAAAATTCTTTTAAAAAGGTTTCTTTTATTGTGCCAAAATCTGTCAGCAAAAAAGCCATAATTCGTAATAAATTAAGAAGATTAGGCTATCTCGTGCTAGAAAAGCACACAGATTTGCTACCCAACGGAACATTGGCTGTTTTTGTTTTTAAAAACAGCGCTGGTTTTTTAGATAAAACTAAAAAAGAGGCTTTTTTAAATTTAGAAAAAGAAATTTTATTTATTTTATCTAAAATAAAAACACAAGAGACCTTGTAAAATTAAGACAAAATGAAGTTTAATAGTAAAAAAATAGCTATTTTTATAATAAACGGATATCAAAAAATTTTGTCGCCGGACAAGGGTTTTTTGAAAAAACTTGGGATTATAAGAAACCCAGTATGTGTTTTTTACCCTACTTGTTCAGATTATTCTAAACAAGCAATAGAAAAGTATGGAATTTTCAAGGGTTTTTGGTTAACCTTAAAGAGAATTTCACGCTGTCATCCATGGCAAAAAAATAGAATTGATTTACTCAAATAATTTTGATTTTTTTTGTTTTTAAGCTAAGATAGAAGAATGATTCATCAAATTTGGACAAGTCTTCTATATAAGCCGTTGTTAAATGTTTTGGCTTTTTTTGTTTCTATTATTCCAGGCGGCGACCTTGGTGTTGCCGTTATAATTCTTACTATTTTAGTAAAATTAATTCTTTTCCCTATTGCTCAGCGTTCTCTTAAAAATCAGGCTGCTATGAAGCTGTTAGAGCCAGAAATGAATAAAATAAAAACAAGCGGCGCTTCTAAAGAAGAACAGGCTAAGCAGACAATGGAAATTTATAAGAAATATAAAATTAATCCATTTTCCGGTTGTTTGTTGGTTCTAATCCAACTTCCGATAATTTTCGCTTTGTATTATGTCTTTTTGAAAGGAATATCTTTTGACAGTAATTCTTTGTATTCTTTTGTGGCCGTTCCACAGAATGTAAGTATGAAATTCCTAGGTTTTTGGGATATAAGTGGCAAGAGTTTGGTTTTGGCTATTATTGCTGGAATTTCTCAGTTCTGTTTAGCATACTTTATGCCAAAAGCAGCAAAAACACAGGACACCACAAAGAAAGGCCAATCTTTCCAAGAAACTTTTGCCAAAAGTATGAATATGCAAATGAAGTACGTCTTCCCTTTCATAGTTGCTTTTATTGCATACAGTGTTTCAGGAGCGGTTGCTTTATATTGGGTTACAAGTAATATATTTACTATATTCCAGCAGATTTACGTGAATAAGAAGAATAAATCACTGGAATTGTTAGTAAATGCAAATAAATAATATGAAAAAATCAGAAGTTCAAAATTTAATAAAAGATCTAATAGAAAAGACTACTGTTGGAATCAAAGAGATTTTAGTGGAAGAAAAAGATCCAAAAAATATTTGGTTTTCGATTGAGGTTGATAATCCATATTTCTTTACCAATCATGGCGGAGAAGCTTTGTCTGCTTTAAATCATATTGTGAGAAAGATATTAGAAGCTAAAAATCCACCAGAAAACCCTGAAAGTTTCAATGTTTTGATCGATATTAATGGTTTCCAGAAAAAAAGAATTGATAATGTCCGAGCTGTTGCACATATGATGGCAGAGCGTGCTAGATATTTTAAATCAAGTATTGATGTTGAGCCAATGTCTGCTTTTGAAAGAAGAATTGTGCATGAATTTTTGGCAGACGCGTTAGATTTAAAAACAGAATCAGTTGGTGAAGGCCCAGCAAGACACATTGTTATAAGATATACAGGTAGTCTTTAATAAAAACTAAAAACAAATAAAAAAACCCAGTTGTCTGGGTTTTTTTATTTGGATAATTTTATTTATAAATCAAATTTCCAGAGATAAGAATCTTTTTTGTTTATGAAATACAAATAGTCTTTGTTTGCGTCGGTTGATAATTTAATCATATCCATAGGTTCGGTGTCCGATGTTTCTAAAACCATGGAAGAGTTATTGTTGTTTATTACATCAACAAACCAAACATCATCTGTGAAAGAAACTTCTCCCATATACCAAGAGTCAGGATATTGTCCAGATGGTATATATTTAGGAACAGCGCAGTAGATGCCATCACTTTCTGGTGTCCAAGTACATTTTTCTGGTAGAGTTTTTATGTCTAGTGACTGAGAATTTCCTGTTTCTATGTCGTACAAATAAAGATTAAGATTGTTTGTATTATAAAGCACAAGACGTCCATTTGGACTGGTTAGCGTAGTTAGTCCATTTACGCCTCCTAGTATTTTATTAAAATCTTTTTTAGCTGGATCAACTGCGTACATATAACCCGGAGCAAGATAAGTTGCTTTTGTGGTGAGAGTTATCATTCTGTCGTTTGGCCACTGAGAGAGCCATTCTGTAAAAGGAGAAGCAAAAACTTGGGTTTTTGTGCTTCCGTCAGCAAGTGTGGTTACCCCGATTGCAAAACCTTGTGAATTAAATAAGTAAAAAATTTGAGCCCCTGTTGGAGAAATGCTCATGTCTGTGATATTTTCAGTTAAAAATGTTCCAGGATTTTGTGTGTTTTCTGTCGTGTCCCCTCCTAAAATATCGTTCGGTAATATTTTTAAAAAGGTTTCTATCGTATTAGCTCCATTTAAATATCGCATTATCACAGAAGCACCGTTTCCAGCAAATAAAGAATCGTAAACTATAGGAATTACGTTTGAAGAAATTTTTCTTTCATCTATTGAGTCAACATAAGTTTGATAAACGTTTCCAGTAGCTTTTTCTGTGTATTTTAAAATAGGAACAAGTTCTGTTGGTGGAGTTATTAATGCTGTTTCTTGAGTTTTGTTTTCTTGTTTTGTTTCTGTGCCACTCGTAGTTGTTTGTGTTGTTGCTGTTGTTTCTGTAGGAGTAGTTTCTGTTGATGAGATAGCTGGGCTCATTTCTGGAATACTAATAAAACGCTCTTTCACAAAAACACCGTAGCCTGCAACCGGGAAACTTGAAACTTTTTGTAATAAAGAAATTTGTTCTTCCTGGGTTTCTCCCCCTCCTATTCCCAATACGCTTAATACTTTTTCTGCGGTATTGCTGACCGTGTTTATAAAAGGAAATAAGTTTGAAAAGAAATTTGTTCCAGTTGTTTCACCTGTTTGGTTTGTTTTTTGATTAGAAACAACAATAAGCCCAACAAAAAGCAAAACCACTAGTACCACTATTCCCAATATAATTATTATTTTTCTTTTTGACATAATTAATTATTTTATATTTATATTTTTTGCATTACCTATTGATTTCATTGGTGTTGTTGGTTTAAAAGCAAAAAAATCAACTTTCGTGTTTCCATTAGCTGTCATTAAATTGTAATCGGATGGCGACATTGTTTTTATTGCTAAGGTGCTGGCACCTGCGCTGAAAGTTCCATCCAATATTTTTATGTTACTGCCACTCTTATATAGATAAAATCTATATGCTGTTTTGGTGTTAAAAGATCCCTTAATTGTAAATTGTTTTTTTGAAATATCAAAAGTCGCAGAAGCTAAACTTTCTGATCCTGGAGAGGTTGAGTTGCTGCCACCAAGACCTGTGTAGTTAACATGTAGATGTTTTCCTGTTGTGTATTGAAAAGTTTGATGTGGTTTCAGCTCCGCACACTTTCCTGTATCTACTGCTTCGTTTGCAAAATTTAAACCACCTACTTCAACCACAGCGACGCACAAATCATCCCAACTACCTCCGCTTATTCCAATATCCGCACAGTTTCCAGTGGATGGATATTCTTGTGGTGGATTAATATTTGCGTGGCATTGACTTTGGTGGGTACCTGTTGTTGTTGAGGTTATAACAAAGCTCGGGTTTTTTTGTTTTATTGTTTTTAATTTATTTAACAAATCATTACAAATGACACCTCTCGTGTTACCTCCGGAACCGGCAATATCGCTTGGTACAGCAACAAGCCCCCCTGAACAAGTCGCAGCGGTTCCTTTTGTCATTTTTACTAAAACGCCATTAATCATAGTACCGTTTCCTACATTAGTGATGTTTTCTTCTTGGTCTATAGGTACTGTTGCTGTTGGTATTTCTTGTAGGCCCACTTCAACTAGTTTAGGATTTATGGTATTTAAAATAGCAAAAGCTGCTAGAGCTAATATTAATCCAAATATGGCGTTCACAATGGTTTCTTTGGCCGCCTGTTTCGATGAAACCAATTCGCTTGTCATGTATTGAATCCCCCCCATTACTATCATTACCATGGCTAGAACAGCACAGACTCCGATAAATATTTTTATCATAATATTTAAATAATCCGCGAATCCTTTAGCGGGTATGCACGTCACCTGTTTTGTGTCTGGGTTTATTGTGCAATCTGGTTGCAATTGTATCACGTTCCCTAGTTCAGGTAGTGGTGCTAACGGATAATAGTTTTTTTGGGTGTCTTTGGTTTTTAGTGTGTCCAAAACTACATTTAAAGTAGGATCTATTGGTTTTTCTGTGACGCATTTTTTATCTAAGATTTTGTCAGTATTACTTCCTGTGGCCCACCAATCTTCACATTTTTGTTTTGTTGGAAAATTTAATATAGTGTATTGATTGTCATTATTGTGATACATTATCCAATATATAGTGGCTTGTCCACCAGAAACAAGCTCTGATACATCTGGCCATGGAGTTGGGTTTTTATCTATTACATCTTGGGTTGTTGCATTTGCTTTTGGGATAGAAACACAAATTGAAACATCAACATGAATTGATCCGTTTGTATAATTTCTTGTTATTTCTGACTCTCTTGCGGTTTTACATGAAGATTCTGTTGGAAAAGAACCGTTAGCAGCGGCGGTTGTTCCGGCAGAGACAGTAGCAAAATACCAGCCTCCAGCTGCATTGGTTGAGCTTGGTAAAGATAACCCAATTAAAAACAATCCCAAAAAAACGATAGTTGTTATTTTTTTAATTTTTTTAGAATTTAACATTGATTTCTTGGCTTGAATTTAAAAACATACTTTTAATATTTTCTACTGTTACTTTTATAATTGAAGACCCATTTTTTGATTCTGGTTTTATCCCCAATTCTTTTTTAGTTGTTGGGGTTGCAACAGGGGAACCGTTGAGCTCCCAAGTTAGTTTTAGGTCGGAAGAAATTAGGTTTTTGGGTGATATAAAATATGGCTCTACAACAATAAGTTCCCCTTCTGATTTTATTTGAAAATAGTCTTTCAGTGCTTGTTCCCACATTGTCCCTAATTTTGGGTCTTTTTTATAGAAAACAATTTTAGGTGATTGGTTGTTTATGTCCAGCTTGCCTGTTCCAACTGTATTTCCCAATATATTGGTAACACTAACGCGCACACTATTTGTTTTATCTAAGTATGTTTTTTGAAAATAATAATAATTTTTACCATAACCAGAAGAGTCTGTTTTTGCCTTGTCGTCTAGTTTCCAGTTGTAAATGGCACCGTTGCTGTTTTTTGAGTTTAGTAAAGCTACGACTTTTACTGCGCTTTCTGTTGGAACTAAAGCTTTTCCTTTATAAAAAGGAGGAACATAAGAATCGACAGCTTCCCACAAAAGATCGACTGTTGCCGGGGCTATTGTTATTTGTTTGTTTGCAGAAGAACCATCTGTGGCGTCTATTTTAACTCCCAAAACTGTTTGGGCACCACTAGCGCCTGTTTTGAAAGAAAAAGTTTTTTGTCCCACACCCTGTACTAGATCTTGTCCGTTCGTGCTCCAGGTAATTAATGTTTTATTTAAATCTACCGCGTAAGATGCGAGAGTTGCGTAAACAGTTTCGTTTGGTCCTGGTTGTTTGGGATTAATAGAAAGAGAAATGTCGTCACTTTTAATTTGCGCATTTGTAGGCAGAGAAAAAGCAAAAAACACGATCGTTATTACAAAAAATAAAAATGAGATTTTTCTAAACATACATATAGATTATATCATGTTCTTGCGCTAGTATCTATATCTTCTTGAAGTTCTTGTTTCTCTTTTTTAATAGCTAGGATTTGCGATGGATCAGAAGTGATTATTTGGTCTTCTGTATATGAAGAGATTATTTTGATGGCCACGTGTTTGGTTCCAGCAAAGAAGATTCCTTCCCCTACCCCTGATTCCAAAAGTAGATATTTCTCTTCGTCTGTTAGATTAAAGGTTTTTTGAAGCACTTCTATGGTACTTGGAGATTGTTTCAAAAGAAGTTGAATAGAAGAGTTTGTAACAATAGGCACGCCGTATGGGGATTTCATAAAGTCTGCCGCGTCTTGGGTAATAGTTGCAAGACCCAGGTAGTATTTTCTTCCTCTTTTTGCAATAGAATACAAGAAAGAAGCCGTATCTTCTGTTTTCATCATCCACCAAGCCTCGTCGACAACCAAGAGTCTTTTCTTTAAGTTTTTTCTAACTGCGTTCCAAATATAATGAGTAACGATGTACATTGCGATTGGTTTCAATTCGTCTTCCATGTCTCGCACAGAAAAAACAACGAATTTTTTGTTGATATCAACGTTTGATGGTCTGTTTAAGAATGTAGACCAAGAGCCTCTCGTGTATTTAATTAATCTTTGGACAACAGAGTCACTTCCCTCCATTCCAGACAAAACCATTTCGAAATCAGAAAGAAGTGGTGGTTCTATGTTTTCAAAATCTGACTCTGGGGTAATATCTTTTATTGCATAAGTTTCTGAAATTGCACGGTCTATCATTGAGTCTTCTTCTGGTGTTAGTCCACCGAGCATTAATCTAAATAGTCCGACAAGATTGATTATGTTAGATCGTAAGACGTCAGCGGCTGTTTCGTCTTCTCTGGGAATTGGCAAATCAAAAGGATTGATATGGTGATCAGAAGAAAGAGAAATATTAAAATATCTTCCCCCAACAGCTTCTGCTAAATATTCGTATTCCCTTTCTGGGTCTATTACAATCACGTCTACATCAAACATTAGAGATCTTAGAATTTCTAGTTTGGTTGCATAGGATTTACCGGAACCAGATTTAGCAAAAGTTACAGAATTGTAGTTTTCAAGAGAAAATCTATCGAAAATTACAAGACTAGAGTTGTGCCTGTTTACACCATATAAAATTCCTTTGTCAGAAGTTAGGTCAAAAGAAACAAACGGGAAAATACTCGAAAGTGGCTCAGAGTTTAATTTCTGGTGTATTCCCAACAAGTCAGTGGCTGTCGGCACGACGCTTTTGAAACCATCTTCTTGTTGGAATAAAGCTGGTTTTATGTAAATCAATTTTGATTCAAGAATAGATTTTATTTCGTTTTCTACTTTAAATAATTCTAATTCTGTATCAGCGTAAATAGTTATATAAATACCAACGTCAAACATTTTTTCCTGTGCTTGGATTAAGTTATCTCGAAGAGACTCAAGATCTTGGTAGGCAGTATCAAGCATTGGATCTCGAACCATTCCTTTGGATTCACGGACGTTTATTTGGCTTTGTACTTCGGCTACTTTCTTTTGAAACTGTCTTAATGCCAAAGAAGTATCTATTGGATGTATAAAAATTGAAACATCGAAAATTTTATCTAGATTAATTATGGGTGAAAACCAATTATCAGCGAGATATCTTGGATAAGAAATAATAAAGAAAGTACGAGCTATTTTGTCTCCCAAATTTATTGATTTTGGTTCTATTTTTAAAGCTGAGGGAGCTATAACATCTTGAAGTTCCAGGTTTGCTGATTCGTAAATTTGTTCAGGGAGAACTGGTAAAACAGAAGGATTAGCCCCAGTTTGTGTAGGGTTTTGTGCTGTTTGTTTTTTACCAAATAATGTATCAAAAATTCCCATCCCGTTTAGAAGCAGATCACGATCAACTTACGTGTTTGCTTAGTTAAGTTATTAATTTTTATATTTTTCGACTTCATATTTTTATTTTTTATTCAAATTGTGATCGTGGCTTCTAACGGGATTATTCTAATTTTATTTTACCTTCTAATTCTCCTGGATTGAAAACTTTATAAAAAACCTCAACAACTTCTTCTGTTCCAAGCTGAACTGATTTTACCCCACAACGAGCAAGTCCTTGTTGAATAACGCTTACTCTTTGTTCAAGTTGTGATTTTTTTTCTTCAAAATCCGCTTTTTGTGCTTCTTTAAGTTGCTCTTTGTTTTTCTTAGAAAACAAAGCTCCGATTGCTCCCCCTTGTGCAGCAAGTGTTGTGGGTGTATATGGCACAACTAGAAAAAAGTTTTTTGTCATAATGCTTACGTTTTCTGTAAAACTACTAATAAAATCCATATATTCTTTTGTTTGCAATTTTAATAGTGGTTCGGTCTGCACTTTCATTCTGCTTTCAAGAAGCAAAAGATATGGACGAATGTCTAATTTTCTAGACTGTACTGATATTTGAACTGGAAAATCTAATGTGTTTAAAAAGTTTTGAAATTGCATTATAGTTGCCTGTTGTTCGTCGTAAGATTTCAAAGAAAGATTAATTGAACTAGCTAGAACAATAGCGCAAAGACCCCCGTTTTTTAACATGACTACTCCATCACGGACTTCTTTTATTGGTACGAACTCTTGGGTTGCTTTTGCGCTTAATGCCATAAAATTATTGTTTCTTATTGCTCTTTATTTTTACTTAAATCTAATACATCCAAACTCCAAGCCAAATCTTTTATTTTGCTGCCAGTAATATTTTTTGTACTGTATGTTGTTTGTGTTGTTGCTCCTGTTTCTGGTACCTTTTCTTTTTTTGCTTCTGGTTTTTTCATTCTCCTTTTCCAAACATAAAGTTTGTTTTGAGTATAAAATTTAAAGCCGGCTTCAACCATATTGAGCAGTGGTTTATTGTTTGGCCTATAGAAAGCCAAGGCGACAGCAAAACCAGCAATCAATAATATCGGAATTGCACCAAGCAAAAGTCCTAGTATTTTGTAAACAACAAAACACAAGCCAGCACCTCCCGCTAAATAAACAAATTGTTTAAAAGTAAAAGGTCCAAAAATTTTATCTTCAACATCCAAAAATTGTGGGACTTTGAATTGCATCTCGTTAGAGATAGGAAGCGCCTAATCTATTTTTAAGATAACGCTTGCCCATTCCCGATTTTAAATATAATTCTCTCGACCTTGCTTTTTCTTCTGATAAACACGCTTCATAATAAATAACCTCAAACGGACCTCTACCTTTTGTGTATGTGGATTTTCCAGTATTGTGCTGAATAAGGCGCTTCCGTAAATCATTTGTGCTTCCTGTATAAAGTTTACCGTCTTTCTTACTTTTTAAAATATAAGTGTAATAGAACATGTGTAATCTCTAACGGGATGCATTAATTCAATTATAGATTAAAAAAGACAAAATATGAAATAAAATTGTTAATATTTACGCACTCGTACTGCTTTTCTCTGCTATTCGATTGGTTCTCTATATGGATCTGTTTTGCCTGGCCCAACAATTGTGTGTTTTGCGACATCTACTTTCGTGTCTGCTTTTTCGTGTTTAGTTTCTGTTGAGGATATTTGAAAAGTTCCTCCTAATTTTTGAGCCATAAAAGACATTTTTGGTATTGCTGGTTGAGTAATAGTTTCTGGTTTTTCAACTCCAGCTAGCATTTCTTCTCTTTTTTCAGTCTGTGTTTCTACTGGAGCTTCTTCTTTTTTCTCTTCTGGAACTATATTTATTCCGGATTTAATTAGAACTTCTTGTTCTTCTTTGGTTTTTTCTTCAGGAGTTTCGATTTTTAATTTAATTTCTTCAGGTTTTTCTACTTTTTTAATTTCAGATTCAGAAGTCACTTTTATTTTTTTACTCTCTGATGCTTTTACTAATTCTTCCCTAATTTTTTGAAAAACTAAATCATTCATTTGATTAACCAATTCTGTTGAATCTTCTTTGGTTATTTTCATAGAATCTTCGATTTTTTTCTGGTACTCTTCTGGGGTTATTAAACCATAAAGAAGAAGTTCTGTTTCTATTTCTAAATCTTCTAATTGAGAAAAACTGTATCCCCTTCTTTCTCGCATGCTCAATATTGCTGCTCGCCAATTTACCGCGTTTATTGCATTTTTTGTTTCTTCAGAAAGTTTTTCTTTTGCCTCGTCTATTTTTATTTGTAGTAAATCTTTATTTTCCATATTTTTGAACGAGTTAAATTAAATAGTAAAATTATCTTTTAAGTCTTCTAACTTTGAATGATTTATATTTATTTGCATGTTTGCAGGAGCAGGATTTTGAGTGTCTTGCAGGTCGTTTTTTACTCCTGTTCTTTGCAAGAAGACTGAATAATCCCCGCCGGAAAGTATAAAATTTATGTTTTGCTGCCAAGTTGGTTTTTCTGTTTTTGTTTTTTCTTTTAATTTTTCTGTAAGTTTTGAGGTAATTGGTTTGAATAATTTTTCTATCAATTCCAATTTTATTTTTTGGGCTGTCTTTTTGTCTGTGTTTACATTATTTTCAATATTTGATTCTAAATTATTTATAGTTTCAACTCCTGTTAGAACTAGCATTACTTCAACCTGAAGATCGTTTATTTCACTTTCGTCTAGGAGAAGATTTTGCTTACCAATTTCTTCGGTAATCAAACCCCAATCAATCGAATTGATTACGTCCTGAATTTCTTTAGGTTTTGTTTCCAATAATTCTTTTGTTTTTTCTTTTAATTTGTCTGTCATTTTATTTTAATGTTTTGAACCACTATCCAACTTTTGCCCCATTCTTATTTTATGAGAATCTTCAGTCACTTCGATGTTTCCATACAAGAATTTGTTAAGTTCTGTGTCATAACTATCTGCAAGTTCTGCCAGGTTTTGAGCGTGTTTGATGGATACATCTCTTTTGTTTTTTGCTACTTCTTTTTCCAAATCATCTATACTATGACCGCCAACTTTTAATTCTGTAGAGTAGTCCATATCTACATCCATGGCAACATTTCTAGATACTGGCGCTCCACTAGCGTCTCTTGTCACATAAGTAGTTGTGCTGCCAGACAAATCGATGCCTTTTTTAATACCGTTTTTGTGTTCTTTGAATGCAGCCAATTGACTTCTGAACATGTTTTCATCCTCTACTGCTTTATCATAGTCAGCGTCTCCAGCATGTTTTCCTTGTGATGCTAAGAATTTTCTCAAGTTTGATGCATCGGTGGCTCCTTCTCTAGCACCAGCCATTTGTTTATCTAATTTTTCAATTGTTGCTGTTGCTTTCATAAGCACAGATTGCAAGTTCTTTTCGGAGTCGATTAATTTCTTCATTTCTGGATCGCTTGCTTTTGGTCTCATTTTTTCAGCAGCAGTCATTCGCTTTCTTGTCCTTTCAGCACTAGCTTTTTCCCAACCACCAACACCCGCTGCTTTTCCTACATACTTACTTGCTCCAATAGCACCCAGTGCTTTTTGATATCCCCCAGCTCCTCTGATATCAAAACTGGCTTTCGATGCTTTTTCTCCTATGCCGGCAATAAATCTTCCAAAACCAGATTTTTGAAGTTTTGTTGATTTTGCCATAGCTGCTCCTGCTCTACCGACAGTGGCTCTTCCTGCCTGTCCAAACTTGCTAGCCAAGAATCCTCCAACATATTTAACACCGATTGTCCCAGTTGCGATTCCTGCAAATTTGTTAACAGCACTACCCATTTCTCCAGAATATTTGACTGCTATTTCCTTTCCTTTTTTTAATAAAATAAAACACAATAATACTGGTATGATTGTCTGCATTAATGCTTGCATCATGTCATTTGTCGTTCCTGTTTGTGCAATAAGAAATGTTTGGGGAAAATATTCTGTGAATAAAACAGTTATATATAAGAAAAATACAAAAAGTGGTGCTAGAAAAGCGTTTTTTAGAAGCATATCCCACCAATCATCGTGTCCTACTCCTGGAATTCTAAAAGAGAAAGAATACGAGACGAAAGCAATTGGTGCAAAAATTAAACATAGCCAAAGAACAATAACTCTACTTATAAATAAAAATGCAACAGAGGCAAAGATCCATGCCATGTACAGTGTTATCGCCAAAGCCAATAAAGTTACAAAAATAAAAGTACCTTGTCCGTGTGTGCTTTTATAAATATCTTCACTAACTATTTTTTGAGGGTTTAGATTAGTAACAAGTTTTTCAGTGACAGACGTTTGCCCGCCTAAATTAACTTGATTATTATCTCCTGGATTAGGTTGTATCTGATTATAGAAGACTTTCGCCAATATATTTGATGAATCAATGACAACTTTAGTTATAAAGGAGCTAAAGTTTATAAGCAGGGCAGCAATTACTATTGCACTGATTAACCTTTTTGAATTAGATGCGCCAACATTCAATATTGTTTTGATCGCTATATATAAAAGGGCAATTATGAAAAATATATTTGCGATATCTCGCACTGTTCCCCAAGCAACATCAATAAATTCAGAAGAGTACGAAGTTCCGTCTAAAGAATAATAGACCATAAAATCCAAAATTTTACCGTTTAGTTGGGCTAATGATCCAGAAATTTCCCATAAGGTGTATGACAATTCTGCAATACAACCAGCCAAATTTGCTCTTCTTCCTGAACTGAAAATAAGATCAGCTCCGCCCAAAAGAGCGGTTCCGACAGCTCCAAGAGGATTGCAGGCTAAATCATAACCGACAACTCCTGTGTTGGTGCTTTCTACAGATATTGAACCTGTTGACCCATAACTCACATCCCCAGGAGCTCCTGTTTGAAGAGTAGAAAAAACAGAAATTGGGCCCACTTTCACTTCTGCAACAGTAAAAAGTTCCCATGGTTTTTTTGCAAATAGTTCATCTGTGTCTCTTAGTACCGCCTTTACCGCATAATATGTGTTTGGTTTTAATGAGCCATCAGGTATAGTAAATTTTATATAGTTTGTGTCTTTTGTTTTATCTAACTCAGCATTAAAATTTGTTAACTGGAATCTTCTATATGGATAAAGATCTTTTTTATCTTCACTAAAGGGGTCAGTTTCGTTAGCTGTTGTTTCTATTAAGAAAAAAAAGACATCTTTTAAACCTTCATAGGCTGTTGCAAAATCATTTGTAGTCGTTGTTACTTTAATGCTGATTTTTGCTGCCGTAGATGTTGCACTTTCTATATCTATAGTTGGTTCTTCAAAAAGTAA
>Ga0116171_10000436_pt1 | contig 44309 bp, 46 predicted proteins | sample AD_JPNHW2_MetaG_FD_89798 | JGI IMG/M metagenome (GOLD analysis project Ga0116171, IMG submission 89798) | Active sludge microbial communities of municipal wastewater-treating anaerobic digesters from Japan - AD_JPNHW2_MetaG | ecosystem: Engineered > Bioreactor > Anaerobic > Digestate | place... | reverse complement strand
GCGTGATCCCAGGGTCCGGTCTCCTCCTGCGGTGCCGGTTCCTGTTCGGCAGGTGAAACGGCTGCTGGCGGTTCCCTACCTGTCTCGACACCGGGAGCCGGTGTAATGGCAGGTTCCGTGAGGGGGGGAGGAAGGGGTTCCGGTTTTTCCGTAAGCACGAGGGACGGGTCCGGAGTCGCGGTGGCGTGATCCCATGGTCCGGTCTCCTCCTGCGGTGCCGGTTCCTGTTCAGCCGGCACTACAGTCCTGACCTGAACCGGCAGCTGTTCCTCGATGATCTGCGGGATGACGACCCGGGCCGGGGGATCCGGTAGGCGGGATGGTGATCCGCGCACGGGAATGAATTCGGGTGCAGGCTCTTGTTGTACGGGCTCCGTGGTGAAATGTCTCTCTTCTGACGGCGTTATGGTCTTTTTACGGGCCGGCATCTCTCCGCTTCCCTCCGCCTTATCAGGAATCACGGTGACAGGAACCGGAACTGTCCTGCGTTCGGCCACATGTGAGAGCGGACGGACCTTTTCGGGGGCAACCGAGTGCCGGACGGCCGGCCGTAACCCGGTCTCCCCGGTTACGTCCGGTATCACCGGTGGCTCAGGTACTGCCTCCTTTTCGTGCTGGTTTATGCTCAGCTGGATCAGGTTCCGTATCCAGTCATCCCGCTCGGCTTTCCGGTTCTCGTTCGGATTCTGGGAAAAAACCAGGTTAAGCGGTTGCCGGGCACCCCCCACCTCTTCGGAACGGAACAGGAGCGTGATCACCGGGTCATGCGTGGGGGTCTTTCCCCCCTGCACGGACAGGATGGTATTAAGCGGGATTATCAGCGGCTCGAACCGTGCGTTCCGGTTATCGAATAAAAAGATCCGTTCGCTCGTCAGCATGACATCGTACGGTACAGAGTCGGCACTCACGCGGTTTGTTGTCAGGACAATGGCCTCGCCGCTGCTCAGGTACGGGCTTCCCATGCTGTCATCAGTCCTTTATCGTTTTTGTCGTTTGACGTGATATGCTTTTTAGGTCCGGCAGTCACCATTTATGGTGTCGTATCACGGCAGGCCGGGCAGTTCAGCCCGTAATCATGCCAGAGCCCGGCCCAGGGGGCAAATCCCACGCAGACGGCAGGCTTGGTGTCATGGATCCTGCAGTAGACCTTCCCGTCCTGCCGCCGCTCGAAGAACGGGCACGAGGAACGCTTTTTCCCGTCAGGATCAACCCAGTAATAGATCCGGCTGACCCGGGGAAGGTCATCCGGGACAAGGCCCGCGGCAGTGCGATATCTCCCGTCTGAAAAGCGGACAAGGACATGCGTGAGGATATCCTTCCGCCCTGTTTCAATCCATGGTACAAGATCCTCGATGATCCCGGGCTGGTCCCATCCCCATTTCTCGCAGCACTTTCCGCATTGCCGGCAGTCCTGTGTCATGGTACAGGTATCTCCGGCATACCATGAGCGCGACACCCAATACCGGCTGTTTCCCCGGTGGTAGAGGAGCGGCGGAAAAAACACCCCTCTTTCCTGGTCAGGGAGATGACCTGTCCCTGGATCCACCGGCCCGGCTTCTGCAGGAAACCTGCGGGCGGGGCAGTATTCCCATATGTTTCGTCTGGCAACGGAGGTCCCCCCATATCCATAAAAAAAGGATCCCGCCGATCAGGCGGTTCTCAGGTCGGCGCTGATATCCACGGTACCCAGGGGGGCAGTAACCGACCCGCTTTGGATCAGTTTTCCCTCGTTATAGATCTCAACGGTCAGCTGCCTTCCGGTATTGTCCTGTTTCTGTATCGTTGCCGATACTATCTCATCTTTCATCGGGAGCTGGTAGAAATGGTTGCCCGTGTCGGTAATTGCACGGAGCCGTCCCGGCACTCCGGCAGTACCGCTGAACGGACCATCGTACTTCACCTGGACCCAGACCCCCGTCTGCGGGATAATTACCTCGGGGACGGTTGTGGGAGCAGAGGTCACCGGAGCTGTGGCTGCGGTAGTGACCGGGGGTGTGGCAGCAGATGTCGGTACCGGTGTTGGTTGGGTGGTCAGGGCTGCCGTTGAAGCGGGGGTTACGGAAGGGAGCGGGGTCTTCCCCATCCCGAAGAGCGACGGTGCAAAGAAATACACCCCGGCTGCCAGCGCGATCACGACAATAACAACGATACCTGCGGCGATTACCGTATGGTTCTTTGATCTCGGAGGTTCCCGCGGCTTGCGCGGTGCAAGCGGCGGGTTGCGGAATTTCGACTCCGCCTCGGACCCCGGTGCCGGAGAAGCATCCTTCCCGCCCTCTCCGGGAAGCGGTCCGGGAACCCAGGGGGGCAGGATATCCATGGCTCTTGTACCGCCTTCCCGCAGGGAGATAATGCTCAGCTCCTTGAGCCGGGCTGCCCATTCGTCCCGCTCGGCTACCCGCCGCAGCTTCGACTGCTGGGGAAAGACGATGGCCAGGGCCTGCGTCACGCCGGGTCCTGTCACGAGCGAGAGGGTGAGAACCGGATCCTGGCTGGAATTTTCACTGATTGTTACGGTCTCGATCGCAGAAAACAGGATATCCTGAGGCCGGAGTTCCGCATGCCTCTCGTCAATGAGCATGAGGCGCTCATTGGTAAGGATCGCTTCGGCCGGCACGGTACTGACAATAATATTATTCGTTGAAAGGATGATCGATTCGCTGCTGCTCAGGTAGGGACTGCCCATGGTACCAACTTCTCTGCTTTTCTGTGCGTTCTTTAAAGCAATTACCCTTACGGGTGCCGGTTGCCGGAAACAAGGCCCTTTCCTGTGCAATCCAAAAGGAGATGGTGCAAGGGAATAGTGCCAATTCCCATATCGCTGAAAAAGGGGGATCTACATCTTGAGTTTCTGGAGGAAGAAGACTCCGATACAGATGGCGGCGATGGATGCAGCCATGAAGAGCATATCCAGGGATGCAGTGAATTCCATCAGGAGAACCCGCTGGAAGAAACTGACGATGAGCACCATGATGATAACCTTGATGATCTTGTTCTTGAGGTCATCGAGGCTGGAGATCTCAAGGAGGGTATGGAAGGATTCAGATCTCCTCGCGCTATCGATCCTGGAGATTGCGAGTTCGTAGATCCCGAAACTGAAGATCAGGAGTACCATGCCGATCAGGTACAGGTCGACTCCGCCGATGATCCCGCTCAGCATGGTGGTGTAATCGATCTCAAAGGGCGACAGGGTAACGGAATGGAAAACGGCGCTTACTATCTCGGAGGATCCCGCGACAAAGAGCAGCATCGCGCTTACCGCGCCGAATACGACTGCAAGAAGGACAACAAGACGCGAATTCCAGAGCGCGGATTCGAAAAACCTTTCATATCCGGGCTGTTCCTCTGTTTTTTTCAGTTTTTCCAGGGGGTGAGGTTCCATCACATGGTAATGGATACCGGGAAATTTAAAACCGGATCCCGCGGGTCCATTTGTGGCGGGTCTTTGGCGTGGTACCGGCACATGACCCAAGGGAAGGAGAGCCATGGGATCTTCTCCAAGCCGATGTTCCGGGGAACCCTTCTTAAGTCGAGGAAATCTGACGAATTCTTCTTATCCTCAGATTTCGCTTTGCTCCATTCCCGGTTATAGAAACCTTAACAACCTTTCCGCTAAGAGCTATTCGCACTATGTGGAAGGAAGTCGGGATCGATGCGTGGCTCGCGGCCCGGAGGACGAGCCTCGAGGACGCACGTACGACCGTAACGGAGATAATTGCGCGGGTGCAGAATGAGGGGGATGATGCACTCCGCGACATGGCAAAAAAGTACTGCACGCTCGGGAGTATCGCGGTACCTGAGGAGGAACGCGAGGCTGCCTACGAGAAGGTGGATGTCGAGGTTGCCGAGAGCCTGGTGGAGGCGCATGCCCGCATCGAGCGCTTCCACGAGCTCCAGAAACCGCGTGACCTCTGGCTGCAGGAGATAGAGCCCGGCGTTGTGCTGGGGATGAAGACGACCGCCCTCAACCGCGTGGGTATCTATGTCCCCGGGGGCCGTGCTGCCTACCCGTCATCCGCCCTCATGTGTGCGGTCCCGGCATGGGTTGCCGGTGTAAAAGAGGTCTGCGCCTGCTCCCCCCCGCCCATCAAGCCCCTGACCCTTGTGGCCCTCGATATTGCAGGGGTCAGCGAGATCTACCAGGCAGGCGGGGCACAGGCTATTGCAGCGATGGCGCTCGGCACGGAGTCGATCCGCCCGGTACAGAAGATCGTGGGCCCCGGTAACGTGTACGTGACGCTTGCAAAGATGATGCTCCGGGAGCATGCAGAGATCGACTTTCCGGCCGGTCCAAGCGAGATCGGGATCATTGCCGACAGCACGGCGGATCCCCGTATCGTTGCTGCCGATATCCTTGCCCAAGCCGAGCACGACCCCAACGCGGCCTGCATCCTGATTACCACGGACAAGGACCTTCCGGCAAAGGTTGGCAGGGAGATCGAACGCGAGCTTATGTCCGCACCGAGAAAGGAGATCATCGGGCAGGCGCTGAAGAACTCCGGCTATGCAATCGTTGCCGATATAGCGGAGGCCGTTGCCGCATCCGATGCCGTAGCACCCGAACACTTATCCATCCAGGTAGCCGATCCTCTTGCCGTCCTGACGAACGTAAAGAATGCCGGCGCTATCTTCGTCGGGAAGTACTCCGCGGTAGCCTGTGGTGACTATGCAGTCGGCACCAACCATTGTCTTCCGACGGCAGGGTATTCGAAGATGTACTCGGGCCTTGATGTGCAGCACTTCTGTAAGACCGCATCGGTCGAGATCATTGACCGGGACGGGCTTGAGGCCATCGGAGACATTGTCGAGACCATCGCAACCGCCGAGGGTCTGCATGCCCATGCACGGTCGGTGCGGGTGAGAAGGGAATTGTAAGATCCTTTTATCTTTTCTGGAGAAATCGTTTAATCGCTGGATAGTACTTCGGGCTCTTAGCCCCGCACTCCCGTGGCGCCCGGGATGGGATGACGCCGTTTTATCTGTTCATGATACGGTAAAAATTTTGTACAGGTAATTCCGGGGTATCGCATGCATCCCCTCCCCCGGCCGCAGTCTGGTTCGCCCTCAGGGCCCGTGCGTTGGGCAAAACTCCGGAACGCGTTTTGCGCGTACGGCATTGCACCGATCTTCAGTACCTGCTCGCAGGGCATTGCCCGAATGTACCTGCCTGCATCTCTCATGGCTGACGTTATATGGTATCATCTTTACCCCGAAACACTCCGGAAAATCAATAAAAAAACCGGAAACACCCGCCGTTCTTTTCGCGGGGCCTTATCCTGCTGCACATCAGGAGCGGGACAGGGGGATGCGGGATGCCGGCGGGCATCCGTTACTGCAGTAAAAGACTCTGACGAAGTTTTATTCCCGTTTCAGCCAGGCCCCGGTAACCAGAATCCCGGCAATCCCGAGGGCAGCAACCGGCAGGACCGGATCGACCGGCGTCTCGGCCTCGGTTACCGGTGGCGGGTGGAACGTGACGCCGGCAGAAGCAGACTCGCCTTCATTGAAGCGCATGCGCTCGAGTGGTGAAGTGACAACATGTACGGTATAATTCCCCGGCTTCAGCGTACCGAGAATAACGGATGTATCCCAGGAGTACGACCAGTTTCCGTTCTCCATGTTCACCGGCGCTGTGGTAAAGAGCCCGCGGCCGGTAGGGATGTTCAGGTTGTCGAGGGTCACTCCGCCGGGGTCGAGACCGGGACCGGCCACGTACAGGTAGACGGCAATCGTCCTGATACCGGTGACCGTCCCGGCAAGCGTGACGGTATCGCCGACATAGGTGTCATTGGGCGTGGCACCGATGGTCACACCGGGTGCTCCAAAAACCGGGACAACAAGCGCGAACACGGCTGCCGTAACGAGAAGAGGCCACACCCGGTACATGCCGGTACGTTGTGCGCCCGGTAAAAATAAGGTTATCACCCTGCCCTCAGAACCTGACAACCATCACCGCCTCCTCTTCCTTCTTCAGTTCGCCCTGCAGGTGCCCGGCATCGAAGTCGTAGCCGAGAGCCGGGTCATAATCGTCGTACAGCTCGCACTTATCGAGTATATCGGTGAACTCTTTTAAGAAAATGCGGGGGATGATATCGATACGGCCGCCAAAACGCGTCGTGATCTTCTTGATCATCGCACGGATGAACCGGTGGGAGACCCGCTCGCGGTCCGGCTCGGAATACGCCTTTGCGTACACATCCAGCACCTTCAGGGCAACCTGTTCGAGCTTGGCGGTGTCGAATTTTGCAAGGACGATCTGCGGCTGGCGGGGGTTTTTAAACGTGTCGTCCTGCACCACGCTGATACGGTCGTGGAGCGGGGGAAGGGAGCGGATGCCGCGGGAGCCGTCGTACAGTGCCGGGGTACCGGTGAAGAGGAAATAGCAGCGGGGCATCTCTCCCCGGTCAAGGGCATCGATGATCTGGACGAGGGTCTGGTAACCTTTCTCACGCTGGCTGCGCTGGAGCCCCTGGGTGGTCTCCATCTCGTCCACGGCGATGGCGAGGCCCTGGTAGCCCGCGCCGTGGATGATCTCGACGAGCCCCCTGAGGAAGGTAAACGCTACAGCGTCGTCGATATCTCCCCGGATCCCGGCCTTTGCCTTGAAATCCCTCCCGATATTGGGCTCTGCGGCAATCCACCCGAGGGAAGCCTGTGCCAGCGCAAAGTCCCCGGCATTGTTTGCCCGGTAATAGGTACGGAGCGCCGCCGCGAGCGCCGTGTTCACCTCGCTGATGCCGGCAAGGGAGGTCTCGATCTCCCGTTCGGTTGCGGACTGGAGCTTTGCATCATCGGTCCCGTCTCCTCCCACCGAGAGGAGACGTTCCTCGATGGAAAACAGCCAGTTGTCGGTTACGGTCTTGAGAGCGTGTTCCTCCTCCTGCGTCCTGAGGCCGGCTGCGATCTGCTGGTAGATTCCCCGCAGCTTGTGGAGCGGTGTCTGCGACGATATCACCACCTGCGAGGTCACAAAACCCTTGCTGCGGGCAATCTCGAGGGCGCGGGCAACAAGGAATGTCTTGCCGCTGCCGTATTCCCCGCGGATGAATTTGGTGTCGCCGCCCCCCTGGGCCACGTAGTCCAGCTGCCTGCTGATGACATTCTCCTCGATGTCCAGGCCAACGGCTATCCGTTCAAGCCCGCTGGCGGGAACGGTCCCCCTCCGCAGGGCATTGATGATGTTGATGCTCTCGAGTCGCCCCCGGTCCATGAGTTCAGGTTCCGGTGTATTCATAGATCTCTCCCTTCTCCCCCACGCCTTTCTTCTCGATCAGGTTCATACCCTTCCGTGCTGCTTTCTGCACCAGCCGGTTCACGATCCCCACGACCCTGCGGGTGCCAAGCAGGGTGCGGAGTTCCATCTCGGTTGCTTTCCGGTGCGAGCGGAGGAACAGGACGATCTTCTGTTCCTGCTCATCGAGACCGAGCTCGTCGGTAACGGATCGAACCGGCGTTGCGGATTTCCGGTGCATGCGGGGGGCGTTCATAACCGGCCGGTCGGCAACCGACTTCTCCTTGCACGTGCGGATGAGCCGAAGGAAGTCCCCGGGCTGGATCACCGTGGTATAGGCAGGCATCACGTCGATCCCGCAGAGGCAGAAATACTTGCAGCCCGGATAGTCCCCCTCTTCCAGAGCATTGGATGCGGTGATGAAAAAAGCCATTGCCAAAAGATCAAGCCCGCGGCTGTTCAGGGTCGCTCTTTGCTCCTCCAGCCGTTTTACGAGCATGTCCAGGAGGCGTTTCAACCGGAACATCCCCCCCAGTTCGTCAAGGATCACCGAGGATACAAAAACGAGGTCTTCGCCTTTTTTCACGTTGGACAGGATGTAGAGCATCACCTTCTCGCATTCGCGGTCCTCGCCGTGTGTCGAAAGGAACCGGGCATACGCGAGGCCCCCGGCAAGGTAATCGGTGCGGTAGGCCCGGTAGTACCATGCCCGCGCCTCGGTCTCGTTGTTCTGGTCCTCGTAAAGACGGGCGGTTTCGAGCAGGCTTGCCACATTGACATCGCGCGATACCAGGGAAAGGAACCGATCGGTTGCGGTGGCGGCAGGCAGCCGGGTCATGAGATACCTGCGGTACTTCCCGATGATGAGGCCCAGCATCTCCAGGTCGTTTTTCGATCCCAGTTCATCGCGGACCAGCTGCTCGTACGAAGCAAGCGCTTCGTCGTGCCTGCCCAGCGCTGCGAGCAGGTCTGTCCGCACAATCCGGTACATGGGATCCCGGGAACGGGAAAGGAGGGTCTCTGTCTCTTCCAGGGCACGGGAATAATCGCCGGTTGATTTCAGGAGCAGGATATAATCGAACAGGATATCGCTGTCCGGTGCATTGCGGGCGCGGGCGGCATGGGCAGCAAGTGAAGCGGGCGCGTCATACCGGGAAAGATAATCGAGGTACTTGCGGAGTACGATCGGATCTTTTGTCTCCTGATAAATCCGCAAGGCCGATTCTGCAGCCTGCTGGTAGTTACGGGTCCCACCCAGGGCATCAATATATTCATGGGTCGTATCGCTCCCCCCGGTTGTTGCGTGAAGGGCCAGGGCTTCCTTTGCGTCCCCGATCTCGATGAACGCCCTCATCAGGTTCTGTACATCGCCCGGTTTTTCCGAGAGTTGGACGAGGTGCCGGAGGACCGGCAGCGCCCCGCGGTAGTCGCGCCGGGAGAGGAGGTACCCGGCATAGCTCCGCAGGGCATCCTGGTTCGTCGGGTCGAGGTGGACCGCGGTCGCGTATTCGGCGATCGCCCCCTCGTCCCCCCGTTCTTCCAGTATTTTCCCCAGGTAACTGTGGACATAGGAAGAGTCCGGCATTTTCTGCAAAAGGTCGCGGAAACAGACCTCGGCGTCCCCGGTTTTTCCCGTGTAGTACAGGTTGGTGGCAATAAGGACCTCGACTGCAGCGTCGCGGTCCGCTGCAGGAAGCCCCGTGCAGATCTGCAGGGACTCCTGGTACCTGCCGTCTTCGAAAAGCCGGAACGCGTCTTTCTTTTTATCTTCACGGGCCTGTACGGTCATGCTCGCAAAAATCCCAGCCTGACCCGGAACAGGTTGGCGACCATCCGCATCATGTCCCGTTTCCTGACCCGGGAATCGCTCTTGTTCTGCCACTCGATCGGGATTTCCACGATACGGCAGCCGGCCCGGTGTAACCGCCAGAGGAGTTCGACATCGAATTCAAATCCCGTCGATACCATTGCCGGAAGGATTTTGTCGATGGCTGTTTTTCTGAATACCTTTGCCCCGCACTGGGTATCATGAAAGTCCAGCCCGAACAGGCACCGGATCAGCAGGTTGAAGCTCCGGCTCTCGAACCGCCGCAGGATTCCCTGCCTGACGGTGAGTGTCGATCCATCCACCCAGCGCGAGCCGATAGCGCCGTCGTTTGCCCCAAGGCAGGAAAAAAGCCGCATCATCTCAGCCATGGTCGTAGATCCGTCGGCATCGCAGAACCCGGCAAGGGGTGAGTGTGCCTCTGAAAGGCCGGCGATAACCCCCCCTCCTTTCCCGAGACGGTGGTCAAAGGTCAGGCACCGGATGGTAAGGTCCGTCCGCGTGCGGGCAATCTCTTCGACGACACGGGCCGTGCCGTCAGTCCCGTCGCAGACAACGATCAGTTCACCGTCAAAACGGCCGATGGTAGTGAAGAGCTGCCGGATCCGGTTCTCTTCGTTGTACGCGGGAATGACAATGCTGCAGGGAATGTCGGGGGGGGTGTTCATGGTATCGGGTTCGAGGCTACCTCACGAAAAACGAGACCGGGAAGTCCCCGGAGGTATACGGACCGGCCGCAGGTCTCGTTTCCCGTGCCCGAAAAACCGGGCACAGGTTTATCCAGTACGTTTATGCCGAGTATCCCAATAACATTACTGGTGCTGGCCGAGGTGCCGGGCGAGCATGGTCCCGGGCCGGTATTTCTCCGCCATGGTAAGTGCGGTGTTCCGGAGCGCACGGTGTTCGGCAAGGCAGCCTGCGGGAGGCGGGCTCTTACGAAGGAGGGCGGAAGTGTTCTCGGTTATCTGGATGAGTTCGGTTGCGATAACGGCGTTGAGCCAGATAAGGTCGGCAAGCATCTCTTTTGTATCTTCATCCTGCATGCAGATGAGGTCATCTCAGGCAGCATATTAATAGTGCGGGATGGGGGGAAGAAAATACATCCGTGCGCCAGAGAAAAAACCCTCGTCGTAACCGGAGAAAATGACTCTGTACGTATACGATGAAGGGAAGGTTGCATACGATTATAAAAAAAATACTCCGGAGATGCCCTTTTTTACCTGATGACTGCCCCCTTGCGATCCCCTGGCCTTGCGAGAACGAAAAATTCCTTTCCGGTTGTGTAGTCACCCCGGAACAATCGCCAGCGGGGGACAGCCTGGCGGCGGGGGCAAGAGCCCAAAAGAGCGTCATCATTACCCTCGAAATGCTCTCTTTGGCGCAAAAAACCACACCCTGAGTGGTCAACAGTGAAACTCCCCGTTGCGATGAATGCCCCCGCAGCGGTACAGGTACCGGCAATCTGCCCGGCCGTGCATCACCCTGGCCATGAAACAGCGTTTTCCCCTGTCCCGTGGCCCGGGGCAACCTTACCCTCTCATACGGGCTGACAAGCAACCTTAATCCTTTCCGGTTTATAATCTCCTGAGTACACCATGTCATATCTTGAAAAGATCAAAAAAAACGGCAGGCTGGCCAACCCTTTTTTCTGCCTGACGGGTATCGATATCGTGAATGCGGAAGCCGGTAAGGCCGTGCTGACAATGCCGGTCCGGCCGGATATGCACAACGGTGTCGGCTGGCTCCAGGGAGGGATGCTTGTTGCAATTGCTGATGAGGCGATGGCCCTGGCCCTCTACCCGCTCCTTGAGAAGAACGAGGGAATCGCCACCATTGCCGAATCCACCAGCTTTATCAAGGGCATCCGGAAAGGGACCATCCTTGCAGAAGCGCGGGTCATCAAGAAAGGGCGCCGGGTCGCATTCATGGAAGCAGAAGTGTGGGCGGACGAGGGGGAAAAGACCCTGCTCTCGCAGACCACTGCGTCATTCGCAATAACTGCAGCGAAATAAAAAAAAAGGTTTATTACTTCTTTTTGTTTTTCTCTTCTCTCTCTTCCGGTGCAGTATCGGCCGGTTTCCGGAATTTGGTATACCAGACAACGGCGCCGGCTGCCGCAATGAGTACGATTGCCAGGACGATCATCGTGTTCCGGTTGGATTCGGATTCGCCTTTCTTTGCCACGGCCAGTCCGTCGGCAGCGGCGATGTTGAACGGATCGGTCTCGTTTGCCCGGGTATAGGCTGCAACCGCGTCCGTGTATCTTCCCATCCGGCTGAGGATGTCTCCCCGGTTGATGTACGCGGTAGTATAGTTGCTGTCAAAGAAGACGGATTTATCATAGGCCGCGAGGGCGTCCTGTGTCTTCCCGAGAAGGCTGAGGGCATAGCCCTTGTTGTTCCAGAGCATGGGATCCGACGGGTAGAGCCCGAGACCGGTGTCTGCCGTTGCAACTGCGTCAGAATAGTTCCCCAGCTGGATCTGGGCGTACGCCTTGTCCCTATAGAGGTACAGGATGGCGTCCGTCTTTTTCAGCATCGAGGTGTTCGATGCGAGGGCCATGTCGTACAGCAGGATGGCATTCGCGTAGTCGCCCTTCACCAGGAGCTGCTCCCCGCTGTTGAAGTGGCCTGTTGCGGCATCTCTCTCGATATTGTCCGGAGTTATATTGCTGACTTTGGTCCCGTTGGACGCAGAGAAAATGGCAGCCAGATCGGCTGCAGGTATATTGGCTGCAGACTGGTTGGTTGCAGACTGGTTGGCTTCGGATACAACCGGCTGAACGATCAGGACTGTCACGAGAAGGATTGCCAGAATGATGGGTAATTTCCTGAAATCCATAGCTGTTGTTTCTCATTTCAGCCAGATTAAGGTTGCTTTGCATCCATTTTCAGGACCGACGGCAACACCTTTGCGCATGGTGCACGAATCCTGCCCGGAACCGCGGGTTCTGTCTCCCGTTCACGCCGGTAAGATACAACTAATAGGTATTGTGAGAAAATATACAAGAATAACCGGGGAGATCTCACGTGAAGTACATCATTGTTACCGGGGGAGTGATGAGCGGTCTTGGAAAAGGCATCACCGCCGCATCAGTAGGACGGATCCTGAAAAACCGGGGTTACCGGGTAACAGCAGTCAAGATCGACCCCTACCTGAACATCGATGCAGGTACCATGAACCCCGCCCAGCACGGCGAGGTTTTTGTCTTAAAGGACGGGAGCGAGGTTGACCTTGACCTGGGAAACTACGAACGGTTCCTCGACATCGAGCTGACGGCATCCCACAATATCACGACCGGCAAGGTGTACCGCACGGTCATCCAGAAGGAACGCCGCGGGGACTTCCTTGGGGAAACGGTCCAGATCATCCCCCACATCACCGACCAGATCAAGACCTGCATCCGCCAGGCGGCTGAAGAGAAGTTCCCGGACGGCACTACGGCGGATATCTGCCTTGTCGAGGTTGGCGGTACGGTAGGCGATATCGAGAGCATGCCGTTCTTAGAAGCCATCCGCCAGATGCGGGGCGAGCTCCCCCCGCACGATTACGTCCTGATCCACGTGACGCTCTTCCCCGAGGACACGATGGGGGACATGAAGACCAAGCCGACCCAGCACTCGGTCAAGGCGCTGCGGGAACTGGGTCTCCACGCGGACATCATCGTGGGCAGGAGTGCCAACCCGATAGGCGCCGGCACAAAACGGAAGGTCTCGGCGTTCTGCGATCTCCCGCAGAGTGCGGTCATCTCCGCGGCAACCGCCCCGGATACCTATGCCGTCCCCATGGAGATGGAGAAGGAGGGTATCGCCGATGTGCTCTCCGCCCACCTCGGGCTGGACCGGAAAGAAGCGGATACCACGTGGTACCGGATCGTCAACAAGGAATACACGAACCGGGTGACCGTTGCCATCGTGAGCAAGTACGGGATCGAAGACGTGTACATCAGCATCAAGGAGGCCCTCAAGCACGCGGGAAGGGCGCGCTCCACCGAGGTGAAGATCGCATGGCTGGACGCCGAGCGCTATGAGCGGGACTCACTCAAGGACTACGACGGCATCCTGATCCCGGGCGGTTTCGGGAAGCGGGGTATCGAGGGGAAGATCGAGGCGATCCGCTTTGCCCGCGAGAACAATATCCCCTTCCTCGGCCTCTGCCTCGGGTTCCAGCTGGCAACGGTGGAGTTTGCCCGCAACAAGGCAGGTATTGCCGATGCCACGAGCGAGGAGTTCGGCGGGGGGACGCACGTGATCGCCATCCTCCCGGAACAGGAGAGTGTGAACGAGCTCGGCGGCACGATGCGCCTGGGGGATTACACCGCTGACCTCCGCGAAGGCACGCTGGCAAGCAGGCTCTATGGCCAGAAGCAGATCGTCGAGCGCCACCGCCACCGGTACGAAGTGAACCCGGCCTGCATCGGAACGCTGGAAAAAGCAGGAATGGTCTTCTCGGCCACGAATAAGAACAGGATGGAGTGCCTCGAACTCCCCGGCCACCCGTTCTTCTTTGCCACCCAGTTCCACCCGGAGTTCAAGTCACGGCCGACCCGCCCCTCCCCACCGTATCTCGGTTTTGTCGAGGCGTGCAGGGCAAACAAGCGGACAACATAACGGACATTATACCCGATAAAAAAACGGAGAATACCATGGTCAATGCGGAAAAATTCATCACGAAGTCAATAGAGGAGATCAAGGCCGAAGCAGGCAACGAGAAGGTGGTCATGGCCCTCTCCGGGGGGGTCGACAGTTCGGTCTGTGCAGCCCTTGCAGCCCGTGCCATCGGAGACAACCTGATCCCGATCTATATCGATACCGGCCTGATGCGGAAAGGGGAGACCGATCGCATCAGGACGATCTTTTGTTCCATCCATCTCGATATCGTACATGCGGAGGATGCGTTTCTTTCTGCCCTTGCGGGGATAACGGATCCCGAGGCAAAGAGGAAGGCAATCGGGGAGCAGTTCATCCGCGCCTTCGAGCGGGAGGCAAAGAAACAGGGGGCAAGATGCCTCCTGCAGGGGACCATCTACCCGGACCGGATCGAGAGCGAGGGCGGGATAAAAAGCCACCACAATGTTGGCGGCATGCCGCTCCATATGGAGTTTACCCGGGTGATCGAACCGATCCGCGATCTCTACAAGGACGAGGTCCGCGAGGTTGCGGGAGCGCTCGGGCTGCCAAAAGAGATCCAGCACCGGATGCCGTTCCCGGGCCCCGGGCTTGCCGTGAGAGTGCTTGGCGAAGTGACGAGAGAGAAGGTTGCCGTCATCCGCGAAGCCAACTGGATCGTCGAGGACGAGCTGGTAGAGAAGTACCGCCCCTGGCAGTGCTTTGCGGCCCTCCTCGGTCTCGGCACCGGTGTCAAGGGAGACAACCGGATCCACGGGTGGATCGTTGCCGTCAGGGCCGTAAATTCACGGGATGGCATGACTGCCGACCCGCTCAATATTCCCTTCGAGCACCTGACAAGAATCGGGTCGAGAATCACCGCAGACATACCGAGCGTGGCACGGGTTGTCTACGATATCACGGCCAAACCGCCGGCAACGATTGAATACGAATGAATGGTGAAAAAATATACAACTATTCAACTGTGGTAACAATGGAAACAACAGACCAGATGAAAGCGCTCGACGGGCGCTATTATATGCCCGCGTTCTCCCGCGAGATCGCCATTGTCAAAGGCGAAGGCTCGAAGGTATGGGACGCGGAAGGGAAGGAATACATCGACTGTGTGGCAGGCATTGCCGTCTGCAGCACCGGGCACTGCCACCCCGCGGTGGTAAAGGCGATCTGCGACCAGGCGCACCAGCTCATCCACTGCTCGAACCTGTATTATGTCCCGCACCAGGGAGATCTGGCGAAAAAACTCGTGGAGATCACCGGTATGCACAAGGCGTTCTTCTCCAACTCCGGTGCTGAATCTACGGACGGGGCGCTCAAGCTCGCCCGCGTGAGAACCGGTAAGAAGAAGTTCGTTGCGTTCACCCACGGGTTCCACGGGCGTACCGTAGGTTCGCTTGCCGTGACGCACAAACCGGCGATCCGTGAGCCGTTCGAGCCGCTCGGGATGGTCAAGACCTTTGTCGATTACGGGGACGTGGACGGGCTCCGGAAAGTCGTTGATAACGATACAGCCGGTGTCATTGTCGAGCCCATCCAGGGCGAGGCCGGCGTCATCATCCCTCCCGACAGTTTCCTCGAAGGGATACGCGAGGCCTGCGACAGGAGCGGCGCCCTCATGATCGTGGACGAGGTGCAGACCGGCATGGGCCGTACCGGCACGTGGCTTGCGATGCAGCACACGAAGGTGAAACCCGATATCGTCACTCTCGCCAAGGGGATCGCGAGCGGATTTCCCATGGGGGCTCTCGTTGCCCGCGAGGACCTCGAGTTCAAGAAGAGCGAGCACGGCAGCACCTTTGCCGGGGGTCCGCTTGCCTGTGCAGCGGCCCTGGCAACCATCGGTGTCATCGAGAAGATCCTCCCTGATGTAAGCCGGAAAGGCGAGCGCTTCCGCGAGGGACTGAAGAAGTACAACCCCCGTGTCCGCGGGCTGATGATAGGGATGACCATAGGCGACAAATGCCCGGAGATCCAGAAGAAGTGTGCGGAACAGGGAGTCCTTGTCAACTGTGCAGCAGACGGGAACCTCCGTCTCGTCCCCCCGCTCACCATCACCGATGCCGAGATCGACCGCGTAGTGAAGGTTATCAATGGATCGCTTGGTTAGGGCCTGTTACAAGAAGAAGAGCGGCTATGCCTTTGCAAAAAAGGCGGGAGACATTGCCCGCGAGTACGGGATGGATCGCATCGCCCGTCTCGCAAGCAACGAGAACCCGGAGCCCCTCTCCCCCGCAGCATTGAAAGCGGCGGAAGAGGCGCTCCTTTCGGTCAACCGTTATCCGGACGAACGGGCAAATGTCCTGATGAATGCCCTCCGGGCACACTACGGCGACTACCACTTCGTCACCGGTGTCGGGATGGACGGGGTCATCGAGACGATCGTGCGTACGCTGGTCGAGCCGGGCGAGAAGGTGGCAATCTCAACGCCAACGTTCTCCTTCTATGCCCTTGCAGCAATGGGGCAGGGAGCGGAAATTATCACGGTGCCCCGTGAAGCGGATTTCTCGGTCGACCCTGAGAAGCTGATCCGTACGGCACAAGATGCGAAGATCACCGTCCTTTGCTCCCCCAACAATCCCACGGGGAATGCAACCGGCCCGGAGGTTGTCCGGGAGATCCTCGAAGGGATCGAAGGGCTGCTCTTCCTCGATAACGCCTACGTGGAGTTCTCGGGAATCGATTATCTGCCGCTCTTGAAGAAGCACGAGAACCTCGTGCTGGGCCGGACCTTCTCCAAAGTCCACTCCCTTGCCGGGCTCCGCATCGGGTACGCCTTCACCCCGCGGTGGCTTCCGCCGTGGTACAACCGTGCCGGTACCCCGTTTACGGTCAACTCGGTCTCGATGGCAGCCGCAGCGGCAGCCCTGTCGGATACTGCACACGCCGGCCGGTACATCGCGCAGGTGAAACGCTGGCGGAAACGCTTTGCGGATGACGTGAAGTACCCGGTCCTTTCCTCGGATGCGAACTTCGTGATGATCGATGTCGCCCCGCACCGGAGCGACGAGATGGTGGAGGAGCTGGCGCGCCGGGGCGTCATTGTCCGCGCCTGCCGGAGTTTCACCGGTCTTGAGGATCACTACATCCGCGTCAGCATCGGCGAGGACTGGGAGAACGAGCGGTTCGTGCAGGAGATAAATTCCGTATGATGTGCGGCATCACGGGAACGCCCGGTACCGGGAAATCGATGATCGGCGATGTTCTTTCACGCCGGGGACATACCGTTGTCCACCTGACTTCCACCGTTGGTCCCTATGTTACCGGCGAGGACGAGGAGCGGGATGCCCGGATCGTTGATACGGACCGCTGGGCCGCGGAGTTCAGGCAGGTTGACGGGTTTGTCGAAGGCCACCTGGCCCACTACCTTCCCTGCGACAAGATCGTTGTGCTCCGCTGCCGTCCCGACGAGCTTAAAAAACGGCTCGCTCAGCGGAAGTACCGTGAGGCGAAGATCCGGGAGAACGCCGAGGCCGAGGCCCTCGATGTCTGCCTGATCGAGACGGTTGGGGAGTTCGATCCCCCGCAGATCTTCGAGCTGGACACCACCGGCCGCGACGCGGGTTATTGTGCCGACCGGATCGAAGGGTTTTTCAGGGGCGATATTCCGGCTGACTTCGGCCATATCGACTGGTCAGCGTATCTTGGGGTGAACCCGCCATGACCCTTGACCAGTACCGGTCCCGTGCGAAAGTCTATTTCGACCCGCTGGTTTCCATTGCCATCCGCTGCCGGCTCACGCCGAACTTCTTCACGGTCGCCGCCCTGGCGGCCTCGGCGGCAGCGGGGGTCCTGTTCTTCCTCCGGCTGGAGCTCTGGGGGATTGTTGCCGTGGCACTGAATGCCTTCTGCGATGCCATGGACGGGGCGGTTGCACGGGAGATGAAGATCCAGAGCAGGCGCGGGGATTTCCTGGACCATGCGGTGGACCGTTACGCGGACATCTTTATCATCACCGGGATCTTCGCCGGGGGCATGGTTCCGTGGCAGATCGGCGTCCTTGCCCTCACCGGTGTCCTGATGTCGTCCTACCTCGGCACGCAGGCGCAGGCAGTCGGGGTCGGGCGGTATTACGGCGGGCTTCTCGGGAGGGCGGACCGGCTCGTGCTCATCCTGGCAGTCGGTGTGGTGGACCTGCTCTTCCCGGTGAGCTGGGATGTTTACGGGTTCAGCCTCTCGTGGTTCGGCTGGCTCTTTATCCTCTTCGGCATCTTCGGGCACATCACCGCGTTCCAGCGGTTCGCGTACGTGTGGGCGAAGGTGGAGTGACCTCCTTATCCAGTGAACGTATGGCAACCGTTGAAGATTACAGATCCGGCCGGATCCTCCGGTTCATCCGGTTCATCCGGATCGCCCACCATTTACTCAGCGTGAAATCAGTTCCTGCTCTCGGGGGCCTAGTTTTGAAATTCCTGGAGCAGCGGGTATCCCCCCTTGGAATCCATCCAGTGACACATCAGGAAGCCGGCACCATCATAGAAGGGAGCCGTTGCTGCGCAACCGGTACACGGGTCTGTATACCCCTCTTTCCTGTGTCACCTGTATCAGAAGCTGTGTTTCTTGATGAACTGGCCGAACGGATGGTGACTGCCGGGAAAGCAAGGATCGTGACAAAGAAGGAAGCGATAGAGACACTAAAGAACTATCCGAAGAACCCGGTGATTCTCTCACGGGTATCGGGAAGGTATCAGGAGATCTGCTGCTCTGATCCGGAGACCTGCGTCTACTGGAAGATGAAACGAAGCGGCCTTAAGGTGTAAGGGGAAAAACACCTTTTTTGTATTCCCGTTATTCCCGGGAGATCCCCCGGATATACTCCAGTGCTGCAACCGCATCTTTCCGCTTCTGATCAACGGCATGAAGTTTAACCCAGGTAAGGAACCGCTCCCGTGTCTCCAGGTCGGTTGCATCACCGGCTTCTGAGACAATGCGCCCGTACGTCCGCTGCGGGTAGAAGATGGATCTCGCAGCCGCAAGCAGGGCAGCATGATCCCGGGCAGTGACGATACCCTGCCGCTCTGCCTCCTCAAGCGTGAAACGGATATTGACCAGCGGTTCGGAAAGGGAGAGCCCCGATTCGGGATCGAAGACCAAGGCGACCTCGTCGTCGGAGACCAGTTCCCCGCTCCTGTACATCCGGTACACTTCCCCGATGCCGGTCATCCCGAGCGTGTCCATCTCGGCAGCCCGTAATGCGCCCATGCTGGAGGAGCCGACTACCCTCACACCCATCCTGATCGCGGCCAGGATCTCGCGGTGCGCCACTGCCGATTCCTGGTGGAAGACCCCGTCTATCAGGCCGATGATGGTTGCGCCATCTCCCGCCGCCCGGAGAAGGTCGCCCCGTTTTGCCGGGGGACGGTACTCCGCGGCAAGGATCGTCTCTGCAGACTCCCGTTCAAGACTGGGCCCGAGAAAGACGATGATCCTGTGCATTGTTCACCCGTTCGCCCCTGCGTTCCTGGTCCATGGCAAAGACTTCGAGGCCCGGCACAATCACCCGGACAACCGGGATCCCGATCTCCTCCCGGGTCAGGTCAACGATGATGACCCGGTCCATGCCCTGCTTTGCAAGAGACCCGATGATATTCTCGATATCTGTTTTGAAGTCATCGGTATCGGAGGACCGGATGGTGCCGTAGTCGACAGTGCCATTGTCCCTGAACCAGTACCCGTTGATCCGTTTTGCCCGGTCGTAGCCCATCTTCTTCCGGAGCTCCGCAAGGGTCGTATCTTCCCGTGCCCCGTGGATCTGGGTGAGGCGGCTCTGCGCCACTTCGGTGAGCGCCCGCATCACCGCGATCCGGGCGCTGGTGTGCGTCCCGATCCCGATGGTGAGGAGCATCGGGTCTTTTAAGAGCACGTCGTCGGCGACCGCAGCCATCGTGGGGATGCCGATGTCGCTGGTGATATCCCGGACTTTCACCTCTACCTGTGCCTTTGCGAACTTCTCCTGCATCTCGAGGATTGCCGGGTCGGTCATGCCCGTGACGCACGGGCCGGTATCCCGGCAGGCCTCGACGAGCGACCAGGCATCGCGCTCGATCACTTCCGAGAGGGCATGGAAGACCGCCTCCTCAAAGGTGTTTCCCGAGGCAAGGCCGTTGGTGGTGGTCCGGAACGGCCCGCGGTAGTGGGGCGGGAGCGGGTGGAAGACGGCATGGGCGGGAACGAAGACCGGCTCATCGTTGACGATATCGAATCCCTCGTACCAGGGGAGGGGCCGGTCGGGATCGAATCCCTCGGGGAGGATCAGGTCCCGGGGATCGACCGTGCGTCCCCGTGCAAACATCTCCTGGTAGTTTGCCATAGGAAGCCTCCGGTCGTGCATCTCGGAAGAGTACCGCTCGATCCCCTCCATGATCGCGGAGATCCGCGATTCCTCGACCGTTGCGCCCTTTCCATTGTAGACGGTGATCGCCCCGTCCATCGCCGTAGGCCGGATGCAGGAGAAGACCGGGATACCGATCCGGTCAAGGCTCGTGATATCGGCAACGCGGGTGATCCCGGCAACGGGAATCCTGGGCTCGATGCGGGCAAGGGTCTCTGCAAGCGGGACTGCCCGCTGCGTCTCGTTGTTGTAGGTCTTCTTGCAGGAGGAAAGCTGCATGATGGTCTCTTAGCTAACAGGTGGACGCTGGTTGGGTTTATAGATAATTATTTCCCGGTCGCGGGACCGTGCTTTGCCCCGGCAGGGAGCGTTCCTCCGTACAGTCCCCGTCACCCGATCGTTGCCCGAAGCCGGAAGGCTCCTTCTTTTTTTACCTGCTTTACGCTATAATACTCAGATATCATGACAGACGAGATCATCATAGTCAGCACACCGTACGTGCCCGGCTGCAAGATTACCAGGACTATCGGCGTCACCTGGGGCCTTATCGTGAGAAGCCGCGGGCTCGGCCGGAACATCACGGCAGGCCTCCGCTCGATTGCCGGCGGCGAGATCCATGAATATACCGAACTCTTAAACCAGTCCCGGGACCAGGCGCTTGCCCGGCTCCGGGAGCATGCGCTGGCGCTCGGGGCAAATGCGGTCGTGGGCATGCAGTTCGACTCATCGGAGATAGGGCAGACCATGACCGAGCTCCTCGCGTACGGGACGGCGGTTATTGTCGAGAAAGAAGAGACCCCCATAAGCCCTGTCCGGCTCAGCTGAGGGAGTGCCGGGCTCCCAAAAAATAAACGGATCCTTTGTTTATCCTGCGTATTTTTCCCTTTTTTTCCTGCACTGCTACCGGGTATCTGCGTGAAGTTTTCTTTTGCGGTACGATCTCCCGGGTATCATAATCATTAAGCCTGCACAGTACCATGCATCACATACAGAAATCCGAAAATGGCATAGGAAAATCCGGCACGCGGGGCCGGACGATGGCGGGAACGGGATGACCGTCAGTTTCACGCTGCCATGGCCTGCTGGTACCGGGGACCATGAGCATGCGATCTGAAATCAGGATATCAGAAAACCAGTGGAAAGGAATTATTCTTGCCCTTTCCGGTGCCGTTCTGCTGATAACGGCCTACTGCCTGTCGCAGGGCATCACGATCATCTTCATGCATCTCTATTACCTGCCGATCGTGCTCCTTGCCTACCGTTACCGGAGAACCGGGGTGTATCTCTCTCTCCTGCTCGGCGTTGCCTACCTGGTCCTGGTACTCGTGCTGGTACCCGGCGACATCGTTACCTTTGAAGGGGCAGTACTCCGGGCGATCGTGTTCATCGGTATCGCGGCACTGATCGCTTACCTGACCGAGCAGCTGGCCCGGGCCCGGGATGCGCTTGACAGGACAAACCAGGTCCAGCAGGGCATCATCCAGAACGCGAATGTCTGGCTCACGGTGCTCGATAATTCCGGCAGGATCCTTGTCTGGAACCGGGCTGCTGAACGGATCAGCGGCCATTCGGCAGACGCAGTACTCGGGCGCGCGGATATCTGGAAGGAACTCTATCCCGACCGGGAATACCGGAGGAAAATCAAGGGTACCATCACCCGGTTCATTGCCGAGAATAACTATATCGATAATTTTGAGACCGGTATCCGGGCAAAGGACGGGACCCCCCGGATCATTTCCTGGAATACCCGGGAGATGACGGATTCCAAAAGCCAGGAAAAACGGTTTATCGCAATAGGCCTGGACATCACGGACCGGAAACGGGCGGACCAGAACCTGGAACAGGCCAACATCCGGCTCCGGGAACTGGACCGGCTCAAATCCCTGTTCATCGCATCCATGAGCCACGAGCTCCGTACCCCGCTCAATTCCATCATCGGGTTTACCGGCATCCTTGCAAAAGGGATGGCGGGGGAGGTCAACGCGGAACAGAAAAAGCAGCTGGGTATGGTGCAGGACAGCGCCCGGCACCTGCTCGCGCTCATCAACGACGTCATCGACATCTCCAAGATCGAGGCGGGTAAGATTGAAGCGGGTGTCTCGACTTTTAACCTCGCCGATTCTTTGAATGAGGTGAAAAACACCCTTGGTCCTGCGGCACTCGATCGCGGACTGACCATACATGTAAAAATTCCCCCGACCCTCTCCATCACGAGCGACGAACGACGCATCAAGCAGATTGTCATAAACCTGATCAGCAACGCGATCAAGTTCACCGATGAGGGAAGGGTTGATGTTACCGCGGAGCAGAAAGGGAACTTTGTGGAGATCCGCGTCCGCGATACCGGCATCGGGATTGGAAAGGAGGACCAGGGCAGGCTTTTCCGTTCTTTTGCCCGGGTTATGGTTCCGGGCCGGCTGACCGAGGGGACGGGGCTGGGACTCTACCTCTCGAAAAAGCTTGCCTGCTTCCTTGGCGGGGATATCACGGTGGAGAGCGAGGTGCACAAGGGGAGCGAGTTTATGTTCCGGTTCCCGGCTGCCTATGAAAAACAGGAGGATGCATGATAAAAGTCCTGGTGGTTGAGGACAATGAGCGGAACCGGTACCTCATCTCGTTTCTCCTGAAAGGGGACGGGTTTGAGGTGATCGAGGCGTTTTGCGGTGAGGATGCAGTCGGGATGGCGATCCGGGAACACCCCGATCTCGTGCTGATGGATATCCAGCTCCCGGGTATCGACGGGTACGAAACAACCCGGCGCATCCGGGCCTCTCCCGGTGGCCAGAATGTCCCCATCATTGCGCTGACCTCCTATGCCATGACCGGCGACCGCGAGCGGTCGCTTGCTGCCGGGTGCACCGGCTATGTGGAAAAACCCATCAACCCGGATACCATCATCGGGGAGATCCGTGCATTCATGAGGAATCCCTGATGGCCGGGCACGGGAATTTCCGGGAGGAAACCGTATTACGTCACCGGCGCTGAGGATCCTGATCGTTGACGACAAGCGGGAAAACCGTTACCTGCTGGAAACCATGCTCGGTGCAACGGGGTATACCACGGAATCAGCGTCCAACGGCATCGAGGCGCTGGAACACCTGAAAACGCAGCAGTTCAACGCCATCATATCCGATCTCCTGATGCCGAAGATGGACGGGTTCCAGCTCCTGCGGGCGTGTAAAAAAGATCCCGGCCTGAGTACCATCCCCTTCATCATCTATACCGCAACCTACACCGACAAAAAAGACGTGGAGTTCGGGCTCTCCCTGGGTGCTGCACGCTATCTCATCAAACCGGCCGAGCCCGATACTCTTCTCCGCGAGCTGGAAGAGACGCTCGGACAGGTCAGGCAGGGAACGCTGGAAGAAACGGGACCTGCTTATGAAAACAACGGGACGATTGACCGGGAATATGTCCGGCGTCTCGTGGCCAAGCTGGACAAGAAGATCCTTGACCTCGAGAAGAGCGAGGAGAAATACCGGGCTATTATAGAAAATTCCGGAACCGGTATTGTGATACTTGACCGGGAAGGCAGATACCTGCTGGTCAACAAGAAGGCTGCTGCCCTCATGGGCGCTCCACCGGATGCGATCATGGGAAAAACCATGTCTGATTTTCTTCCGGAGGAGACTGCCCGGCTCTATCTTGCAAGGAACCGGAAGACCATGGATGCCGGCACCCGGCGGGAATACGAGGATACCTTTGAACTGAAGACCGGCAAGCGGAGTTTTTACATCGTTGACCAGTGCCTGAAGGATACGGAAGGCCGGGTCATAGCGCTCCAGAGCAGCAGCATCGAGATCACCGGACGCAAAAAGGTAGAAGAGGCTCTGGCGGCGAGCGAGGAGAACTACCGGGCTGTTTTTGAGAATACCGGCACCGCGACCGTTGTCCTGGAGCACGACAACATCATCACTCTTGCCAACGAGGAGTTTGCAAACCTGAGCGGTTTTCCCAAGAACGATATCGAGGGAAAAAAATACTGGACGGAGTTCGTGCACAGCGAAGACCTGGAACGGATGCTTGCCCAGCACCGGCTGCGCAGGCAGGGCGGGGAGAAAGCCCTCACCCGTTACGAGTTCCGGTTTGTCACAAAATCCGGCGATATCCGCAATATCTACCTCTCAATCGACGGCATTCCGGGAACAACGAAGAGCGTGGCCTCCCTTCTGGACATCACCGAACGTAAAAAGGCAGAAGAGCAGCGCGAGCGCCTGATGCAGGAACTATCGCAGAGAAACGCCGAGCTCGACCGGTTCAGCTATACCGTGTCCCATGACCTGAAGAGCCCGCTGTTATCCATCCGGGGGTTTCTGGGTCTGCTTGAGATGGATATGAAATCCGGCAATACCCCCCGTATCCTGACAGATATAACGCGTATAAACGAATCAGCGGAAAAACTGGAGCACCTGATCACGACACTGCTGGCACTTTCCCGTGGCGGCAGGATCGTGGATGAACCGGTCCACATACCGTGGACCGGTCTTGCGCGGGAAGCTGCCGGATTGCTTGCAGGTTCCCTGAACGAACACCATGTCAGGCTGGTGATTCCGGATAATCTGCCCGCAGTTACCGGCGACCGGCAGCGCCTGCTGCAGGTGATGACCAACCTGCTGGACAATGCGGTCAAGTTCATGGGTGTCCAGGAGAAACCCTGTATAGAAGTTGGCGTGCGGGAAGAGGCCGGGACAATTGTCTTTTTCGTGCGGGACAATGGCATGGGCATCAGAGAAGAGAACCTGCCCAAAGTCTTTGGGCTTTTCGAGCGGTTCAACAAAAAAATTCCCGGTACCGGTATCGGGCTTGCTACCGTAAAGCGGATCATCGAGGCCCACGGCGGCAGGATCTGGGTGGAATCGGAAGGAGAGGGGAAGGGCTCGACATTCCTGTTCACGCTGCCGGTGTCCGAAGATACCTGATCCGCTCAGGCTGTCGCATGCCGCGGGGTGTCAAAAGTCTTTTCCCCGTTCCTAAAACCAGCTCTCGAGGGTCTTCTGGCCGGCCTTGACCGTGAACCCCTCCATTGCCTTGTCCACCCGTTCCGGCGAAAAGTCGTACCCGTCGCAGAGCATGCGCCGGATGCCTTTTGCATCCGGGTGTCCTGCCGCAAGGGAGTATTCGTCGGTCACGGGAGGGTGAAGGAACATCTCCATCACCGGCGCCGGGTCGAATTCCGGCTGCTTTTCCCGGATCTTTTTTAAGAATTCCCCTTTCTGGACGATCTTGAGGCCGGTCCTGGCGCCCACGCCCTCAATCCCCGGGTTGAAATCGGTTCCCACCAGGATCCCGATCTCGATCAGCTCCTCGCGGGTGAGGCGGAGCCCGGCAAGGGTATCGGCCAGTACTATCCGCTCGGGGCTGACGGTAACCTGCCGTCCCCGGATCCTGCGCTTGCCGGAGACCGTCAGGTTCCGGACCAGCAGGGGAGCGCCGAACAGCAGGGTATCGTAGTCCTGCGAGACCACGTAGCGGGCATCCCCCTTTGCCACCATGTACGATGCCTGCGCCTCGCCTTCCCCGGGCGCCTGCACGATGGGGATCCCCATCAGTCCCAGCAGCTCTTTTGCGGTTTCGACGATGGTTGCGTCTACCCGGGTCGAGGACCGGGCCTGTTTGTACGCCTCCGCCTCGTCGCCCCGCTCCAGCGCGTCCTTCCATTTTTCCCCGGCTGCATCGCGGAGCTTCCGGCGCTCGTCGATGGTAGCCTGCTTGAGTGCCGTCGGCTTGCCGTCAAAAACAAAGACCGGTTTGATCCCCTTCTCCATGAAACTGGCTGCCCGGAAGAGGATGCCCGAGAGGTGGGACGTGACCCGCCCGCGCCGGTCCATCAGGGGCGTCCCGTCAGGCTGCCGGATGATGGTTAAAAACTGGTAGAGCGCGTTGTTTGCATCGATGGCAGCAACGCCCGGCAGGGCCTCCCATGTCACCGGTGTCTTGTATCCGGCAATGATATCCCGCAGTGCTACGCCCATGTTCTGTCCTGCTCCTGTAACGGTATCTTATTTGTAGGCACGCCGCGAAAATTCACCGATCAGCTCGTCAAGGTGGGAGAGTGCCATATCGTATTTGTCCTGCATACGGGTTGAAATTTCCTCAAGGTTGGTGCGGAGCAGCCGTTCGCGGATCACCACGCTCCGTTCAAGGTGGCGCATCTTGATATTGAGCGAAAGCAAAAGGCAGCCAAGCGCAAGCGTCATCAGGCCGGCGGCAACCGCAATGATGAGATCCTGCCAGAACCGGGTGATGAGGACGAGCGAGGAGACGATCATTACGACGGTGAGCAGGATATCGACCAGGTATTTACGGATATCCATGTTTTTAGATGATGAGAGCACACTAATTAAACTAACTACTCGTTCGGAGATGCCCCTTTGGACACAAAAAACCTCATCCCCTTCCTCGGAATGCCCATCCTGCTCCTTGCCGTGGAGTTCGGAGCCCTCCTGCTCTCCCTCCCCGTGCAGAGTTCCGGCATCGTTGCCTTCGAAGATCCCGATGCTGTTGAAAACCCGTTTATCTTCATCCTCATCCTGCTGGTCTTCACCGCGTTCCTCCTCCTCCTGATCAAATACCATCTCAGGAACGTGATTGCAGCGGTAATAGCGATCGCGATCTTTTTCACGTTCGTCTATATCTTCATGGCAGTGGTCTATGCTGCGATGGATTTGATCGCGGTGACATCGCAGGGCTGGTGGGAGGCCGTGGTACCTGCCGTCCTGGTCTCTTCGATGACCGCCGATACCCTCGCGGCAACGGGCATCGTTCTTCTCCTTGCCGCCCTCGCCACGGTCCTTCTCTATAAATACCCGGAATGGTACGTGATCGACGGGCTCGGTATCCTGATCGGGGCGGGCGTGGCTGCGATATTCGGGGCATCGCTCGATGTCTGGCCGGTCATCATCCTCCTGGTCCTGCTCGCGGTCTACGATGCGATCTCGGTATACAAGACAAAGCACATGATCACCCTTGCAGAAGGGGTCATCGACCTGAAAACCCCGATCCTGTTCGTGATCCCGAAACGGAAGGACTACTCGTTCATTAAGGAGGGGATCGGAAAACTCGCCGACGGCGGGGAGCGGGCGGCGTTCATCATCGGGATGGGCGACATGATCATGCCGTCAATCCTCGTTGTCTCGGCCAATGTGTTCATGAGCGGCTGGCGGCTTATGGGAATGATCAACCTGCCGGCGCTCGGTGCGATCGCCGGGTCGCTTGCCGGGCTTGTCGTCCTGCTGTATTTCGTGATGTCGGGAAAACCGCAGGCAGGGCTGCCCCCCCTGAACGGCGGGACGATCCTGGGGTTCCTGGCCGGGCTGGCACTGATGGGGTGGGTGGGGTAAGTTTTTTTTTTAAAAAAAAACACCCCCCGGCCGCCCGGCACCAAAAAAAAAGATAACCTTTCCCCTCACCATTTTCACGCCAGCGCCGGCACCCCGTCCGTCCACCGTTCGACCCGCCTGCGGATCTCATCATCCGTATAAGACGATACAGTGACCCGGTCACGGGACAGGCTCAGGAAATACAGTTCCCCGTCCTGATCGTGGCATTTGAGGATCACGGAGAAAAGGTCGGCGTCGGGGATGTGCCGGACTTTCCCGCGATGAGCGGTGATGTTTGCCATATTGGTGATGACTGCCGAGATGCCGTACTGGTACCCCTCAATGGAATTGTACATTTCCTGCCCGGTCCCGACCCGCTTCCCGTCCGTGTCTTCGTAGATGAATTTCGCGGTGTACATTTCCCGCACTTTCTCGACGGGCTTGTGCACCTTTCTCCGTGTCCGGTAGGATGTACAGCCAAGCGGGTTGTTCAGTACAAGCGACCGGATCACAGCATCAAACGCGGTGATGTCTGAAAACGGCTTTTTCATGTTGTGGCAGGCACTCTTTGTTCCGGGTCTCTGGTTGAAGTGAGCCATGTGAGGTTGCCCTGATCAGAACGTTTCGGGAGGGCCGATAAATCCTTGGTGGTCGGTCTGATGGCGATGAGGAGGGGTCGGGCAGTGTACTTTGGTTTCCTGCACGATCCGGTGTCTTAATGTTCCAGTTTTTCATCGAGGGTTTTTTAGGACGTTGTATCGTGCGATAACCGCTCCTTTTAGTGCCTCAGTACGGCGTACCGGGAGTTGGTCTTCTCCAAAGTACACCGTCCGACCCCTTCCATCTGTTTCTGGTTTATCCCCGCTTTTCCCTGCGGAGTCTTTGGTTTTTATAACGAAAAAATGGATAGGGATGTTGATATGGATTGTGGAATGGGTGAGGTTGGTCGGGAGGTGTACTTTGGTAATGCACATGCACCCGGGTCACATAGGTATATTTCCACCGGTGTTTCCAGCAGGATAGTAGCGTTTTTAAAAAAGGAAAAAATCAAAATTACTCTACCGGACCCGGAGTCGTATGTGTCCGCGGTTTCCGGGGCCTCCGGATCCGCTTCTTCTTGGGCAGGCCGGTCATGAGATCGATCTCCGGCACATCCGCTGCCTGCTCGTGGACAATGGGCGTCCGGATCTCGATGATCCGCTCCTCCTCGGTCCGTTCCGGCTTGTGCGCCAGGATCGCGGCAAGCACTTCCTCCACGCCCGTCCCGTCCGCGGTCGACATGGCCCGGTAACCCTCCGGTACAACAAGGTCGGACTTGTTGGCAACAACAATCACCGGGGATTTGACCATCCCCCTCACTTCTTCGAGCAGGTTGAGCTGGAGTTCCATCGGGTACCCGCAGTGCTCGGAGGGGTCGAGGATGAAGAGGACAACGCTTGATATGTTCATCATGGCCGAGAGTGCCTGCTTCTCGATAGCGTTCCGTTCCTCCGCAGGCCGGTCCAGGATGCCGGGCGTGTCCACGAACTGGATCTTCTCCCGGCCCATGATGCGGTGCCCGACAATTATCCCCTTGGTCGTGAACGGGTAGGATGCAACCTCCGGCTCAGCTGACGATACCCGCCGGATGAACGAGGACTTCCCGACATTCGGGTAGCCGGCAATGACAACCGTGAACGTGTCATCGACATGGGGGAGCTGGCGCAGCGTGTTCCTGACCTCATTGAGGAAATGGAGGTCCTTGTCGATCTGGTGGACCATGGACGCGAGCCGGGCAACCGCCCGCTTGCGCACTACCTGCGTATTGTCGGCTTTGCGGGACTGCAGGACAAGCTGGTTGCCCACCATCTTGGTATGCTTGGCCGCCCAGCCTACGGCCCCCAGGGACTGCTTTATCCGGTCGAGCCCGTAGAGGATATCTGCCATCTCCCGGTAAAACGGCGGGATTTTGTCAAACTCGGGAAAGCCCCGGATGATATAGACAAGCCGATCATGGATTGCCGCACCAACAGCCCTGACGAACTCGGTATTGGCGCGTTCCTTGTTGGTCTTCTCCTGCATCTTCTTTGCCGCACGGCGGAAACTCCGGTCCAGGATTTCGTCGGCAGTTGGCACCGTCGGGATCTTCTCAAATTCCATAATCGTCTACCTATATATTTATGGACAGCCATACGGTTTATCGTTATGGACCTGTCCCTTATCCAGCGCGATATCCTCATCACCTTAATCACCCTCTACCACCAGCACTCGCACTCCATAAAAGGCGAGGAGATCGCCGACAGGATCCAGCGCAACCCCGGGACCGTGCGCAACCAGATGCAGGCGTTGAAGGCAATCGGCCTCGTTGACGGCGTCCCCGGCCCCAAGGGGGGGTATATCCCCACGGCCCTTGCCTACCAGGAACTCAACCTGAATGTTTCCGGCGAGGATTACGATGTCCCCATCAGCAGGAACGGGGAGGTCGTGCAGGGAGCCAGCGCCCTGGAGATCGATTTTACCACGCTCTGCCATCCGGACATCTGCCATGCGGTCATCAGGCTCAGGGGCAGTGCAAAACTCTTCGAGATCGGCGACCGGATCACGATCGGGCCGACCCCGGTCAACAAGCTCCTGATCCGTGGCGAGGTTTTCGGCAAGGACGAGGTAAAACAATCGCTCCTCATTGCAACGTCCGAGATGATCTCCCTGCCCAAACAGCCCATCCGGAATTACATGTCGAGCCCCCTCAAGACCCTAAGAAGCCTCGACTCCCTGCAGGACGCCCTGGTCTTCTTCAACCACGAGCGTATCCACGGCGCTCCCGTCATCGAGGACGGCGTTCTATCCGGGATCGTCACCATGAGCGATATTGCGAGTGCCATTGAGAACAACCTCCCCTTAACGACGCCCGTCTCGGAAGTGATGACCGCTGAGGTGGAGGAGATCTCGTCAGACGTCAAACTCTTCGAGGTTATCCGCAGGTTCAAGGAACGGGAGATCGGCCGGCTCATCGTTGTGGAGAACAAGAAGCCGGTGGGGATCCTCACCCAGTCGGATGTCATCCGGGTCTTCCCCTCGTTGTAGATACAATATCTTTAGATATTTTAAGTCAAATGGTATGGGAGGAATCAGGATTATGACAGAGTTATCTCAGGCTGCTGTAGAACGGATCATCAAAAAAGCCGGTGCCGAACGGGTCAGTACCGATGCCACGGAAACCCTTGCCGGGCTCATGGAGGAATACGGGACCTTCCTTGCCAGGGAAGCCAAGAAAATGTCCGACCATGCCGGCAGGAAGACCCTCCGCGGGGCGGATATCCGTATGGCTGCTGAAATGTTCAAATAACGCTCTAACACTTTCCTATTGGGAAAAAAACTCTTTTTTCCCGCCAATTCAGAACAGTTTATATATTTATACGTCGCTAATTTTTTTATGACACGTGTATTTGCCCGCAGCCTTTCAAGAAAAAAGATCATGAGCAATGACGGAAAGCTCATTGGAACCTTAAAAAACATCCGGGTTGATTTCGATTCCGGCCAGGTCCTCGACATGATCATCCACCCGGACCAGGCATTTTCCACGGACGGGTACGTCCTTGAGGATGACAAGCTCCTGATCATCCCCTTCGAAGCGGTCAAGGATATCAAGGATTATATCGTTGTTGACCGCTACCTTGCGCGGAAATAAGGATAATATTTTTCAACTGCCTCCACAAACCCGTCCCCATACTCTTTTCCGGCAATATACTGCGATACTGCCTTTATATCCGGGTGTGCATTTGCCACGGTGATACCGATGCCTGCAGTCTTCAGCATCTGGATGTCGTTGAGCGAGTCGCCGATGGCAAGAAAATCGGCGGGAGAAAGGCCCATCTCCCGTGCCAGCTCGGTCAGTGCCGTTCCCTTGTTGATCCCGGGCGCCTGCAGGTGGATTGCATAGCCGGTATCGATGACCTGTACCGGAGAGTCCCGGAGCACCCTGCGGACTTCGTCGGCCGGCACGGTCCGTGCAAATGCCAGGTCTGAGAAGCGGTACGTGGGGCTGTAGAGATCCAGGGTGATCCCCTGGTTCTGAAAATGGTCCTGTACTGCCGTTAAAGCAGTTTTGACAACGGCCTGATCCCCGCGGATGACCAGCGGACCCGTAAACCCGATGCGGAACACTCCGCCGTTCTCGGCAATGAACGTCCCATGGGTTCCGATCATCTTGCAGAGGGCGTCCATGAAACAGGACGTATTCCCGCTTGCCAGTACGACAACGATCCCGCTGTCGACAAGTGACCGGATCGTTTCAATCGATCCGGTACTTATCCTGCGGTCGGGACGGGTGATCGTCCCGTCAATGTCCGTGAGGAGTGCCTTCAGCACGATTTGAGACCAGCCTCTTCAACCATGAACGGTGCTTCGCCCTCGGGCAGGTTGGGGCTGTCCACGAGACGTGCAATGCGCTTGCCTCCCTTGCTCTTCCTGAGGTAGAGACGGAACGTGGCGGTATGGCCGACAATATTGCCGCCGATCGGCTTTGTTGGGTCGCCGAAGAAGACCGCCGGGTTGGACATGACCTGGTTGGTGACGAGCCCGACGGCATTGTGCTCGTCGATGAGCTTGAAGAGCTCGTGCATGTGCCGGTTCAGTTTCTGCTGCCGCGCAGCAAGGGTTCCCCGACCCGCGTATTCGGCACGGAAGTGGGCGGTCAAGGAATCGATGATGAAGAGCTTGACCGGCTTGTCGCTGGTCCTCAGTTCATTGGCCAGCTCCCGCGAGTTATCGATGAGGAGCATCTGGTGATCGGACGTATGTGCACGGGCGATATGGATATTGTTTAAGAACTCCTGGGGATCCGGGAGATCGTCAAGCCCGAGGCCGTTGACCATCTGCTCGATACGCTCGGGGCGGAAGGTATTCTCCGTATCGATATAGATGGCACTCCCGTCCAGTCCTCCCTGTTCTTCCGGCAGCTGGACATTGACTGCCATCTGGTGGACGATCTGGCTCTTACCGGAACCGAATTCACCGTACATCTCGGTTATTGCCTGCGTCTCCAGTCCTCCACCAAGCAGGGCATCCAGCTCGGGAACGCGGAACGACAGTTTCCTGATATCCTTGCGTGCCTCGAAGATGTCCTTGCCGGTCTTGAAACCGCCGACATCTGCCACTTCCCGGGCAGCCTTGATGATCTTCTTGGCCGTTGACTCGGAGATCTCTGAGACCTCGGATAGTTCAGCCGGCGATGCGGTTGCAATGCTCTCAACGGAGAGGTAACCGGCTTCCCGGAGCTTGTCTGCGGTACTCGGGCCAACGCCCGGCAAATCCTCGATTTCCAATGGTCCTTCAGCCATTTCTTATACACTCCTATGGCACAACAACATGTTAATGGCTGTGATATAAACCCCCGTACTGCGCAGGGTGAAAGTAACCCTCAGGACTTCAGTTCTTCCTGGAACTGCCGGACATTCCGGAGAACAGACTCGGCATCCGGAACAACCGGCTCTGCGTGTTCCGGGATGATCCTGCTCCCGGAGAGGAGTCCCGTTACCCGGACCTCGCTCCCGTGCGTGAAGGTGCCCTCGACGAGGTACCGTTCAGAGCCGTTGTCGATGAAGAGGCAGCCCGGGCCGGCAATAATCGTTCCGGAAAAAGCAACCGGGCGGACCGCCTCGCCGGGCACCCGGAATACGCTTCCCCTGCCCACCCCCAGCTCGATCCCGCCGAACCGCCCGGGCTTTGCCGTGGCATGGTACACCTCAACCGGATCGCCCGGCGAGAGGGGAACGAGAGCCGTCTCCCCCCAGAGCACGATCTTCAGCTCGTCATCGGTATCGTGGATAAGGACATTCCTGACCCACGATACCGAGCCGTTCCGCGCAGTAAAGGAACGTGGCTGCTGAACCTGTTTCACGCACCCTTTGACCGAGTAAATTCCCTGGTCGGCAACGGAATGGAGAGGGGTGAACGGGACGACAACCGGTGTTTCAGCAGCGGTAACTGCACTGTTCTCATCGATACTGTAATTCCGGCCCTCAGCCCGGTTATTGGGCTTTGCACTGGTGATATGGACGGTTGTGCCGGCCGGCAGCCCGGCAAGCAGTCCCGGTGCCCATGACACGAGCCGGGCAGTCCCATCGCGATCCCCGATGACCGCCTCGGCCATCTCGCCGGTGCTCCCGTCGCGTTTCGTGAATGTCCGTACCGGTTCCACCGCCAGCAGGACCGCAGTCAGTTCTACCGGTTCCGTCGAGAGGCTCCCGGCCGCTGCAGGCATCCTGCAGCTGATCTCGCACCCTGCTTTCCTGAGTGCGAGGGCATAGATCTCGTGGGTGCTTTTCCCCGGGTGACGGCCGATGACCTCGAGTACGTCACCGATCGCGGTATCGAGCACAGCACCGGCTTTCTGGTCCCAGAGTACGAGACGGGTAGTCCCGGTCTCGTCACCCAGCAGGATGGTAGCCACCCAGCCTTTCTCGCCGTCCGCCCGGTCGAACTCCCGGGGTTCGGTCTTGTCGATCACTTTCCCGAAAAAAGAAAAAAGGCTGGATTTTGCCGCGAGCCCTTTGATCTTCACGTGTTCCCGGCCGAGTTCGCCGACGACCATCATGGCAGCAGTCGGTTCGTCGACAAGGTCCCCGCATTCGTCGATCTTCTTCTCTACGCGCCGTTCAAACTCTTCCCTGGTTATCAGGTCATCGACCAGCGCATAGTGGAAGTGCACTGCACGGGCTCCCGCTTATTTCTGCCAGGGAGGGCGTTCCATGGCGGCGGTGATATCGCTCATTGTCTCTCCCCTCCGCATGAGACCCGCCTGCGATCCCTTAATCAGCACCTCGGGACACCGCGGACGGCCGTTGTACTGCGACGACATGGCGTACCCGTACGCCCCGGCATCGAGCACCGCGATAATGTCTCCTGCCGAGAGTTCCGGCAGCTTCCGGTCCGGCGCAAGGATGTCTCCGCTCTCGCAGATAGGGCCGGTCACGGTATATTCCGTATCGGGCGGTGCATCGGCCCTGTTTGCAACGATGACCTCGTGGTACGCGTCGTACATCGCAGGCCGTATCAGGAGGTTGAACCCCGCGTCCACGTTGGCGAACCGCTTGTGTGCTTTTTTCGTGGAGTTGACCCGTGTCAGGAGCACGGTCGAATCCGCGACGAGCGACCGGCCGGGCTCTACCCAGAGTTCGGGAGTGATGCCGCAGGCTTCCACGCCGGCCCTGAAGATCGGCACGACTTTTGCCGCATAGTCCTCTGCTGTCGGTGCCGGGTCGGTATCGTGGTGGTACGGGATGCCAAGGCCGCCGCCAAGGTCGACAAACTCGAGTTTCACGCCCATCTCCGTCAGTTCCTTTGCAATGCGGACCATCACTTCTGCGGCCCGTGCAAAGGGTTCGATGTCGAGAATCTGGGAACCGATATGGCAGTGGATACCTACCGGCCGGATGTTTTTGCAGGCAAGGGCTTCGCGATACGCGGCGGGGATCTCCTCATGGGGGATGCCAAACTTGCTCGTGGCAAGCCCGGTGGCGATCTTCGGGTGAGTCGGTACTTTGAGCGCAGGGTTCACGCGGAATGAAACTTTAACGGTTTTTTTGGCAGCCTTTGCAACTGCATCGAGCTGGTGGAGTTCGTCAAGGGAGTCGAGCGAGACCTTCACGCCTTTTGCCACGGCAAGTTCCAGGTCAGCGGGCGTCTTGGAGCTCCCGTTGAAGAGGAGTTTCTCCGGAGCCATGCCTGCTTTGAGCGCTAATTCAAGTTCTCCTGAAGAGAAGACATCGGCGCCGGCGCCTCTCTCTGCCAGCGCCCGCATCAGGGCAAGGTTGCCGTTCGCCTTGGCAGCGAAGAGCACCTGCACCCGGGGGTAGCGTGCACCAAGCGCTTTTTGGTAGCTCCCGAACTGTTCCACGACCCGGTCCTCGCTTGTCACATAGAGCGGCGTCCCGTACTTCTCTGCAAGTGCAACGCAGTCATGCCCGTTGATGAAAAGGTGGCTGTTCCCGATGGTAAGGTGGTGGGCGAGTTTCATAGTTTCATCTTCCGCATCCGTTCGATCGCTTCCTGTATCCGGGCAACCGGGCGGGTGATCGCGAACCGCACGTAGCCTTCGCCGCTTGAGCCGAACCCGACGCCCGGGGTTGCCACGATACCTGCTTCGGTAAGGAGCCGGCCGGCAAAGGACATGCAGTCCTTCACCGGCATCCAGACATAGAACGTGGCCTTTGGTAACGGCACATCGAACCCGAGGCCCTGCAGGCCTTTGACCAGTACGTTGCGGCGCTCCTGGTAGATTTTACAAGCGTCCTTCACGCAGTCCTGCGGGCCGGAGAGGGCCGCGATGGCAGCATGCTGCACCGCATCGAAGACCCCGGAGTCGACGTTCGTCTTGACCCTGCCGAGCCCGGCAATGATCTCCGCGTTGCCGACAGCCATCCCGATCCGCCAGCCGGTCATGTTGTAGGTCTTGGAGAGCGAGTGCATCTCGATACCCACCTCCATGGCGCCTTTCGTCTCAAGGAACGAGGGGGCGTGGTAACCGTCGTACGCGATCTCGGAGTAGGCATTGTCCGAGACTACGACGATCCCATGCTCGCGTGCAAAGTCAACAACCTCCCCATAGAACCCGTCCGGGGCTGTTGCCGCAGTCGGGTTGTTCGGGTAGTTGATGTACAGGATCTTCGCTTTCTTTATAACCTTCTTCGGGATATCCGAGAGCACGGGAACGAAATTATTCTCCCGCAGGAGCGGCATCTCGTGGACGATCCCGTCGGCAAAGAGCGTACCGGTCCGGTATACGGGATAGCCGGGGCTCGGGGCGAGGACATAGTCGCCGGGGTTCACGAATGCCTCGGCAATGTGGGCAATACCGTCCTTTGAGCCCATCAGGGCGAGCACCTCTTTTCCGGCATCAAGGGTGACGCCGAACCGTTTCTTGTACCAGCCGGCGACTGCACTCCGGTAGGCCGGCATGCCGGCATAGTCCGGGTAGTGATGGTTTTTTGCGTCCTTTGCTGCCGTGCAGAGGGCTTCTACGATATGGGCCGGTGTCGCAAGGTCGGGGTCTCCGACACCGAGGTCGATGAGGTCTGCGCCTTTCCTTCGTTGTTCGGCTTTCATCTCGTCGATCCGTGCAAAAAGATACGGCGGGAGATTGCTCATTCGGCTCGCGTACATGATTACGTATCATTGGCGCTGGCGTCTATAGAATTTACCTCCGGCCCGGGGGCCAAAACGATCCGGTTGTATATGCTTATGAGCCGGCAGAGGCAACACCTCTCCCATGGAGAAGGAACAAGCAGGAGACGGGAAGGAGATCTGCGTGATCTGTTCCACGGCACCGCCCGCGCAGTCGGCAGCGCTCGCACAAAGCCTGGTGGAAAAGAACCTTGCCGCCTGCGTGAACATTGCGCCGGTACGCTCCCTGTACCGGTGGAAGGGGGAGTTCTGCGATGAAACGGAGCACCTGCTCATCATCAAGACCCGCCGCCGGCTGGCAGAAACGGTGATCCGGGCACTCGGATCGGAGCATCCTGCAGAGGTGCCGGAGATTATCGTGCTGCCGGTCGTTGCCGGCCACCCCCCCTTCCTTGACTGGGTCTTTCGGGAGACGGAGGGGTCATGATCCATACGCACCACGGGATCCAGGTCGTTGCCGGTACTGCCCGGGAGACGGACGATCCCGTTGTCATCGAGGACCGGTTCGAGCTCCTGCTCAATGGCCGGCCGGTCACGGAGATGGTTGCAAGCCGCGACCAGCTGAAGGAACTGGGCGCCGGCTATCTCGTGAGCGAAGGGATTCTTTGCAGCGTGGACAAGGTGGAGGTCGAGGGGGACCGTATCCTCGTCTGGTCCGATACCGGCTGCGACCTGCGGCGGGCGAAACGCGAAGTCGGATCCTCCGGAGGCCTCAGTTTCATCTCGACCCCGCGCCGGAATGTGTCGGCTATCCGGCTCACACCCGATGACGTGATCGCGGTCACCCGCGGGATCGAGACCGAACTCTGGAAAAAGACCGGCGGTGTCCACTGCTCGGTGCTCTTCTCTGGTGGCAGGCTGCTGGCAAAAAGCAGCGATGTGGGCCGGCACAATACTGTTGACAAGCTCGTGGGATACGCGGTCCTCAACGGGATCGATCTCTCCCGCTGCGTGATTGGTTGCACGGGACGGCAGCCGGCCGGCATGGTCCGGAAGTCCGCCCATGCCGGGATCCCCGTGATCATCTCCCGGGCCGCTACGACAGACAAGGGAATTGCAGCGGCCGAGGCCGCGGGAATTACCCTTATCGGCTTCTCGCGGGGCGACCGGTTCACCATCTATACCCACCCGGAACGGATAACCGGGATCCGCACTGCCTGAGGCTTGTAACCGGGTACGATACGCAAGGTTATTTCCCAAAAACCGGATAATGAAGCTGTACATGCAGCAAGGCAGGGACTGATCCAGGGTGACCGGCGAACTAGCAACCGCTCAGAAAACGGCGCTCCTCGTGCTCGGGTGCCCGCAGGTACCGGTGCAGACCAGCATCGCGCTCTACCTGATAAACCGGCTGAAAAAAGCAGGAATTACTCCCGTTGTTGCGGGGAACAAGGCAGCCAATACCCTCCTCGTGGTGGCCGACACGGACCGGCACTACCTCGGGGAGGTCATGGACCTCGACCGGGCTGTTGCGATGATTTCGGATAAGAAGCGGGACTTTGACCTCTGCTTTGTCTTCATCCACAACGATGCCGGGGTCAGCTATGCGGCCACCATGGGGGCCATCTCGAAGGCGAAACTCTCTGCGCTGGTCTATGGCGAACACTATGAAGACCAGCTCAAAAAGATTGACTTTCCCTGTACCACCATCGCGGCAAAGGCAGTCCATAACCCGCTCCCCCTCAAAAAAGCGCTCGATGAGGTGAAACCATGGGATGCGTAGAATCGATGAATTACGAGATCGTGATGCGGGATGCGACGTTCAAGGAGTCCCGCGATTACATAAAGGCGCATTTTAAGGAGTCCGTTGATGTCCAGCCCGGGTTCAAGGTCTTCGATATCCACGTGATCGGCCTTCCCCCAATCGCCATCGGGCTTGATGGCGATGCCGTTGTCTTTCCCTTCACCAAGCCCTGCCACGGGACATTCCTTTTGCGGATAGAGGACAAGGAAGAAGCGGCACGGCTTCGTGCCGGAAAAAAATAGCCCTCTGTACTTTTTTTATGGGCGGGCGCACCTGACAACCGGTCCTGCCATCGGGATATCCCGGGTCTCCCCATATGCTCTCTGTTATATATCATTGTGCAGCAAGATTTAGTTGATATTCTCGCGGGGTGTGTATGGCCGGGAAGGGGAAAGTTCTCCTGATGGACGACGAGCAGATCATTCTCGATGTGATGCGGGAAGTGTTCAGGTATCTTGAATATGACATGATGGCTGCACGGGACGGGGCGGCAGCAGTCGGGCTGTACAAACAGGAAAAAGAGGCCGGCGTACCGTTCGATCTCGTTATTCTTGACCTCTCGGTCCCCAAAGGTCTTGGCGGAAAGGAAACCATCGCCCTGTTGAAAGCCTACGATCCCGCGGTGAAAGCGATCGTTTCGAGCGGGTATTCCGATGACCCGGTGGTAGTGGATTTTATGCAGTACGGTTTTTCCGCCCGGCTTTCAAAACCCTGCAAAATCAGCGATGTGAAAGAGGTTCTGGAACAGCTGATAAAAAAACCTTGACGCGGGGGTCCGGTATCTGCAGCCGGCCGGACCTATCCCTTTTTCTTCTCTATCTTCCGGATTGCATCTTCTGCTGCCCGGCGCACGTACTCGTCCTTGTCGTGGACCATCCCCCCGATGGGACCGAGCGCCCGCGGATCGCCGATGTTTCCCAGCGCCTCCACAGCCCCCCAGCGGACGTACCAGTCTGCATTTTTCAGCGACCGGATAAGGGAGTCCACCGGTGCCTTGCTCCCGAGTTTGCCAAGTGCCCAGATGGACGGGACCTGGACGAACGAGTCGGCCTCCTTGAGCGCCTTCCCGAGGCAGGGGGCCGCCCTTTTGTCCCCGATCTTGCCAAGGGCGTCTGCTGCACTCCACCGGACATACCAGTCCTGGTCGTCTACTGACTGGATCAGCGGTTCTACGGCCCGGCGGTCGCGGATCTCCCCGAGTGCCCAGATCGCACGGACCCTCACCCACCACTTCCGGTTCTTCAGGGCAAGGATCAGGGGATCAACTGCCGGCTCCCCGATCAGGGAGAGGGCAAACGCACATCTCCACTGGACATCGCTGTCCTCATCCTGCAGCGTGGCGATGAGCGGTTTGATTGCCGGTTCCCCGATATCTGCCAGTACCCGCGTGGCATGCCACCGCACATCATAGTCATCTTCGGACATTGCCCGGATCAGCTGGGGGATCGCTGCCTTGCCGATCCTCCCGAGTGCCAGCCCGGCGATCCATCGCACGTCCTGGTCCTTCTCCTTGAGGGCCCGGATAAGGGGTTTTACGGCAGGCTCGCCTATCTCCCCGAGTGCAAGCGCGGCCCTCCAGCGGATCCCGAGATTGGTATGACGTATGGCCTTGATCAGGCCATCCATATCCATCCCGCTTGTCGTATGGATCGAATATGCCCGTTTATAGGACATCAGGTCGTTCAGGTTCAGGATTGCCCCCTCCGGTTCCCTCTGGTATGTTCTCTGGCGCATTCCGGTACCGCAGTATTCCCGTCCGTGCGAAACGGATAGTGCAGCCGGAAACGATACCCGACTCAGGATGAAAAAGTAAAAGACGCTCCCCCTTTATTAATATAACCCCCCTGTACCTGCCGGCCGAGCTCTTCACCTTTGGTTCCGGGAATGAACTGCTCATGTCCGGCATCATGCCAATCTATATACCCCTGCCTGCAGCACCAGAACATGCGGGGTTCCGGTATGAAGGAAGTCACGGTACTGATTGGCGGAAAAGCGGGAGACGGTATCAACAGTGCGGGGGCAATGGTGGCCCAGCTGCTCAATCACTCAGGATACCGGATTTATCTGTATTTCGATTACCCCTCCCTTATCCGCGGGGGGCATAACTTCGCGATGGTCCGGGGCAGGGAAACTGTCACCGGTACCTGCGGAATGCAGGTGGATTTTGTCCTGGCGCTGGACCAGGAGACCGTGGAGCGGCACCGGGGGGCCTGGAAGGCGGATACCGCTGTCGTTTTCAACAAAGATCAGGTCAAAGCACCCGGGCAGGGCATTCCCGTAAAGGAGATCCTTTCTGCGGAACAGGCCCCGGAGATTATGGGAAATTCAGCGGTCATCGGCGGGTTTGCAAAGGCGGCGGGGATCCCGTGGACGACCGTAGAGGCAGTGTTCACCTCCCATATTCCGAAAGGCACCGGCCAGAACCTCCGGGTTGCCCGCCGGGCATATGATATGCTTGCGACCGTGCATACGGTTTTGCCCTGCGACAATCCCCCGGTCCCTCTCCTGACCGGGAACGAGGCCATCGGCCTTGGCATGATCAATGGCGGGCTTGAGGCCTATGTCTCCTACCCCATGACCCCGTCTTCGGGGCTTCTCCATTTCCTGGCAGAAGAGCAGGAGAGACTGGGTATTACCGTTGTTCACCCGGAGAACGAGATCGCCGTTATCCTGATGGCACTGGGCTTTGCCGGTGCCGGAAAACGGGCAGCGGTCGGCACGTCGGGCGGGGGTTTCTGCCTCATGGCCGAGGGGCTCTCCCTTGCCGGTATGGCAGAGCTCCCGATTGTTATCCTCGTCTCCCAGAGAACCGGCCCGTCCACCGGTCTCCCGACGTATACCGGCCAGGCTGACCTGCTGTTCGTGCAGCATGCCGGGCAGGGGGAGTTCCCCCGGTTTATTGTTGCGCCGGGAACAACGGGGGAAGCCGTGTACTGGTCGGAGGCTGCGATGCATATTGCATGGGAATTCCAGGTACCAGCCTTCATCCTTTCCGATAAGACCCTGTCTGAGGGCACGTACAGTACCGACCTTTCCCTCTCCCCGAAAATCTTAAAGAGCGATCTCTCCTTATGGGACAAAACTGTCCCTTACCATCGTTATGCTGACACGCCATCCGGTATATCCCCGCTCGCATTTCCCGGAACGGCAGGTGCCGTTGTCAAGGTGAACAGCTATGCGCATGACGAGGCCGGGATCACCACCGAGGAAGCAGAAACGGTGAACCTGATGGCGGCGAAACGGATGCGCAAGGAAGGAAGGCTCGCGCGGGCCATGGATCTTTACCCGCAGGTGAACCTTTCCGGAAATGCGGCAGGAACGGTGGCACTGCTCTGCTGGGGATCGACGGCAGGTGTATGTGATGAAGTTGCCGGCCCGCTGGGTCTCCGGGTCGTACGTCCCGTTGTGCTCTCTCCGTTCCCGATAGAACCCCTTAAAAAGGTGCTGGAGGGTGCTGGCATGGTGATAGCGGTCGAGGAGAATGCAACGGCCCAGCTCGCCACGCTTGCCGCGCGGCACGGGATTTTTTGCCAGAAAAAAATACTCCGGTATGACGGCCGCCCGTTCACACCGGAATTACTCAGGGAAAAGATCCGGGAGGCGCTTTCATGAACGGCCGCCAGCTGATAACTGATACCCAGAATACCTGGTGCCCGGGCTGCGGGAACTTCTCCATCCAGCACACACTGAAGAACGTGCTGGCCGACCGGGAGCGGGAAGGGCAGTCCCTTGACAATGTCGTGCTGGTCTCCGGTATCGGCTGCCATGCAAAGATCGCCGATTACCTCAATATCAACTCATTCTACTCCCTCCATGGCAGGACAATACCGGTAGCAACCGGTCTCAAGCTTGCCAACCCCGGCCTGACTGTGATCTGTTGTGCCGGCGACGGTGACTGCTATGCCGAAGGGCTTGACCACCTTATCTTTGCTGCCAAACGGAATATCGATCTCACGGTCATTGTCCATAACAACCGGGTGTACGGGCTGACAACGGGGCAGTATACCCCGACGTCCCCCCGCGGTTTTAAGGGAAAGTCCACCCCGCTGGGGACCCGGGAGGATCCCTTCAATCCCCTTGAACTGATGCTTGCGAGCGGTGCAACGTACGTTGCACGGGGGTATTCGAAGAAAATGGATCTCCTGCGGAGGCTGATCCGGGAGGGTGTCGGCCATAAGGGATTTGCGTTTATCGACGTACTCCAGATCTGTGCAACTTTTTTCCCTGCAGCCGATTATTATTCGCCGCGAGTCTACGATCTGGAAGGGCACGACCCTGCGGATTTTGAGGCAGCCTGTGCAAAGGCACGGGAATGGGACTACAATGGCGATGCACCCATTGCGCTCGGGACGTTTTACCGGAAGACAGCTCCCGTATTCGGGGGAAATGTGGCCGGACGGAAGATGAGTGCCGGGGACCGCGAACAGGCAGTCCGCGAGGTACTGGAAAAAAGAACCTGAACATCCGCATTTTTAATAATCCCGGTTTTTGTTCAACTTTTTAAAAAAGGACAAAGTCCAAGGAGGGACTCCCTTGATCCGGGAATAATACGATGCGTCCGGTAAAAGACGCGGGGGTCGGTTGGTCGGTTGCCGAATTCCGATGAATCTCCATCATCAACCGTTACCTTAAACAACATTTTTGGTATGGGATTTGGTTTGTCCTTAAGCCCGGTATCCCGTTGCAGACGATAACCATGAAGTTCAGGGTAAAACACGGGTAGTGCACCTCATATCACGACGCGAAAAGATCGAAGCGCTTAATATATCTTTGTACAAATACTGGGTCATATTCCGTCTTGACGGGGTATGTGATTCCAAGAACCGGTATCCGGCGTTTGCCGGTAACGGTTCGCTGCTTGAAGTGTATGATGTAACTTTGGAGGAAATGAACACATGACTAAGCGATTAACGGTTGCACTCGTTGCGATCGCTCTGTTTGTCCTCATGGCAGTCCTGCCGGTATCGGCAGCGCCCATGTTTGCAAACGGAACGGTCATCAACCAGGGTGCTACTGTTTTCATTGGAGAACAGGGACTCAACCTGACCCACGCCCTGAACGGCGCATATATCGGGTCTACCTGTGGAAATGGTTTGAATTGTGGATATTACTATCATTGTCAGCTTCTGCTAAAACAACCGACGGAAGTTGAATCGCCTTCTGGCCCGTATGTATCAGATCCCAACAGCTGTCCTGGTGGATATTTTGCGTATCCTGAAGAGAACGCTGAACCGATTCTCACCCAGATCGGCTGGTGGGCATCGGCAGCAAACATCTTCGACACCGCCCCGTCCAAGACCATCGACCTCAAGTCCAGGTACAAGGACTTCATGGTAGCCCCGTCGGACTTTGTCGGGTATACCGGTAACTGGTACCTGCTCGACACCAACGGCCGGGCATATTCATTACCAGCGCCTTTGCAGGTCAGCGACATGTGTAAGTGTACCGCAGACAGCTGCGTTGCATCGTTAGTCTTCACGGTAGTCGACCCGTCCCTTGACATACGGATCTGGGACTACACCACGAACAACGATGTGACCGGCAAGTCAGTACCGCAGGGCGAGAAGCTTGGATTCCGGATCGACACCAACATGTATCCCGCGGTGGACAGCGCCTACCGCAACAACGCGATTGAGTCGTGTATGGATGAGGATCAGCTGTGGTGGAACGGCACGATCAAGATCATCGACTGCGAAGCCTGCCTGACCAACCACACGCAGGTAGTTAACATATCTACAAGGGTACAGGGTATCACCTGGGCAACCTGGATGAGCAAACCCCACGGGTGCTTCGAGTGGAACACCACGCCCCTGTACTACTGCGATGGGAACACGTATCCGCACAACCCGACCTGCACACTTGGGACGTATTACTTCGATTACGACATGACGGATTCAGGTTACTGGGACTGGTATCAGGACCCGCTGTGCGGATCAGCCAACCTTGACTCGACGGTGTACGCGAACGGAGCGCTTGACGGGTTCATTGACCTCAAGGTCAAGGACGAGGCCAACGCCCAGATCAACGCCCTCTACAACGCGAGTGTCGGGGAAGGCGCAGTATTAGCCGGCCCGC
>Ga0116171_10000432_pt1 | contig 44427 bp, 34 predicted proteins | sample AD_JPNHW2_MetaG_FD_89798 | JGI IMG/M metagenome (GOLD analysis project Ga0116171, IMG submission 89798) | Active sludge microbial communities of municipal wastewater-treating anaerobic digesters from Japan - AD_JPNHW2_MetaG | ecosystem: Engineered > Bioreactor > Anaerobic > Digestate | place... | reverse complement strand
ACTTAATGCTCAATTTAGGCAATTTTTTATTCGAGTATAATCATTTGCGAAGACACGGAGGGTTGAACTATTCAACCCCTTTTGATAAACTTAAAACTGTTACCGAATTATTGAGCTAGTACATCTGTCCCTTTTCCAATCTCAGACTTGTCCCCGTTTTAAATTCAAAGCTGTCCCCTGACCGTGTAGTTAACCTTTTTATCCGAAGAACAGGTTAGTCCAACAAAAGCCCGTTATTCGCGTTTACAAATATCACGTTTAGCGATATAATCACATTCAGAGATACAAACGATCGGAGGCTGATATGTTTTCACTGAAACGAAATGAATTATCGCTAAAAGTGATTTCTGTGATAGTGGCCGTGATATTTCTATATCACGATATTTCGTGGGGGGTAGTCGAGGCTATTTCTACTACTACGACCACGACAACGGCAGTATCAACTACCGATCTTACAAGTAGTCAGGCAACAGCCCAGTCGACCGTGGATTCAAAAAACGCTATTGAAAGTTTTACAAAATCCGCAACAGCAACCTCCGTAGTTACCCCGGTAACCCCGACATATTCGTATTACGCGTCAGGGCGAATATCCTCCGTCACGCTTGGATCCGCGGATTCGGCTGGGAATTTATATTATCATTATTTGGATGAAAACTGGAATGGTACAGGTAAAGGGCGTGTTGATATGTCGAAACGCCAGACGGCATCGGGCGGCGAAATGTCACATACCTATACCTACTATTCCGATTCGACCGGGCGTCTTAAAGAAAAGAAAGGGTATTCCGATATTGACTGGGGGACTCTTTTTGTAACTTACACATTTTATAACGGTACTTACGGCAGGACGGAAAGTAAAACTTTGGTCACGCCTGACAGCTCGGGCGTCATTTATTACCATTACATAAATAATTCCGCAAAAAAAATTGATCTTGCCGTCCGGAAGTTCTCCGATTCCGGCGGCTGCATGGCATACAGGTATTATTACTCCGGCACCACAATAACCCGTTTGATCAAAAAAGAATATTACTCTGACGCGGCGGCGGGCCTTCTTAAAATGACTTACACGTATTACGATGACACCACAAACCGGCGCGAGGCGTTGTCGTACGTTAATCCGGACGCGAGCGGAATGATCTATTATCACTACTTGAACGAGAACTGGAATAATACGGGCTACGGTAGAATTGATAAAAAGGCGAGAAAAACCGTATCAGACGGAGCGTTATCGTATAGTTACGAGTTTTACCGGGATTCTACCGGGAAAATATCCAAGGGGCACGCGTATTCCGACGCCGCGTGGGGGACTCTGCATTCGACGTACACATATTATAACGACGCGACTAACAGAAAAGAGTCAAGGACATTGGTAAATCCCGATAGTTTGGGGATCATTTATTATCATTACATCAATAACAGCGCCGGTAAATATGATTACGCCTATCGTATAACGGCGGATTCAAACGGATATCTTTTTTATAGATATTATTATTCCGAAATAACACCCAGCCGGAATATTAAGGTTGAATATTTTTCAAATGTGGCAGGGACGGTCCTTGAAAGAACGTCCACGTTCTACGATGATACCACCAGGCGTAAAGAGTCAGTTTTATTCACAACCCCGGATAAAAGCGGCTTTCAATATTATCATTACCTTAATAACGCCGCGGGTAAGTGCGACTACGCCTACCGCCAAGCCGCGGATTCGAGTGGTTATTTGTCTTTTAGGTATTACTATTCGCTGACCACCGCGACACGGCTTGTGAGGAAAGAATATTATGCCGATAAAGGGGGAAGTTCGCTTAAGGTTAGCGATACATATTTTGACGACTCTAAAAATAAATTGCAATCAAAAACTTTGGCCGCCGCTGATAAAAGCGGAAAGATATATTATCAATACCGGCAGTCCGGACACGTTATACGCAAGGTATCGTCTGATTCGTCATATACCGAATATTATTACGACAGCCAAAATATTTTGACCCGGTATGATATCTATAACACCGACGGATCGTTCGTTATTTATAGCGCCGCTAAAGTGAAACTATTTTCGTTCGATCCGGATAACATCATTATGGATAACGCGACCGATACCGTTCTGGTTACTACGGCTAACGGTGATATCATCGAATATGAAGGGGATAATATAATTTCCGTTACGCTTAAAAGTAACGGCGCGGTGATCACCGATATTGAGCTTGATGACGCCGGGGATCTGAAAAATGGTTTGATCGAATATACCGACGGAAGTCTGGGTGTGATATATGCCGGGACGCTTATCCAATTAACGTACGCGTCCGGGATCATAGCCAGGTTCAGGGATGGTTATGTCGCTACGGAATACTCGACGAACGGCGGGTTGAATAATTATTCTTATACTTTCACCTCAGATGGGACTTTATCGGGAATAAACACGGCTAACGCTCAGATCGCGTGTTTATATAGCGGAGACGGGAAACCTGTGTTTTTTCGTTTTCAGGACGGTCGGACGGTTTTTTACGAATCGGGGCACCTCTCGAAAATCGTAGTTCCGAACGGCGCCGTGCACACATATCTTTTCGCTCAGGACGGCAATATTTTTTATTCCGAACATGTGGGAGAATTATCGGACGATAGTATTCCCGCCGTGATCTATTATGACTCGGACGGAAATGTCAGCAGTATAGTGAACTCTTCGGGCGAGGAAATAGCCTATAACGCCGGGCTTCCCGTGTCTATAAGCGGCCTCTCCGGCGAAGTGGATATAACGTATAGTTTTTCCGATCTTGATATGGCCGAAACCGTGACGATGACCGATCCGGACGGAGTAAAAAGCGTATATGACGCGAACGGCGCTATTTCGGAAGTGATCACCGCCGACGATACGGTGGTGTCGTTCGATACCGCGGGGAATATCGTTTCGGTAACATCCGGTGACGGCGAGAAGTATCTTTACGAGAACAACAAACTTTCCGCTATCATCGACGCGGAAGGCGCGCGATACACTGTGAACGACGAAAATAAAATAATCAGGACCGAATACGAGGACGGTAGGGTATACGAATACAGTTACACGACCGACGATTCCGGTTTCGAGATCACCATAGTTCATGACATAAGCTCCGCGGCGTACCGGTATTATAAAAACGATCTGGTGTTCTATCAGGTCTCCGATCTTGGCCTTGAGACGTTTTATTCATATGATGCCGAAACCCGCATTATCAGCGCTATACAGAAAAAAGGCGCAAAAATAGTTTCCAGATACGATTATTCCTATGCCGAAGACGGTTCGGTGATGATAACCGATATAAATACGTCAACGCGGCTATATTCAAGCGATAAAAAACTGATCGAATATAAAGATGACTCGGGAAACGTTTATGAATATACGTACGCTGATGACGGTAGTTCGGTATGCCGGCTGACGGAATATCATCATTCGGACGGACGCGTTATTTATTATAAAAACGGAGCGATAGACTATGTGACGTCACCGGACGGTGTGATTATAAAAAATGTTTCATTCGACAAAAATGACATGCTTAGCGAGTTCACTCTGGTGTTGGCCGACGGGAGCGTCCGCAATTGTAAGATATACGACGAATGGACTGAAATGACAACGGCCGACGGTGTGCGTTTATTTTATAAAGACGAGACGCTCGCCGCGGTTTATATGAACAATAAAATATTTCATTTTACCGAGGATGAGCTTCCGGATGAGATTGAGCTTTATATCGAATCCGGTGAGGAGATCGCATATGACCTGATGTCTTCGGATTTTGAATGGCGAGATCCAGTGAATGGGTATGGTTATTATTCGGCTACTGAAACACTTTGTTGCGATGCGAATATTTCCGGTCAGTCGAAACGGGAAGTATTCGCGGATTTTCTTTATAGAAGACATGATAGCGGAACAAACGCAGTGGCAACTGATCTTCAAAATAAAACTATCAGTTTTTATGTAAAACTTGAAGAAGGAAAACTACCGGATGGAAAAGATCTTGTCGTTGAAGCGTTTGCGAAAGATTCTTCATGGCAAAATGAATATAGTACGCCTGTCACGATCACGCGTGACGGCGAGTGGTATAAAGTGGAAATGGTCATATCAGATGAAACACCTATCGGAGGTATTAAAGATTGCGCGTTTGATTCGACTCAAATACGCGCTATAGGTCTTCGCCTCTGGGATCCGTCGGGTAACGCCGTGGCGTATAACGGGAAGGTATATGTCATGGACGCGAATTACACGATTTTACCGGAGACGGAGTATGTGGACGCGCCATTTCTGGTCAACGAGGAGAGTATCAAACCGTTCGTAGGGATACTTTATGACGGGGCTTCGTCAAATAATCCGAATTACATGGTTTGGGATGAGGTGACGACGATATCGAAAACGGCCGAACAGGAGAACGTGTCGATAAAACTCGAGGACGGAGAGTGGCGCGCGCAGGATATAGAGTATTCGCAAGGCGTTAACGCGATAACGTGGAATGGCGCCGAGAATTATTGGGAAATAGACGCGGAGTTTAAAGCCGGAAGCGTGATCAATAACGACGGCGAAGTGTTTATGGATTTTCGCTACGATATGCCCGGGTACGATTATGAAGGCCCGCTAAACCTTACCGGAAAAACCCTGACGTTCAAGGTAAAAGTTCCGGCCGGTTTTACGGGTGAGGCAGGCGGTAAAAGCTGGGCGCAGGTTTATGTGAAGGACGAGGAATACGATTATCAGTACGGGCCTGCCGTTACGCTTAATAACGGTGATACGTGGTATACGGTCACACTTACGCCGCAATTCGGCGAGATCGCCGCGGGCAGCAGCAAGACTTCTGCTAATTTTGATCCGACGCGCATTATAAATATCGGCGTAAAATTTTCCTGCGGCGAAGGTTCAAACGTGGATTTTTCGGGCGAGATATATCTTATGAACGCAACGCCTGCTTCGGTATTCAATACAAATGCATCGGCGATGATGGTGGATATCAGCTCGCTCGCGGATTACGCCCGCGAAAACGATTATACGCTTGGTTTTGAGGAAAGCCTGTATGATGAAATAGACCTGGCGAAAACGCATCTCCCTAATTATTTCAAAGACGACGACTGGGTGATGGAATACGGAACGGACAGTTTTGGCAAAGTGACTTATGCTCTTAAGGGTGACGAACGTGTTGAACATTATGACGCGTCAGGGCGGGTAGTTTCTGTAAGTGACACCGATTGGGGAACGCTTGTAACGTATTCGTATGATGAGAGCTGGAATGTCACGGACATCAATTACGCGGGGACGCGCGAATGTGTCGAGGCGGATCTTGCGGCGTCGCGGACCGCTCTTGAGAACGAGATCGCCGAGGCGCTTTTTGAGCTCACCCAGGCCCGCGATCAGGCGATAAGCGAGGTTGATGCCGCTACCGCGTCAAAAATAGATCAATGTGATAACGCGATACGCGAGCTTTGCTCTCAGCTTGCCGCTATTAACGATTGGGATCCTTTCTGGCCCTGGGACAAAAAGAAAAAGAACAGTATTCGCGCGGATATAGAAAGGGCTTTGCAACAGACGCGTGACGCCCGGACCGATATATTAAATGAAGCTGTAGGTTTGTATGAAAAGATAGATGCAAATATCGGTGACGCCCAGGGGAAAATTACAGGGCAGTATACTACGTCGCTCGCGCTTATCGAAACCCGGAGAACGCAGCTGATTAACGATACCTTGAACGAAGAAGTTAATCAACTTGTATCGGTTTATTATTCAAAATTACTGGGGCGGGCGCCGTCCGCTGACGAACTTTCCGCGTGGCGCGTGCGCGCGGCCGAACAGGGATGTTTCGATGTCTTGGATCGCGTCGCGTTCGATGTTACCGCGCTAAAAGCGGAGCTTTTAGGTTCCGACGAGTACGCGGAAAGAAAAGCTTTTAACGCGAATGTAAAAAAGAAAGTGAGTACGTTCTTTGATTCGTATCTCGCCGCCGGAAGCGATACCGAGAAGGGAAAATTACTTTCAGCTCTTGGCCTTACTTTAGGTGATATTCGCTCCGTAAATCAGGCGTCATGGGGAGAAAAAGATATCGAGGCGATAATGTCGTGGCTTGACACGAACAGTATCACGTTCGGGCGTTGCGCCGTTATGGTGGTTTCGGAATTTTTAAAAAGTAAGGGAATAACCAAGGATCTTGAGGAGATCGCTACTTCTTTGATCGTTACGGATATTCTTGCCGGGGCGATAGACGCGTATACCGAAGGCGACCTTGAGATATCGTTATACGCGATGGATACGTTTATCGCTAACGCGTTGGCCGGTGCCGGGTTAAGTACTTATAGCGCGAAAATCGATTTTGATGTTTTGAAAAATTTAGTACAGAATGGCGAAAAAGTTATTATCCATCTTTCGGGCGGGCATTTTGTAGTTGTGACCGGTATAGATGCCGCTGGTAAGGTCACGTATTTTGAGACAAGTAACGGCCCGAACGGCGAGACAGTGACGATGGATAGTGTGTCTTTTAGGATGTCGTGGACGGGGTATGCCCTTACCACGAGGGCGCCTCCGACGGATACCTTGGCAAGCTCCGCGGAGTTATTGTCGGTACGTGGTAGTTTTGATCTTTTATCGATGATATTTATTTCCATTTCAGTCCTTTCAGCAGGTCTTTCATTTATAGATAACGCGGTTTGTCAGCTGGCTAGTCAGATATTGGGTTTGGCTACTCTGGCGTTCAGTATTTTTTCTCTGCCGTCTATTCTCGGTGATTTCTTTTCGGGTGTTTCCGCAGTAACGTCCACGATTTCAGAGGTAGCTACAAAAGGGATAAATGTCCTTTCGAATTCCATGTCGGGTTTTGTGGCTAATTTTTTCAGCACGGAGCTTTTTACGAACGTGCTGAACACGATCTCGATGATCTCTTACAATATTTCGGTCACGCAGGGGCTTGAGTATCTAGGCGTGGATTCGGATCTTGCGCAGTTCACTTCTCCATACTGACGGGCGGATTTTTCGCCACGGATAGTTTTGTGGCCGGCGCGATACGCGGCGCGGCTGTGAGCGGTATGAGTATTCTCGGCCGGGAAGTGGGTTTGGATCCGTTCATATCAAGTCTTATCGGCACATCCGCCGGAATTTTGGGAAGCGCCTTTTTTACGGGGCTTGATGTTACGAGTGTGGTTGACGGTGTTAATGTTACGAATCATTTGGAATGTTTCGATGCGTTATCATATGCATTGAAAACGACCGTTATCCCAAATGTTGTCAGTGAAGGTGTCTTCTTTGGTGTAGAGAAGTTTGGTGAGTATCTGGGGGTGGATTCACGGATATCTTACTTGGCAGGGATTGGTATCCGTTCGAGTCTCTCCACAGGTCTTCTATCAGGCGGTAACCCGCAGAGCATGTTCCAAGGGGCGATGACGGGGTTAGCGCAGGGGGTGGCGAGTATCAGTTTGAATTATGTGTCAGAATCGCTGGGGTTAGATCCGTTGGTGGCGAATTTAGGTTTTAGCGCGATCGCTAGCGCTATTAATGGAACTTTGTGTGAAAAAGTTGACGTAGATGAAGATTTTAATGTTTTTCAGTATATGTTCGAAACGTATCGCGATAATACCATCTCGTATGTTGGATCAGGTGATTCAAGTGATTTGTGGAAGCAAACGGCATATATGGCATCGGTGCAGGATTTTTCAACTATTGTAAAGGAACAAGGGATCGTAAGCGCCTTGAATACATATGCGACAAGTTTCTTCAATGGTGTGGCGGTGAGTGCGATGGTAAAAGGTGCGGGAAGCATCGGTCAATATATAAAAAATAAATTAGACAATGGGGAATACACGGTAGTGACTTTGAAAAATGGGGACACTGCCAATAAGGTCGGTATCGATGATAGCGAACAAGGCGCGTTATTTGACGCGGATGGGAATTTTAAAGGGCTGTACGATCCGTACAATATAATTTATGGCGATCTATCCGTAGACAGCACCGGAAAATTGGGATTATTTACAGGCTTTATTTCAGGCGAGTATGTTCCGGGTTTGGGAATTTATATGGACGTAACAAATGGGAACCAGTCGTATGCCGAAGTGAGGGATCCGGTTACAGGTGAGGTGCTGGCATATGTTACTCCAAATACTGCCGGTGGGTATACATACCTAAATGTTGCAGGGGAATATCAAGATTGTACGATATATGTGCAAGGGGCTGAACTGACGCTGGGAGATGGGGATCTGCTCTCGTTTAAAAATGGGGCAGGAATTATAACCTTTGATGGTTATGAAATTATAGACTTGATATTAGCCAATCCTAACGGGGTGTTTTCAAATGATGATATTTATTTTTTTACAAACTTGACTGATGAGCAAAAAGTCCAGGCCGTGCAGGCATATATGCTGTTTGGTAACGGATTTTTGAACGAAAACGCATCGGGAGGATTGGCGGCCGTAGTAAAATCATACATAGCCAATTTAAAAAAAGATGGAATCATAGATGAAGCACATGCGATAGGAATTCCTATTTATGGGGGGGATTCTTTATACGAGTGCTGTATAAAATGGATGAAAGACGCATGGACGGATGATGATACGGTGACAGACCAGATCATCGCTGAAATTGACTCATGGTATAATAATCTTACAGAAGAACAAAAAACGGCAACCATTACATATTTTTCTCACTCGGGGCATTTTAGGTCGTTGATCGAGGCTCTTAACAAAAGAACTGACATCAAGATAGATACGATAATAAACTATGAAGGTCCGTATGTTGGGTCCAATGTTATTGACAACCCAAATTTGAAGAGGATAATTAATATAGTCGGGACAGCGGCGCCTGTGACCGGTAGTGATCTGTATCAGGCGTTACGGTTTGGAGCGGGTGGTTTGTATATTGATGTTACTCAATTGAAGTTGAACGATTCGGCTGTGCCGTTTCTTGGTAACGTGGAATTTCAGAGTGCGACCGGCATAGAAAATATAAATTTTGAAATAATCGGGGCGAAACATTGTGATTTTTCGTGTATAACTGATGATCCGGTGAATGTTGCGACAAATCTATTTATGCGAAAATTGAGTCAGGTTTCACTTGGCGAGGCGGAGTGGGATCAGTTTATAACGCGTCCAGGTATAAGTTACGATTATGATCGTAAAGTTTACGTAGTTGATCCCTTAAAATTTAAGGAGAGTTATGAAAAGTAATAAAAAGATGGTATTAATGATGGGGGTTGTTATTTTATTAGCATTTGTGGGCTATCGATGTTATATGCAGTTTTTTCATGACAAAGACAATGCTTATATAACATTCGCGAATTCCCAAAATGGGAGTATCGTGATGGGTGGGGGTGAGAACGATACGGATAAGATAGGAGCATTTAAAAGAGATTTGGAAAAAGATAAGAAATATTGGGAATGTATTCATGCGTCATCGCGAAGCGAAAAGTCTGGTGACTATAAAAACGCAATTGTGCAAAGAGAAGAAGCAATCCGATATGCAGAAATAGAGGGTGATGTGTGGCAAGCGAGAGCAGGACTTGGACGACTTTATGGAAAGATCGGAGATAATGAACATGCTTTGCAAGAATTTGATTGGATGATTGCGTATCAGACTAAGATACTTGATGAAGCAATTGCAGAAAAAAATAAAAATGCTATTTTATATAGGGAAAAAATTATAAATGATCTAAAGGGTGAGCGTAAAAAATACCTAATGAACAAATAATAATCCCAGGTAATCCCAGGGACGGTTCTGAGCTTAATCCTACACCTGTCATATGGCTGAACCTACATCTGTCCTAAAAATAAACCCACACCTGTCCCTTATCGGTTATATTGTTATTTCGTCAAAAAGAGAGTCTTTTGTTATACCATGTCTGCCTCGGTAACTGGACCATTCGTAATCTTCAGGTTTGTCAACAATTTTGGCTCGAATTGGATTGTATTCAATGTAGTTCACACAATTGAAGATATAAGAGTCTTTCGTGATGATGTAGCTTTTAAAACGATCGTGCCATACATGACCGCATTTTTTATATTTATAATTAAAGTGTTTGGCATAGGACATATTAATGCCATGCATAAATTTTTTGAGAATGTCAGATTTTGAAGGATTAAGCAATAGATGCATGTGATTGCCCATTATGCAATATGCATAGATCTCCATTTTAAATTTCAACTTGTATTTTTTTAAGAATTTAAGGACTTTGTGAAAATCCTCATCATCTAAGAACGTGAATTGTTGTTGATTGCCCCGTACAATAACATGGTAACAGAAATTTTGAAGTAATATTCTTGCTTTGCGTGTCATGTGAATCCCTCCTGATATGTATAGACAGTATTTTGGAGTGATTTCGTTCAAAATATCTTGAAATTATAATTAGGGGACAGGAGTGGGATTGAAAAAAGGACAGGTGTGAGATTGAGTAAAACTCCGATGTAGGATTGTCCCCAGAACCGTCCCAAGGTTTATTTTAATGCCATGCATAAATTTTTTGAGAATGTCAGATTTTGAAGGATTAAGCAATAGATGCATGTGATTGCCCATTATGCAATATGCATAGATCTCCATTTTGAATTTCAACTTGTATTTTTTTAAGAATTTAAGGACTTTGTGAAAATCCTCATCATCTAAGAACGTGAATTGTTGTTGATTGCCCTGCACAATAACATGGTAACAGAAATTTTGAAGTAATATTCTTGCTTTGCGTGTCATATGAATCCCTCCTGATATATATAGACAGTATTTTGGAGTGATTTCGTTAAAAATATCTTGAAATTATAATTAGGGGACAGGAGTGGGATTGAAAAAAGGACAGGTGTGAGATTGAGTAAAACTCCGATGTAGGATTGTTCCCAGAACCGTCCCAAGGTTTATTAGAAGTGAAAGTGTTCAGCAGCTATTCGTACTTGTAGGAATGTGATATATCGTTTGATAAAAAATCAAAACCATGATACTATACCGCTATTGTGAGCTGGGATAAGCAGAATGTCAAAAAAATAATATTCGTGTATGCAGAATGGATAAAATCACAAGGAGGGAAAATGCGAAGTTCTAAGAAAGATGTTATGGCTTTTTGTGCTGCAATGGTAATGGTTCTTTTACTGTCCGGATGTGGCACGGGAAGTACTTCGATCATTAAACCTGTATCTCGGATTGAGAATAGTGATTATTCGATTATGGTTAATTCCGTTAGTAGTGCTGATGCCAAAGTATCACAGGAAATGTTACAGAAAATTAAACAAATGCTGGTACAAAAACTTAAAAGCAGCAATGCTTTTAATGCGGTGTCGATGCAGCAAGGCACGATAACGATCAATGTTAATATTGTCACTTTTGATGAAGGCAGTCAGGCTGGACGATGGCTTGCTGGTGGTATTGGGGAGATGGGTAAAGGGGAAATAGTTTTAGAAACGACATTCATAGATTCTCGTTCGAAAAATGAGATCGGGAAGATCAGAACGCACGGAGATGTAGTAGGTGGTTTTTTAGGCGGATCAATTGATAGCGCATATTCTAACGCGTTGTCCGAAGTGGTAAGTTTTGCCGCAAAAAATTTCGGTAATAAATAATTCGAGGTGGGGAGGATGGTTATGAGGAAAATAGTTATGTTCGGGATGATCATGTTGCTTTTAGGCGGTAATGGATATGGTAACGCGATGAATAAGGATGCGGATGTTAAAAACGTCAAAGTGATCGCTTGCTTGCCGTTCGGTGGGGAGATGAAGTACGCGGATTATGCGACATCCTCTTTTTGGCAAGAATTGAGCGAAAATGGAGATGTTAAGATCGTTGATATAGATAAAGTGCGTGAAGCTGTCGCAACCTTGCATGTGGATATAAACAATATTACGGGTGCGGATGTATTAAAACTTTGTGAATTTTTAAAATGTGATGCGGTTTTTAAATGTAGTATAAAGAAGGTGGTAGTGCCTTTTGTTATTAAAGAAATTAATGCGAAAGTCGAATTGATCCGGCCAAATAGTGAAGATGTGATTTTTTTTACCGAACAAAGTAGCGGGCAATTGATAAGTATGTCTTTTGAAAGTTTGGCTACGGATGCGGCCAGGAACGCTGCCAAAAAATTTAAACTATATTTGAAAAAATTGTACCATTAAGATCTCAAAATATTAAAATGGTTTGGAGTCTCGGCGTGAGTTTGCTGCACAATTTCATATATATGCAGATACGATCGTTAAAATAGGAGGATATGATGAGATCAGCTATTAAAATGGTGTTTACGGCTATACTTGTTCTGGGCGGGACGGTGTTTTCATATGCCGCGGATTGGGACATCGATATTATCTATTCCGATGTTAAGACCCAAAATATGGCTTTAGGGGCTAATTCAAAAGGCCAGGGGGTATGGATAAATGATGGGGTGAATGTCTATATCTATGATGGAACAAGCGTAATTGATATCTCAAATACTTTAAACGCGATGTGGGGTTCTGATCTGATTATTAATAAAAACGGAAATGTCGTATGGTTGGACGATAGCTATCGTGTTGCTTTATATAATGGGGCAACATCTCAGATTGTAAGTACGAATAACCCCGGGAGTGGTGCGGGGTATGACCTGAACGATAATGATCAGGTGGTATGGGCTTCGTATTATAGCGGCGTGAATTTATATGATAATGGCTATACTGATCAGGTCGCCAATGTGTCAGGGGCGTATAGCGTAAAGACCGATAATAGTGCGAATATTGCTTGGAAACAGCAGTCGAGTGCTATCGGGACATATGATCTTTATTATCACGACGCAAGCGGTAATAACAATATATCTCAAGGATATAGTTTGGATTATACAAGTGACTTCCGTATAAATGATTCTGGAAATGTCGTATGGAACGGTAAAACCGTAGAAGGCGGAAACGGTGTATTTTTATGCAAGAGTGGGGCGGTGGATGTTATCGCTACATATTCTCAGGAAGCATATATTCAGAATGTCTGTATAAACAATAATGATCAAATCGCATGGAGTATAGACGGACAAATATATCTATATGATGGTTTTAATACAAAAATAATGGATGGGAACGCCTATGCCGGCAGTTTGTTTTTGAATGAATATGGCGAGCTTGTTTGGATGGAGGGCGGTTCGGGAAATAGTTTGCTCTTAAAATATTACGACGGAACAAACATATTTCAGATTGCGGATAATTTGTATTTAGAAGGAGAAGCATATACTTTCACTGAGCCTGCTTTTTCCGGGAAATATGTGTGGTGGATAGGTGATGGGGGTGATACCTTTAATGTATACCGCGCGACATTGCCTACCCAAACGCCCGAACCGGTATCTACGGTTTTGTTTAGTGCGGGATGTGTGGCTATGGCGTTTATTCGGAAAAGGCGCTAATGAAAGCTCCGGGACGGTTCTAAACCTGGTAATACAGCTTGTGTATCCCGTACCATATTTGAAAAAACTTTACATCGCCCGAGGTATTGTAATATAATTGCCTAAAAATTGAGCAAGGAGTGCTAAAATTGAAGCAAGGGATTTTACAATGATAAATAGCCACGCCCATGAAGCGTGGCTATTTTATTTATGGATAGTTTGATGTGTATGCGTTGGGGCAAAGTCGTGAACTGAGTACAAAAACGGAGGCTGAAATGGGAAGAAAGTTAGGTGTATGGCTGTTACTGTTGAGTTTCGTGTTTGGCGCGCCTGCATTCGCGGTCGAGGTCGGCGTCGATGACAAGATAGGCGCTGTTATCATGAATCAAGACGGAGAAGCTAACGGTACCAATCGCAGCACAAATTGGTCCGCTTTCTATAATAAGACGACGGTATTCGTCGATCATTTTGAGAAAGAAGGCCCTGCGGGCGAAATATGGTTCGGGATGCCGGTCACATCCACCAGTCGCCGGGATTACAAGGAAGACGGCGATGTTTTCGCTAAAGTCGATACGATGTTCTGGGGGTTTGATACCGGAGTAGATGTCGGCTGGACGTTTGCCGTGGATACCAAGGGTTTATTCGGGGAACACATGATATACATGACCCCGTTAGTGGGATATAGTTTTCGTTTTTATAGATTTTCACAATCTGATAGTGACAGCGGCGATTCATCAACAACCGATTATGACTACTACCTTAACTTCGTGGATGTCGGGGGTCGCTTCAGTACGAACATCTCAGAAAAGACAGAATTGTTTTTTAAACCGATGTTCGGTATCGGCGTGCATAGCGTTTATGATAATGAAGATTCGGGGTCTATAACCGCCAACGGCGATTCATGGTTCGCTAACCTCGACCTGGGAGTGAATTATAAGATCACCGAGAATTTCATATTTGGCATAAGTGTCAATTATGATTATCTCGGCCTGGATGGCGGACAAAAGGGCGACTTCCTATTTTTAGACGGATCAATGCACACAATAGGCGGTAAAGTCGCATTGACGTACAAGTTCTAACTTGGGTGAGTATTTCATAAAACGGGGTAAACGGATTATCGTTTATCCCGTTTTTTTATTATGAACGATTTTACTAGTTCAAAGATTTCGTAAAACTTTTAAATTTATTTGCATACCTGGGTTGGGAAGAAGGGAGTAATTTAGACAAACAAAAAGCCAGTTGACCTTTTAGCCTTGCCATAGTATAATGTCACATCAAATAACCTAATTAAGCGTCGGATCATGTTTGAAATGTTGTATGGATTACAACGAATAATGTAAAAATTACACGGACAGTGGAAAATGAGCGTAATATTAGGGACAAAACTGAGGAGCAAGGTAATATCATACGCGTTCTTGCGTGTGGGCGAAAGTTTTTATGTTCGCCAGCTTGCGACGGCTATAGACGAAGATGCCGGAAATCTCTCACGAGAATTGGCAAAACTTGAAAGAGAAGGCATATTTGTATCAACAAAAAAAGCCAACGCGAAGTTTTATTGCGTAAATGAGGCCTATCCATTGTTTCACGAACTGAAGACTATCGTGAGTAAGATCACGGGAGAAGGGTGTTGTAGGGCTGAGTAAATTGTGTCAAAGTGTCATGTGTCAGGTGTCATGGAGTGGGGGCGAGGGTGTTGGGCTGAGTGATTGTGTCAAAGTGTCATGTATCATGTGGCAGGGAGTGGGCTTGAGGGTAGTGATAAATGTCATCCCCGAACGCATTTATCGGGGATCAATAAAATTAAGTAGTTTGGGAGAATCGAGAATCGAAAATAGATGATAAAAGGGACAGGTCTAAGATTAAAATTGGAAACGTTACGGGAAAAACAGAAAGGGAAATAAGAGATAGAAAATGGTAAAAGAACGATTACACGATATAGATGTGGCAAAAGGGTTCGCAATCTTTTTGGTTGTATTTGGGCATATTGTGGCACGTCCACCAGTCCCAGCGGGGAATGAGTGGTATCTTATTCTTAAATACCTCATATATAAATTCCATATGCCTTTTTTTATGTTTTTAAGTGGGTTGATAATGTACTACTCGTATAAACCAGTAGGGAATTTGAATGACTATTATTACTATGTTAAAAAAAAATTCATGCGGCTAATTCCGGCTTTTTTATTATTTGGAATCATTATTGGTGTTGGGAAATATATATTTAAAAATTTCATGTATGTTGATAATGCTATTGCCGATCCATTTGTTGGTTTCATGAATCTTTTGATTAGACCGATGTACAGCTATGCTGCATCTTTGTGGTATGTGTATGTTCTTTTCAGTTATTTTTTTATAATGCCGTTATTGATTAAACTTGTGAAAGGCAATTTGAAGGTTTTAATATTTATAGGTGCGCTTGTGCATTTTGTTCCAATGACAAAATATTTTGCGATTGATCTTGTACTTGAATACATGTTTGTATTTTCACTTGGAATGTTTTGTGCAGATAACATAATTTCTTACCAAAAATTTCTAGATAAAAACATGATAGTTTTTACAGTATTATTTTTGCTTTCATTGGTTTTAGCATTTGCGCCGATTGGCCAGGATGTATCAAAATTTTTTATCGGGATTTTTTCGATACCCGCTATTTGGGCTATAGTGCGGAATGCGCGTTTTTTTTCGCTAAAATTTTGGGAAATACTGGGTAAATACACATTTCCTATATATTTAATGAATACAATTGCAATTGGTCTTGCAAAGGGGGTAATGACGAAATTTATGCCATGGGATGGGGTGAATTTTTTGATAATTGCCCCAATTTTATTATTGAGTGGTGTTTACTTGCCAATAATTGTTAAGACCATGATTTTTTCTAAAGTACCGGTTTTGGATAATATAACAAATTAGTGATTACTTTTATAATGTGAAAAAAATGAGAATTAAATTATCAAATCACAAGATTTTAGGATTGCTCGACAGCTTTTTTTCTCAGATTAGTCTAATTTTGAGTGTTTTGTTATTTTCTAAAATGCTTTCGCGTGAGCAATTCGGTCTCTATGGCTTAGCGATGTCAATTTTTTTATTCTATAGTATATCAGAGAGTTTTTTTCGTACCGCAACTGTGAAATATTGCGCAACAAATGATGGAATGCTTTTTCGGAAAACAATTTCTTCTTTAATTTATTTAAAATTGTTTGGATTGGTTGTAACGATTGTAGCTATGTTGTTGATGAACGGCAAGATTGTTGCTTTTTATCAGCAACCGGACTTAGGCAAAACATTGTTTTGGTTCCCTTTTATAATGGTTGTGTATACTTTTAGATCGCATTTTATTGCAGTTATTACTGCGCGACAAAATATAAAGGGTCTTTTGTTTCAAGATATGTTTTTCGCGATATCCTATATTGGGGTTGTACTTTGCTTAAGCCCTGTATTGAAAAGTGCGGAACAAATGTTTATAGTGTTTTTTGTAGTGAACTGTGTATCATTGTTATTTTTGGTGTTGAAATATCCATCATTTATCGATATCCGGCCGGGCATTTCATCGAAGCTTGCTAGACAAATTTTCAATTATGGAAAATATACGATACTGGTGGGATTGGGGATGGTTGCTTACCAGAATATTGATATTTTAATGTTGGGCAGAATGGCGACAATCGAGGACGTTGGAATATATAAACTGAGTAGGATGTCATCAGTTTTTGTTGCTGTGATTACGGGAGGAGTATTAATCACTTTAATGCCTAAAATATCTTTGCTTTACGAGCAAAATAAAATGGGTGAGATTAAGCGACAATACCACGATAGTATTAAACATCTGCTTATGATTTTTATTCCATTTTTTGCACTATCGTTATTAATTGCGGAGCCAGCATTTGATTTGTTTTTCAAAGGTAAATATGCCGGGGCGGGAAGCCTGTTTGCCATATTATCTTTTACAGGGATAATTCGCGCTTTTAATAACCCACAAGGTTCATTGTTAAATGGTATTGGGTTAGTTAAATATGACTCTTTTCAAATGTGGGGATGCTTGGGCTTAAATGTGGTATTAAATTATTTTCTAATACCTAAATATGCTAATATGGGGGCGGCGGCAGCAACAATTATAACGCTTATTGTTGGAACGATTATTAAAGAGATTTATATTAGAAAATATTTTATTACAGAAACAAAATTTAAAAAGGGAAATAATGAGCACAGCAATGATCGATATCCTGATGATTGCCTATAATAGGCCAGACTATACTAGGCTTTCATTGAAGAATCTTCTAGATTCCTGCGATGATACCATGCGTGTGTGGATATGGCAAAATGGGCGGGATGGCGCGACGATGGAAGTGGTAAAAGAACTTGCAAATCATCCAAGAGTGTATGAGCTTTATGTGAGTGACGAAAATAAAAAATTAAATGAACCAACAAACTGGTTTTGGGAACATGCTACTGCCGAATATTTATCAAAAGTTGATGATGATTGCCTTGTTCCTATGGGGTGGGCGCAAACGTTGAAAAAAGCGCATATAGATAACCCTCGTTTTGGAGTATTGGGTTGCTGGCGATTTTTAGAAGAAGATTTTATCCCCGAGATGGCTTTTAAGAAAATTAAAAAATTTGACGGCGGGCATAGACTCCTGGTTAATTGTTGGGTAGAGGGGAGCGGTTATCTAATGAAAAGAGCATGTGTTGAGTCTGTTGGATTGCTAAATCTAAAAAAAGATAAAAAATATAGTTGGATAAAAAATGCCGTTATCGGGATTAAAAATCTATATATGCAAAATACTTTTAACGATTATTGTATCGAAATCGCTCGTAGAGGGTGGGTCAATGGATGGTATTATCCATTTTTGTATCAGGAACATATGGATGATCCGCGGGTTCCGCATACGGGGCTTTTAACAGACGAGGATTTTGCTAAATATATGCCACTGAGCGCAGTGAATCGAAAAAGTTTGACTTTAAAAACATGGACGAATGCGCTTAAGGATAGCGCAAGATACTTGCAATATGCCGATACTAATCCGGCTTGTTATTCAAAAGTCCATAGGGGAGTTAGGAAAATATTGAGAAAATTTGAAATAATTAAAGATGATAACAGTGGGATGTGAATTATGGGAAAAATTTTCAGTAGCATAAAAACTTATATTAAGAATCGTAATACGGGCGGTATTTATTGGATACTGCGCAAAATTTATAATTTATTCCGAGATTTATGGATATTTTTTGCAACCGTTTCCGGATATATACCTTTTCATTTTATACGTATGGTTTTATATAAATGGCTGTTTGGTATTAAAGTCCCATTCTCGTCGATAATTTATTGGCGTGCTAGATTTTTTGATCCAACAGGTGTTGTAATAGGATCAAATAGTATAATTGGAAATGATGCTTTTTTAGATGGCCGAAGAGGTATAGCTATAGGTTCTAATGTATGTATCTCCGCTGAAGTCCGTATATACACAATGGAGCATGATATTTTCAGTGAATCTTTTGCATCTGTTGGGGCTCCAGTATATATAGAGGATTGGGTGTATGTTGGGGCTCGTGTTACGATTATGCCAGGTGTAAGGATAGGTGAAGGAAGTGTTGTCGCATCCGGTGCTATTGTTGCAAAAGATGTCGCTCCTTGGACTATGGTAGGCGGCGTGCCTGCGAAATTTATAAAAAATCGTCCGGTAGTCAAATATGTTTTAGATACAAGGGATAAACGGTGGTTCCAGTAATGAAAGAGGATATGATGCGAGTAATATTTACTGAAGGGAGCCTTGATTTTGATAATAAAGGGGTTAATGCGATTACCAAAGGAGCAATTACCGCGATTTTGGCATGTTCGGAAAATAAAAACATTGAATTTGTTGTGTTTCGGTTAAGAAAACAAGGCGGTATTTTTGTACATGATGTTAATATCGGAGCGAAAAAAATTAAAGTTAAAGAGATATGGTGTGAATATAGGCGTGTTTATATTGTTTCTTTATTGGCGTTTTTATTGTCATGGATGCCTCGATGGATAAAAAGACAATTGCTGAGCAAATTGATCTATTTGCGGGAATTTGGGTTTGCCGATCAAATTCTTGATATAAGCGCCGGAGATAGCTGTTCTGACATCTACGGGGTCAAACATTTTTTCAATATGATACTGACAAGATATATTTGTCGTATTTGTGAAATAAAGTATATTGTTCTTCCTCAAACATTAGGGCCGTTTAAAAATGGTATTGTTAAGATTGCTGCGGGATATATTCTTGCTGGTGCCAGCCGAGTTTTTGTCAGAGAAAAAGAAAGCTATAACCATATGAAAGCGTTGTATGGGGATGCAATTAATATAGCCCTTGCAGCAGATATGGCTTTTTTGTTAGAACCCGAAAAACATTTGGATAATACAATAGAAAAATTTATGTCGAGTTTTTCGGAGGTCGTTGGAATAAACATTAATGGATTTCTTTACGATGGGATGAAAAGCAATAGCGATATACTTGGCCGGCAAACTAAATACATTGATGCGGTGATGAGCGTTTTGCAATATTTCTTATCAAAAACATCGGTTGGGATATTATTCGTTGCACATGTGAATGAAGATTATCCGGTATTGGATAAAGTGTTTAATGAGCTTGATAAACAGTACCCACATAGAATATGTCTTTTGCCAAAAGAGTTTAATGAGGGGCAGTTAAAATATTATATTAGTCGGTGTTCTTTTTTTGTTGGCTCAAGGATGCATGCGTGTATAGCCGCTATAAGTTCCTGTGTACCGGCAGTACCTATTGGGTATAGTTATAAATTTGATGGCATTATGGATACTGTTGGATTGAGAGAATGTGCGATATCGTTGCAAAGTGAGAAGGGTGATGTGAGTGCAAAGGTTTTGGGATTTTATTTGAACAAAGATCAACTCAAAACGATTCTCATTAGAAGTGTTCCAATTGTAAAAAAAACCGTCTTAGAATGCATTAGCTCTATAAAATGGTAAAAAACGACAAAAAAAATATAACAATAGCGACTGAATCGGGGCTTTGTCTAAAATGCGGCGCCTGTTATGCAGTATGCCCAGTTGGGGCCATTAGTATAGACTTGCATAGTGATGAATTTCCAATAGTAAACTTAGATAAATGTAATAAATGCGGGATGTGTTTTAGAGTATGTCCGGGTTTATTTCCGGATCAAAAGATGTATAGTGCAAAAGATAAGGTTGGTCCGGTATCGGATGCATATGTGGGATATGCGGTGGATAAGAATATACATGGAATTGTTACATCCGGTGGGGTGTGTACCGCCATAAGTACATATTTGTTGCGTGTGGGTGATGTGGCAGGTGTAATTATGCCACGTGCATCTTGTTCTAATCCAATACGGAATGAGGTTATAGTTGCACAGAATGAACATGAGGTGTTGAGTTGTGTGGGGTCAAGATATTCGCCTACTTTTACCTGTGTGGGGCTTAAGGGAGTGCAATCGGGTAAATGTTATGCCTTTGTTGGAAAGCCGTGCGATATATATGCTTTGAATAAATGTAAAGAATATTTGACTGAGTTGAAAAATGCGATAAGCTACACAGTAGGGGTTTTTTGTCACCATACCCCGAATTATGAGTGTACCGATAGACTTCTAAGGGAACAACGGATCTTCCCAGAGCAGGTTGCAAAAATTCAATATAGGGGTGGTGGTTGGCCAGGGTTTGTAAGGGTTTTTGGTAAAAAAGGGGATGTTCTTTTTGAACAAGAATATAAAAAAGCATGGGTTGAATATATGGCTGATACTCCTAAAAGATGTAAGATGTGTGTCGATTGCACAGCTGAGTACGCGGATATATCATTAGGAGATGCGTGGAACATTGCAAAGTCTCATAAAGATGAGGTTGGTAAGAATATTATTATTGCTAGGACGCAGCGGGGGCATGATCTTTTGATGAGAGTGGCTGAAGTAGGGGCGATAAGCATTGAGAAAATTTTGTTGCAAACCGTGCTTTTTTCTCAAAAAGATCTTTTAAGTAAAAAAGAAGCAGCATTAGGCTATTTGGTTTGGAACAAACTGAAATCTAATAGAAATCCATGTGTCAAACTAAGGGCAGATATGTTTTTATGTTTTTTAAAATGTTTATTTAATCGAATACTAAAGTTGAGAGGAAGTTATGTTCTTAGAGGGAAATAGGGGATTGCTTGCATTGGCGCGTATGCTATTTGTGATAGCGGCTAGTTTTTTTATTGCTGTTCTTGCATGTATGCATTTGAAGCTTGAGATATTCTTGACTGTTTTATTTGGTTTTGGTGTTTTTGCTATCATTTTTGGAAGAGCCATGCCATTTAAAGAGTTTTTTTACTTTGTATTGTTTATATTTCCACTGCTTCCTTTTCAATTGGGTTACTATTTTGGGCCATTTGCACCGGTACTTCATATACATCGTGTTTTTATTGTTTTACTTATTATTTGTTGGTTAGCGCAGAGTAAAACCATTGCGGAAAGCTTTAGATGCTTTCCATTTAAAGGGTTGTTTTTTCTATTGTTCATGTTGATGACAATAGCCTCGTTGTTCTCACTGGAAATGTTTTATTCACTTTTTAAAGTTGGTGTTTTTATATTGGAATATTTTCTTTTTTGTGTGCTAGTTTTTGATGTTGTAAAAGATAAGACCGCTGTAATGAAGATTTGCAAGTTGGTAAGTATATCCATGTTTATTGTTGCCATTATCGGCATAATTGAGTATTTTACCGGGAAAAACATATATTTTTTCGTAAAACCCTACCATGAAAAAGTCGCATATGCAATACAACACCAGGTGCGTTTAGAGGGGAGTATACGGATAAAGGGTAGTTTTGATCATGCAATATCTTTTGGAGTAGCATTGGCGCTGAGTTCAGTGGCAGCGATTTTTTCGTATAAGATGGAATGCAGGCCATCGTGGAAGGGCTTTTATCTATTGATGATTTTTGTGATGTGGTTTGCCGTTTTTCTTACGCAGGCAAGATCTGCAATCATATTGATGTTCATTATTGGAACCCCGATGGTAGTAAAGGATCTACCCAAAAAATTCATATTTTTTGGTCTTGTATTTTTAGGCGGATTAATTGTCGCCAATGCAGATAAAAAAATGTTTCATGATTTCATTGTGCTGTTGCAAAGCTCATTTGACCCCTTTAGTGACGTGAGTAACGATATGTTGAACTCAACAAAGGCAAGGATCGAACTGTTAAAGAATATGTTGCCGATACTCCAGAATAATATGTTTTTAGGGTATGGGAGAATAGATTTTGGAGTTCGTAGTATTGATAATTTTTGGTTGTTGTTCGCATTGCAATATGGAATTATATCGGTATTGGTGCTTTTTGTAATTATGATAAAAGCAATTAAGATGGGCTATGTATGTTTTAAACGTATGAAAGTTTTTGAATATAAATATCTTTGTGGTTATTTAGCATTAGCTTTTGTGGGGATTATATTTGTCTGGGCTGTGCTAGGCTTGGAAAGCTATTTTTATTTGTTCTGGGTCTATTTGGCTATATTATTTCGAATACATACTGTGTTTATTGGCGTGGGGCCGTATGGTGAAAATTGATGTGGTATTATTAAATTACAAACAAGACGGGGACACAATAGATTGCATACGATCCCTTCTTAAGTCAACGTATCCTATAAGCATTATATACGTGGTAGATAATTCAGAGGATGTTTCAGCTCTAGGCGGCCTTTTATCCGAATTTAAAAATGTTGAGTATATACCAGTGCTAAAGAACGTTGGATTTGCGGCGGGATGTAATGTTGGGATTAAAAAATTTTACGATAGCGATGCAGACATGGTTCTTTTGTTGAATAATGATACAATTGTAAAAGATGATTTTTTGGAAAAACTGATTAATGGGATGGCGCTTAACAATGCAGATGTCGCAACAGGAAAGATATATTATTATTCAGCCAAAAATGTTATTTGGGGGGCTGGTGGAAAGATGGATTGGAAAAGAGGGATGGGGGTGTTTTATGGAAACAATGCCACTGATAATAGCCAATTTGACATGTGTAGGTTGGTGGATTTTATTTCAGGATGTATGATGTTAATCTCTAGGACAGCTATTGATAAAGCTGGGATGCTAAATGATAAATTTTTCATGTATTGCGAAGATGTGGATTTTAGTATTAGAGCGAAAAAAGCAGGGTTGAAGTTGATATATGTTCCCGATTCTGTTATTTGGCATAAAGTGGGCGCAAAAAAAATTACCGCAAATCCGTTTTTTATATATTATTTTGTGCGCAATTCGTTTTTTATTATTAAGCAATATGGTAATTTATGGCAAAAAACATGCTATTGTTTGTATTCGCCAATATATTATCTCGTTAAGATAGTACTTTCGCCCAAAGGGTATTTAAATAACTTTAAAGCATTTTTTGTCGCGATATGGGACGGTATAATTTCAAATGACGGCAGAAAAAACTATGATTTTCTAAAAGGATGATAATGAGCAAGCGGCGTAGTATTCTCATTATTACATACGAAGAACTTACTTCATTTATTGGTCTTACTACTCGTGTCAAAGGTATTTCTACAGCTTTAAAACGTAATGGATGGGAAGTTTATATAATAGCCCCGAAATATTCCTCCAAAAATGTTTTACCGGCATGGTGTGATGGAATGCGAGTATTTCAAATAGGCATGTGCGATATCGTTAATATAGTAGGTATTCCCGTGCTTAGACGCTTGGTTTTTATATTTTGGTATAATGTCAAAATAATGCAACAGATGTACAGTAAATCAATCGAATGCGATTTTATTCAATCCGAACAGGCCTATTCACTATTGTCTGCATATTTTTTGGCGAAAAAGTTCAAGGCAAAGGTGATTTTGGACGATCCTACGATGCTGAAAACATTGGTGGATATGCGAATAAATACAAAAAGCGTGCTGAATCGTATAATGAAAGTGATGAGCGGTTTGTATGAAAAAATGACGATAATACTGTCGGATTTTATCATATGTTCTTCGCAAAAAACGAAAGAGTATTTTTTTAAACAGGATGGCGAGAATGAGGATAAATTTTACTGTTTACCAAATGCGGTGGATAAAGCTGAATATGCTTTTTTAGATAAATCACGGTTTGGATGTAGTATTTTTTTTAATTGTAGTTTGCCGTTTTATCAGAATGATGCGGCGTTGCGGAATCTTATGAATATACTCAATAAGCTGAGCAGACAGAATATCAAGTATAAGTTGAACTTGTTGGTCAATAATATCGATAATATCCCCACAGATGTTATGGGTTCGATCAAACAGAACGATAAGATAACACTAAAAGAGAAAGTTGAGTCTATTGTTCCATTTATCCAGGGGAGCGATTTTACTTTATTACCGTATGAGAAAGGTCACTTTTTGACGGCAGGGGCGAGATTGAAAGCCTTAGAGGCGTTAGCTGCTGGCAGTGTTGTTGTGACTACGCCAGAAGGGATCGACGGAATAGATGAATGCAAAGATAAAGAAAATGTGATGATATGTGAAAATGTTGATGAAATGGCAGATATGGTAATAAATGTTTTTACAAATTTAGTATTATACGAGCGGATGCTATTTGAAATTAGGAAGAATGCGCGAAGAATGATAGAGGAAAAGTATGCTTGGGATAAAGTTGTGGAGACTTATGAGAGGTTATAGATGAAACAGAGGGTTGCTTTTAAAGTCATCACTTTTGGGGTGCTCATTTTGGGGGCGGCTCTCGCTTTGTATTTTTTTAAATGTTATGAAGGGATGGATATTTTTAAAAACGGTCATTTAAGTGGGATTGTTCCATTTAGCTATGCTGCTACGATGGCGGAGGACGCAAAAATTGTTCCAAGTAAAACATATGGAACAATCCTTGATTTGAAGTCTGCCAATTATACAGGGTTTTCTCTTTGGGCGTGTGAGGCGAATTCCGTAAAAATAGTATCAGCTGCCGATGATGGGGGCTGGAAATATTTGCGAATTATAAATAGTGAGGGTAGTGATTGGTCTTATACTAGTGAAAAATATATTGAAGTTTTGAGGGGGGATAGTTTTAATTATTCGGTAAAGATAAAAAAAAATGGGGGAAAAGCTAAAGTAGCAGCGGGGCTTATCTTATATAGTGACAATAAAAAAGTAGAGAATTGGTATTATGCAAAGAGTGATGTCCTAAGCAATAATGCGTCAGAATGGGTTACATTACGTAAGGAATTTTTGATACCTGCTGGTGTGAAGTATATAAAATTTCGGTTGACTGGTTCTGGTTTAGGAGAAGCTTTAATTGATGATGTGGTGCTTAAACGCCAAAATCCACGCTACAGCGTAGAGCCAACACCGAAGATCTACTACTTAGAAAATGATTGGTTGCAGGTCAAACTTAGTGTGGACGACAATATATTAAGTGTCATGAATAAACGGTGTGGGAGTTTGTGGGAGAGTAGAGATGCCTTTAATGGGTACATTGTTAAAGAAGTTGTATCAGAGGATAAAACAAAACTAAAAATGAAAGTTACGATACCTGAGACGATGCGAGATTTTCAGGTGGATATGGTACTGGTTCCTGATTCTCCTGAGGTTGATTTCGAAATAAAGAACTTTGATGCGAAACAAAATATAGTAGCTATTGATTTCCCCCCTTTCTTATACCAGAAGGATGTTAAAGCGTTGCATATTGTAGCTCCCTTGCAAGAAGGAATTATAATGCCGATGGAAGATGCTATTAAGGATTTTCCCAAAAAAATTAGATATAGTGGTAGCTGGTCGATGCCATTTATTGGCATTGTCTCAAAAGAAAGAGGGTGGTGTGAGATCGTTGATACCCCATACGATTTTGAAATAATAAAGAATGAATCGCACGACGGAGGTATTTCTTTAAACAATCGATGGCTTGCGGAAAAAGGGTATTTTGGATATACAAGGAAGATTAAATATTGTTTTTTTTCAGATGGTGGTTACATGTCATTTATCGATAGATATAGGGCTGAGGTTAAAGATAAATATTGCAAGCGACTTTTCAATAAGAGGGTAGATGCTAAACGAGATGATAATTTGGATAAACTGATAGGTGCGGTCGATATTTGGTATTGGGGCGCAGATGAATCATTTTTTTTAAGGGATTTAATCCAATCAGGGGTAAAGAAAGCTATAATTGCAAATGCTGGAAAGTTTGACATTGAAGAAGTGAAAAAAGCAAAATATTTGGCATCCAGCTACAGCAACTTTCAAGATGTATGGCCCCCGGCTTGTAAAACGGTAACTTCAAAAATCGATTATAACTGGCCAAATGATTTGGTCGTGAATGAAGATGGGGAATGGATGCGTGGTTGGGTGTTGAAAAAAAACGATAATGAATATCCCGGCGGGGTACTTTGTTCTATCCCGGCTTTAGAATTAGCTAAACAAAGTATGGAAGAGGGAAAATTGAAAGGATTTAATGCGAGGTTTGTTGATACTATAACAAGTACTCAATGGCGAGAATGCTATAATACACATCATTCGACTACACGATCAGAAGATATGGCATATAGAATGAAAATATTAGAGTTTGGAGATGCGCTGGGGCTTGTGATTGGGGCAGAAAATGGGGTAGATTGTGCCGTTCCATATTGTAAATATTTTGAAGGTATGATGAGTGAAGGAATAGGTCGATTGCCAGGTGCCGGATATAACTTTAAGGGTGATCGATATGCAGAGCCAACAGAAAGTTTTTTAAAATACCAAATGGGGTATAAATATAGGGTTCCATTATGGGAGCTGGTGTATCATGATTGTGTTGTTACTACATGGTATTGGGGGGATTCTAGTAATGTAATACCAGAAGTTTGGGATAGACGTGATTTGTTCAATATTCTATATGGGAACATGCCACTTTGGGCTATACCTAATGCGACGTACTGGGAAAAATATAAAACGCGTTTTATCGAATGTTACAACAATGTCTGTCCTGTTTTTGAAAAAGTGGGATATAATGCGATGCTTGCCCATAACTTTGTGACTAGCGATTGTAATGTACAAGAAACCATTTTTTCTGGAGATATTCGAATTGTCGTAAATTTTGGAGATAAAGAATATAAATTAAGCGATGTAAACTGTATAGTTCCAGCAAAAGGATTTGTTGTATTTGAAAAAGGGAATGTTTGGAAAAAAGGGATTTGTACTACCCCAGAGATTTTACCGCATGATAAAAAGATAGGTGCATGATGAAAATTGTCGTTCTCGGCACCCGCGGGTTCCCGAATGTTCCCGGCGGGGTTGAAAAACACTGCGAGCAACTTTATCCGAAACTTGTGCGGATGGGGCACAGCGTTACCGTGTTCGCGAGATCTCCGTATACCGGTATTCCAAAATACGAATTTAAAGGTGTGAATATAGTTCCGCTTGATTGCCCTAAAAATAAATTTCTTGAAGCGTTCTTTCATACGTTCAAGGGATTATTTGCCGCGAAGAAAGAAGGGTGTGATGTTATCCACATCCACGCGGTAGGTCCGGCGGTAATGATAGGGTTAGCTAAATTGATGGGATTCAAAGTTGTGTTCACGCATCACGGTCCGGATTATGAAAGAAAAAAATGGAATAATCCTTTGGCGCAGTTAGTTCTCAGGCTTGGCGAGATGATAGGCGTACGTTTTGCCGATCAGGTGATTACCATTGCGGATTATATCGCCGATAAATTGAAAAAACAGTATGGGCGCAGTGTTACCGTGATACCTAACGGCGTAGTCATACCGGAAGTATTTGTGGCGGATACTGAAATAAAACGATTCGGGCTTGAGAAAGGGAAATATATTCTCGCTGTCGGAAGATTTGTGCCGGAGAAGGGGTTTCAGGATCTGATAGAAGCGTATAGAAGGGTGAAGGGTCAAGGGTCAAGGGTGGAGGGTGAAGGGTCTAGGGTGGAGGGTCTAGGGTCGAGGGTCGAGGGTGAAGGGGAGAAACTGCACCCTACACCCCACACCCTACACCCTGCATATAAGCTCGTCATCGCCGGGGACGCGGATCATGAAGACGATTTTAGCAGGGTGCTGAAGAAGAAGGCCGGAGAAACTCCCGGAGTAATTTTGACTGGATATATAACGGGAAAACCGTTGTATGAGTTATACAGCCACGCCGGTCTATTTGTTTTACCTTCATACTATGAGGGGCTTCCGATAGTTTTACTTGAAGCGATGAGTTATGGGCTTTCGTGTATCGCAAGCGACATTCCAGCCAATAGAAACGTGGATATGCCGGAAGAAAGATTTTTTAAGCCGGGAGATATTCAGACTTTATCCGCAATGATCTCAAAATTCACCGAAAAGCGTCTTACCCCAGAGGAACGCGATTCCCAGATATCAATGATACGCCAGAGGTATGATTGGGATCGGATTTCTGGAGAGACGCTAAAGGTATATCAAAAAGTTGCAAATAGAGTCTGATGTGACCAGGAAAGAATTTGATAGGGGCACAATCACAAAATCTATATAAACGTTGCAGGTCGTATTATTTGCTATAACCAATTTTGTTAAGATGTAAAAAACTACATATTGGGCATTGACGGCGCGAGACAATTGTATATAATAGCTCAGTTGCTTGTAAGTGATTTTGAAATAGTATCTGTTGAATAATAAATTGGAGGAAAGTCATGGTTAAGAAGTTGTTTTATGTTGGGTTATTGATCGCAATGGTTTCTTTTTACGGTGCGGCGAATGCGTCTGCGACATCTAATGTGTTTTTTGTTGAGACGGTTGATTCGTCGTATGTGGCTGACGATGATTTCTTGTATCAGGTGGATATGCCTTATTTGCACATGCATTTTCCGTCAGATACGCAGAGTTTTATAGCCGAATGGTGGACGTCGCCGAGCTCCACTATGAGCGATTACTTCATCGTTTCGTTACCTCAGGCCGCAGGAGACACTTATACGTCGTTCAAAAGTCTTGTATTTACCGATCTGAACGGTATAAATAAAAATTGGTCGGAAATAGAAGAGGTCGGTCTTTGGACTATGACCGCGACATATTGGAAGGGGTCTGCCCAGATATCGAGCAGTTCGGAGTTCAGGATCTCGGCGGTACCGGAACCGGTTAGTTCCGTTCTTTTTCTGTTAGGTGGCACAGGTTTGGTGGCCTTCAGAAGAATGCGCAAGAACTAATCCTAGCGTTCTAAAAAGTTTAAAACAAAAACCACGGCTTAGGCTGTGGTTTTTGTTTTTAATGCAGTGGTAGAACATAAGAAAAATGTGGTTATTGTGATAACGACGGGGTGGACAATATGAGAAACGCGAAAATAAGAATAGAACCCCAAAAAATCATATCGTATTCCATAACTACGGCGGCCATGCCCACCGTAGCGATATATGCTTCCCGTTCGGTTAACTTGGCGGAACGAGAAGCTCTGCCCGCAGACTATTTCCTCCTTCGGAGAATTTTCTGACAATTTTGGCGCCTGCGAAATATCCCTACAAGTATATTCCTAATTATCCGCCTGTTCGGAAGTTCTGCGCTTTTAAGAAAAATATCCTGTTATTTTTGATCTCCAGGCGTTTGATACTTCGCCGAAGCGTAAAATATTTTTATCTTTTGCGGGTATTTTTCTTAAGTGCTCGAACATTCCGAACAGGCGGATTGTGGGAAAAGTGTTTTAAGGTTCATGTAATTTTCTATTCTTTTCAAAATAGTCATGGAGCCCGCAGGGCGTAATTCCGTGCCGAAACATAGTGTTCTGGTACGGGATAAAATTCTCCGGGAAATCGTATTCACTCCATCCCTTCTCGTTCTGCCAATTTAACTGAATGCGGGATTCCGTCCCGCGGACTTGTGTCCCGGGGCTCCATAAAGCCAACACGGCGATGATCAAAACCGTTCGATACCGCTAAGACTTGCCAAAATGATTTCTTGTGGTATATTTTTTCCTTCTGATATTTTAAAAAAACAAAAATGACGTGAGAGGAGAAATGAAGTAAGATGAAGTTGAGGGATCTTGTATTCGTAGGTTTGTCGATATTGTCGGGGGTTTCATGTGACGCGGCGGCGCAGGATAAGATGGTTTATAACTGTTCCAGATATATTCATAATTGGGGTATACCGGAGTGGTCCGGCGAAAAGGCTGATCATATCAATCCGGTCCTTTCTATAGACGAGAATTTCGGGGATAAACAGGACTCGATGAGCCTGAAACTGAATTTGAGCTTTTCGGGCGAAGCGTGGAGCGCGGGGATAATAGAGGCTAACGGGGTGTTTGATCTTACTTTGTATCGCGCTCTGACGTTCAGCGTGTACCTGCCCAGCGACGCGCCGAAAGGGATAGAGGCCAGGGCTATAATCGTGAGCGGTGACGACTTTAAGTGGATAGAAATGGGGAGATCTTTTGTCGTAGAACCGGGGCGCAAGACCGTGATAAAAGCGAATCTGAAGAACGGATGCCGCGACTGGCGAATTAAGGGAGAACAGATCGTGCTAACGGAAGCGCTGAAGCAGGATATTAGAAAAGTGGCCATAAGGATAGAATCGAATGTGGTGAAGTACGACGGGCCGATCTATCTGGACGATATACAGATAGAGAAATAGGACGGGCAGGGTGTAGGGTGCAGGGTGTGGGGTGAAGGGTGTAGAGTGTCATGTGTCAAAGTGTCAGGTGGCACAGGGGCATGTTGTCGAGGTATGAATATCTTTGTCACAAAAGTTGACTTTTGAGAGTTTAATGACCATAATTGTGGATATGAAAGATCCGGAGAAAATTATAGGTTTTGTAAAACGCAATTGGGCGCATATTGTCGGGTGGGGTTTATTAGCCCTTTTGTATTATCCTATACTTCGTCAGCTCTATACCGCAAGATGGAAAAATATAGACTATGAACACGCGTATTTTATCCTGCCTATAAGTATTTTTCTTGTCTGGCGACTACGCAAGGAACTCGCCGGGGTTTATTCCGCGGCGAAAGAAAAAATATCGTACCTGTTTTTGTCCATATTCGTTCTGGGTATAGCCATGTATGTTTTCGGATGGAAATGGGATTATCTTTTTATCTGCGCGATATCATTGATACCCGTTTCTTTTGCGATGACGGGTTTCATTTACGGTTGGGAAGTGGTGAAAAAGATCTGGTTCAGTTTTTTTTATCTGATCTTTATGGTGCCGCCGCCGGCCGCCGTTCTTGATAACCTGACTTTGCCGATGAGATATATATCTTCCCACATAGCCTATGGGATATTGAAGGTAGCGGGTTACGCGCCGGTTAAAGAGGGGCTTGTCCTGACGATAGGTAATTTTTCGGCGCTTGTGGGTGCGGAGTGCAGCGGGTTCAGGTCATTCATAACTTTAACTGCTTTAGGGCTTTTATATATTTATTTGTACGCCAGCAAGGAAAGGTTGACGTATAAGGCGGTTCTTATAGGTTTGATACCGTTTTTGGCTATAATCGGGAATAGTTTCAGGATATGTCTTATATCTCTTCTGGGATATTATTTCGGCGAGGCTGTCGCCGAAGGGCCCCTACACTATGGTAGCGGGTATCTGGTGTATGTGTTCATGATCATAGGGCTGTTTGCTGCAGATCGGTTGATGAGTGCAGTGATGCATCGAGCGAGTAAGTAAGTGTCAGGTGTCATGTATCAGGTGTCATGTGTTTGGGGTTAAGTATCAAGTATCATGATTCAGGTGTCATGTGGTGGGGACAAGTATCAAGTGTCATGTGTCAGGTGTCAAGTGTTATGCGGCAGGGTGGGGTAGGTTATGGGGGAAAAAGGATATAAGAAACTCGAGGTGTGGAAGAAGTCTCATGAGTTGGTGATACGAATATACCGTTTGACAGAGAATTTTCCCAAACGAGAAGAATATGGATTGACTTCGCAGTTGAAAAGGGCAGTTTTATCGATAGCGACAAATATTGTTGAAGGGCAGGCAAGCACCAGTAAAAAGGAATTCTTAAGTTTTTTGAATATAGCTAATAGATCGCTGGTTGAGACTGAATATCTAATTGAAGTTGCATACGAATTGAAATATATTGAAGAAAAGGAATATAAAATCTTAGACAAGTTGCGCAACGATATAGGATGTATGCTGAACGGTCTTATGCGTTCGATTCGCGCGAAACTTTGATGTTTTGTACTGTTTTACACATGACACATGATACTTGATACATGATACATAAATAGTTCAGGGTGATTTTTAATGAAAACTAGGATCCTCAAGTTTGCTATAATTTTTACGGTGTTATTGGCCGGGCTCTTTACGGTCTATTGCACGCCGAAATGGAAGTATGAGGGTAAAGAGGTCGTGCTTTCCGTGATGCAGAACGTGCCGGATATATTCGGCAGATGGCGCGGGCGTAATGTGGATTCGGGCGTCAACGATGAGAACCCCATATACAATTTTATCAGCAAGATATCGTCAAAATTCTATTATGATCTGTATCTTCCGGAACGCGGAGTGATGTTCACGCTTCTTGATGCTGGGAATTTTCATTATCCAAAAATATGTATGCGAGGCGGCGGAAAAGAAACCACGGATTTTGCCCCGCGGACCATAAATGTGGGAGGCAAGGAGATAACCGTTCAGATGGTCCTAGCGGAAGACCCGAAGGACAAAAAAAGCGGGAATCTTACGGTTTACTGGATATCGATAGATAAAAAACCGGTCAAGGAATGGATACAACATAAACTGCACCAGCTGGTGTACTCATTATTTAACCGCAAAAGCGTCGGCCTTATGGTCAGGGCCGATATCCGCTGTACCCGTGATAATGTCGATGACGGCGTGAAATACGTTGAGAAGTTCTTCAACGATCTTTACAAAGACCTTCCTCAGGATAGCCGGGAATATATCTTCGGCAAATAATTCTAAAAAGTGTCAGGGATAGAGAACCTTTTAGCGTATACGTGTAATGTATAGAGGCTAAAAGATGAAAGTTGTTTTATTTGAACGAAAATGTCCGGAAAAAGTGTCTCTAATAGCGGGGGAGGTGAAAGCGCTTTTTCAGGAGATAATGCCTTACATTCAGAATTGACGAATTCCTTACTATTGGGTAAACTATATAGTGAGTGGAGGGCAAAAATGACAATAACTATGACAGCGAAAAATCAGGTGACTATCCCAAAAAAAATAACGAATGTTCTGGGGCTTACTCAGGGTGCGATGTTCAATGTGGTCATATCCAATAACAAGATAGAACTTATTCCGCTGGAGGTGCGCGAGAAGACCTTTACGGACGAAATGTACAAAAAGCTGAACGCCCTCGCTGACCGTGAAAAGGGAAAGGAAAAGAAGGTATCTAAACGTTTTGTTGATGCACTGCGAAAAAGCGCGAAGTAATGCCGCTTAAGCTTTTCTACCGTCCTTCTTTTGAGAGAAGTCTTAAAAGACTTGATCCGCAACAAATATCGATTGTTGTTCGTATTATTGAGGCGTTAAATCTATATTATTCCCAAAACTGTGATAGCGCTATTTCCAAGTCTATTTATCCCGGTTTTTTCTATAAGCAGCTAAGGAAACCATATTATGAAGCCGGCATAGAGAAAACTATTCGTGTTGTAATCCGGCGAGAACAGAGCCGCTGCATAGCCGTTATCGCGGGTGATCATGATCAGATCCGGCGGTTTTTGCATAATGAATAGTATTGTGATGATAGGGGACTAAAACAAAAACCACAGCGTTTGCTGTGGTTTTTGTTTTGGTGAATGATAACTGACTTATTTTTTTCTGCGGATGAAAGCTAATGCTGTGCCGCCGAGAAGAAAAAGCGTAGAGCTTATCGGTTCCGGGGAATTTACGACCTGAAAAGATAACGGACCCTCTGTGGTCTGCCAAGTGCCGGTACCCTGTAATCTCCAGAATGTCTGTATTGTCCATTCGCCGACATCTTCTATGCTGTCCCAAGTTGGAAGAGAATAGTACGCCGTTACAACGCCATTATCAGCATTCGATGGGAACAAGCGATATCCATCGATCGGAGTTGTGACCTTTACGACAGGGTCAACCGTGTAAGTCCATGTCCAGTATAATTCGATGTAGCGCGATCTTGTTTCAACGACCATATCTGTTGCTAAAAATGAAACTGATGTGAAAGGATTATCTCCGTTAAGAACGAAAGTGTCCGTTTCGGTATATGTCCCTGTTGCGCTATCATAAGTGCCGGTGCTTGGATCTGAAGACGGTGTTAAAGCGAAAGCCGAAGCGGAAAGGAAAAGCATAATAAAAAATACCGCGGACAATTTCAAAATTTTGTTAGTCCTCATCGTAACGCTCCTTTAGGATTTATTTTGCTAAAACCGAATATTTTGTTTTATGACAACGCTATCATTTTCCTATTAACCGAGTGAAAAGTCAATGGGTCTTATGTGACTTTTTAATTTCTAACAGTTCTTTGTCTGTAACACAGTGAACATTTTGGTTCTAATATCGATGATGAAAACAGGGTGGTCGGCGTTACAAAATATTTGATGGAGAGCATGTTAAATTTCGCAACAATGAACGTTATAAAAAAGTGGATCTTGGGTTTGTCAAAGCAGAGATCTGGTGAGAAAGTTTTTAGATATTTGCCGGTCTATTAAATTTTGCGATTTTGGTAATTCTGTTCACGCGTGAATTATATTTTAATATCTTTCAGCTTTTGGTATAATCTGACATATGTTCGGGGGAGGGTTTTTGGTGGGAAGGTTTTGTTTTTTATTGACAATAAGACAAAATGTGGTAAAATGCTAAAAAAGCAAGCTCATGTTTAAACGCAATGCTTGAGTGAAAAATTCTACGAGGTTATTGTACGTTCCAAATAATAAAAGGAAATATCGAAAACGGACAACGATCCGGAAAGCATTGAATGACAGGGAATATCCATAATAGACCGCAGTTGGAATTATCAGATCGCAATACGCTCGGACTTCAATCGAATTATTTAAAGTTTAAATATGTTTCTAAAAGCGCCGACATTTTTGTGCCGGCGCGTTAATTGTTGTAATAAATGTTTTTTTAAAACAATAAAGCGGAGGAACTAAAGATGAAGATGATCAAAAAAGCTGTCGGATTAATTTTGGCAATGTTGCTCGCATTCCCGCCAAATGTTATCGCCGAAACAGTCGGTACTATTTCCTACATAGAGGGAAGGGTCGACAGATTGGCTAAAGACGGAAAATCATATCTTCCGGTCGCGGCGGGGGAACAGGTTTCCACCGGCGACGTTCTAAGAACGAAGAGTTCTTCGAAAGCGGAGATCACCTTCACTGATAAATCGGTCGTGCGGATGAGCGACGGCACGCAGATAAAGGTTTCGGATTATCTTGTCGGACAGGATGGATACAGGAAGAACGCTGTGATAGATCTTGAACGCGGTAATGTCAGGGCGATAGTTTCCAAAACATTGGACCTTGCGCCGTTCAACATAAACACGCCGAATATGACCGGGGCCGTAAAAGGTTCGGACGTTTTTGTATCTTATCAGCAGTCTTCGACGAATATCCTTGTGGCAGAAGGTTTGTTCAACGTGAAAAATCCTTCTTTCCCGGATCAGGCGATCGCGATAAAGAACGGTATGGCCGCGATGGTTCCGTACAATAAACCGCCGGAGGAACCGAGAACTTTTATGGATATCGAAAAACAGAAATATGAGGCAGTGACAGGTCCATCCATAAGGATCGAAGGAAAATCTAAAAATCTCGAGGTTGTGAGAGCGACAATAATCAAAATAGAGGGTTCTACAAGAGTTCAGTCCAAGGGCGCTAACAAATGGCATATACCGGCTATCGGAGAAGTCCTATACATGGGCGATATCGTAGAGACAGCCGATAAAAGTAAGGTGAGACTCGCTTTTGATAACGGTCTTAGCATGGAGCTTCAGCCGAGTACACAGCTTTTAATAACAAGCCTGACGCGTAATATCAAAACAGGTGATTACGATACTTCATTTGAATCTAAATATGGAAAGATCATCGCTAAGCTTCAGAACAAGCCAAAAAATTCCACGTTCGTTGTGAAGACTCCGCATGCGGCTTGCGGTATCCGAGGAACGATCATGTATCTGTCAATTATGCCGGATCTTACAAGGGTTTTCTTTCAAGGCGGTACGGGCAACGTGCATTCGATATTGAAGAATCTTGAAAAAGTGGCCCTTGAAGGAAAAGTTCTTATTATCGATAAGGATGGGAATATCATAGAACAGGATATGACGCCGGAGGATCTGGCCGGGTTTGACAGCCAGTTCGGCAACGAAGGGCAGAATGAATACGGGTATTCAGGCGGCGATGGTGTTAATTACGGCATCACATCGATCATACAGAACTCGGGTTTTCCGAATCCGGGCGATCTTGGGACGGATCCGTTCGATGACGTGAAACCGGAACCGAACGCAGAGGATCAGGATGGAGACGGGAATCCGGATAATGTTCCTACGAATCTTGTTACATCTAATTTTGAAGGCAAATATGGTTACTATGGTTCGTTCGAGATCGATGAAGCTAGTGTAATCAGCGGGAATATAACGACGACTACATACGTGCCATGGGGCGGAGAGAATCAGGTAGCAGTTTTTGAAGGTACATACGATAATCCAAACGGGCAGAGTTTATTTTTCGGTTCCGTTACAGGATCCGGCGCTGATGGTGGCGCGCTGGTAGGGAGGTTTCTTGGCGCTAACGAGAGTGTTTACGAAAGTACGTCATGGCAGGGTGTATTGAGCGCGATCTATATCGATTCAACAGGCAGTACCGGATTGGTCAGTGGGCCGTTCGTCGGCAGTTATTCGTATATTTCGGCGGATAGCATTGTTACTCAGACAGTATCCGGGTTAGGGGCTTTATCGTACATATATAAAGGTACGACGACAATGTCTCCTGAGGATCTGGCAGGGTCTCTTGTTATGTCTACGGATGAACATTTGCGCGACATAGTTATAGATAACGGCGCGGGTTCTCTTTCCGGCCGTGAGACAAGAAATACCATAAATATTGACGGTGCTTCATGGGGGATATGGGAAAATATATCAAGATCGACATATGAAAGACCGGAAGGTTTGGTTTCGGGCGGGACATTCGTAGCTACATATGGACAGGGGGATTCTGTTAGCGGATACACCTATACCACATATATAGGAAAAGATACTTATTCGGATCCCAGTGTCGGAGGTTTTTTACAGATAGAGGAAGGCGGTAGGACTATTACGTACTACGGTCTTTCGACATTTTACGGATATGAATTTGGGGCTTATGCGTGGGACGGTACAAATTATTATGAAGGTGTAGGTGCCGGGATTTGGGAAAACGAAACTTTTGGTTGGAGCGCGGAAGTAGACACTTATTATCATAACTATTCTTCCGAGAATGGTTATGTTTTAGCCGGTCTTTATAACAGTGCGATCATGGGCGCGGTAACGTCTCCGTTCGATAATCCGGGAGAGGCGGTTGCCGTTACGTTGATGGGTGAGACGGATCCCAGTAACGGTTTAGTGTGGTGGGGGAATTTATTGGGAAGTAAAGCTGGAGACGGGAGTGTTCTGACAGACGGGTTTATAGCCGGTCAGACAAGTGTAGCGAGCGGCGAGACATTCGGTAAATTGGTAGCGTTGTATGTAGACGCGAACGGTAACGCCGGTTTGTTGAGAGGCTATGTTGACGGTGAATATTATAGCGACGTGAATATGTGGATGGCGGATGGTAGTGTGACGGCTGAACAGAAAAACACCGATTGCTGTACAAGAATGCCGGAAGGGATGAACTATCTTGACGGACAGATATGCGATGGTGCTTTTGAAGTAGAAGGAACAAGTGCTGGCGACATATCCACTGGGAACAGCATTTATAATATGTCTTACGGTCAGTTGATGAGTTATACGGCTTGGATCGATAGAGGCGGGTATACCAGAGATGAGTTAGGTTGGGGTATATTCAATATCGAAATGGGCGGATATTATGGATACGAAGGGATAACACCAGATACGTGGTCTATGAATCTTTACGGAAATAATTGGGGGCAGCTTGCGTCTTTCTGGGTTGGGACGGTTACCGGAACAAAATGGTCGGATAACTTATTGTACGGGACTTTCGAGGGTATTGGAGGAATGGACGTAAAGAATCTACTTGTGGCCAATGGAGACATATTCGGAAGTTACGATGTATCGGGCAAAGGCATATGGGAAGCGGTAGTTGTCGGTACATATGAAGAAGTGCCGCTTACATTTGTGAGTAGTGTGAACGCGTACAATTACGATGGGTACATGAGTTATTATGGTTCTACGCCATACATTGATTGGAATGAGCTTGGAGAGATAGATTTTCTGATCGGAAGCACGGATTCGCTTTGGACTGGTTCCAACACTAATGTTGTGTTGATGGGGCGATATTACGAAGAGACGTCTGGTTATGGCAGCTTTTTAGATTATTTTTATAGCGCAAACTATACCGATGAGACGTATACAACGTATGACGGCGGAGCGTATAACGGATACATCGTGGGAACATTTGACGGAGATCTTAACGGCCAGGTTATGACTATTTATGTTGATCCGAACGGTAATGCCGGCTATATGTACGGTGATTTCGCCAGTGTTTGCAGCTTAGATGATTCTTTTTACGGAGAAGGCGCTTTTTATTTGCACGAGATGCCGAACGTTGGTATAACGGCCGATGTTTTGGATTCGTCGCTTAACGACGCGACATCCGAATATGTCGGGTATGATATGCGTACATATGGCGATAATGGTTCGATTGATATTTATGGAATAGGAGAAATGTATACTTCATATCTGGTTAACTATGACCTAGGTATGTCGGCCGACTGGGGTATATACGCACAGTGGTTGATATGTGATGGTGGGGCAGATATGGCAGATATTTCCAGTATTTCCGCGGCGATCGGTGGACAGGCCGATTTCGGGGTTCTGTTCAGTAATGTTGAAGGTTCACTATCGATGGAGGATTATGACATCGGTTGGTGGATCGCTGATGTGAATTATGTAATTGACGGGAATGAGATAGAAGGAGATGTGGACGGGGATTTTATTTCTTACACGAAAATGGGTACATTGACAGGTGATATTTTCGGTATAAGTGATGAAGATGGGGAATGGCAGGCTGTTGGTACAGGTTACTGGGTAGGCAAGTCTTTGTCGCATGCCGCAACGATAAGCAGCAGTTCAGTGAATGATGAGTATTCCGTGACAACGGATATTAAGGGTATTATGGGCGGGGTTGACAGCTTATGGGATGCCGGTACAGCGGATGTTATGTTGATGGGTGACTACGCTACCAGCGAGCAAGCTACTCTTTGGATGTCCAGGGCTGATAGTGTAAAATGGGATTCTGGTGAGGGGTGGATGACCGGTACATATGACGGCGGCTGGTACAAAGGTTTTATGCTTGGCGCTCAGGAAGATTCCGATATAGCTGGATTTATGATAGCTGTCGGAGAAGATCCGGCCGGTAACGTAGGTTTTGTGATAGGTAGTTTCGGCGGCGATGTATATTCCATTAACCAGTATTACGATTCGATGTTTAGAATGGACGGAACTCTTATGATGTTGTCGTATTCCGATCTGGAAGGTCTTGATCTGGATACGGTTATTCAGTATTTTGAAGAAGGCGGAGAAGGCGATACGACGATACAGCTTTTTGAGGATTTTAACGAGAGTTTTGGTAACTATAAATGGATGGACGATGTCGAAGTTGACATGGTTATAGGAGCCGGAATAGTATCATCCGCGGATCTTACAGATTTTGCGGCCGGGGATATGACGATCAGCGAGCTTATGGCCAGCGAGCCGTTCGCAGCGGGTGTGATGATAGGTCCGGCGCTTGTTGTTGACGGGAACGATCGCGGGACATGGGGAGCGGCTTTTCTGATGGTCAGTAACGGGATCTCTCTAACAGATCTTTCCATTCAATACGTTGGGGCCATTGTCAACGCAGGGTTGTTAGATATGGCAGGAACCGTGCTGGGTGAAGGCTTCAATATGGGGGTTGATGACGTCGTTTATTACATGGGGGTTGCGGATAATTTTGGCGCTTGTGAGAATGAATTTACGGCTGATTTTAACGGCGTATGGATACAGCCGGATACTAACACTATCTATCTTGGTGAGATGAACGGTGAGATAGTGGGTAAAACCGGATATGTCGAGCTTGGTGAAAGTGAAGAGATCGGTACGGGATTTGTGGGTGCCGGAGCGGGAGAATGGGTAGAAGTGGCGGAATTGACTGATCTGAGTGATCTTACGTCAGAGATGCAGTCCATAATCGGGGAAGATTTCGCGTTGGTCACTATACCGATAACCGATATGGCCGCGTCGTCTTGCTATGGTGGGATAACCGGTGCGAATATCAGTGATATGACACTTTATGCTACAAGTGCCGATGCTTTGACCGGTGTATGGGCGGCGTTGATAACCGGTAGTTATAATCAAGCTGATACGATCGTTCAGAATAATTGGGGCGCGAATTTCAACGGCGGAGACCTTGATCTTGACGGGTTAACATGGGCCGATGGCAAATGGACAGCCACGGTTTCGGGAGACCTTGCGAGTGGTCAGTCTGTGGCTGGTACGGCTGCCGGTACATATGGCGATGGTAGTTTTACAGGTGTCGGTGCCGGGGTATGGGAGAATACCAACGTAGCTGATGGTATTAATCAAGTAATCCCGAGTGGCAATTAATAAATTGTACTGTAGCGGGAAGGTGTGTGGAAATATGGGCCCGGGTAAATCCGGGCCCATGTGTTTAGTTGATAGGTATACGTGAATAAGGCCACAAAATACTCCGCGGTTTATAATGATGTAACCTCTTATAAACACTATTATTGTATTGACACAGCACTTCATAATGGTAAAATACTTTTATTGTAAATCGGTTAATTTTTTTAGAAAGTCAGATATTTTATCGGATCGTTTTATTCTAAAGTTTTATTAGGAAGAGTTCTAACAGGGAGGATTATATGGGGTTGGTCATGAAAGTTCTAAGGATTTGTTTGGTCTTAGTGTTCGCAATGTCTTCTTTCAAGCCAGTTTCCGTATATGCTCAGCAGGAAGAAGAGATAAAAGATGAAGCCCTTAAAAAAGGGGTATATCTTTTTAGACAGGAAAACTATGACGAAGCCGTGAAAGTTTTTCAGGATGCCGTTCAGAAACAGCCGGATAGTTCCCTTGCTTCATATTATCTAGGATTGACGTATAAAAGGATGGAAAACTACGTTGAAGCTAAGAAGTATCTTCTGCAATCCCTGAATTTGAAACCTAAAATAGTCGGAGCTTTGATAGAACTGATAGATCTTTTGTATCGCATTGACGAGTACGATGAGGCTAAGAAATGGATCAAAATCGCTGAGGACGAGGGCATAAGACCGGCGCAGTCTAAATTCCTTAAAGGCTTAACATGTCAGAAAAGCGGAGAATATGAAGAGGCTGTACAGGCGTTCAAGGATGCCGCGGATTTAGATGATCGCTTGAAACAGTCGGCGAATTACCAGATAGGCGTGTGTTATCTTCGTATGAAAAACCTGGACCAGGCGAAAGATATTTTTAAAGAAGCTTTTGCGCTCGATCCGAATTCGGAGATAGGCAATTACGCGAATCGCTATATCGACGCGATCGACAGAAAACAGGAAGTGCAGAGGCCCTTCCATTTTTCGGCCCGTACGGCTTTTGAGTACGATTCGAACGTTGTTCTTCAGCCGGATAATACGGCTGTTATTACCGGAGTATCGGATAAGGACGATACAAGAGAAGTGTACGATATCAAAGGCGACTATACTTTTAGAACTGAGGATAATTTCGCGAGTTTAAAGACCGGATATAATTTTCATGTGTCGAAAGAAAATGACCTTGGCAGATACGATGTCGTCGCTAATAGCTTTAACGCGCAGGGTAACCTTTCGTATGAAAAAGTCCTTGTGACATTTCCGGTGAACTATAACCACAATATAGTCGATGATAAGAATTATCTTTCCACGGTAACGGCGGGTAATGTTGACAATATAATGGTTACGACGACACAGATGGCGCAGATAGGCGCTTTGTATAAATATAACGACTATCTGAGAGCGCCGTTCATAGAGGACGAAGGCCGGAGCGGGAACGAGCTTTTCGCGATAGCCGGATGGTACTGGTTCTTTAATCAAAATAAAGGTTTTGTGAATATAAGATATACGATGGACCGCAATTGGGCCGATGGTACGAATTGGGAATACTGGGGGCATAAGGTCGGATTGGGTGTTCTGTATCCGATAACAGACAAATTCAAAGCCAGCATAATGAACGAGATATTTTTTCAGGATTTTGACAATAAAAACACTCTTTTTGACAAATATAGAACGGATCAGACTTACAGCATCTGCCCCGGGATCTCGTATGAAGTGATGAAGAACTTTGAGATACAGTTCAACTACACTTATGTGAACGAAAGATCCACAGTGAACATTTATCAGTATGACAGACACGTGGTAAGTATAGGCGCCGAATTTAAATATTAATTGAATGGATAGGGGATTATGAACCGTAACAAGATCTATCCGGTTGTTGTGTTTTGTGTTTTAACCTCTGTTTTTCTAAGCATATCCGGATGCGGTTCCGGGTCCGGACAAAAAGAACGAATTGTGGCTACTGTTAACGGAGAGCCTCTCTCCGTGCGTGATTTTAATCGTTCGCTTGCCATGAATATGAAACGCGACCCGATGTTCCGGGTTACCCCTAAAACAATGGAAGATCAGATCGATATCATGATCGATAAGCGTCTTCTGGTTCAGGAAGCGGTGAAGAGAAAACTGGATCAGACAGACAGATTTGTAGCCACAATAAAAAGCTTCTGGGAACAGACTCTTATCCGGGATCTTATGGACGAAAAATACCGGGAAATGAATGATATCTCGGTCACTGATAGTGAGATCAAAGCATATTATCAGGGTATCTCCCATCAAAAAGTATTCGCTTTTTTAGAGACGGAAGATAAAAAAATGGTGGAGAAGCTTCTTGCCATGGATCCTGCCGGGATAAAATGGAAAGAAACTGTCGGGCCGGTAAGCTATGAGGATACGAATTCCGATCTGATCCGGAAAGCGTTCACTGTGCCCGCGGGTAGAATGAGAGTATTTAAGGACGGGGCAACGTATTATCTGTTTTACGTGAAAGAGGATATAGCGCTGCAGATTCCGCCTTTGGATAGCGTGAAAGAGGAAATAAAGGTGAAACTTGTGGATATGAAAAAAGAACAGTTCTTCAAAAACTGGCTCAAAGATATGCGCAGTAAAGCCGATATAAAACTAAATAACGAAATATTAAAAGGGATAGAATTTAAAAATGAGCAATAATCCAGCGAACCGGCGGAAAAATTATTTTGTTAAACGGAAATTCCAGACGGATTTTTTTATAAAATTCATCGCTTTGCTTTTTTTGGAAGCCGTTCTTATCGCGGCTCTTTTCATGTTCGCGGCGAAGGACACGCTTACTACCGCTTATCGGGGAGCGGAACTTACGATACAGCATACCGGTCCATATTTTTTAACGGCGTTTTTGCTGATCATCACGTTGGTGGGCGCGGCGATAGGCATAGCCGGAGTGTTCGTTTTTATGTATCTTACGCACAGGATAGGCGGGGCGCTCTATAAATGCGAGAAAGTGATATCCGATGTGATAAAAGGTGATCTTACGCAGCGGATACAGCTAAGGAAAACCGACGAGTTGGCCGCGCTGAAGGACGATCTTAACGGGCTTTTTCAAAAGCTGGATCAAGGTATAGCAAAACTTAAGGATGAAACCGACACGCTCGCAAAAAGCGACATAAAGAAGATTGACGCGGCGGAGCTAAAAGAAAAACTGAGATCTTTTAGGACGTCACTTGATCATTTCAAGACATCTGACTAGAATGAAAAAAATAAATTCTTTCAATATTATATACGGTATCCTTTTTTTTTTAATAGCAGGTGCCGCTTTCCCTTCACGGGCTTTGGCCTCAGATAAATTATTCAAAACCGCTTATTGTGATATATACTATGAGGATGATAAGGCGCTTGGTGATTTTTTTTGGAGAATAAGCGGAAAACGTCTGAATTTTTCGGAAGATGCCGGTCTTGTGCGGGCCAGGGTTGATCGTATCGTGGATAGGGTACAGTCCATACTTGATATGGCCCCGGAAGGATTGCATTTTAAAATAGTGATAAAGCCGGTGTATGAGACAGGCTATATAGCTTTATACACTCGGGATAAAAACACGATCACAGTGTACGCGAATAAGGTGACAGATGGGGTGT
>Ga0116171_10000430_pt1 | contig 44545 bp, 41 predicted proteins | sample AD_JPNHW2_MetaG_FD_89798 | JGI IMG/M metagenome (GOLD analysis project Ga0116171, IMG submission 89798) | Active sludge microbial communities of municipal wastewater-treating anaerobic digesters from Japan - AD_JPNHW2_MetaG | ecosystem: Engineered > Bioreactor > Anaerobic > Digestate | place... | reverse complement strand
TGCCGGCTACCACGCCATCCAGGCGGGGATTAATGTGGTGGGGCTGGTGGAAGCGGCCGCTCAATGCGGAGGCTACAAGGTCCACCTGGATAAATTGGTCCGGTCCGGGGTTGATGTGCGCACATCTCACACCGTCACGGCCGCTCTGGGCTCAGAGCACGTTGAGAAAGTCATCGTTGCAGAGGTGGACAAGCATTTTGATCCTATCCCGGGCACAGAGCGGGAGGTGCCCTGTGACACCGTTCTGGTCGCGGTTGGGTTGGATCCGGTTAACGAGTTCATCGCCAAGGCCAACCTTGTGGGTTTGCCTGTCTTTTCTGCTGGCGACGCGCATGAGATTGCTGAAGCTTCAGCGGCAATCTTCTCCGGCAAGATTACCGGGAACCGCGCCGCGAAATTCCTGCACAAGAACGACCACGCAATCCCCGACGAATGGGAACGCGTGGAGGAAATCCTGAAATCAAAGCCTGGGAAAACCATTTCTGAATCTGTTGTTTCTGCGACCAAAGGGGTTTTTCCGGTGATGCACTGTAGCCAGGAAATCCCCTGTAATCCCTGCTCCACGGTGTGTCCGCGTGATCTCATCCTTGTGGACGAATCCGACATCCGCCATCTTCCCAGGTTCCTCGACGAAGAAGGCCGGGATTGCATCGCGTGCGCTCGCTGTGTGGCTGTTTGCCCAGGCCTGGCAATCTCTCTCGTTGATTTCCGAAAATCTTCTCAGGTTGCCCTAGTGTCACTCCCCTTTGAGATGCCTGAAACGTCACTCATCATCGGTCAATCGGTTGAAGTGTCGGATACCGATGGAGCCCTGCTTGCTTGCCTGCCGGTTGTGGGAACAAGAAAAGTGCCTGGCTATCGCAACGGTACGACGGTGGTCACGCTCGAAGCTCCAGCCGATATAGCTACACGCATAGCCGGCATGCGCCTCATCCACCCTACCCCTGCGCAACAGTTCGATGAGGCCGATTCCAACCCCGAAGTGCTCAGTGATGACGCTTACATCTGCCGCTGTGAACGCGTGAAAGCCGGGGAAATCCGCCAGCTTATCCATTCCGGGGTCAGGGACATCAACCAGATTAAGGCCGTCACCAAGGCCAGCATGGGTGCCTGTGGTGGAAAAACCTGCCTGAGCATGATTAAGCGCATGTACCAATCTGAAGGGATACTCCTTTCCGAGGTCACCGAGACGCCCTCCCGGCCGGTGTTCATCGAGATGCCGATTTCCATCCTGGCGCATTGTGCCAACGACGAAAAGGTTGGTGAATAATGGCATCCCTTCCAAGTTACGATGTGATTATTGCCGGGTCAGGGTCCATCGGCACACCCACAGCCTTTTTCATGGCCCAGTCCGGGCTAAAGGTCCTCGTCATTGATCCACTTCCAAGCAACGGCCAGGCTTCCAATAAGCACGCGATTGGTGGCATACGGGCCACGCACTCCGATCCATCCAAGATTATGCTCTGCACGGAGAGCCTGCGGGTCTTCTCAACCTGGCAAGAAACCCATGGCGATGACCTGGAATGGCGCCAGGGAGGTTACAGTTTTGTTGCCTACGAACCTGGCGTCGAAAAAACGTTGAAAGACCTCCTGGCTCTTCAGCGGTCGCTGGGGCTGAATATCCACTGGCTGGAACGGGAGGAATTGCTGGACCTGGTCCCGGACATTAACCCGCTTGGTTTGCGTGGGGGCACTTATTCCCCTGAGGATGGGTCGGCTTCCCCGCTTAAAGCGAGTTACGCTTTTTACGTGCGGGCTAAGCAACTCGGCGCGGAGTTTCACTTCAACGAGAAAATCGTTGACGTGGAGACGCAGGCCGGCTGCGTGAACCGTGTCATCACCAATCGGGGCAATTATCCCTGCAAGTATTTTGTAAACGCGGCCGGCTCATGGGCTGCGGAAGTATCCGAACTGCTGGCTGTGAGCATCCCAGTTCGGCCGGACGCGCACGAAGCTGGCATCACGGAAGCTGTGCAGCCCATGTTTGCACCGATGATTGTGGACATCCGTGAACGTCCGGGTTCCGCGAACTTCTACTTCTACCAGCATCCGGCCGGAAAGATTATTTTTTGCGTGACACCGAGCCCACAAATTTGGGGGTTTCATGACCAGGACACCAGCGCGTTTCTGCCACTGGCCTGCCAGCGCCTGGTGGAAATCATGCCTAAGCTGGGTAATTTACGCGTCCGGCGAACCTGGCGTGGCACCTACCCCATGACCCCGGACGGCAACCCCCTGCTGGGTCCGGTGGATGAGGTGGGCGGTTATTTGCTCGCGGCCGGCATGTGTGGGCAGGGTTTTATGCTTGGCCCGGGGGTCGGTATAATTTTGACCCACCTTGTTACAGGGAATCTGACAGAACAGGAACGGGTTTGCCTGCAGTCGCTTCACTACAAGCGGGATTTTTCAGGGCTGGAGAAGTTGAAGTAAGTTCAAAAAGAAGTTGTAAAATTATCAAACCATGGACTTGGAACAATTCTTAGCTAAAGTTCCGCAGGCCTATTCAGCTGCGGATCGTGAGTCATTCGCGAAAGCCTACGCGTTGGCCCAGAAAGCGCATGCCGGGCAAACCCGGGCCAGTGGGCAGCCTTACCTCGCGCATTGTGTTGGCGTTGCCAACATCCTGATGGGCATGGAAGTGGCCCCAAGCATGGTGATTGCTGGGCTTTTGCACGATACGGTTTTGGATGGCCATGTCACCATTGAGCAGATAAGAACGGAGTTTGGCGAAACCGTTGCCAGCTTCGTGGAAGACCTCACCCGTATCACCTCCCTACCTCAGATTTCGCGCGCCGACCAACACGAAGAAGAGCGGGTACCCCTTCCGCCTGCCGCGGATTCGGAAGACTCGCATCTGGGTGATAACGTCACTGAGACGATACGCAAGATGCTGCTTGCCATTGGCGATGACATCCGGGTGGTGATTATCAAACTGGCGGACCGTCTGAACAACATGCGCGCGCTAAATGCGCTACCCCCAGACCGGCAGAAAAAAATTGCCCAGGAAACCCTTGATATCTTTGCTCCGCTTGCCAACCGTCTCGGCATCTGGCAAATGAAATGGGAGCTGGAAGACCTGGGCTTCCGTTACACCAATCCCGAGCGTTATAACGAAATTGCCAACAGCCTCTCCCTGCGGCGCAACAAACGTCAGGAAGAAATAAACAACATTATCAGCACATTGCAGAAGCTGATGGAGCAATCCGAGGTCAAAGCCACCATCAGTGGACGGCCGAAGCATATTTACTCCATCTACCGCAAGATGCAACGCAAGGGGCTCGGGTTTGACGCGATTCGCGACCTGCGGGCTGTACGTATCATCGTGGATGACGTGGCCACATGTTACAAGGTTCTGGGTATCATCCACATGCATTATCAGCCGATACCTGGCGAATTTGATGATTACATCGCGGTTAAAAAACCGAATAACTATCAATCCCTGCACACCTCCATCATTTTCCCGGATGGCAAGCCGGTTGAAGTCCAAATCCGCACGTATGAAATGCACCAGAACGCGGAGTTTGGTGTTGCCGCCCATTGGCGTTATAAAGAAAAAGGTGCCCAAATTTCCAACGCGTATGAGCAAAAGGTCAGCAACCTGCGCGGCGCGATTAGCTACTCGCAAACCCTCGCGGATGACCAGGAACTCATCGAAGCCATGCGTTCCGATGTATTTCGGGACAGGGTCTATGCTCTTACGCCCAAGGGTGACGCGGTTGAGCTGCCATTTGGCTCCACGCCCATCGATTTCGCCTACCAGGTGCACACGGATATCGGCCATCGCTGCCGTGGTGCCAAGGTTAATGGAAAATTGGTCACCCTGGACTACCAGCTGAAGACCGGGGACCAGGTGGAAATCCTGGCCTCCAAGCGTGGCGGTCCGAGCCGTGATTGGCTCAATCCCGCCCTGGGAATGGTCAAATCCAGCCGCACCAAGCAAAAAATCAAGCAGTGGTTCAAACAACAGGATCGTGAACAGAACCTCGTACATGGCAAGGAAATCCTGGAAAAAGAATTCAAGCGCCTTGGCATCACGCAATTTAACTTGCAGGACCTGGTTGAGTACACCAACGTCAAAACGCTGGATGACCTTTACGTCGGCTTGGGCAGTGGCGACATCACCATTGGCCGGCTGATTAACCGCGTGGCTGAGATTCAGAAAGAGAACCAGCCTCCGGAGCTAACACTCGTCCCTGAAACGCCGAGCAAAGGCGTGCCGCACGACACTGTGACAGTCATGGGTCTTTCGGGGATGGCGACAACCATGGCACGTTGCTGCCAACCCATGCCAGGAGACCCCATCATCGGCTACATCACGCGCGGACGCGGCGCGACAATCCACCGCTCGGATTGCCCCAACATCCTCAGGGTGAAAGACAAGGAAAGGCTGATTTCCGTCGGCTGGGGCACCGTGGAGCAAACCTACCCCATCCCCATCCAGATAAAAGCTTACGACCGGCAGGGACTCATGGCGGATATTTCGACCATCCTGTCCAGCGAGCCAGTGCGGCTTGTGGATATGTCCATGACCACCCGGCAGAACCTGGTGAAGGTGAACCTGGTCATCGAAATTAGTGGTTTGGGGCTTTTGAGCCGGGTGTTGGCACGGCTTGAGAATCTACCCAACGTGATCGAAGCCATTCGGGTCCGACCCGGGTAGAAGTTGCCTGCGGGCTTGACTTTACGGTTATTGTTTACTAAGGTAAAATGCCCTCGATTTTAGAGTGAGTTAAGGAGAAGCAAATGCCAAAAATCCGTTGTCATTATCTGGATTGTCTTTTTTTGGACGAACGCTATTGCAGCGCGGCCGCGGTGGAGATTAATCCAGATTCAGGATGCCTGACCTACACGCCCAACGAAGAAACCACAGCCAAGAGTTGGGATGAGGATGAAGAATTGGACGACTGGGACGATCTGCCCAGTGATGAAGATGCCGATGACCTGTGGGCGGGCGATGAAGACGACACAGATATCGATGAGGACGCAGAAGAATACTAAATCTTTAATTGCCGTAACTTGGCGATTTCACCTTGACAACTGATACCGCTTTTTCATCTGAAAAAGTCGATTGGAGCAAAATGGAATACTATCAACCAATGATTGCTTTGAACGTTTACCTGGAGCCCTATTTCCGCGAAGAAATCCTGCGCAGGGTCCTTTCCAATCGTACCGGCCTCCCTGATGCGCTGCTACAGCGCTTTGTGAGCGAGGTTAAAGCCCAGGTGAAAGTCAGCGGTTTTCGTAATGTACTGGCGGCACCCGCCAGCCTCTTTGTTCGGAATGCTGAAAAACCTTTCGAAAAAGATTCAGAATTTCTGCGCGTCATCCTTGAATGTTGGGCTAGCACCTTCGCGGGTGACATTCCCTGGCTAAAAGAGCAATTCGTTTCATTGGGTTTTACCCCCACGGAGGTGGCGGGTGAATATCCGGACGCTGACAATGCTTTCCTTACCGGCTGGCCTAAGGGTATCACCTATTCCAAACTCGAACAAGAAATAAAAACGCGCAATTCCGCGCTCGCGTTGAGCAGGAATGAAATCGCTTTATTGGCAATCTGGGTCACTGGCTTTTTGCCCGGGCCGGATGCCAGCTTGGAGGATTAACCATGGAAACAAAACCACTTGGCAGTACAACCATCGCCCCCAGCGTCATCAACACCATCGCCCGGCTCACCACGCTGGCCACACCTGGGGTCAGCCGCATGACCCCCACCGTGGTGCTGAACCACATCCCAGCCGCGCGGCAGGAATTTGAAGGTGTCAAAGTACAGGTGGAGGATGGCAAAATCTTTGTTGACCTCTTTGTTGTGATCGGTAATAGCGAAAACGTCAAGCTCGTGGCCGAAGCGGTGCAGAAGCGCGTGGAACGGGCTATCGTCGAGATGGTTGGCATGGAAGTTGCTAAGATTGATGTTCATATAACGGATATCGACATCGAAGCCTAATTTCTATGAAATCACGATCAAAAGCCCGCGTCGTTGCTCTTCAAAGTTTATACGAATTGGACCTCACCGCCCATCCGCTGGGAGAGGTTCTTGAGGAACGCGCCCAGGAGGCGGAACTGGACGACAGCCAGTATCAATTCGCGCTCGTCCTCTCCCAGGGTGTCCGCGCGAATACTATCAAGCTGGATGAGCTGATTGCGGCTCATGCCCCTGAATGGCCCCTGGAACAGGTGGCGGTCATCGACCGGAATATCCTACGCATGGCGCTCTGGGAAATTGCCTTCAACCGCAAGACGCCGCTTAAAGTTGGCATTAATGAGGCCGTCGAATTGGCCAAGGCTTTTGGCACCGACAGCTCCCCTCGCTTTGTTAACGGCGTTTTGGGCTCTCTCGCGGATAATATGGACTTAATCATCAATTCACTGGGAAAATAATGGTGAAAAATGGCAAAACACGCGCAATCAACTTGGGTCAGGAGAATTCTGATTGGAATAACCTGCCTGGCTCTGGTTGGCTGTTCGCTACAGATTTTACCTGCCGGAGAGCAACCCTCCGCGACTGAATCGGCCTTTCCACATCGGGTTCAAGATTCTGAAATGGTGAATGTGACCATTTCCACAACATTAAGCTCTGCCTATTCTCCTGAGAGCAAACTGGCAATTGACGTGCTTGACGAAGTCTCCGGGCTTAACCACAACGTCCAGAGATTTCCCATGCAGACAAGTGAGAACGGAACCTTTCAGGCGACCCTGCAGCTCCCCCTGGGCGCGGTCATTCATTATCGCTATGTAAGTACAGCGCCACTGGAAATTGTCGAATATACGCCAAACGGCGAACCCGTGGTGTACCGCAGCCTATTGGTAACCAGGAATGCGCAGATTAAGGACAGCATCTCCGCCTGGCCAGAAAAACCCTACATCGCTGGTGTGGGCAAGCTAAACGGCATCGTGACAGACAGCGACACCGACCAGCCCCTGGCTGACGTCTTGATAACAGTGGCCGGCCTTCAATCTTTCACGGATATGACCGGCAGGTATTATTTTGAGAATCTTCCCGTCGGTGTCCATAACTTGGTGGCGCACACGCTGGACGGCTCTTACCTGACCTTTCAGCAGCAAGCCAACGTCGTTGAAGGCCTGGCAACACCGGCCGTTATCAAGCTCCAGGCAGCACCGGAAGTCCAGGGGACTTTCACCGTTTCCCTGCCCAACGACGCGATTGGCGCTCCAATTCGTGTGGCCGGGAACATCTACCAGCTTGGCAATACCTTCACAGATAAACAAACGGGACTCAGTTCAAATGCCTCCCGCATGCCTATGATGACACCATTGGGCGATGGCCGCTATTCCCTGAAGGTGACCCTCTACGCTGGGACGGATTTGCGCTACAAGTACACGCTTGGCGATGGGTTCACCAACGCTGAGAGGACAATGACTGGTGAACTTTTGACCCGGGGATTCATCGTACCAGACAAAGACTTTGAGGTGGAGGATGAGGTGGCCAGTTGGCGGATAGCCAACGCGGAGCCGGCAACCATCATGGTCTCGGTCCCTGGAAACACGCCACCTGAAGATTCTGTCTCGATTCAATTTCAAAATGGCGTGTGGAATCAGCCCATTCCCATGTGGCCGCTTGGTTCCAATCGCTGGATGTACCTACTTTACACCCAGGCTTCCGAGGAAGCCAACCCGATTCTGTATCGCTTCTGCCGCAACGACCAGTGCGATTTATCTTTCGACCCGGCCAGCAACGCGAATCCTTATCCGGTGGATTTTAAGAATCCCTCCGCGAACTCAAAGGAAGTTACAGCCTGGCAGTATTGGTCACCTCCGGAGGCTCCTGCCGAAGTCGAGGTCATTGAAGAAACACGTAACCAGGGACAGCTTTCGGGCGTCGAATTTATTTCCGATTACCACCCATCGCAGTTCAATCGCTACAGCGACGTCTTTACGGAGCTCAAGAAAATGGGCATCAACTGGCTCATCTTCACGCCATCCTGGAATGTCAGCATGGCCAATGGCCTGCCCTACCTGGATTCGGACCCGGATGACACCATGTTGATCCGCGAACTGAAGGAACTGGTGAGCCTTGGCCAGCAGCTGGGTTTCAAGATCGCGCTTTACCCGCAGCTCAACTTCCCACAGGAGGCTGCTGTGTGGTGGGAAACCAGCCAGCGCGATGCGCTGTGGTGGCAGCAGTGGTATATTGAATATGAACGTTTTCTACTGAATTACCTGCTTTTCTCCTCGACCTACAAAGTGGACCAATTCATTATCGGCGGAAAAGATTTGAGCGCAAGCCTGCCAGGTGGCCTGATGACTGTAGGGGAAAACTATGGCACACCCAAAAACGTTGAGGAGATTTGGACCGAGCTGTTGAGCAAGATGAGCCGGTATTTTTCCGGAGAAACGCTTTGGGCCGTACCCCTCACCGCGAGTGCCATCACGGATTACAGTTTCTTTGATGAAATCGATGGCTTCTACTTTGAAGCAGCCTCAAATGGAATGGAGGCGTACCTTTCGCAGGATTCGCTTTCCACTTACCTGGATGGTGTAGTTTCTGCCTTTTTGAGCCCCTACGCCAAACCGGCCTATTTTGGCCTAAGCTGCCCGTCGTTTACCACCAACATGGAATTGCCCGCTGACTTCGACTATGAGCTAAATCCCTATCACTCGGGATTTGGCCCCGCGAACGTGGACCTTTTCTCCCAGCAATATTTTTACGATATTTATGAGTCGGTTCTTGCTTCGTTGGACTGGGTCAAAGGGGTGAGCTCACGCGGTTTCTTCCCTGTCATGAAGATGACAGATTTTTCAACTTCAGTTTACGGCAAGCCTGCCATGGATGTTATCTGGTATTACAACGCGATTACAAACTAACGACGGGAGCGTGATGGATAGATTTCAGCAAGAGGTTTTGGAAAAAGGTCTGGGGGAGCTTGGATTTGATAATCTTGGTCAATGTCAATTGAATCCCCCCAGGGCGGAAGTCATTGAGCAGGCAATATGCCTGGATGAAGCCAGCCTTTCGTCCATGGGTGCCCTCACGGTGAACACCGCACCTTTTACTGGCAGGTCTCCCAACGACAAGTACCTGGTGGTCAATGGCGACCCGGATTTGTGGTTTGCCAGCGGCACCCAATCCTTAACTGCTGAAACCTTCCAATCCATCAAGGCCAAAATGACGCGAACGATGGGGCAACGGCACCTGTTTGTCCGGGATGTTTTTGCTGGCGCTGACCCCGCACACGCACTGCGTATTCGCGTGATAACCGACCTGGCCTGGCAGAACCTGGCAGCGGCCAACATGTTCATAGACGCCGGTGAGGAGGCACCTTTTGCCAACCCCGATTTCACGCTGCTGGTCTCCTCCCAATTCAAAGCTGATCCCGTGGAGGATAAACTGCGTTCTTCTGCTTTCATCATCTTGAATTTCGATGAAAAACTCGTGCTCATTGGCACAACGCGCTACGCAGGTGAGATTAAGAAATCCGTGTTCACCCTGATGAATTATGTTTTACCCAAGCAAGGTATACTCTCCCTGCATTGCTCGGCAAACAAGGCACAGAAAGGCGATGTAGCGCTGTTTTTTGGGCTGAGCGGCACAGGCAAAACCACGCTCTCTTCCGACCCAAACCGGGCGCTGATTGGCGATGACGAACATGGCTGGAGTGACCAGGGCATCTTCAACTTTGAGGGTGGCTGTTACGCCAAGACGATTCGTATCAATCCCATTTACGAACCGCTCGTCTATTCAGCTATCAATCGATTTGGAGCCCTGCTTGAAAATGTACCGCTTGACGCCAATCACAACCCGCTTTTCGATGACTCCGGCATTACGGAGAACACGCGTGCCTCTTACCCCCTGAGCTATATCGGCAATTATGAACCCTCCGGCACCGGTGGCCATCCGAACCATATTTTCTTCCTCACCGCGGACGCGTTTGGCGTGCTGCCACCCCTGGCCTGTCTCACGCGTGACCAGGCGCTGTATTACTTTTTGAGTGGCTACACTTCCAAGTTGGCCGGCACAGAGCGCGGCCTGGGCGATAAGCCGGAAGCTACGTTCTCAACCTGTTTTGGGGCTCCCTTTCTGCCTCTCAAACCTTCCATTTACGCCAGTTTATTGGCCAAACGTCTTGAACAGCATGGGACCAAAGTCTGGCTGTTAAATACCGGCTGGTCCGGCGGTGGCTATGGCGTAGGGCATCGCATCGCTCTGCCGATGACGCGCGCGATGATAAAAGCCGTGCTCGACGGCGAGTTGAACGAAACGCCAACGCACATCCACCCCGTATTCAATGTTGCCATCCCTGACGTTGTTCCCGGAGTGCCGGCTGAGCTGCTCAACCCGGAACTTTCCTGGCAGGACATGGCCGCTTATTATGCCGAGGCGCAATCCCTGGCCTCGAAATTCATCGAAAACTTCAAGAAGTACAAACAAACCCTCCCGGAATCAGTTGTTCTCTCAGGACCCAACCAACATCTCAACCACCAGGAATAGGAGCTGAAATGGAAAAGTTTGTCATCCATGGGGGAACACCACTGCACGGTGTCATGCAGCCGTCCGGTAATAAGAACGCCGCCCTCCCATCCATGGCTGCCTGTCTGCTCACGGACGAGCCGGTCATCCTTCACAACGTACCCGATATTGTTGACGTGATAACTATGCGCAAGCTCATGGAAAGTTTGGGCGTCAGCGTGAAACGTTTGGGCGAAACGTCCAGCTGGGAATTCCAGGCCAAGGAGGTACGCCCGGCCGACCTCGACCCGGACATTTGTCGGCAAATTCGCGCTTCCATCCTGCTGGCCGGCCCGATGCTGGCCCGCTCGGGTGGCCTTGTGCTTCCCCCACCCGGTGGTGATGTCATTGGGCGCCGGCGCGTTGATACGCACATCCTGGCGCTTCAACAGCTGGGCGCATCCTTCTTCTACGACAATTCTTTCCACTTTTCAGCTAACGGACTCACTGGCGCGGATATCCTGCTTGATGAAGCCAGTGTTACCGCGACTGAAAACGCGATTATGGCGGCAGTCCGCGCGAAGGGCCGTACCATCCTGCGTAATGCCGCGTCTGAGCCCCACATCCAGGAGCTGTGCCAGATGCTCAACCAGATGGGCGCGATGATTAATAACATCGGTTCCAACACCCTGGTCATCGATGGCGTGACTGACCTGCACGGCACCGAGTTCACCATTGGACCGGACTACCTCGAAGTCATCAGCTTCCTTGGCGCGGCAGTGGTTACACGTGGAGAACTGCGGATAAAAAACGCGGGCGTGGCTCATCTCGGGATGATTAAGCTCGTCTTGCGAAGGCTGGGCGTGGACTTTGACATCCTTGGTGAGGATATACTGGTTGGTCCTGACCAACGCCTGGTGATTGAATCCGACCTGGGTAACGCGATACCAGAGATTAGCGTGATGCCCTGGCCTGCTTTCCCGACCGACCTGATGAGCATCGCGATTGTGCTGGCCACTCAATCGACCGGTACGATTCTCTTCCACGACTGGATGTACCCCAGCCGCATGTTCTTCATTGACAAGCTGGTTTCCATGGGCGCGCAGATTGTACTTTGTGACCCACACCGCTGCATTGTGAACGGCCCAACCCGTCTGAATGGTGAAAAGCTGGATAGCCCCGATATTCGCGCGGGTATCGCCCTCGTTTTGGCCGCCCTGTCCGCAAAAGGTACATCGGTCATCCGTAACATCTCGCAAATTGATCGTGGCTACGAGAAATTGGAGGTCAAGCTGGCCAGGTTGGGCGCCCAGATTGAACGGGTGGAAGGTTAAACCAAAAGAGGGCTGCAATAGCCCTCTTTTTTGCGTTCAAATAGCGGTTAGCCCTTGGTCGCGACTACATCCAGGAATTGGGCGACGGTATCCTTGAGCATGGGCTCAGGCAACGCGCCAACCTGGCGGTGAACGATTTTGCCATCTTTCATCATCAGCATGGTTGGAATACCTTGCACGCCATAACGGCCTGCCCACTCCTGGTTTTCATCGGTGTTAACCTTGGCAACAATTAGCTTACCAGCTTGGTCTTTCGCGATTTTTTCAAGTATTGGGGCAACCATGCGGCAGGGACCACACCAAGGAGCCCAGAAATCCACGATTACGGGCAAGGGTGACTCCAACACCACCTTCTGAAAGGCTTCATCGGTTACATTGATTGGTTCTTGTATCATCTCACATCCTCCAAAAATAATGCCGTTAGTATACCGGATAACCCGTCGGAATGTTAGCCCCCACCTCCTACATCAGATGCCCAACTTTGCTAATAGTGGGGGCCCAAGGATGATAAGACCTATCGCCAGGGCCATGCCGGCCGCGATGAGGACTGCCGCCGCGCCCACATCTTTGCCTATCTTTGCCAGGGGGTGTTTTTCCGGGCTGACGAGGTCAACCACTGCTTCCATGGCGGTGTTAAAAAATTCCGCGGTCCAGACTATGCCAATCACCAGCAAAATGGCAATCCAGTCTGCCCTTTGAATCCGCAACCACAGGCTCATGAGAATCACGAGGATTGTGGCTGCCAGGTGTATCCAGGCATTTTGTTGGGTTTTGAGCACGAACTTCCAACCATCCCACGCATGTTTGAATGATTTCAGTCGCTCCAGGAAGAAGATGGAAAATTTATTGTCGGGGTTTTTCATCGTGTTTTTACCTGGTTGGGCTCGCTTTCATATTTCCAATTTCTGGGAATTGCGATAGAATATGGCGGTTGCGGGTGTTGCCAAGTGGTAAGGCATTAGCTTCCCAAGCTAACATTCGTGGGTTCGAATCCCATCACCCGCTCCTTTTATTTAATCCAGCTCCAGTCTGTATACCCGGTGATTCTTATAAAATCGCACGCCCAGGTTGGCGAGGTCTTTACGCATTTGCGTTGCCGTTTCAGCAACCTGCGTGAGCTCCGCGTGTTTGAATTGAGCAGTCGTGTTAGAGGCTTTGACCAGTTCATCGAACAGGATGGCATTTCCACCCATGCCCTGGTACTCTGGCAGGATGCCAATCCCATTGAAATCAATCCAATCGGTCTTCTTCATTTCCAGCAGCAGCCTTAGGATTTCTATGGGGCCTAAATTACCCTTGTTTTTCTGCATGGCTGCAGAGATATCGGGGAAAGGCAGCACAAAACCAACAACATCGTCCTTATCATTAACAATAAACTTGAGTAATCGGGGTAAGACGAGGATGAGCGCGTTTCCGACCACGTAATCCAGTTCCTTCTCAGTCAGAGGGTAATATTCCCAGTTATTGACAAAGGCCTGGTTGTAGGCCGTGCGCAATTTACCCACCCATTGCTTGATTTCACGCTTGTTTTTGAAAGTCTTTATCCTGAGAACGTTTCGCCGTTTGGCAATCTCCACGGCTTTTTGCACTTTTTCCGGTAGTTTGAAATCCAGCGGCACCACGTAACTTGAAACGAAATCCACCTCTTTTTCAAAGCCATAATGCTCCACCAAATCCCGATAATAGGGGAAGTTGTAGTTCATCATGTTCATCATCTGGCGGTGTTCAAAGCCTTCAATTTGGATGCCATATCCATCCAATGGGCCGTAGCCCTTGGGGCCGATGAGCCTGTTAAGGCCCCTCGCCTTCGCCCATTCCACCACCTTGTTGAGCAGCGCGTCTGCCACTTCCTGGTCATTGATGCAGTCGAACAGGTAAAATTCCGCGTCCCTGGTGTTGTGGTGTTTGTTGAACAGCTTGTTTTCCAGGGCTGAAACCCGGCCAACCACCTTCCCATCACGCATCGCGAGGAAGAAATCCGAATCAGAATGCTCGTAAAATGGGTGCTTCTGCTTGTTCAGCATGGTATAGATGTCAGCTTTCATTGGCGGGACCCACTGCGGAGTGCCTTCGTATAGCTGGTAATGGAATTCAACAAACTGTTTTCTTTGTCCTTTGGTTTCGACGGGGATAATGTCTACCATAATGGGTACCTCCATGATTGAAATGGGATAACCCGCTTATTATATCCCGAACTATTCCCGGAGCATACGATCCTTCAGGCCACAACCTTCCCGCGCACCTTGCCCATCACACGAGGGTGATATATAATCTGCCCGTTAAAGTTTTAGCGGTAGAAAGAGGTTTTTAATGATTGATGTCAACGAGTTGCGCAAAGGCGTGACCTTCCAGGTGGAAGGGGATCTTTACCGGGTGCTTGAGTATACCCACAACAAACCTGGTCGTGGTACAGCCACCATTAGGATCAAGGCGCGTGACCTTCGTAAATTCAACACGCTTGAAATGACCTTCATTTCCGGTGACAGGGTCAAGGATATTCGCCTGGATTACCACAACGTGCAATATCTCTACAGGGATGAGAATTTTTACTATTTCATGGATATGGATACTTTCGAGCAACCCGCGATTCCCACCAAACTGGTCGAGGAATACGAAGGATTGCTCAAGGAAAACATGGAAGTGAAACTGACTTTCTTTGGCGAGGAACCACTGGACATCGAATTGCCAACCAGCGTTGACCTGAAGGTTGTGTCGGCTGAAGCCTCCGCGAGGGGCAACACGGCAACTGGCGTCACCAAACAGGTTATCACGGATACCGGCCTGAAGGTCCAGGTACCCGGGTTTGTCAACGAAGGCGACACGATTCGCGTCGATACGCGCACTGGCGAATACCTGACGCGTGTCTAGTTCGGTCGACCGGATACGATGAAGACTCCCACCGGGCGCGAGTGTAAGTTCTTTTACGGGGATTATTATCGCGGGCGAAATTTCGAGGAATGCCGGGCACTTGGCAACCCTGCCGAAGCCCGGAATTGGAATTCGGAACTCTGCAAAACCTGCCCCATGCCGGGTATCCTCATCAACAACGCCTGCCCCAACATGGTGCTCTCCGCGGACATTTCCCGCGTGCTTTTTATGAGGAAGATGAAAATCAGCGCCTATTGCGTGAAGGCGCACGGCCAGGTGAAGGACCCAAACGTAGGTTGCGAACTTTGCCACAAGGATTAGGGAAGGCCTCGCGGCGTTTGTTAATTTACCGTTAGAAACAAGCAAACATTAACGGCTTTCACTGGAAAGCCGTTTCTTATTGGTATAATCCTCGCTGGTATGGTTGCCCATACCCATTAACTGGAGGTTTACGTGAATTCGAGAAATCAAACATTTGCCATCTACGCCTTGCTGCTTATGGCGATTATCGCGATGGTTTTCTTCAACTTTCAACAGCAAAACCAGGATAGTACTGTATTGCCCATCAACCAGGTGGCCGCTGATATTCAAGCGGGCAAAATCTCAAAAGTCGTCGTGGACGAAGACAACCTTGAAATCACCTACAAGACGCTCGAAGTCAAAACGTCGACCATGGACCCCAAAATGGGATTCGTGGAGCAGATGGTCCAACTTGGGGTAACGCCTGAGGCTTTGCAAGATTCCAAGCTGAGTGTTGAAATCAAGCTGCCCAGTGCCTGGGTGGCGGTAATAAATGCCTTAAGTTACCTTCTGCCATTCCTGTTTATGGCCGGCTTGCTGTGGTTCTTCCTCCGCCAGGCCCAGGGCTCCAACAACGCAGCCATGGCTTTCAGCAAATCCCGCGCCCGAATGTTGAGTGGCGAGCACCCCACGGTCACCTTCGCGGATGTGGCTGGTGTGGATGAAGCCAAGGAAGAGCTGCAGGAAGTGGTTGAATTTCTCAAGGAACCGCAGAAATTCATCTCCCTTGGCGCACGCATCCCCAAAGGCGTGCTTCTGGTTGGTTCCCCGGGGACAGGCAAGACCCTGATGGCCAAGGCCGTTTCAGGCGAAGCGGGTGTGCCTTTCTTCTCCATTTCGGGCTCCGAGTTTGTGGAAATGTTTGTTGGCGTTGGCGCCAGCCGCGTCAGGGATCTCTTTGAGCAAGCCAAAAAGCACTCCCCATGTATTGTCTTCGTCGATGAAATCGACGCGGTAGGCCGCCATCGTGGGGCCGGCCTGGGCGGCAGTCATGACGAACGCGAACAAACGCTCAACCAGCTGTTGGTCGAAATGGATGGTTTTGACACAGACACCAATGTGATTGTGATTGCCGCCACCAACCGGCCGGATATCCTTGACCCAGCGCTTATGCGGCCTGGACGTTTTGACCGGCGTGTGATGCTTGACAAGCCAGACATGAAAGGCCGGGAGGCCATTCTCAAGGTTCACACCCAAGGTAAACCGATTGATCCGTCAGTCGATTTGGAACAGATTGCCCGGTCCACACCTGGATTTGTTGGCGCGGATCTGGAGAACCTGGTCAACGAAGCCGCCATCCTGACCGCCCGCCGGAACAAGAAAACCATTGGCCAGCCTGAGTTCGAGGAATCCATTGAACGGGTGATTGCCGGCCCTGAACGGAAGAGCCGACTGATTAGCCCTGAAGAGAAAAAGATTATTGCCTACCATGAGGCCGGCCACGCCATCGTGATCCATTCCCTGCCTGAAGGCGATCCCATCCAAAAGGTTTCCATTATCGCGCGCGGGATGGCTGGGGGTTATACCCTTTCCATGCCCAGCGAGGACAGAGTGCTGGATTCACGCCGGAAGATTTTTGCCACCATGGTGGGTTTGCTTGGCGGCCGGGCGGCTGAAGAGGTCATGTTTAATGACATCACCTCCGGGGCGTCCAATGACCTTGAAAACGTTACCAAACTTGCCCGCCGGATGGTAACCCGCCTGGGCATGAGCTCTGATCTTGGGCCCATGGTTTACGGCCAGCAGGAAGAACTTATCTTCCTGGGCAGGGAAATTTCAGAGCAGCGGGATTATTCAGAAGCAGTCGCTGAGCGGATTGACCACGAAGTGCAAACCCTGGTCAAGGATGCCTACAAGATGGCCAAGGATATACTGACCGAGCATAAAGATAAGCTTATTGAGGTTGCTCAAAAATTGCTGGAAGTTGAGACACTCTCCAAGGAGCAATTTGAGGAAATCTTCCCCTCACCTGTCCAGAAAACTTTCGGAATTCCTGAAATAAACCACAACTAAGCTTGCAACCAACTTTGTACCAGGTCCAGCATGTTTACCAACATCGCTGGATCTGTTGCATTAAACCAGTGAATTGAGGAATCCGTAGGTTTGAACCAGTTGGCCTGCCGGCGAACGTAGACGCGCGTGTTGTGCTTTATCCGCCGTACGGCTTCTTCCAGGTCGAACTGCCCGTCCAGGTAATCGCTGATTTCCGTGTAACCAATCGCGCCTAACGTCTTCATGGATTCTTCCAGGCCCAGTTGTTTCAGGTGGCTGACTTCCTCCACCAGGCCATCGTTGAGCATCTGGTCAATTCGTTGGTCGATACGTTGGTAGAGCAGCTCTCGTGGCCAACGGATACCCAATGTCAGCGTGTCGTACTCCGACTCTGCCTGGGTCCTTAGCTCCGAAAACCGCCGTCCGGTTAGGAAGATAACCTCCAGCGCCCGGATGGTGCGGCGTTTGTTTCTCCAGTCAATTTTGGAGGCGGCCTCCGCGTCCAGCAATCCCAGCTTTTGGTGCAGGGTCTCAAAACCAATTTCGTCACCCCATGCGTAAAGCCCGTCCCGTAATTCGTCCACGGGGTGTTGTTCTGGCACGGACCAGTTTTGGACGATTGAACGCACATACTGGCCGGTACCGCCCGCCATGATTGGCAGGTGCCCAGCCGTGTTGATGACACGGATGAGTCGGTCGGCCTCCTTGAGGTACAAACCCAGGTTCCAGGGCCGGTCAAGCGTGGTCACATTCACCAGGTGATGAGGGGCTTCAGCAAGCTCAGCCTCTGAAGGCTTGGCCGTACCAATGGTCAGTTCCTGGTAGAGGTACCGTGAATCGGCAGATATGATTTCACCATCAAGCTTTTTAGCCAACTCAATAGCGGTACGGGTTTTACCCGACCCGGTCGGCCCCACCAGGATAAGCAGCCTGGGTTTTTGCGTGTCCCTCACGATAGCGCTTCTCCAAGGTTTTCATAGAAAAGAAAAGTCGGAGCCTGGCCAGGTGCGCTTGTCTCTACGACCAAAAGGTCAATACTCCATCGCGTTGGAACGTCGGGATGTTCATCAAAATATCCGTAAACCGCTCTTTCTAGCGCGGCCAGCTTGGCAGGCGTGAAGGCATATTCAGCCAAACCATACGCCTGGTTCCCACGGGTTTTTATCTCCACGAAAGAGAGGATACCGTCTTTTTCGGCGATGATGTCCACTTCACTGTGTCCGAAGCGGTAGTTGCAATCGAGGATCACATAGCCCTTTGAGGCAAGGTAAGTGGCAGCCTGCTCTTCCCCCCATTTTCCAAAAGCTTTCCGATAACCTGTTCCCATGCTGTCACCACAGTTAGTATATCGCAAACGGTTCTTTCCCCATAAGAATACCTGACAGAACACGAATTAGCTGGATTGCCCTTTCAATTTAACGCGAAATGACGAGATTAAGATAAAATTAACTAATTTACATTGAGGTGAATTCATGGCAGTTGCGGAAATAATTACGATTGGTACCGAGTTGCTTTTAGGGGAAATTCAAGATACCAACTCCAGGTTTATTGCGCGGGTCTTGCGGGATATTGGGGTTGACCTTTACAGGCTTTCCACGGTTGGGGACAACGTGCATCGCATCACCAACACCATGCGTGAAGCAATCATGCGTGCTGATGTGGTCATCTCAACTGGCGGGCTTGGTCCCACCGTGGACGATCCCACGCGCCAAGCGGTGGCGGATGTCTTCAACGTACCGCTGGTTTATCACCCTGAGTTGTGGGACCAAATCCTTGAGCGATTTGAGCGATACAACCGCGCGCCAACTGATAACAACAAACGCCAGGCGTACCTCCCTGCCAATGCCATCGCCATTACCAACGAAGTTGGCACCGCCCCGGCCTTCGCTTATGAACTTGGCACCAAGACCATCATTTCCCTTCCCGGCGTACCCCGCGAGATGGAATACCTGATGAACAATTTCGTCCGCGATTACTTGAAAAAACGCTACGACCTACACGAAGAAATCATCCTACCCTGGGTCATCCATACCATCTCCAAAGGTGAATCAAGCATTGATGAACTCATCGGCGAGTTGGAGACCCTCAGCAACCCGACCGTAGGTTTGCTGGCACACCCAGGCCAAACGGATGTGCGGGTGACGGCCAAAGCCTCCTCAGCTACTGAGGCCGAGGCCATGATGGCCCCGGTGCTGGCGACCATCCGTGAAAAGCTGGGACCCTACATCTACGGCGAAAATGAAACCACCCTGGAACAGGCGGTTGGGCAGCGTCTCGCTGAGCTCAACGTAAAAACCGCCATTATTGAAAGCGGAACACACGGTGAAATTCGGGCCCGGCTAGGAAATCACATTCCAGAACTCATTTCTGGAGAGACTTTTGAGGTTAACCTTTCAAACGAAACCATGAAAAGCCTGATGTACGAATGCCAGGACCAAAAGCAATCCGACATGGTGCTGGGTGTCCGTCTCACTTCAGATGGGGACAGGCAGGAAGTGCTGGAAGCCTTGCTTTACAAGGGCGAATTTGTTGAAAAACGAAGATTCTATGGTGGTCCCCCTGGCGATGGCCAGGTGTGGGCTGTCAACTCGGCGATGGACCTCATCCGTCGAACCCTGCAAAACAACCCGCGCTAATAAAGGAGAAAAATGGAAAAGGCAGACACGATTCTCACCAACGCCATCGTCCTCACCATGGATGGTAGCTACCATATCTACAATCCCGGTGCTTTGGCCATCAGGGATGCCAACATCCTCGAGGTGGGCTTGCAGGATGACATCGAAAAGGCCTACACCACCGATGAAATCCTGGATTGTGGTGGCAAAGTTCTCATGCCTGGACTGATTAATACCCATACGCATGTACCCATGACACTGCTCAGGGGGCTGGCGGACGACCTGCGCCTGGATGTGTGGTTGATGGGCTACATGATGCCGGTTGAACGGCAATTTGTCACGCCCGAATTCGTAAAACTTGGAACCAAAATCGCCTGCGCCGAATTCATCCGTACGGGTGTCACTTGCTTCAATGACATGTATTACTTTGAGGATGCTGTCGCGGAAGCCACTGCTGAGGTTGGCTTGCGCGCCCTGGTTACCCAAACCGTGATGAAATTCCCCGCGCCGGACGCTTCCTCGTACGAGGTTTCACTAGCCCTCTGCGAGGACCTTATCAAGAAATGGAAAAATCATCCGCTCATTGTTCCTGGGCTTGCCCCTCACGCGGTCTATACCACCACCCCTGAGATTCTCAGTTCGATTGCCAGGATGGCCCAGGAATACGACGTGCCAGTGCATTTCCATGTGGCCGAAACCGAATCAGAGGTCTCCAACCTGCGCATGGAACAGGGTATTCCTGTCATTCCCTACGTGCGTCGTTTTGGCCTGCTGGATACCAAGATGATTGCCGCCCATTGCGTTTGGGTTGACGAAGGCGAAGTGCGCTCCATGCAACATGCCAACGTGGGTATCGCCCATAATCCCTCCTCAAACCTCAAGCTCGCCTCTGGGATCGCTCCCATCAAGCGCATGTTGGATCTTAACTGCAACGTGGGCATTGGAACGGATGGGCCCGCCTCCAACAATGATCTGGACATGATTGAGGAAATGCGCCTTGCCAGCATGATTGCCAAGGTCTCAACCAGCGACCCCACCGCCCTCCCAGCCCGCCAGGTACTGGCGATGGCGACCTCCATGGGAGCTAAAGCCATCCACATGGGTGACAAAATTGGCTCACTTGTGCCAGGGAAACGAGCCGATTTAATCCTGATGGACCTTTCCCCCATTCACAACCAGCCACACTTCCGCCGCGACCCGAATGGCATTTATGCCCAAATCATTTACGCGGCCAAGGCCACCGACGTGACCGACGTCATGGTCAACGGCCAATGGCTGATGACCAATCGTGTTCTAACCACCATCGATGAAGCCCAACTGATTGCCACAGCCAGCGAAATGGCGCACCAAATTGATGAATTTTTAAAGAACCGCGAAGAATCGGTGCTCTCCAAGCTCGTGGCCATCGGCGGGGCTTCCGAGGAAGAAAGCTTTGAAGTGCAGGCTAAGGTTTCCGTTGCGGATTTGGAGCCTGTAATTGCCGCGCTCGCCAGGCCGGATGTGGAAATTGTCCGCTTGCGCCACTACCATGAATACGACACCTACTTCAGCTTCAAGGATCCCGGCCAGGGCCGCCTGCGCTATCGCGAAGATGAATTCCTGGGTGTGGATGGGCGCGTGGAAAGCGTTCGTTCCCGCCTGACCCTGATTGGAGAAACCAACAGCGAACGCAGCGGGAATGCCAGCGAGATTTTCCTCTCCCGGAGCCGCTACCTCGCTCCGGCAGTGCACAGCCTGCGTTTCTATAATGAGTATTTCAAGCCAGAACGGTCACTTGAGATTGAAAAGAACCGCCTACGTTATCTCATTCGCTTCCAGGGAATCGAGTTCTTTGTCAACCTGGATACCATCCAAAAGCCTTTCTCAGGCAAATTTGTGGAAATCAAGAGCCGCACCTGGAGCCGTCAGGACGCGGACAACAAAACGAAACTGATGCAGGATTTGCTCATCTTCCTGGGGCTAGAACCATCGGCAATGGTCACGGAAGATTACGTCCATATGGTTGAACATCTACTAGGCTCGTAAACTGAAAGCAGGTAATATGGATCGCGCAAAGATGCATGTGCTTTTTGCCAGCGCTGAAGCTGTCCCCTTCGCGAAGGTCGGAGGGCTGGGGGACGTTGTTGGCGTTCTCCCCCAGGTTATCCAGGATTTGGACCCGGAAAATCTCGACGTCCGTTTAATCTTGCCTTTCCATGCCTCGGTAAAGACGCTTAATCCCCCCAGGCAGAAAATTGGCGATTTTGAATTTACGGCAAATACGAACATTATCCGTTGTGAACTCTTCGTCAGTCAATTGGGAAAGCTGCCGGTTTACCTGGTTGACAACGACCAGATTAACCATAACTCACCGGTCTACCATGGTGACTGGGCCCTGGATGGGCTCAAGTACGCGAGTTTCTCGCTGGCCATACTTGAGGCTGCCCGGTACCTGGATTGGCACATCGACCTACTGCATGCCAACGACTGGCACACCGCGCTCTCCGTTTACGCGCTGCGTTCCATTTACAAGGATGATCCTTTCTTCGCGGGGACCAAAGCTGTGCTTTCAGTTCACAATTTGCCATTTAACGGCTACGGTTCACAATCGGCCATGAGCGCCTTGGGCTTCGAGCCCTCGGAGGATGAAGATCTTCCGGATTGGGCCCGCTTTACGCCGCTACCGCTTGGAATTTCCTCCGCGGACAAGGTAATAGCGGTCTCTTCAGGTTACGCTAAGGAAATCCTCACCCCAGAATTTGGTTGTGGCATGGATGGCTACTTGCGCCTGCACCAGGATAAGGTGATGGGTATTATCAATGGGATTGACACCAACTCCTGGGACCCAGCCAACGATACCAGGATTCCACACCCCTATTCAATGATGGATCTGGCAGGGAAGACCGAGACCAAGGCTGAGTTCCAACAGCACGCTGGCTTTGTGGTTGACGCGGATATTCCGCTTCTGACCACGGTCAGCCGCATCGACCGGCAAAAGGGGATCGACCTCATCTTTGAAGGCCTTGCCGGCCTCACCAGTAAACCCTGGCAACTGGCAATCCTTGGCACCGGGGACCCTCTGCTTGAGCAAAAAGCCAGGGATCTTTCCAGCCAACACCCTGAACGGGCCGTGGCGTTTTTGCGATATGACGACACCCTAGCACGTTTGCTATACGCAAGTGGTGATATATTTCTAATGCCATCCCTGTATGAACCGTGCGGGCTCTCCCAAATGATTGCCATGCGCTACGGCAATCTCCCCCTCGCAACCGCCACCGGAGGCCTTCAGGACACAATCGTGGATTACCCGGCGGACGCGGAAAACGCAACGGGATTCCTGTTTACTGACAAAAGCGTGGATGGATTTGTCAGCCGGCTGGATGACGTATTGACTGTCTTCCAGGATAAACCAACCTGGCTAGCCATCCAGCAAAACGCGATGAAATCCGATTTTTCATGGCCCATTTCGGCGGCCAAGTACCTGGCCGTTTACCGGTCACTCGTTGCATAAATAATAAGAGGTTTTATATGAATCAGGAAAGAGTTTCTGGAATACTCCTCCACCCCACCAGCCTGCCCGGCCCTGATGGCATTGGCGATCTTGGCCCGGAAGCCTATCACTGGCTGGATTTTTTGCACGAGACCGGTACGCAGCTCTGGCAGGTCCTCCCCCTCGGCCCCACGGGTTATGGTGATTCACCGTATCAGTGCTTTTCGGCTGTCGCGGGCAACCCATACCTGGTCAGTCCATTGCTCCTGCTTGAGGAAGGCCTGCTGCACTTTTCTGATATAAGCGACCGACCATCCTTTCCAGTGGAGACGGTGGATTTTGGCCCTGCCATAATCTGGAAGACCACGCTACTGGACCGCGCCTTTGAACATTTCTATGAGGAAAAGCCCGTAGACATTGTGCGGGAATTTGATGAATTCAGACAAAAACAAAGCGGTTGGCTGGATGATTTCAGTCTCTTCATGGCCATCAAGGAAGAACAACAAGGGCAACCCTGGAATCTTTGGCCAAAGCCACTGAAAACCCGCGACCCCGAAGCCCTGGCATCAGCGCGCAGCCTGCTGGCCTCCAAGATTGTAAAGCATCAATTTAACCAGTTCCTTTTCTACCGCCAATGGCTACGCTTGCGGGGCTATGCCCATTCGCTCGGCATTCGCATCATTGGTGACATGCCTTTTGTGATTGCCTTTGACAGCGCGGACCTATGGTCGGAGCCCTCGCTCTTCCTGATGGACGCGGACCTAAACCCCACCTTCGTGGCCGGTGTTCCACCGGATTACTTTTCCGCGGATGGTCAACTGTGGGGAAATCCGCTTTACAAATGGGAAGCGCACCGCGCACAGGGTTACCAGTGGTGGATAAAACGGTTGAGCGCTGTGCTTGAACTGGTGGACATTGTCCGCATGGACCACTTCCGTGGGTTTGCTGCGGCGTGGCATGTCCCCGCGGGAAACACCACCGCCCGTGATGGCAAATGGATTGAAAGCCCCGGGATGGAGCTCTTCCAGACCTTCAAAGCCCACTTCCCGGAAATGCCGATTATTGCTGAAGACCTTGGTGTCATCACCGATGACGTTGTCAGGCTGCGGGATGGGTACAACCTGCCGGGGATGAAAATCCTGCAATTTGGCTTCACCGGTGACCCGGAGGATGACTTCCTGCCGCATCACTACCCCGCCAATTGCTTTGCCTATACCGGCTCGCATGATAACAATACAGCCCTGGGATGGTATCACAATGCGACCCCCAGGGAGAAGGCTTTTTGCCTGCGTTACCTTCATTCCATCGAGGATGAAGTGGTCTGGTCGATGCTTCTGGCAGTCTGGCGCTCAAACGCGGTGAATGTGGTTGCCCCAATGCAGGATTTACTTGGCCTGGGGGCTTACGCCCGCATGAATCTGCCTGGTTCGCAATCTGGCAATTGGGCCTGGCGCATGAAACTGGACGCCTTATCGGATGATGTTCTGTATAAATTGAAGGAGTTGAATTACCTATACAGCCGGCTTAGCCAGGAGCAAAAAGACGAGAACACCCGCAAATTGAACGAAGAACTCGAGGGAACCGTCAAGCCTCATTAGTTCTGCGCGGCCAGACCGCGACGAGTATTCCAAGCAGGATAACGACACCGCCAACCACTTCAAGGGCTGACGGTGTTTCTTTAAGGAATAAAATCGCCAGGATGGTTGAACCTATTGGCTCGCCAAGCAGGGCCAGCGAGACAACCGTGGCCGGCATGTTGTGCAGCGAATGATTCAGCAACGTGTGCCCGATTGCCTGAGGTACCACAGCCATGGCAACCAGAAACAGGTATGCCTCAGTGGAGAAGCCTGCAAGCTTCTCACCCTTCAAAACCACGGCCAAATCGAGCAGCAGGGCCGCGGTTGTGTAAACGATGGCTGTGTAGGGAATTGTGGGGATTTTTGAGCCTAATTTTCGGCCTATCAGCATATAGCCAGAGGCCATCCAGGCGCCGAAGAGCGCCAGGAACAAGCCAAGGAACTTGTTTGAACCCGCCGTCACCCTGGCGAGGTTGCAGCTAAACCCGCCTACGCCAAAGGCGCAAGCCTCGTTGAACGCGATGAGCACCCCTCCGATGACCGCGAGTGCCAGGCCCAGGTAAAACTGGGCGCTGACATGCTCTTTTAAGACAACTGGGGAAAGCAGGGCCACCCACAGCGGCGTGGTGGTCACCAGGATGACCGAACTGCTCACGCTGACCAGCTGCAGGGATGTGATCCAACTGGCAAAATGCAACGCCAGGAAGAGCCCTGAGAGAGCCATGAGCAACACTTCGCCGGTTGTGGCGCGCGCATTCTTTTCACGCTTGGAAAACAGCCAAATCGCAAGGGCCAGTATGGCGGCAAATGTCATCCGGTACGCAGCAATCACCAGCGCGCTGACTTCTTCCATCGCGAAGCGTATGAGGATGGCGGCGGTGGATACGGCCAAAATACCAATTACCAGCCAAATGTAATTTTGCGAAACCCGCCGTGAATTACTCAAGTTATTTTCCTATGATAATATTTGGTCAAAAATTCTCGAAGTAGGAGAGCCTGATGACTCATGTGATAACCAGTTTATGCCTTCGTGATGCCGGATGTGTGGTGGCCTGCCCTGTTGCTTGCATTGTTCCAGGAAACCCCAAGGAAGAATGGCCGACTTTCTACATCGACCCCAGCACCTGTATAGACTGTGGCGCGTGCGTTCCGGAATGCCCTTATGGCGCTATCTTCCCCCGCAACGAGGTTCCAGAGGAATACCAGGCTGTGGGTGGGGAAATGTTGAGCGCGCCAGTTGGCACTCCAGGGTTCGACGAGGCTGCGGATGTCTTCACGTATGAAGGCGACCCGGTTCAAATTCCTGCCGTCAAAAAGCTGACGGAGGGCGAGATTATCGACCTCACGCCAGCCATTGACGTTAACCGTTCCTTCTTTGAAACCGGTCCTGGTTACCTGGCCATCGACCTCTAAAGCGACTCTTTGGCTGCCATGGCAGCCCCAATGATGCCTGCCAGGTTCTGAAGCTTGGCAGGCACAACCTTGGTATCCACCTTCAGGTACTTTGAAAACGCGTCAAACCGGGCGCTGACACCACCACCCAGGATGATCAGGTCCGGGCTGCACAAGAATTCGTATTTCTTGAGCACTTCGGTGAAGCGTTCGCCCCAAGCCTTCCAGCTGAGTTTCTCAATCCGTTTTATCGCTGCGCTGGCGCGATATTCCGCGTCCTTTCCGCGAATCTCGATGTGGCCAAATTCAGTGTTCGGTAAAAGCTTTCCATCCAGGAAGATGGCCGAACCAATACCCGTGCCAATGGTCAGGAACAGCACCACGTGGTAATTGTGCGCCTCCTGGATGCCAAAACGCATCTCTGCCAGTCCGGCCGCGTCCGCGTCATTAATCGCGGAGGCCTGTTGGCCGGTTTTCGCACGGATGAGCGCGGGCAGGTCCTCACCCACCCAGTTTTTATGCAGGTTCGCAGATGAGCAGACAATCCCATGCCGGATAATTCCGGGAAAACCCGCGCCGATGGGGCCGGTGTATTTAAGTTCTTTCTGAATGGTGGCTATCAGCCCAACTATTTCTTTTGGCTTGAGGGGCTCGCGCGTCACCTTTCGAATACGTTCAGAAGCCAGTTCACCTGTGTCGGTGTTAACCAGGGCGCCTTTGACCGCGGAACCACCGATATCAATACCCAAAGTTGTGTTAACCATAATCCTCCTGGAATAATTTAATCACATCCATTCTTCAGATGCTCTTCATATGTGATCGAAAAGTTGTGTGAACCACTTCCATCACATTTTGCCCTGAAAAATAAAAAATCACTGCTTGCGGGCGAGGCCGCGGCTTTGAGAGCCTCGGGTCCCGGGTTGGAAATTGGAGCAGGCGGCAACCCATTCACCACGTAGGTATTATAAGGTGAATTTACTTGTAAGTCCTCAAGGGTCAGGCCGGATTTCCACCAGGTTTCATCCGGTTCGTAATATCCAAGCGCGTATTGGACGGTGGGGTCGGTTTCAAGCCGCATGCCAGAGGCCAGGCGGTTATATAAAACCGAGGCGATTATTGGCATTTCCTGGTTGTCGTTTGTTTCGCGCTGGATGATTGACGCGAGCGTGATGCCTTCAGCCAATGACAGCCCTTGCCGCGCGTAACCAGCTTCCAACGCGTTATCCTGGGCGAAATCAACAAAGCCCGTCAGTACAAAGGCCATGGCTTGCTCGAGAGTGATGGTTGGTTTGAAGCTGTAGGTACCAGGGAAGAGAAACCCCTCCAAGCCAGAGCCCGCGGGCAAGCCCAACAGGTCCAGCACATAGGCAGGTGGTTCGTCCACGAAGGCGAGAAATTCATCTCCGCTGAATACAAACCCGTTTTGGTTCACCTGGAAAGCAATTTCCTCCGCGCGCCAGCCAGCAAAGATGAGCAAGGGAATATCCCTGGCCGTTGCGTCGGCTAACCGGTCGGCGATGGCTTTGGGGGTGAGACCAGTTTCGAGCGTGAAAGTCCCGGACTGGATGAAGCGGTCCTTCCCGGAGTAAGCCAGGTACGCGCAAGTCAAGTCACCGCTCAAAACATAAGAGTCCGCTTCCAGTTTTTGGCAGATTGCACCAAGGGAATCGCCCGGGTTAATGCTGAATTTACGTTCCAACTCAGGCCTCGCAGGCGCACTTTCCATCTGCCTTCTGCCGTTGTAAAGCATGAGGGCGTACCTGGCGCGGTCTGGCAGGCTGATAAATTCCCCCGGTGGCCCATAAAGAATCCGCGCGCGCCTATCGAGCACAGCCAGGGTCAGGCCGGCCAATACAAGCACCAACGCAGCAAGGATAAGGATGACAGTTAAAGCGGAGCCTTGCTTGTAGCGAGCGGCCATGCCTTAGTCCTCTTCTCCATTTTCCCTGTTCAAGTAATCCAAAAGCAACAGCGCGGCCACCTTATCGTCCTTGTCTTTTTGTCGGTCCGATTTTCGGAATTGACCACCCAGCATAATATCATCCATGTCGTTGGACGTATGGCTCTCATCCCAGGTTAATACCCGGAAATTGCCGAACTGGTCCTGAATCGCCTCGACCAACCTCAAAACAGACCGGGCCCTGGGCCCCACCTGCCCTTCGCTATCCAGTGGCAACCCAACCAGGATTTTCCCGCAGCCCTGCTCAATGGCAAGCTGGGCGATTTTTTGGGCGTCTTTTTCCCTGGATACATGCGTGACAATACCCAGGCCATGCGCCAGCCGGGTTTCCTCATCCCCAATCGCGATGCCTATCCTGACATTACCAGGGTCAACGGCGAGTATCTTCATGCTTCCAGTTTCCATTTCTTGTGAATAATGCATAAAAATTATACAATACAAGTCTATTGATTAGCCGAAGGAGTGCCGCATGATAGCGTTTCCAAGCCGTGTGAAAGAAGTGACAGTTTTCCCCTCAAAAGCGAAAGTGACAAGGACAGGGAGGCTGGATCTTCCCAAAGGTGTTTCAGAAATCAGTCTTTCTGGCCTGCCACCATTCATAGATATTGCCTCGTTACAGGTTTCGGCCCGATCCGAGGTGCCCACAACCATCCTTGGGATCCAGGAATCACGGGTCTTCTTATCCAATGCCAACCAGGAAGAACTCGAACGCCTAAAACAGGCCTTACAGGAAAACAATTCCAATCTTGAGCAAATCAAAGCCCTGCTGGAAGGCAATCAGGCCTTGATTACGCATTGCGAAAACCTGCTTGCGGAAACGCGCAGTGTCATGTTTGGATTAACCAACCAGAAGCTTTCGCTTGAACAACATTTTGAGCAGGTGTCCACCATCAGCCAGCATCGCGAGAATTATGTTGCTGAAAGGAAGGAACAGCTCCTGCGGTATGAGCAACTGGTAAAAGAAGGCGAAATCTTGAAAAAACAAATCAAGGAATACAACGCAACCGGTTCCACCGAGGCCAGCCAGGTAGTCGTGTCAATTAACCTGGAAGAAGCCTCCCCGATTGAACTCACCATGATTTATGAGCGTGAGGACTGTGGCTGGAACCCAATCTACCGGCTGAACCTGGCTGGGGCCAAGCTTTCGCTGGATTACGCCGCCGAAGTCCGCCAGATGAGCGGCGAAGACTGGCAGGACGTCAAACTGAAGCTGAGCACAACCGAAAGCAGAGCGTACGGGCCATTACCGGAACTGGAACCCTGGTTTATCCAAAAGTATATACCCAGGCCTCCGGTTCAACCCAGGATGCTGAAAACAATGTCCAGTGATATGGCTCCCGTTCCAGAAGCGGCATACGCGACCCAAGCCATGATGTCGATGCAGGTGGAGGAAATGGAAGCGGTCCTGGAAAGCAAGGAATACGCCGTTAATTTCCAGGTCCCCTATCCGGTATCGATGCCGAGCAAGGATGAACCGACCCGGGTGAACATTACCTCCGTTGAACTGGCGTACGAACAGGATTTGCTGGTCGTACCGAGGCTTTCACAAAACGCCTTTAGGAGACTAAAAATCCACAACAACACCCCGTTCACACTTCTGCCCGGCCAGGCCACGGTGTTTTTGGATGGGGATTACCTTGGAGAGACCCAGCTTAAGTTCCAGCCTGAGGGATCCCATTTTGACATCAATTACGGGATTGATGGACGCATCAAGGTCAAACGCGAACTCGCGCGCCAGGAAGTCAGCAAGAAGATTTTGCAAGAGCGCACGCTCAATGAATACGGCTATACGATAACGTTGGTCAACGACACCAATTCCGTCCAGGAATGCCAGGTGATGGATGAAATCCCGCTCTCACGCAATGATGACATCAAAGTCCACCTTCTTGAGGCCAGTCCAAAACCTGACCATGCTGACGACTTGAACCGACTCACCTGGAACGTCTCCCTGCAGCCTAACGCCGAGGTGACGCTGCGTTATCGTTTCTCGGTTGAATACCCGCGGGACGCGCAGCTTAGCGGCCTCCCGGTTGACTAAATAAGAAAAGCAAAAGGTCGGGAATTTTCATTCCCGACCTTTTGCTTTTCAACACACATGTTAAAAAATATTGGAAAGGTCTGTGCCTGGCTTGATGTGAATGCGAAGCGCGACCTTGTCGCGTTGCAGCAACGCGTCCAAATCGCCGAGAGCCTGGGCTTTCTGCAAGGTGCCAAAGCTCATACCCTCACTGGGGATTTCAACATCCTGCACGGGGTCCGCAGTCAGGATGAGGAATAATCCTCCTGCGAAGCCGCCTTTATGCAGTTGGCCAGTGGAGTGCAGGAAGCGCGGACCAAACCCCAGGGTGGTGGCCAGCTTCGTTTTTTGTAAAATGCGGGCGCGAAGGCTTTGCAGTTTCTGGGCAAATTGCTCAGTCCTGGCCAGGTAGGCACTCAGGACAATGTAGCCATGTTCAGGCAGCAGGTTTAAATATCGTGCCAAAACTTCAGGGCAACTGCCGGCACTCTCAAGCCCATCCATGGGCTTCCCGAAAATAGCGAAGGAATCATCCTCCCAAATCGGCTTGCCTTCTTTAAGGAAGCCCAGGGCCTGGTATTCACTGATTTTGTTCTTGGTGATGGTTTTGTTGTCCTGCACGTTCGGTTGGTCAAAAGCGTTCACTTGCAAAACGGCGCAGGCTATGGCCGTGGCGTATTCCCAGCGATAGAATTCCCTGCCCAGGTCGTAGGCCGTCTCCAATTTGAGTGTGATAACTGGAAATCCCTTTTCCTTGAGCGCGTTGACAAGCGCGGACCGGGAACCATCAGAGCTGAGGTAAACGAAAAAACGGTCCTGGCCATAATCAAGGCTTTCTAAAAGCGGCTCGGACTCAATCGGTAATATTCCCTTTCCTTCCTTGCCGCTGCTTTCGGCAATCAACTGTTCAAGCCATGGCACAAGCGGTTGACCAAGCTCATCAGTAATGAAGCTCAATTTATTCTTACCTGCGAGTGCCGCTTCGCCGAGCACAAGGCCCAACATCAGGTTGGGGTTGGCGCCATAAGGCATGCCTGGCCGGCCAACCTGGGCAGCCAGGTCCGCCTTGCGCAGTAACTTTTGAACACCAATGCCCATAAGCGCGGCAGGCACCAGGCCAAATTGCGTAAACACGGAGTATCTGCCACCAACATCCGGCGGGGCATTGAATACTTTGAGGAAATTCTTTTCCTTCGCGAGCTTCTCGAGGGAGGTGCTTGGGTCTGTTATCGCCACAAAATGGCGGCCAGCCTCATCGCCCAGCTCCACTTCAAGTTTTTGCCAGAAGTATTTGAACGCTGAAAGTGTTTCGCTCGTCCCACCCGACTTGCTGGAAACGATGAAGAGTGTTTCCTTAAGGGAGACGCTTTTTTCCCGCATGAGGATTTCATCCGGGTTGGTGGTATCGATAATTTGCAGGCTCAATCCGGAGTCCTCTGGGATATCGGGACCAAACGCCAGGCTCATCACCTCAGGAGCCAAAGAGGAGCCTCCCATGCCCAGGACGAACACGTGCTTGAGGCCAGCTTTCAGGCATTCATCCCGAAAGGCTTCCAGCCCTGGTACAAGCGCGGCCTGTTTTTCTGGTAGCGTCAGCCAGCCCAAGCGGTTGCGGATTTCTTCATGGGCCGCGAGGTTATAGGTCCACAGCGTCGGGTCGTGTTCAAACAGCCTGGTCACCATGACTTCCTCAGCCGCGTGCTTGAGTGTGGCGTGCACGCCTTCGCGCAGGCCGGCCAATTCGCCAGCAAAGCTTAGGCGTTTGCTTTCGATGGAATCAATCATGGTCTTGTAAGCCTGGGCAAACTTTTCCACGCCATCGCGTTCGAGCTCGGTGGTGACACTCTGCATGTCGATGCCAAAGCGTTCCAGATGGCGCAGAATCTCCGCACTTCGTTCCAGGTCATTTTCAATCACCACTTCTGTGCCAGTATGGTCCAGCAGTGCCTTGAGCGTGGCTGGAGGGACCGTGTTGACCGAATTTCGCGCTACCAGGTTCTCTACGTATACGACGTCTGAATAATTGGGATTCTTGGTGCCTGTCGAGGCCCAAAGTGGACGTTGCATGTGCGCGCCGTATTTGGCCAGGGCTTCGAAGCGCTCTGACTGGAAAACCCGCAAAAAGGCCTGATAGGCTTGTTGCGCGTACGCGATGGCCGTCTTGCCCATCAGGTCCTCCACAAGAGACGCGCCATTGGGTTCAGCTTGCCGGACTGATTCCAGGAGCTTGTCCACAGCCGTATCAATCCGAGAAATAAAGAACGAGGCCACAGAATGGATTCTATCCACGGGTTCATGTCTGTTAACGCGGTCTTCAAGACCCTGGATGAAGGCTTCCATCACTTGTTTGTAACGCTCGATAGAGAAAATCAGCGTGGCGTTGATGTTGATGCCCTCGCCAATCAGAGCCCGGATGGCTGGCAGCCCTTCCAGCGTGGCCGGCACCTTGACCATCAGGTTCTTCCTGCCAACGGATGCCCATAGCGCTTTGGCCTCCGCGATGGTTCTCTCCGTATCATGCGCCAGAAGGGGACTGACTTCAAGGCTGACGTAGCCATCGCCACCATCGCTCGCCTCGTAAAGCCCCTTGAACAGGTCAGCGGTTCGTTGGATATCTTCCTTGACCAATTCCAGGTAGATTTGTTCGCCACTCAAGCCGGCCCAGGCCATGGCCTGCAGGGAGTCGTCATAGGTGCTTGTCCCCACCATGGATTTTTCAAAGATGCTCGGGTTGGAGGTGAGACCAAAGATTTCTTTGTTTTGAATCATGGCCGCCAGTTCGCCGCTATCCAGCAGTCGACGGTCGACGTTGTCGTACCAAATCGATTGCCCGTTCGCAAATAACTTTTCCGAAAGGTTCATTCCTGACACTCCTATGGCTAAGCTTTCAACAATTTTTTCGCCTGGCGAACAACATTCTCAACGCTGAAACCAAATTCCCTCAGGACGGTCTCACCGGGGGCTGAGGCGCCAAAATGATCAAGCCCAATGGCCAGGCCATGGTTTCCAATCCACTTTTGCCATCCAGTGGTAACCCCCGCCTCAATGGAGATTCGCTTGGTCACCGTGGCGGGCAGTACCTTTTCCTGGTAGGCCTTGGATTGCTTTTCAAACAATTCCCAGCTGGGGAAGGAAACCACCCGGATGTTCTTACCACCTTTTTCGAGCGTTTGCGCGGCTTCCAGTGCAAGGCTCAGTTCAGAGCCTGTGGCAAGCAAAATAAGGTCCGGGTCGGCTTTTTGGCTTTGGTAGAGCACATACGCGCCTTTGGCCAGTCCCTGGGCGGAGCCGAGGGTGGAACGGTCCAATGTCGGAAGATTCTGGCGTGAAAGAATCAAGGCTGTAGGTTGGTCGCGGGTTTCGAGCGCCACTTTCCAGGCCTGCGCCACCTCGTTGGCATCCCCAGGTCGAATGGTGATGAGCCTTGGAATCAGGCGCAGGCTCATGGTTTGTTCCACCGGTTGGTGCGTGGGTCCATCCTCACCAACAGCGATGGAATCATGCGTCAGCACCCAGATGCTTCCCATCCCTGAAAGCGCTGAGACGCGCACCGCCGCCCGCAGGTAATCGGAGAAGACCAGGAAGGTGCCAGCGTATGGAATGAACCCGCCATGCACGTAAATACCGTTGGTAATGGCAGCCATGGAAAGTTCACGCACGCCAAAATGGATATTCCTTCCCTCGGGTTCCTCCGGGCCGAAAGCCGGCACACCATTTATCCAGGTGTTGTTCGAAGGCGCCAGGTCCGCTGAACCGCCAATGAGCTCGGGTAGCGCTGGGGCGACCGCGTTGATTGTCTTGCCTGACGCTGCCCGACTGGCCAGCCCCTTGGGGTCCGCCGCGAAAACTGGCAGGCTTTTCTCCCAACCCGCAGGCAATTTACGCTGCCACCTGCGGTCCAATTCCGCCGCTTTTTCTGGGTAGGCTACCTTGTAGGCGTCATATTGCTTTTGCCATTCAGCTTCCGCTTTTTGGCCGGATTCAACGGACTTTCGGAAATGTTCCAGGACGGGATCGGGCGTGTAAAAGAGGGGTTCCACCGCCCAACCCGCGGCTTCCTTTGCCAGCTTTAACTCATCCCAACCTGCCGGCGAGCCATGGATGCCGGCTGTGCCAGCTTTGTTTGGCAGGCCGTAGCCAATTGTCGTTCGGCAGACAATCAATGAGGGTCGCGGATCGCTCTTGGCATTTTTGATGGCCAGGTCAATCGCTTCGACATCATTGCCATCCGCTTTTTGTACATGCCAGCCATAAGCCTCAAACCGCGCGCCTCTATCCTCGGTGAAAGCGACATCAGTCGAGCCTTCAATTGAAATCCGATTGTCGTCGTAAAGATAAATCAGCTTGCCCAGCTTCAAGGTACCGGCCAGGGAGGCAGCTTCGGAGCTGATTCCTTCCATCAGGTCACCATCGGTCACAATGGCGTAGGTGTAGTGGTCGATAACCGCATGACCCTTCTGGTTGAATTCAGCGGCGAGATGCGCCTCCGCGATGGCCATGCCGACCCCATTCGCGAAACCCTGCCCAAGCGGGCCGGTAGTGGTTTCAACGCCGGGCGTATGGCCGTATTCCGGGTGTCCGGGTGTTTTGGACTGCCACTGGCGGAATTGCTTGAGGTCCTCAAGCGAAACGTCATAACCTGTCAGGTAAAGCATGGTATACAACAGCATGGAGCCATGACCGCCAGAAAGGACAAAGCGGTCCCTGTCCTCCCATTGTGGGTTTTTAGGATTGTGCTTCAGGTGGCGCATGAAGATGGTGTATGCCAATGCCGCTGCCCCCATGGGTAAGCCTGGATGGCCGGAATTGGCGACCTGGACTCCATCTGCTGAAAGGAAACGGATTGCGTTCAAAGCGTCTTGTAGATTTAGTTTTGCCATGGTCCTCTCCAGATTAGGGAATGATAAAATTTTACCATCTAAAGAAACTTGATTCCTGCCTCTTTGAGCACAGGGAAGCTGTACTTACAACCGGGAAAGTGAGGATTCTTATGGAACTTGCTGGGAAAGTGGCCCTCATCACAGGTAGCGGTATTCGCCTTGGCCGGGCAATTGCCCTGGCGCTGGCGGAGAAAGGTTGCCACCTGGCCTTGCACTACAACCGTTCCGCGGAAGACGCGCAGGAAGTCGCTTTGCTAGCCAGGCAGGCAGGCGTACGCGCAGACCTCTTTGGCGCTGACCTTTCGAACCCGGAGGCTGTCGAGACGCTCAGCCAGCAGGTTCAGGCGTCTTTCGGTCATTACGACATCCTGATTAACAACGCTGCCGTTTATCTGAAAGGCAGTGGACTGGACACATCCGCCGAGATGCTGGAACGCCAATTCCGTTTGAATTTGTTCGCCCCAATCCTGTTAATCCGTGCGTTTGCAAGGCAACTGCCCCAAGACCTGATGGGGAAGGTGGTCAACATTTCGGACGCAAAAACGTTCCGCCATCAGACCGACCACTTTGCCTACCGGCTAACCAAGCACGCCATCAACGAAATGACGCGGATGTATGCCCTGGAACTCGCGCCGCGCATCACGGTCAACGCGGTCGCTCCAGGCATCATGCTGCCGCTGGCCGGTTTTGAACATGTGGATATGCAAGCCCTGGGTGAAAAACGGGTTCCGCTGCAACGCGTGGGCAGCCCGCAAATCATTGCTGAGAATGTTTTGCACATCCTCGCGCAGGACTTTATGACAGGTGCCATCCTGCAGGTGGATGGGGGCGAAAACCTCTAATCTACTGGAACAACCAGGCTTTCCGCCTGGCAGCGCGCCAGGAGTTGACCAGGCAATTCCTCCCCATCTGTGCTCACGCTCTTACCGAGGGCCATAACCAGCTGGTCCAGGCCTTCGATGTCACGCGCCGTGAAGTAACGATTCTTATAATCATGGTAAATGCCTCCCTGGGTCATAAAACACCACGGGGCCAGCTTGAAGGAACCACCTTTTTGCCAGCCAGGTTGCTGGTAATCCAAAGGCGCGCGCTTCTCACATCCTGAAATGATGGATTCATAACTCAAGAGCTGCTTCTCCAACGAGAAGCGCCTGAGGATTTCCTCGCGCGCATCCTGGCTGACCCGTTTCCTGCCTTTGATGATTTCCGCCGCAAGCTCGGCAGCCTGGGTGATATCGCCCGGGTCCACCTTGAAGATGAGGTCATCCGGTAACTGGGTACGGTGCGTGCCAGACCGGCTGACAATGGCCGGTGTGCCACATACCTGGGACTCGTAGGCCACGTTGCCGAAGGCCTCCACGAATTCGCCAAGGCACAGGCTTACATCGCCCAGGGAATAATAACCGGCCATTTCGGCCTGGCTTAACCAGGGATGGAGCAGCACGTGGTCGTTCAAACCGCGGGTGGCAATTTGCCTGTGGATTTCCTGGTAAAACGCGTCCTCCTGGTGGCCTTCCATGCTCTCCACCCAGTTGGGCGCCAGGACCTTAAGCCGGTCAAATCCATACTTGTACACCAGGAGCTCAGCCACAGCCAGCGTGGAAGCCAAACCTTTCCCAGCTTCCGGCCTGTGGGGGTGAAGCACGATGGGCCAATCATCGTCGCTCAATCCAAGCTTCGCACGGATGGGTTGGGTCCCGGCTGGGGAAAAAACCGCGGGGTCAATGCCATTTGGAATGACTTGCACACGTTTACTCAAACCAGCAAGCATCCGCCCAGCGCTAGCCTTCAGGACCTCCGCGGAATACTCTGAAACCGCGATGATGCCATCTGCCTGGGTCAGAAACGAGCCTAGCACCGATTCGGGATAGATATTATCCCGAAAAGAGGTGATGACCGGCACCTGGGTGAAGTTCCTGGGCAGTAATAATTCCCCATCGTGTATGTAAAATCTGTCTGCGTCAGAAAGGAAGCGGGAGACGGTGTCATAAATCAAGGCCAACTCCCCCGGTGCAATCGCGTAGGGCTGGGGAAATGGTTGATGAAAATGGAGGAGCGGTTCAACACGAATGTTGTGTCCCAGCTCAAATGGAGCCTGACCCTTGGGGTCTTCCGCGCACAGGATGGTGACTTCGTGCCCCTTTACCGTCAGGTGGTGGGAAAGACGCGTGAGATGCTTGGATGCCCCACCTGTGATGAGCTCGGGATAGAGCGGATTAATTGAAAAGCACAGGATTTTCATGGCGAATTCTCCTGATAAAATTATGGCATCAATCGCAGAGGTTTCGAAGTGGACAAAATTATCATCACTGACCTATTAGCAAACGGCATCATCGGCGTAAAACATCCTGAACGTGACCAACCGCAAGATCTGCTGATTAACCTTACTCTGACCGCGGACCTACACGCCGCCGGTGAGAGCGACAGCATCCTGGATACCATCAACTACTCCACGGTGGCCAAGGCCGTTTTGGCAGAGGTTTCTGTTTGCGCCTTCCACACGGTGGAAGCCCTGGCCGCCCACCTGGCAAGGATGATTCTTGAATCCTACCCGGTTGCCGAGGTAACCATCTGCGTGGAAAAACCCAAGCTTGTAGCGCGCACCAGCCGTGTCGGAGTGGAAATCACCCGCTCACGCGCTGATTTCAGTTGATTACTGAGAAATCCGGTTCAAAAATTCCAGCCGCGTGTCCGTATGGGTTCTAAACACACCCAGCATGGCTGAGGTGGTCATGTTGGCTTCCTGCTTGCGTATGCCCCGCATCATCATGCACAGGTGCCTGCCTTCAGCCACGACAGCCACCCCTTCGGGGCGGATGCTCTCCTCTACAAAATCAGCAATTTGCTGCGTCATGCGTTCCTGCACCTGCAACCTATGCGCAAACATGTCCACAATCCGGGGTATCTTTGAAAGACCGATAACTTTTCCTTTGGGAATGTAGGCAACATGCACATGCCCGAAGAAAGGCAGCATATGGTGTTCGCACATGCTGTAGAATTCTATGTCATTCACAACCACCATTTGGTCGTAATCCACGTCGAACAAAGCGCCATTAATGAGCGCCAGCGGATCGGTGCGGTATCCGTTCATAATCTCATCATAAGCCCGCGCAGCACGGTCCGGGGTCTTCAGTAAGCCATCCCGTTTGGGGTCTTCACCGATGGCAACGAGAATTTCCTTGGTGGCTTTCTCAATGGCTTTACGATCCAAATCAGCCTCGCATTTTCTCCCGGCAATTCTGCTCAAATTATCATTGCAATCCATACATCCTCCGATGCGTAAATGTTAATCGAAAGCAGCCTGGTGCGTGCCAGGCTGCTTAATTGGCTTGATAAATTTAACCAATGATTGGGTCAATCAACCCGTATGTCCCATCACGCCGGCGATACAAGACGTTAATTTTCGAGGTCGCAGCGTTGTAAAACACGAAGAAATCCTCGTGGCCGAGCAGTTGAAGCTGTTCAAGGGCCTCCAATTCGTCCATCGGCGTCAGTACAAAGCTCTTCCGTCTTACGATAACAGGTTCTGTTGTCTCCTCAGTCTCCGCTTCGGCCGATCCCGCGAGGGATTCAGCGGGTTCCTCACCACGTTTACGCCAATGCTTCCCCTTGAAGCGTTCAATCTGGCGGGTCATTTTGTCAACGGTGAGGTCAATCGCGGCGAAGATGGTGTCGGCCCGTTCCTCTGATCGGAGGATGAACCCTCTTCCGCGAATAGTAACCTGGGCGATAAAGCGGTCCGCGGCATTTCTCGCGGTTTTCGCGTAAGAAAGGTCAACTCTACATTCATCAATATCATTGAGGAACTTTCCGAGTTTTCCGACCTTTTTAACTGCGTAATCATGAATAGGGTCAGTCAGTTCCAAGTCCTTGTTGAAAATATCCATTTTTAGTGCCATGTGAACCTCCTGGGGATTTTTAAAAATTATACACGCTTAGACGTCTGTCAACCAGTCGTGATTAGTTTTCAGGCTTTACCCGCTTTCGCGAAGGTGGCAGCATAAACACCAGCCGCGCCAGCCTGGATTAACGCCTCCGAGGCCGACCGCATGGTGGCCCCGGTTGTAAACACGTCATCCACAAGCAAAATTTTCTTTCCCAAAACGAGTTTCGGGTCCGCCAGGAAGGCCCCACGTACGTTTGCCTCCCTTTGCTCAGCCGTCAGCTGGGTTTGGGTGGTCACCTCCCGCAACCTGATAAGCACGTTGGGTAGGTAAGGTTTTCGCAAGTGCAGCGCGATGGGCCTGGCCAGGAAGTGCGCCTGGTTATACCCGCGCTGCCTTAATTTCTCCGCACCCAACGGGATTGGCACCACGGCGTCCACCACCCACCCCGCTGTATCAATCATCGGCCACATCAGTTGGCTCATGGGCAACCCGAGGGCAGTGTTCCGATGATACTTTAGCTGGTGAACGGCTTCTTTGAAAAGACTATCATAAAGTCCATAGGCCCGCAGCCCTCGGTAAGTGGGTTTGTTGCGGGCGCACGCCGGGCAGACTCTCCCCTTGGGGAGTGGGTCGCCACACAACGCGCAGACATCAAGGCTCTGCCTGGGGGCCTGGCCCAGGCACTCCGGGCAAAAACTAATGCCTTCCTTGCCACAGCCCACACAAGCCGTTGGAAAGAACCAATTCATCGCTTGCCAGGAGACCTGGTCGATTTTTTCGAGGAGAGGATAGTACCTGGCCGTGTCCAATCCCGCTCACTTAAGCGTAGTTTCGTAGAAAAGTTGGATAGCGGGCCAAAATAGGGAAAATAACGTGACCAGGATAAGCGCAATCACGATGATGATCAGAATATATTCTATTGGACCCCATTTTCCACCGGGGGAAGGTCGCATTCATCGCTCCAATACTGATTTTTTAGTAATTCAATTATAATTTGAATTGGGAATTTCTCGAAACCATAGAAAATATGTTGTATTAGCGATTACTTTTCGTTATGATAAACACAACGAAAAGCCCATACACGAAAAGGAGAAAGATGAGCGATATTTTTGATAAGGTAGTTGGGGACGAAGATCCCATAAAAAAACTCCTCGGCAAAATCCCTGGCTTCAAGGGATACGTAGAACGGGGCGACCGTCGCATGTCGGACAAAATCCTACGCGAAAAGGTCGCGGACGAATTTGAAGCACAATATCAACGCCTTTCGGGAATTCAACGCGACTTGATTTCCCAGGGTGGCCTGGCCTACATCGATGATTTGGAAAACGCTGCCATCAAGCTGCGCCAGTTTGTCGACCGCGTTCGCACCGCCTCCTACGGATACGCCGGACTCTTCGACGCGATAAAAATCAAGGAAGATGAATTGGCCCAGGTTTACCAGTTTGATGCCTCCCTGCTCGAACAGTCGACGGTGATTGGCAGCGCGCTGGATAACGTGGAAGCCTCTCTTGGAACGGATGGCTTGCCTGCAGCGGTTAAAAACTTGATTACGCAGAGCCAAAACAGCTTGGATCTTTTCAATAAACGCTCAGATGCCATGAAGGGCATCGCGGCCAACTAGTTAGTCTGAACCAGGAGGAAAAATGGGCAGAATTTTTGATGTGGTTGAGTACCCCAATGAAATGACGGAGGAAATTGTCCACCGTTTCCCTGAAACGGGTGTGGCAGACCTGCGCTTTGGGTCTCAGGTAATTGTTCGTGAATCACAAGCGGCAGTGTTCTTCCGGGATGGTCGGGCTTTGGATGTTCTAGGACCCGGGCGTCACACAATCAGCACCGCCAACGTGCCTTTGCTGACCAACCTGCTGGGTAAATTGTTTGGGGATCGCACGCCATTCACCGCGGAAATCTACTATGTGTCCATGCGCGAGTTCGCGGACCGCAAATGGGGCACACCCCAACCGATTATCGTCCGCAACCCGGGCGTCGGCCTTGGCGTTGCCCTGCTGCAGGGTTTTGGCACCTACAGCTTCCAGGTGAAGGACCCACAGCAATTTGTCACCCAAATTGTCGGCCAGCTGAAGACCTATCGCACCGCCGACATTGAAACCCGCCTGCGCACCATGCTGCTCTCCAAGCTCCAGGATGTGTTGGGCGAGACAACCTCGAAGAGCAACGTGCTCGAACTGATTGGGCTGACCGAGGAACTAGGCGCGGCTGTGCGTGCCAAAGCCCAGGATGATTTCCTGGCCATCGGGCTCTTGCTGAAGTCCTTCTATATTGGCAACCTCAAGCCTTCCGATAAGTCGGCTGAGGAACTGCGCCAGATGGGTATGCTGGATATGCAGACCTACACCCAGCTGCAGGCCGCGGACGCCATGCGCGACGCAGCCCAGAACCCTGCCGGTGGTGCCGGGCTGACCGCTGGTATTGGTGCCGGCATGGGTATTGGCAACGTGTTGAGCGGTTCGCTCGCGGGCATGACCCAGGGCGCGCAACAGGCTCAGACGCAACCGACCGCCGCCGCTTCTAATGGCATGGCGGATGTCATGACCCCAAGCGAGGTAGCAAGCTTTCTGAAGGTCTCCGAAGAAGACGTGATTGCCGCGATTAATGCTGGCGATTTGAAAGCCCGTAAGATAGGCAGCGCCTATCGCGTGAGCAAGGAATCCCTGCAGGAATACCTTAAAGGCTAAAACCCCACTGTGAATCAAAAAGACCTGGTTATTTCATGTGACCAGGTCTTTATTTATTAAAGCTTGATGCCCAGGATTACTGGGATTTCTTGGTGGCTTCCACCACGCGCACGGCGTCTCCGACCGTACGAATGCCACGTGCCTCTTCATTGGAGATGTCGATGTCAAACTTCTCGCATAAGCCGTCGACCATAAAGAATTGGTCCATTGAATCAGCCTTGAGATCCTCAATCAGGCGGGTATCCAAGGTAATCTCGTCGCCGTCAATCTTCAGCACATCCATAATCAGGGCTTTTACGATGTTAAATGTCTCGTCCATTTCTCTTTCCTCATTTTGTTTTGTTGAATACCGTATTATTATAAACACATATTTGACAAAAGCTTATTGCTAAAATATAACACCCTACCATGACAAAAGATGCGCTTATCTCCGACCGGAAAGACGATCACCTCAGGATTAACCTGGAAGAGGATGTCAACTCCAGGCTGTTGAACGGCTTTGGCCGTTACCGCCTCCGCCACCAGGCCTTGCCTGAGATTAACCGGGAGGATGTGGATATTTCCACGGTTTTCCTTGGAAAACGGTTGAAGGCACCCATCCTGGTTTCCTCTATGACTGGCGGTACACGGCGGGCTGCTTATCTGAACCAGGTTTTTGCGGAAGCGGCGCAAGCCTGTGGGGTTGCCTTTGGTGTGGGTTCCCAACGGGCTGCCATCGAGCACCCGGAGCTCGTTCAGAGTTTCAATATCCGCGCTTACGCCCCAGACGCGCTTGTTTTTGCCAACCTTGGCGCGGTGCAGCTGAACTATGGCTTTGGGGTCAGGGAATGCCAACAGGCAGTAGATATGGTGGCTGCTGATGCGCTCATCCTGCACCTTAATCCGCTGCAAGAAGCCCTTCAGCGAGAAGGTGAAACGCGCTTTGCCGGCCTCTATGAAAAAATTGCGGAGGTTTGCAGGCAGTTGAGCGTTCCGGTCATCGCGAAGGAAGTCGGCTGGGGGATTGACGGGCCAACCGCGGTCCGATTGGTGGATGCAGGCGTATCAGCCATCGATGTGGCCGGCGCTGGTGGCACCTCTTGGTCGCGCGTGGAAATGTACCGTCACCAGGATCCACGCCTGGTATCCCTGGCGGCTGAATTTGATGATTGGGGCATCCCGACCGCGCAATGCCTGAGGGACATCAAAAGGCTGGCCCCAGACACCACCTTGATTGCCTCAGGCGGTTTAACGAATGGGGTTGAACTGGCCAAAGCCATCGCGTTAGGTGCGAGCCTCGGCGGATTCGCAAGACCCTTCCTGTTTTCGGCTAATAAAAGCCTGGAAGAATTGGTGAGTCACATCCAAACCATTAAGCAAACACTTGAAATTTGCCTCTTTGCCTGTGGCAAACAAAACCTGGCGGAAATGGATATGTCGGTGCTCGAGGAGTTCGCATGACCTGGGCTGAGAGTAATCTTGATTCGCTCCGGTCTGGATTTGACCTATTTCTCCAACAGACCGTGCTCTCAATTTGCCCGCCTGACATGCCGCTCCTGTGGGAGATGGTTGCTTATCACTTCGGGTGGGATAAACCTCACCTGAACCCCAGCAAACGTTTGCGGCCCCAATTCGTGTTGCTTTCCGCGGCTTTGTTCGGCGGAGACCTTCAGCTTGCCATGCTGCCTGCGGTGGCCATCGAGGTGCTGCACAATTACACGCTCATCCACGATGACATCGAAGATTCAGGCGAGAGTCGGCATGGACGCTCATCGCTCTGGCAGGTTTATGGACCCGCCCAGGCCCTAAATACCGGAGATTTTTTGGCAAGTTCCACCCACACCCTGCTCTCCCGCCTGGAGGGGCAGGTATCCCCTGATGTTTTGCGCAAGGTGCGCTACCATTTCGAGCGCGCTGGTCTCGGCGTCACGCTGGGACAGCATTTGGATATCCTATCCGAGAAGCTGCCCTCCATCAGCCTGGCTGAATACGAAAGGCTGATAGAGCTAAAAACCGCCAGGCTGTTTGAAGCGTCATTTGGGATGGGCGCCGTCATCGCGGGTGCTACAGCAGCCCAGGAGGATGCGCTGGTGAGGCTGGGGTGGAATTTTGGACTGGGATTCCAGGTGCTGGATGACTACCTTGGCATTTGGGCAGCGCCAAACCAAACCGGAAAATCGACATTCACTGACCTCATCTCGCGCAAAAAATCTTTTCCGATTCTCTATGGGCAGGAAAAAGGCGGGCGATTTACCGAGCTATGGAGCACGTTGGGGGTTATCACAGAAGAGGACGCAAAATCCTTAGCGGAACTTTTATCAGCCGATGGGGCAGAGGAGGTCACCCGCGAAAAAGCGCTCGCTTACGCAACCTCCGCGCTGAAGGAACTCAACGCCCTGGATGGAAAGCCTGACTACCAGGCAGCCCTGGGCCAGTTAATCAGGCAGGTCTTCGCTCCCCTGCGAATCAGTAACAGCAACTGAAGAAGGCTGGCTAGACCTTATTTGATTCATCCGAAAAGCGGCTGTAGCCAACCCGAGTGCCACCCAAAAGTAAGGCAGCCCAAAGGTGTCCATGCTAAAGGCCTCCACCAACAAGGCCAGCAGGAAGAGCTTGCCAATCAGGCCAAACGCTCCCGAAAGTTGGGCGGTGTTTTTCCTTTCCAATGACGCCGCGTTATACCAATGCAGATAGAGCCAGGCCACAAAGACGCTCAACCCAACCACGCCGGTTTCCGCCAATAAACGCACCCACAGGTTCTTGGCGTTGGGGATGAAGTCCCTAAAGAACAACATGGAAACAATTTCTGGAAGTTTGAAGCCAAATTCGGGAACAAGATTCGGGAAGTAATAACCGGAAGCGCCCAGCCCTACCCCCATGAATGGATGCTGCAGAAACACCCTAAATCCACTAATCCAGTAAATCAAGCGTTCCGCGAAGCTGAGTTGGCTGGCCCAGCCTAAAAGCCCAAATTGCCGGTATCGGTTTAGGTCAAAGAGCCGTTCCATGCGCGGGTCTATGCGGGTCAGCAACAGCCCAAGCAGCAGCAGTACAGCCAAAAGACCGAGCACGACAGCCAGCCATAAAGGCGCTTTGTACAGGAAATGGGTTAATCGATTTCGCTTTTTTGCCTGGTGTTTGTCATGGGAATCCAACAAGCTGTTCAGCAACTGA
>Ga0116171_10000425_pt1 | contig 44830 bp, 38 predicted proteins | sample AD_JPNHW2_MetaG_FD_89798 | JGI IMG/M metagenome (GOLD analysis project Ga0116171, IMG submission 89798) | Active sludge microbial communities of municipal wastewater-treating anaerobic digesters from Japan - AD_JPNHW2_MetaG | ecosystem: Engineered > Bioreactor > Anaerobic > Digestate | place... | reverse complement strand
CGGAACGATGGAAAGGAGGGAATAGAACGTCAGGGCAGAAGCCCGAAGCGAACACTTATCGCTCGAGAATTGACTGAAGGAAAGTAAAAAGATCCGGAGCGTCCGGATGCATTTTCCGCGGAACCCCTTGGCCTCCTGGGCCCGGATACGCCAGATATCCCGCCTTAGGAACTGCATCGCTTTTTGGATCATGCCAGATTATAGCACAGAAAGCGCCGCGATCCTTTCACCAAAATCCGGCTCCGCTCTCCGGCAAAAAACCGCCAAAACCGTGCGCGAATATTTCATGTAGGAAAAAAAATAGCACGCCCTCCAACCAAGGAAAAGAGAGCGTGCTATTTTTTTAATCCAACGCCGAGATAGCGCAACGCTTACATCTGAGCCCCCTACAAACTCTAATAAATGCGCGTCGCTTCGGTTTCATCCACGGAACGCTGGATTGCATCACTGGTCAGCTTCACGGAAGTACGGTGATCTCCTTCGCTTATAGCTTTGGCGGTGATCTCCCAGGTCGCCTTCTGGCCCGGAGCCAAAGAAGCTAGCGGGGCAAACGCAACCCCCTTCTTGCCCTCCGCCTTACCCACCGTCGGTCCATTCGAGGAAACATAATCAAAATTCTCCTCAAACTCCGCTTTCACTACGATATTTCCGTCAGGTGCATTGCCCTGGTTAGTGACGGTGACATAGAATTTCTCCATGCCCCCGACCTGAACGGGATCTTCCGTATCGACCACCTCAAGCAGGATCGCAGGAATTCCGACGCCGGGACCAAGGCAAAGCAACGGATTATAAGTCGCCTTCGTACAAGAAATGAGCGCCCCACCTGCTTTCGCCGTGCCCGTCACTGTGATCATTTTGATTTCCTTCGGCTTCAAATAACCAAGGTCCCATGTTGCCACCTGCCCCGACAAGCTGGAGGTCTTAGGCGTAGCCGAATCCAGGTTATAATTTGCAGGAATCCGTTCAGTCACAACCACATCATCCAACCCGCATGAGGAATCATTGGTGACATGAATCGTATACTGATAAGGCTTCCCGACCACAACCTGGCTTGGCATAACTTTTTCGATCTGAAGCGGGCTCGTGGATTTTTCACAATCATCGCAACCCATCGTTCCACGCAGCATTCCAGCCTCCTTGACCCGGGGAACCGGCGCAGACTTATCGCCTCCGCAGCAAGTCGCGCAACCCGACATCATCAGCGCCAAACCCACGGAAAAAACTATCGCCATCACTCCCATGCAAAACCTGGAAAATCTCATAGCTCATACTCCTTCTGGAACCTGATCGTTCCGTTTTAGATGCTTTTCCTGAATCGGAAACGTTAGGCTGCTTTCCCTGTTTTGGATCCGCAACCGCAACAAGTCGCGAACTGAACGCCGTCATCGGGGAGCGGAACATCCACCACCAGAGGAAAGGTCACGAGATGGATCGCACCGCCGACCTCATTCACAATGGCATCCGTCAGCCCTTTGCCGACCCCCGTCCAGACGCTGTCACAGCTTTCACATTTCTTCGAAGCCCTGATCGGTTCAAAGAACAGATCGGTCCACCCCAAGAGAGTGTTTTTGAGGCCGAACTGGAGTTTTCCTGAGATCTTGTCGCCATAGGTATCCGCCTCCGTCCACGGACTGGCCGCAAGACCCACGGCTGGCATACCCAGGATCATAATGAGAAGGAAAGTTGCGATAGGCTTTCTCATAATACGCTCCTTTTGTTGATAAACCGTCCGAAGCTTTGTTTTTCAAGGACATTCATGACGCTGGTATTATCCTCCAGTTTGATGTATAAGATAAATGAATAGTTTTCATTAATACTATGAGGTTTTACTCATGATGTATTCTCTGCGTATTTTTCGGGATCTTTCGGCAACCGGAAGTTTTACGGGAGCGGCTGTCCGCAATCACATTACCCAATCCGCGGTCAGTCACCACATCCGGATCATGGAAGAGAAATTCGGAAACAGACTGATCATTCGGGGACGGCGTTCGGTCCGCCTGACGGAAGCCGGCAAAAAGGTCCTTCACGCCGCCCAAGATGTCCTGACACGCATTGAGAGGCTAGAAAGTTCGCTCAGGAACGAGTCGGGTGAGATCTCGGGTGAGATCCGGATCGCAACGACCATCGCCATGGGGCTGCACGAGCTTCCGCTCTACTCCGGCCCGTTCAGCAAGGCTCACCCTAAAGTTACCTTCCGCCTCAATTACACGCGAGGTAATAAGATCTATGAACATCTCCTCGACCACGAGGCCGATCTGGCATTGATCGCCAGCCCCAAACAGCACCCCCTTCTAAAGATCCATGTGTTCAAAAAAAGCCGGGCCGTGATCATCGTTCCAATCAGTTGGTCCTTCAAGGTATTCGAACGCTCTCGGTTGCCCGAACTATTCCAAAAACCATTCATTGCTTTGGAGAAAGGATTGCCGACACACCATGCGATCGACCGGATGATCAAAGCCCTCGGAGTCCGTTCCAAAACCTTGAACACATTCGACAATATCGAAAGCATCAAACAAGCCGTCGAGTTTGGACTGGGATTTTCCGTGGTCCCGGAAGTGACCATTACGAAAGAAGTTCAACTTAAAAGACTGAGAAAAATCGTTGTCCCGGATGAATCCTGGGAATATCCCATGGCCGTCATAACGCGAAAAAATGCGGAACCTTCTCCCGCCGTACAGGCCTTCCTCCAGTTCATCCACTCCTTAAAAACCTGCGGCTGAACACTCGATAAGAAGGTCAAGCTGTATTGAAAGCGTCGTTGCTTTACAGATCAAAAGTACATACATGGCTCGGTGGATATTAATTCATGGGCATGCTAGATACTGGAAGGGTGCGAGAAAAATTTCAAACTAGCATAAATTTAGTAAAATCATCCCTCTTGCCCCGGAAAAACAATAAAGGAGTTACGGAAAAATTCTCCGCAACTCCTTTATTTTCAATACAAAATGGTCGGGGCGAGAGGATTTGAACCTCCGACCGCACGCACCCCAAGCGTCGATCCGCCATGATTTTTCTTAATATTGACGCTTCAACGGTTTACGATGCAACTCATTATTAGACAATAAGATAAATAATATTTTTACGCATCTTTAAACATCACAAAAAATCATGACAAATCGTTAAAAAACCGATTTTGAGGTACCAAAATAGGTACCACTTTTTGCGTTTCAAAAACCCTGAAAGGGTGCGTGCGGTTTTGGCGAGGTACCACTGAGGTACCACCTTGGTTATTCGACCGCGGAACGCTCCTCTTTTATTTGGGGTTTTTCCACGGGCCGGGCGATTTCCAACTGCATTTAAAGTCTTTTTCCGACGCAATCGCATCCAAAACGGGCTGAAGAAAATTTTCTATTACAACGGCCGCCTCCCTTAATTTCGCCGGCTCGCGAAGTTCATTCTTTTCCAGGAAGGCCCGCCAGATCCGGTTCCTATCGGACTCTTCGCTGTAAATCTCCGGGGCAAAGAAAGGCAGCGCCTTGGGTATTCCCGTATTTCGGTTTTTAAACGTCCGGGCGATCGCACCGGACAAGCGCCTGCCGTCAAAAGCAAACTGTCGAATAAGGAGCCAGACATCATAAAAATCCTTCATTCTGCTGTTAAGTGCTCCCAATTTGATCATGGCTTCAAATTTTTCGGCAACGACGGTCTCAAATGCGTATCCCCGGAGATGCGGCTTCGGAAAATCGAGGATGACAGGATAATCAATCGCTTCGGGCTTCGGCGCGACAGCGTCCCCAAATCCGATATCGATTTGCATAGGAATGCGCGCGGTCCCGAGATGTCCCATGAATTTGATCCGGACGCCTTCATAATCCGCATTTTCCTTGATCTTTTCACCTTTTACGGATCCCGGGGCAAACTCCACCCCGTCGGAGACGACCCCCGCATTGCAAACGTCCCGGATGACCGCCTCCATTTTAGCGATCGCGTTATCGGCATAAGCCAGAAAATCAATATCTACCGTTGTTCTTCTGGACTGAACATCCCACACCGTGAACAGCAAAGCACCCTTCAAAATAAATCGCTGGCGATGCTCGGACCTGGAAAGCCTGTAAAGAAATCTCTCCATGCCATAGTATTGAAGTACTTCAGCAAAAGGCCGCTTTGTGTCGCGAACGATATTCTGAAGCCGTCCGCGCACGGACGCTGCGATGTTTTTGATGTTTTTCACAGAAGGGCCTCGAGGTACGGTTTCATCACTTTGTCCACCCTGCAAGTTTTCGCATAGTCGTAAATGATCTGCGGTTTGGCCTTTTTTGATCGAATGGCTTCTTTAAGGGCGTTCGTTGCGACATCCAGCCCGATCCTGTTCCGGAATTTAAAACAATCCGCCAGGGTCTTTTCGAGTTTGTAGATTTTTACAGAACACCCGTCAATCTGATGGACGTCAATGCCTTCTTTCCAGGCTTTTTCGGAAAAGTGAAAATAGCGCATGGGCGGATATTCGACCTTGTTCTCCCATGCCCCTTTCGGAAGAGCCATATCCACCCAATGTGGGATTTCGTCAGTCACTTGATAAAATGAGAGGGCCGAAATAAGGCAAACCACTCCTTTGGGCACTTTGAGCGCCGCCGTAACAAAATCCGGTTGGGAAAGGTCGGATGCTTTAGCAAGGCAGTAAATACCCCGGTCCACTTTTTTGAGTGCGCCTGATTTGATCAGGGAACGGATATATGCGGGATGAAAACCTTCTTTCACCACGTCCGAAAATTTCCGGGGTCCCCGCTGAGTCCTAAAATATTCTGTTAGGGCTTTTTCTCTATGTGTATGTTTTATCATCTGTCTATTTCCTCTATACTTGATGAGAAGTATAGAGACTACATACAAATCTGTCAATAGCGCCATAACGCGCTTATTACAAACCATGCAGCATTTCACATAAACTGGCTTTTGACCTTACTCGGTCTTCTGTAACCCGGTATCTTCCAGATAGATGCCGCGAGACAGTGTTTTCCCCCTCGATGAACGCTTCATGAGCCAGGTCTCGATCAAAATTCTCGGGAACCGGGTTGTATCACCGGGAAGCTTCACAAACGGTATCTCCCGGCGCGCCACCCAGATATAAATTGTGTTTTTTCGCACTCTGAGCCGTGCCGCAACTTCTTCCGCGGTTAGCAGTGCGTCTGATTCGTGTGAATTTTCACCCAATAGACATGCCCTCCTTTCCCCTAATTTTTGAAATCATCTTTTTCTCCAATCCGCATCCAGAGCGGTGTCTTTCGCGATTTTTGCCGACTCAACAACGGTTTCCCTGTGGAGAATGATCCTTCCGGGCCCCACACCCTGCCGGCGCGGATTTGTCCCAAAGCGATAGAAATGCAAGGGACAATCCTGGACGGAACAATATCGAACCTCTTTGGGATGCCCTCCGGCGCACTGAAGGCAATAAGCTCGGATGGTTTTGAGAGGCGTCTGCCGGATCATCGGCCTTCGTCCTCCTCATCATCATCGTCGCCATCCCGGTTTTCTCCCGGATCTATTTGCGGATCGTCATCGGAGTCCGAATCTGGATCATCGTCAAAATCAGAATCATCGTCACACGGATCGCCCCCGCCACCGCACGAAGCGAATAGCTTGCTATTCTGCCACGCACCCGGAGTTTTGGATTCCACCACCTCTTTGATCTCATCCCGGGTCATATCATGAAGACTGCCGGTCATGGAGTATTCCGCGAGTGCCCTTATAGGCAGTTCTCCTTGGGAAGAGCGGAAAACAGCATCCCTCTTTTCGAGATGCAGGCACTCTTCGCTTACGAAGTAAAACTTCTGCCAGATATAGCCCATTTTCTTTTTCAAGGATTCGATCCGTTTTTCAGTCGGCAGGATGTAGAGCACCTTCGCGTACTTGTCCGAATTGTTGAATCGGTCGAATATCTTCTTGTACCGGGCAGGCTCCTTTTCTGTCCGCTCATATTCGACCGCATAGACTTGATCCACGTTCAAGATCAAAGCGTCCGGCGAACCCCCACGGGGTTTCATGGACCGGATCACCCGTTCCGGTATCCAGAGACCGATCCCAAGTTCCTCAGAGAGGATCCGCATATCGATTAGACCCCGGTCGTGAAAGTAATTGGGAAAGGTCTTATCCTTTGCAAGCGCGATGGCAAATGGATTACCACTGTCCTCTAACACCTTGACTGCCGCCTGTGTCGGAATATACAGATCTCTCGGATCGCTGTAGACTTTTCGTGTCGCCACAAGCCCCGCATCCATCAGCTTCAGCATTCGCCTGTAAGGTGCCCGGTGAATATTACATCCCGGAAAAAACTTCCGGCCGATCTGATCCAGATGACTGAATTTCATATGCAAGAGCCACGCAAGAATATCGCAATCCCTTACCATCAACTTCATAAACCATTCCCTCCGGCATCAAACGAATGCTTTACCTGCCGAGCAACAAGCATCCCTTTCCCGACCAATCCATCTCCCCTCAAAATGCTTATGAAGAGAGGGATTGGTCGGGAAAGAAGTCGAGCGGCTTTTGCGAGGCAGGTAAAGGACTTACGAAAAAATGCCGGGGGAAACTCTGAACCCCACCCTTTTTCCCCATCTTGTGTATGCCTTAAAAAAGCGAAAGAGACATGGCTTCGCTTCAGACATTCAGCAGAACGGTCGGGACACAATGCGGGTTTTCTGAGGAAGGAAATCTTGGATGGCAAGCAATTCACGACAGAGTCCGGCTCCTTTAGGTTTGCCCAAGCGGGCAAGAATTTGTTCCCTTAAAGACCGGACTGCTGGCCATTCCCTTGAGGCCTTTAATCTCAAGATATCCGGGAATGCAGGGCTCAAGCGCAGCATCAAGATTGAAATTGCGAGTTATCAGTTTCAATCCGCTGCATGAGCAGTACTGTTAACCCGTGGAATCAATCTTGAAACAGTGTTAGGTCCCCGAAAGTCGCGCGGGACTCGCCAAAACGAATCCCGCCGCCCCTGTACGTAGCGGCTTGAGGAAGAGAATTTGAGGCTAAAACCTCAAAAGATCCCCTTACATTAGGGCAAATCGGGTTATTTTTTTCGAGGATTTTTCTACAGTTGCGTAAATCTTTTTTCGCACCTTAAAACCAGCTATTTTTCATCGGAATAGAGCCCGGCAAGGCGCCGGATCGTGCGGAGATTGCTATAAATCGTGGAAAGATTTGAGTGTAGGGACCTTGCTATCATTTGCGGAGGCCAGCATCTTTCGAAATAAAGACGAAAGACGCGTTTTAGTTTCCCGGCGTACAGAACGCCGTCCAAAATCGCCTTGAGCCTCAGACCTTCTTCGCGGCGTTTCTTGATCCGTTCGAGCCGTTTAGCCGCCCCGTTAACCCTTGCCCATGCGCTAGAAACACCTATTTTGAGCGTTTCGGAAAGTTCCCGAAGCGTCATCTGATCGTCCCGCACAAGAGTAAAAAGCTCGTATGCTCGTTTTTGTTTCGGGGTAAGCCGCGCATATTTAAGATAGCGCCGTAGCTGGCGAAATGCTTGGATCTCCCGATTACGCCTGGAGGATGATTCCTCCTCAGCCATCAGCAGATCAAGGGGAGAATCCCCTGAAGTCCGGATTCCCGTCAGAACTTCGTTCTCGAACCCCGTGAGCCGCGCAACGGAATCGCCTTCAATGTTTTGAAGATCAACGGCTCGAAGCCGGTGCCGGCGTGATCCCTTTTTAATTTTATCACCCAATTGTCCCAAGACGGTTCTCCTTATGCTAAAGAGTACCATGAAATCGCGTACCTGGGGAACCCATGGGATCTCGCGAAGAACTCGGAAGGAACTGAGTAGGTACAGAGTGACTCCCCTCAAAAGATCTTCCCGGAAATTCGGCAGGATACTGAGACAACACCTTCGGCGGATTAAATTCAGCGGGGCCGCATGTAACTCCGGCTTAAAGACTAGAAAAGCACAAGCCCATAAAACTTCATATCAAGAGAGGATGAGCCGTTTCCTTGCGTTACAAAAACAATTTCATCTATCGGTGGATATCCTGACAGGATGAGGTCAGTGTTCGCCGTTTGGACAGCTCCTCCGGTATTTTGTAAGTTTAAATATTGCGTTTTCACAACGATCAGATTGCCGGAGCTATCTCTCACTTTATACTCGATTTTTGCATTAGGAACTGGCGTCAGTGAAGAATAACTGATCTGAAGCTGGCGAACATTGATGGAAAGATCATTGGTGACAGCCGCTACGCCAACGCCTTTAAAATTTGTGCTTGTAACATGAAGAACCCCTGAATCCAAGGCCGCATTGGCATTGCCCCCATTAAGGCTGAATGTGGCGATCTGCCCTTTTAAGAGATCTGTTCCCGGAAGATAATTGACTGAGAAATTCACGCTCGCCTGGTTCCCTGCCGGATCCGTTTCTAGGATGGTTAAATGATTGACGCCTGCCGTCAGATTCGTAAAAGTTTTCAGTTTCAACACACCGTCCAAGGTATAAGTAACCGTGACGTAGGATGAGGCGATCATGGCCGGAGTTCCGGGATCTAGCACAACTACAGGGGCGATAGTGTCCACCGTCACCTGATGAGTCACTGTGGTTGTATTCCCGGCCAAATCTCTCTCCGTAATGGATAATGTGTTCAGTCCTTCCGCAAGGTCCGTAAAGAGCTTCGTCTTTGCAATTCCGTCCGCCGTGTAACTCACCGTCAGCGTCTTCGTTTTGATCAGACTCGGAGTTCCGGCATCCAGCACCACCGCAGGCGGCACGGTGTCGTTCGCGGGAGTGAGCGTCAGGGCGGTGATCTTGGCGTTCGGGAATCCCTGAACTTCCGGGAACAGAACCACGGCATCGGTGATGTACCAGTAAAGATAACTGTCGGGGATCGTCAGGACATATTCTCCGGCGGTCGAACCTGTCGCCGGAAGGTCGAATTGGACGCTATAGGCTGGGTCGTTGCTCCCCGCGTGTTTCAGTTCGAGTTTCGCACCCGTGATCGGCGATGAAGACTGATACGTGATACGCAATTCGCGGTCGGAGGCCCGAACAGCTTCGGAAACGTGCCAGGAAGTCCCTTTAAATCCGTTCCATTCAAAATTACCACTCGTCCCGCTCATCAGCGAAACCGGCGTTTGCGGGTCCCAGATCGACCGCAGTTCCGTAAGCAGGCCCTTGTTCTCAAGGTACCGGGTCATGGAAGTTCCTCCAGTCCCGGCCATGCCAAGCGTGAACGAAAGTACATTATTGAAGACCTGCTCCTTGACCACTTTACCCGTAGTCATATTCATTCCTTCCCAGAGCCCGTGATTGGTAATAAGCTCGGGGTGATCCGCAATCAGCTTCTGCAAAAGCGCCTCAACGCCCGCGGGCCGGAACATATAAGCAGCCCCCAGGTTGTACGTGGACGGCGTGGTCTCAGAAACCCCGTTCATGGCGATCTCGTTGATGCCGAGTGAGAAATTATATTGGATCCTGTCGGTATCGATGCTGTGGAACGTAAGATTAAGTGGCCCGGTTCCCTCCGAAGTCGCAAAAACCACTTCTTTCAAATCTCCCAGCGTTCCGTTCTCGGGAAGCGTTAGAGTCAGCGTACGGACCTCGCCGCCGGTATTCTCCAAAGAAAGATTCTCCACATGAACAACCTGCAGAATGCCGTCGATCATTTGCTTGAATTCGAGCCGGGCGTTCGGAACGGCCGTCTGCGAGGAATACCGCAGCTGCATGGTGGAGCCTTCGAAAACGAATTTTGAATCGTCTGTGAAATACACTCCAATCCCCTGGCTGGTCGGGCTCGTCACATGAAAGCTCCCGTCGCCCTCACGGACACCGCTCACAGCATCCCCCGCCCAGCTGAAAGCCCCCACGTATCGGCTCAGAAGATCATAGGACCCGACGTCATAGCTTGCCGACAAAAAGCCCGGCTGGTTGTTTCTCGACGCATAATCGAGTTGGACGTCTGTGTAGGTCTCGAGCATAGCCCGGAGGTCCGGCTCATCCGCTTCCGGCATGAAAAGCGCCGGCCAGTACATCTGAAAAGCCCCGCTGAACGGCTCAACCACGGTCCGGGTGCTGCCGTCCTGCATCGTGTAACTGCTTGTCGAAAAATGTAGCTTCGCGTACGAGCTCGCCGGGAATTCGTCACCGTATTGCAAGATTAAAAAAAGCAACGGCCCCATGCTTTCAGCGCCGAAAAGATCGACCGTGCCTTCCAAGCGATTGTCCGCGATCACCATCGTTCGGGCAAATGTCTGGTTCTCTTCGTTGTACATCGCCACGTAGCCTTCACGCTGGTTCTCGAGAAACGTGTCGATCTTTTCCAGGATACCGCCAGTAGCGTGAACCATCGTGTTGCTCGTAAGCGACGCATCAAGAAGAGCGCCATAAGCGACCGCAAGTCCCGCAGTCATGTTCGTATTGTCCTCGAAACTGACCTGCCGCCCATAAAGATCGTCCATCCGTTGCCAGTCACCGTTGTAGAAGCCAAGCCAAGGCAACAACCCAAGATGCCCTAGCCTCTGCTGGTCGGCAAGCAACTGCGTCATCATGACATCGAGCCGGCGGATCGCTTCCGTTTTTGAGATCGTTGCGGTCACAAGATCGCCCGAAGCGATCGTAGCGAGCAGATTCGCGTAGAACCCGAAATTGGACGGCTGGGTAATGCGACGCTGGAGCCACCCTTCGAGCGGGTATTCATGCGTCGATTCGACAAGGCCAAAATCGGCATCTAAATAAAGCATATTGATCTGCGTCAAAAGGTCCGCGGCTGTGGTCATCTCCTTGGCTAAGACCCGATAGAAAACTGTACTCCCGCGATCGGGCGCAGGATCCTGCCAAGTGGCTTCACCATAATGGTCGGCCACGAATTCTCCTGCCGTTTGCCAGCCTCCGGAAGTAAGGCTTGTCCGGAACTGAACCTCATAACGAACGCCGCGCATGGCTTGATCAAATTTAAGCGTGAACTGGTTGAGCGGATTCGGCACTTGCGTGATCACAGGCTGGACCAGCTCAATCGCGGGCAGTTCCGGCACGATCTCAAGCTTGTCGAGATCAAAGCGAACGGTACGGGTCGAACCGTCATTATCACGGACGGTGTAGATCGCTATATTGTTCTGGTATGTGACCGCGATCGCCGCCCCGTCGAGCGTAATATTCTGATTCACGAGAAATGTTTTATTGAACGTTGGCGAATCAAGACCGATAGCGAGGACCGTTTGTCCGTTCGGAGCCGCGACCGCATCAACCAATGTGAACGTTCCCCCGGCCGTTCCCGGAGTTTCTTGCCCGAGAGATACGGAACTAACGCTCGACGAGTAGTCGTTCCCGCCGTACAAACGGTAGATCAACGCATAATATTGGCCCGAGATCTGATCATATTCCGGCTGAACTGCGAGAGAGAGAGAATCATTACGGTAGAAACCGGTGCCCGGCGTCACAAGCGTCAGGAAAAAAGTTGAGACGAACTCAGGGTTGAACGTGCTAATGCGGATCCCCGTCGAAGTGCGAATCACCGTGCCGCTGGGGTATTGCCGGTCGGTCGTCAGCATAACATAATTGGGGTAGTATTGAATCGACTTAAGATCCCCCTGCACGGTCAACGTTGTCCAAGGTTCTCCGATCCTCTGGACATAAGCATTTCCATCCCTTTCAAAGATCACCTTGCTGCCGTCTGGCGTCACATCGAAGGTGTCGGGAGCCATCGCGGCGTCCACATACAGAAGCGTGACACCGCCACCGGGGATATAGCGAAGTTCAAGGCTATAACCGGAGGGGTTTTGCGCGACCCGGAAAGCAAAATTCGCATTAGAAGGGGCCGAGATCCAAGGCGCCACAGGAGGAATATCCACTACAATTGAATCCGTAAAAACGTCCGAAATCAGTCCCGACTTGTCTTTGAGCTGGCAATGCACTTGGCGCACGCCGGTCCCTTCGGGAAGTGTGAACGACTGCGTTTCGCTGAAACCCGTCCACTCCGACCAGGTCACACCATTATTAGTTGAATAACGGACCTGATCGACACCAGAACCGGCATCGGAACCGGTCAGGGTTAAGGTAACTTCCGAAGTAGTTGCGGTCGAAGCTCCGTTATTGATCGAGAGCGTGCCGACCGGCTTCACCGTATCCAAAAGCACGGTCGCGCATACGGGCTCCGACCATTTCCCGGATTTATCCTGGAATTTCACATAAACGCTCTTGCTGCCGTCCCCGGTAGCAAACGTCCACGCCTTTGTTGCCGCGTAGTTTTCCGCCGTTGTCCATGTCGTGCCATTCGCTGAAAAACTCATTTTGCTGAGTCCGGATCCGGCATCCGTCGCTGACAAGTCCATCGTGGCAACGCCTTGCGTGATATATTGAACACCCCTGTTGATCTTGATCGTTCCGGTCGGCGGCAGCGTATCCAGGATAATGGACTTTGAATACACCACGCTGGCATTCCCGGCCTTGTCGTAATACTTCACATAAACTTGCTTAGCTCCGTCCCCTTCCGCCAAAGTAAACACCTTTGAAGCTGCGTAAGTTGCAGGCGCCGTCCAGTTCGTCCCATCCGTCGAAAAACTCATCGTGGAGATGCCGCTTCGGCTATCCGTCCCGGAAAGATTCAATGTCACCGTCTGCGAGGCGGTATAGAGAGCGCTTGAATTGATATTGATCGAACCGGTCGGCTTCACCGTGTCCAAAGTCACGGTCGCCAATACGACTGAAGACCACTTGCCGGCTTTGTCCTGGAATTTTACATACACCTTCTTGGCGCCGTCGCCGGTTGCAAACGTCCACGCTTTTGTTGCGGCATAATTCTCCGCAATGCTCCATGTCGTGCCGTTCGTCGAAAAACACATCTGGCTGAGACCCGAACCCGCGTCAGACGCGGAAAGATCAAGCGTCACCGCCGTTTGATTGATGAAGGCGGCCCCGCCGTTCACTTTGACCGTCCCCACCGGCGCCAACGTGTCTAGAATGATAGACTTCGAATAAACGGCGCTCACGTTCCCTGCCTTATCGTAATACTTCACATAAACGGTCTTGTTGCCGTCGCCGGAAGGAAGGGTGAGGGTCTTCGTCGTCGCATAGGCCACCGCCGTCGTCCACGTCGTACCGTTTGTTGAAAAACTCATCGCGGAGATTCCGCTTCCGGAATCCGAGCCCGAAAGGTTCAGGATCACGGACCTAGAAGATGCGTAAGCCGCTCCGGAATTGATATTGATCACACCGGTGGGCCGAGTCGTATCGAGCAGGATCGACTTTGAATAAACCAGGCTGGCGTTCCCCGCTTTGTCGTAATACTTCACATAAACGGTTTTGTTACCGTCCCCGGCCGGCAAAGTGAACGTCTTGGAGACGGCATAGGCCGCGGGCGCCGTCCAGTTGATGTTATCGCTTGAAAAACTCATCGCAGAGATCCCGCTGCTTTTATCCGCCCCGGAAAGGTTCAACGTCACCGTCTGCGATGCGGTATAGAGAGCGCTTGAATTGATATTGATCGAACCGGTAGGCTTGACCGTATCCACCAGAATGGAAAAAGAATAGGACGCTTTTTTGCCGGATGCATTCACCCAAGTACGCGTGATCGTATTATTCCCTTCCTTGAGAAGAATCGCCTCCTGGAAGGACACGCCATTGAGGGTATAAATCAATTGGTAATTGAGGGCGTTAATGACCGTGGGCGAAGTTTGAACGACGGATGCAGTACCAGTGAAAACGGGCGTATCTGAGAACCTGAAATCCCTTATTTGAAAATCGTTGGTCGGATTTGAAAAGGCAATAAAATTGACCGGGGCAGCATCCTTCGGAAAAAGGAACTGCAGGGTATGCCAACCGGTTCCCTGAAGCGAGACGGTTTGTCGCAGGATATAAGAGGAGCCATTCTTGACTTCAAAAATGAAGGAATTGGACCCACTGGCAATGCTTCGAGCTTCTAAGGTGACATAATCGTAATCATTACCGTTAAACGCCGGAGACACTGCCCCTCCCACCCAACTATACGAGGTGACCTTATGGTAGGTATAGACCCCCGGCGAAGTCTGGCTCACCGTGATCCCATTGCCTTGAAGCTGACCGAAATTATAACGCCAGGTATAAAGGTTCTCGGAATCAGGCGTCGGCTGTTGAATTCCCACCGGCGGCACCACGGGCTCGTCGGGAGCAGCTACGAGAGTCTGCGCGTTAGCGGCCACGCCGCTATCCACCAGAAGATTACTGGGCGCTGACAAAGGGTTGGAGTTCTGGATCGCAACGCCTGAAGGAATGAGGGCTGGGACATCCGCCGTCTTGGGAGCATTCGCCTGTTCCAGCGTAAGCGTCGGCACAGGTCGCTGGGTTTCATTGAGGATCAGCTCGTTCACACTTGCGAAGGAGGCGGGTACAAAAATCCCGTTAAAAACAAAAAAAGCGACTGTCAAAATCGCAGTCGACTTACAGAAAAACCTTTTTATTGAGAAGGGACATTTCATGGAGTTATTTCAGCCGCCTTTTCTCTCTAGGGATTTGTTAGACGAAGTCTACCACCTCATCTTAAAAATGGCAACGCGATAACCAACGGCCAGGGATAGTAAGTTGCTCATTTTCTTGGATGATCAGCATCGCTATATACTGCTATAGCCAATTCCTAGTTCACATGGCTTTCGGATGCCCTGCTATGCCTATCATAACCGCTTGGTACCAATCATGTCGTAATCGGCATAAAATGATATCGGTTCAGACCACGAAGATAGAAATTTCCGACCCTCAGGTTGGTGCTGCTAATTTCAGACATCATCCATATTCATCTTTGACATAGAAGCGTTTGAGATTCTTTTTGAGTTCTTTTTCGACGTCTGCTGCGGCAAAAAGCTTAACCGGCTGACCGAATGGCTCAGGAAATCAGGCGTCAAATGGGCGTAATGCTTCTCGGTGATCTTGACATCGTAATGGCCGAGCAGTTTCGAGACGGTGTAAATATCCACCCCGCTCATCACAAGGTTGCTGGCGAACGTGGACCGGAACATTTTGACATTGGCGCTAACCTTGGCTTTTTTAGCATAGCGAAGGATCTCGGCGCGAATGTAGCTTTCGATAGTTTTACCACTAGAAGTCTGAAAAACATACCCTTGGAGTTTTTTCTGCGAGAGTTCTTCCAGCATCTTTCTGGCAACCGGATGCACCGGGATCACGCGAGGCTTATAGCTTTTCGTGGTCCAGTCCGGCTGATTCTGAATATGAATGAGATTATGCCTGAAATCGACGTCCTTCCAGCGCAAATGCGCTAACTCGCCGAGCCTCATGCCGGTCAGAAGAAATAGCGTCACGATCTGCTTTACGCGGGGGGAGCATACCTTAAGAAGCTTTTTCACCTCATCATCGCCCAGATGCTTAATCTGCGTCTGTTCTTCTTTTAGCTTCTTTACGAATTGCGCGGGGTTCTTTTCAAGATAACCCAGCTGGACCGCCCTGTTCAGGAAAGACTTGATCGCGGTAACGGTCCGGTTTACCGTGGATTTTTTAACAGTCTTGGAGCGTTTGACTTTATAAGCCTCCACCTTGTCCGCTGCGATCTGATGAAGGTATTGAGCGCCTGAAAATCCGGTGAATTCCTCGAGGATCTGCTTTTCGACGCGGTAGGTCCTTTTGGAGTGTTCTGCCTCGCAGAGCGCTAGATATTCTGCCAGGTATTCGGAAACAAGCTTGCCCTTAAGACGCCAGCCGACCTCATGCTTTTCAATGGCCTGGATCACCTTGGCGAACTTGGCTTGGGCTATTTCCCTGGAATTAGTCTTGAGGGATTGCCACTGCCTGTGCCCGGTTCCATCATAGAATCTCGCGTACCAGACCTTGCCGCGCCTGACTATGTGTCCCTTTGCCATAATAACCCTCCCGAGGTATCACCCCCGATTTAGAGGTACCATTTGAGGTACCACTAAATTATAGCCGAAAATAGAAATGGCGTCAATAGTTGTAAGCTATTGACGCCATTGGGGAAAGAGTCGGGGCGAGAGGATTTGAACCTCCGACCGCACGCACCCCAAGCGTGTGCGCTACCAGGCTGCGCTACGCCCCGATGTATCCTATTGTAAAAAATCGATTGAAACATCGGGGCAGTACTGACTTTCTTATATTTTTTCAATAAGAGTCAGTGCGCCCCGAAAATACGCCACAAACGATCTTCGAGGGGCGAAAGTATATCAGATTTCCTGTTCCCTGTCTTCTATCCTCTGTGTACAATGGCTGCATGACTCGACGGGAAAAGCTTCGCCAGCGATTTTCGGCATTCAAGACCAGGTTTGCGACCAATATCAGCAAGGTCAAGCCCCGGGTGGCCCTACGCATCCTCGGCGCAATCCTCATCTTCTTCCCCTGGATGCTTGCGTCTTTTATTTCAAGCCTCATGAAACTCGGCCGCTGGCGCAAAGTCGCTACCTGCCAAACACTGATGCGACGGAATCCGCTCGCGTTCGAGGGCATCGACAGCAATACACTCATCGTCGAAACCGTTTCCGGAGGGATCAGCAATTCCAATGAAATCTGGCGCTGTAAAAAGTCCACGGGAGAAGAGGTCCGCTACTTCGCGAAAATATTCGTCTCGGCCGGCACGTTCTGGGCCCGGCACCTTTCACTTGTAAGCCCCTTCCCCGCGATTTACGGTCGCGAGACCCACGAGCGTTTCACCATCGACATGGTCAGCCGCGTCCAGCTCGACGAATGCGGCATTCCTGTCCCCAAACTTATCGCCTACGATGCCGTCGAAAAAGTCATGGTCACGGAGCTTCTGGAGGGTGTCACGGTCGATCGGATCCTGGAAGGGATCGCGGAACGGGATGCCCTCGGTGCCAACGATGAAGCCGTGATCCGCCAATGCGGGATCGGCCTCGCAAAAGTTCATCGGGCGGGTTTTTCGCTGATCGACACGCAGCCTGTCAACTGCATCTGGAATGCCGTCGAGCAGAAGCTTTACTTCACGGACCTGGAATTCTGCACCCGCCAGGACAAACGCGTATGGGACGTTGGCTTTTTCCTCTGTTACCTTGCCGCCCGTCTCCCTGAACCGGTCCTCCGTCTGGTCCGCAACCTTTTCCTGGAAAGTTACCGGCAGGAACTTCAGCTCGATCTCTCCAAAGTTGAAGAAACCGGCCATGAACTCCGCGAATACCTCCCCATTTTCCGCGCCATCCTCGACCTCCGGCGCTTCACGCCCGAAGAATTGTTCGAAGGGCTGATCACCACGTAACAGCGGTGTAACGAAAGGAAATCTTTTTCTCGCGGGACGTTGCGCCTTGCGCGTTGTGCAAAATCAATGCCCGCTGTGGTAGGGATGATTCTCATGGATGGTCAGTGCCCGATAAATCTGTTCGGCCGCAACGACCGAGGCCAGTTCATGCGGCAACGTCATCGGGCCAAAACTCCAACGAAGCGCCGGATTCATCGCCTCAAGCTCCCCCGCCGTAAACCCATTCGGCCCGCCGATCACGATCTGAAGTTCCTGCGCGCCGGAGTTCATGCATTTCCGGAATTCGCGCGCAAGCGCTTCCGAGGACAGCAGCGAACTTTTCTTTTCTCGTTCGCACACCCAGATCACCGACCGGTTTTTGGAAGAATAGGCGCCGACCTCGACGGGAAGAAACCTGGCAACGCGTTCGTTGTATTCCTTAAACAAGGACAACGCGGCCGGAAGCTTAAAAGCTTTCGGAAAAGGTTGACCTGCTTTGAGCCAGGCTAAAGAGAATCGGACACGCATGGGAGGAAAAAGAATGATCCCGGAACGCGCCCGGGAACCCGGAAAAGGTTATTGAGTCGTAACGGGAGATCCGCCCGAACATCCATCGCTGCCCCCCGTTCCGTTGATCTGGACAGCTCCCGTATGGTCCACGCAATAGTTATTGGCCCCGGTAATATTCCGGATCGCAGGCGTCGCCACAAGAGAATAAGTCGCCCCTTCGTTGCCGAGGCTATAGGCAAACTCATAACCGTGCCTCCGACCGCCGTCACGCCACGCGCTGTCGATATAACCCTGGCCGATCAGCATATTGATATCCGGCGCGTAGACATTGGGGCTTTGCGTGGTCTGGTAGGATTCGTTGGCGGAACTGAAGGAACGGAGATCCCCGCGAAGCATCTGCTCGTTGGCATTCAGCTTGGCGCGTACAAAGATCGGAACGGCAATGATCGCGAGAATCCCGATAATGCTAACCACGACCATGATCTCGACCAGCGTAAAACCCTTCTCCGTCCCCTTTTTCATGGAACCCCCGATAGGCATTTGTGATTTGTCTCTATTATATCGGCCAGTTCTCCCGTTTTGTAAGATTTTTCTCTTCTCAAGGCTGAACAGAGCGAGTACCATAAACGCCGCCGGTGAAAATTCAACCATCGATTCCCAATAAAGGTTTTTGACTCTGATCATGAAGAAGGTCCTGCTCTACAACCCGCGAGAAAGAACCAACCTCCGGATCCCCTACCTCCCGTTCTCCCTGATGACGATCGGCAGCGCGCTTGAAAAGGAGGGATTTTCCGTCCAGATCATCGACGCCCGCATCGAGAAAGATTCCCATGCACAGATCCGAGAAGCGCTCCGGGAAGATATCCTCTTCTTCGGCGTCACGCTGATCACCGGATCCGGAATTTACGACGCGTTAGAGGCCGCCGAAATCGTCAAAAAATACGACCCTCGGATCCCTACTATTTTCGGTGGCGTCCATGCCTCTCTTCTCCCGGGAGAAACCGTCCGAAATCCCTTGATCGATATTGTGGTCATCGGCCCGGGCGAAATCACAGCCCCAAAACTCGCACACGCCTTCACCTGTCAGGAACCGATAGACACCGTGGAAGGGATCGCTTTCAAAAAAGACAACCATGTCGTGATCCGCCCTGCGGCGGCCGGACAACCCGAAACTGCTTTTGCCCCGATCGATTACAGGCTGGTTCCCCTCGGACGGTATCTCAAAAAAGATGCGACCGGCGACCGCTGCCTGGATTATTTGTCCAGCCGGGGATGCCCGCACCCGTGCACCTATTGCGCGATCAGCAAGATCTGGAAGAAAAAGATCTTCTTCTATTCCGCAGAAAAGATTCTGGAAGACCTTGAGAGCTTCGTCCGCGACCACCGGATCGACAGTATCCACTTCCTCGACGACAACTTTTTTGTCAACCGCCAGCGGGTCGAATCGTTCTGCGACAAGATCCTGGCCAAGGGCCTCAAAATCCGCATCTGGTCCATGTGCCGCATTCAGTATTTTTCGGGTTACGACGACGCATTCCTCGAAAAACTGAAAAAAGCAGGTTTCTGCACGTTGAACTTCGGCGCTGAATCGGGCTCTCAAATGATCCTGGACCGAATCAAGAAGGGTCACGCCGTCGAAGAGATCCTCCGCACCGCTCAAAAGTGCCACCAAATGGGGTTCCGCGGACAATTCAGTTTTATGATGGGATTTCCTTTTGAGCAACCTTCGGACCTTGAGAAGACCATGCACCTCATCGAAACCCTTCACGGGATCGACCCGTCGTTCGATCTGCAGCTCTTCCCTTTCACCCCTTTTCCCCAAACCGATCTGGCGGAAGAGTGCGTGCATCACGGCTATTGTCCCCCGTCGCGCCTGGAAGACTGGGCCCGCTTTGAATACGGCGGGATCAAAATGCCCTGGCTTTCGAAAACGCTCCGCAAAAAGATCGATGTCCTCACCAGCATCGCCTGGTTCGGGTTCACCTCCGAAACGGCCATCAAACTCGGCGGATGGCGCGGCTGCGTCTTTCAGTTCTTCGGAAAGATCGCCCGCTGGCGCTGGCGGAAACGATTCTTCGGCTTCCCTTTGGAGTGGAAACTGATCAATTTCTTTACCCGGGGTCATTGACCTCCGAGGGAAAAATCCTTCCTCATGATCCCTAAGACCGGAACTTCTCAAAACGGATCGACCGAATGAACAAGACGATGGAGATCGAACATATTTTTCTGGATAAGGACGTAGAGAGCACGCCGCTCGCCCTCCGCATCCTCTCAACACTGAAAGGGACCCCCGTCACGTCCGTTACGGACAGGGACCGATTCCTCCGGGAGATCGAGCAAAAACCTCTCGGCAGCGGTAAAAAAAACCTCTGGCTCACCCGTTTCAAGGGAGCTTTTTTGAAACCCTGTCCCGCCACCGGGACCGACTACCTCTGCTGCCGTTACTGGACGATCAACGCCCAAACCCACTGCCCGCTCGACTGCACTTATTGCATCCTCCAAAATTATCTGAACGTCCCCCTGATCACGATCTACACCAACATGGGCGATGTCCTTGCCGAGATCGACGCGCTTATTCAAAACCGTGCCGGCCGACTTTTCCGGATGGGAACCGGAGAGCTCACAGACAGCCTCGCGCTCGATCCTCTGACCCGGATGAATGAAACCCTTATCCGTCACAGCTTGGGCAAAAGAATGATCCTGGAGATCAAAACAAAAACGGATCTGATCGCGCATCTTCCGGAGATCCCGCGAAGCAACGTCCTCGCCTCGTGGTCCCTGAACCCCGATGAATTCATCCACACGGAAGAGCTGAAGACGGCACCTCTGGAAAAACGTTTGAAGGCCGCGCTGGGGGCCCTCAAAAAAGGCTACCGCCTGGGTTTCCATTTCGATCCCCTGCTGATGCTGCCCGGATGGGAAAAGCGGTACGGAGAACTGATCTCTAAACTCACCGAACGGGTCCCCGAAAAGGAAGTGATGTGGATCAGTCTGGGGAGCCTACGTTTTCCGCCACCGCTCAAAAAAGCGATTGAGAACCGTTTCCCGCGTTCGCGCATCACCACCGCGGAATTCGCAAAAGGACTCGACGGCAAGATACGCTATTTCCGGCCGATGCGAACGGAACTTTACAAGAGAGTCTACGGAAATCTTCGGGACCGGTGGCCTGATGTGTTTGTCTATTTTTGTATGGAAAACAGAACGGTCTGGCAGGATGTCCTGGGCTTCGCCCCGGAAGACAACAGCCATCTTGATTTTCTCTTTCACCAAAGCATCGGGAAAAGATTCCCGGATCTCTCTCTCCAGGTCCCCGACCGGGGGGATTACGGCCCCGGAGACTGAGTCACCCTCACTGGCCGATCGGCTCGCCTCCGACGCATCCTGCGCTGGTTCCCATGCCCTCAGCCGCGCCCATGACCACAACACCCGTCGCGTCGACGCAATAATAATGGATCCCCGTCACTCCCGGGTTCAGAATACTGGCTTCGAGCGAATAGGAGAGGCTGGTCCCCGAAGGATTATAAACGAAATTATAGCCGTGTTTGTTCCCGGGATTCGTCCAGGTGGTATCGAGATAATGCTCGTCTATAAGCGTCGCGATATCGGGCGCGTACACCGGGGGGTTTTGGACCGCCCGGTAAGATTCATTGGCGGTGCTAAAGCTCCTGAGATCCCCTCGAATCATCTGTTCGTTCGCGTTAAGCCTCAGCCTGAGAAAGTTCGGCATAGCCATCGCGACCAGCAACCCGAGGATGAACACCACGATCATAATCTCGACCAGCGTAAAACCCCGCATCGCCCGATTGAAAGCCCCTGTATGTTCTTTCACGGTGATAAACATCGTCTTTTCCGGAAATGCCTTAATGAAAAGTTTTGTTTTCCCGGGATCAGATTTATTGATTTATTCAAACGTCATTCTGGGGCATAATCCTCCGCGGATGTGTGTCGTTTGAGACCTTGGGGAAATGTAGCCATGCCGGATTTTTTTACCGCTTTGCGGAACAATCGAAAAACCATCTTCCTCCTCGCCCTTCCCCTCCTGGCCGGGATCCTGGCGCGTTTTTGGGGATTGGCATGGCACTTCACGAGCACGGACGATCTCGGAACCATCGAGCACCTTCTCATCGGACAAAGCCAACATGACATTTTTTTCATTCCCAAAACTTTGACCAATGCTCCTTTTCAGTATCTGATCACCTATTTCCTGATCTCTCCGGCCATGGACTACCGCCAACTCCTCTTCTGGGCACGGCTACCCTCCTGTATTTTCAGCTGTCTTGCGCTCCTCGCACTCGTTTTTTTCTACCGGAGATATGATAAAGAGGCCGTGTTCAAATGTTTTCTCGCGCTCATGCTGCTCGCCTGTTCCTGGGAGAATATCGCATTCGCAAAGCTCACCCACAGCTACGCGATCGGCGTACTCGCAAGCGCCCTTTTCTGCTGGCTTTTTATCGCCCAGATCACGGCAAAAACCTTTACGCTCAAGAGAGCCTTTGCGACAGGCGTCGTTTTGGCGGCACTGAGTTCAATGCAATACCAGATCCTTCTTTTCGTCCCGGCATTTTATCTGGCTCTTTTTGTTTTCCGTTTCCGGACCTCCGAAAACAGAGCGAACATCGCCAGGAGCTTTTTGGTGAGCGCGGTTTTTTTCGTCTTCCTTGTCTTTCCGCTCTGGTACTTTTTCCTGAAACCCCAATATTTTGATTTTGCCAGGAAAGTTCAGTGGGCTTTCGGTCCGTCGGGAGAATACGCTTTCCCAAAAACCGCCTGGTCGGACATCCCGCGATTCTATCTAGGCACTCTCTTGACCGTCTTCCAGACCAAGACCGGTTTCTTTCCCGAGAATCACCCCCTTTTCGGGCTTTTTTCGATATCGCTCTATCTCCTTTTTCTTTTGGGTGTATTGAATTTCCTGATCAGCCCGAAAAGACAGACGCGCTCGCTAGGGCTCCTTTTCGGGCTGTCGCTCCTGACCTGGTGGATCATGGTCCCGGTGAAAAGCCTCCCCTGGAGCCCCTCCCGGCACACCCTGATCCTGCTCCCGTTTCTTTGCATTACAGCCGCGGAAGGATGGGAAGGCCTTTCAGGTCTTTTCCGGATGTTTTCCGGCAAAGCGATCCCGGAACGGTGGCTGAACCGGTTCCTTTTGGGGACGGGCCTTCTGATTTTGGGAACCTTTGTGACCTATTACGGAGTGTTCCTGAAAGAAAGAAGAGACCCCATCGAGGAAAAGGAGATCTGCCGAATCCTAGAAACTTACGACCCCGATATTCTGATCTATGACAAACGGGGATTTCACCTTGAATTTATGAAACAGCTCAAAGCCCTCTATGAAAAGATGCTCCAAAAACCCGTCAGCGAAGTCCGCACCTTCGCCATCCTCACCCGTTACCCGGCTGCGTCCGTTCAGAAACGGTGTGAATACTACCGGGAGATCTATAATTACTTTGCGGCCAAGGGATCGGGGACCGATCCGGGAACCCCTCCCGCTTTGATCCGGAGCCCTTGCTCCGAATTCACTACTGTCTACCACCGTGAAATCGATTCGGAGGTCACGGAAATGTTCACCCACAAGATCAAAGCCGATATTTTCACGAACCGATTTTTCTTTTACATTCTCTCGGTAGATCCCGAAAAAAAGAAAATAGCCGATATTCTGAGGAAGCCGGAACCTCAGGTCAGGACCGTATAGACCCAAATTGTTCCGGATCTAACGGCGTGTTAAGATACCGACCGGAAAAGCTCCCGGTCGTATTCACTCATAACGCATAGGGTGTCATGACTCAAAAATATTCGAAGTTTTCGGTCATCATCGCCGCTTACAACGAAGAAGCCACGATTGCCGAAGTCATCCGCCGGGTCCGCGCCGCAACGGTCCCCGGCCTAGAACAGGAGATCGTCGTCGTCGATGACGGTTCGAAAGACCGGACCGCCGAAATCCTCCGCGGAATTCCCGGGATCGTCGCTCTTTTCCACGAGAGGAACCTCGGGAAAGGCGGCGCCCTGCGAACCGGAATTGCCCATGCAACGGGAGACATCCTTCTCCTCCAGGACGCTGACCTCGAGTACAACCCGGAAGATTACCCCGTCCTGGTCCGGCCGATCATCGAAGGCCGCACAGAGCTTGTGCTGGGTTCGCGTTTCCTCTACCGGGGCCCGCGATTCTTCACAAGGAACGGAGACCCGTTTTTTTCGCATTATGTCGGAAATAAACTGATCGTAGGGATCACCAACCTGCTTTACGGGCAAAAGGTCAGCGATTATGAGGGATGCTACAAGGCCTTCACACGAGACCTGAGGCAAAGGGTCAACGTCCACGCCAACGGATTTGAATTCGACAACGAACTTATCTGCAAAAGCCTCCGGCTCGGTTACCGCCTCACGGAGGTCCCCATCCAATACCGGCCACGGCTTTATTCGGAGGGAAAGAAAATCTCCTGGCGCGACGGCCTCCGGATGCTTTGGACCATCGTCAAGTGGCGGTTCCTTCCGGTCTAACCGAACGAAACTTCCCTATTTTTTTTCGCTTTTCTCGAAATATTTCGAAAGATATTTCAAAACATCGATCTGCGTGACAATCCCAGCAAGCACGCCGTCCTTATTAACGATGGGGATGCATCCGTACTTGTTTCGCGCCATGATATCGATCACATCCCCCAAGGTATCGTCCGGCCCCAACGTCACCGGATCCGCGGTCATAACGTACCTGAGGATAAAGCGATCCAGCTGGTCTTTATCGTAAACATAGCCTTCTTCGGTTTTGCGGGGAGCCATACAGCGTGCGAGGTCCCGGTGCGTAAACATCCCGACCAAACGTTTTTTTTCATCAACGACGGGAAGATGCCGGATAGCGTTCTGGCGAAATTTCTCCTCGGCTTTACTCAAAAGATCCCCCGTTTCAAGAGTGATCACCTTCGTTACCATAAGATCTTTAAGCGGGACCTTTTTCATCATTTCCCCTTGATCTGAAGATCCATCCGCGTCGTCTGATTAAGGATCTTGTTAACGGTTTCGAGCAACTCCTTCGCCTTTGCGTTCTGGGGATCGATCCGGAGGGCGTCCTGGAGTTCCTTCTTCGCGCCCAGCAGGTTCTGGGTACCGATATAGGACACCGCAAGCCCCATATGGGTTTCGACGTTGTTCCAGTCTTTTGAAACGGCGACCTGGAACTCTTTTTCGGCAAGATCATAGCGCTTCAGCTGGATCATCACATTCCCGATGTTCTTGTAGAACCGGGCCTGGGACACGTTGTCTTTGGCGTACTGCAAACCTTCCCGCAAAAGCGGCAAGGCCTGATCGTACATCCCCTTCTGGATCATCGCTACTGCGATCGTCCCGTAAACATCGGGATCATCCCGCTGGACTTGGAGGACGGTCGCAAGCGCCGAAATACATTCATCCCACTGTTGAAGTTCGTAATGCATCTGCGCCATCCCCTTCATGCAGTCCACGCTCGCGGCAATACTACACGCCGCCTTGAATTGATCGAGCGCAAGCTTAGGTTGCTGGGAACGATAGTACATCTTGGCAAGACTGGTATGGATCTCCGCCATTTCGGCTTTGTTCTGGGTGGCCTCAAGAGCCCTTTGGAGATATCGTTCGCTTTCCTGATACCGGCCGCTTTTCAGGAGCGCGGTCCCCATATTCACCAGAATTTTCGGATTATTCGGGTCCTGGTAGAGAAGATTTTCAAATTCGCGTATGGCATTTTCATACTGGCCTTTCCGCATCTGAATAATCGCAAGATTCAGCCGGATATTCCTGCTGCCGGGATCGAGCGCGAGGGCCCTAGTATAAGCATTGTACGCGGCCGGATCGTTCTGCTGCGCGAGAAAAACGTCCCCCATGGCATTCAGGGCGAGCAGTTTATCTTTTTTTTGGCTCGCGTATCGGAACCCCTGGACGGCCCGGCTGAGCTCCCTGACGGCCTCATCCTGAGACCCCAAACGGAAATAGAGCATCCCGATGTCATAGTGAATCCGCGCGTAATCCGGAAGGATCGAAACCGCTTTTTTCCAGGCCCCAAGCGCGTCGTCGTACTGTGCCAAGCTGATGTAAAGCACTCCCAGCATGTAATAAAAATCGAACGGCTGGTCCTGGACGATCATCTTCAGATAAGACCCGATGAGTCTCTGAACAGCGCTCCGGGGAAGTCCCGTAACACCGCGTTTGAAATCGATCGTCCGCGTTTCCATGATGATCTCGCGATTTTCCTGATCAAATCTTGACGGCAACTGTTGCGCAATGATCGGGTACATAATACTGGAGGGATCTTCCGTGTGCGTCGCACCAAAAAGATGTCCCATTTCATGAACAAGAGTCGTTTCTTCCTGGATCTTATAAAGACGGTTCATGGGGTAACGGAGGACCAGATATCCCGAGAGCGGCCGGGCCTGACCGATCGTATCAACATCCCCGATCGGATCTTTGGATTCCCGGGGAACATGGGTGAGGCCGATCATGATGTCCACGTCTTTAAGAGGATACTGGGCCATCAGATTTTCGAGAAGGATACGCGGTTCATCGCTTTCCCGGATCCCCGTCCAGTCATACCAACGGTACGGGACAAATTTAATCTTAAACTCCCCCTGGAAAATTCGCGAAGCATAACTCAACCGCCGGTCAAATTCGGAACGCCAGTTGGGGATCGCCTTAAATTCGGGGGTAACCGCGACCCCGATCCTGATCTCCCGCTCCGGGACAGCCGCCCGGACCAGGACCGGCGACGGGAACAACATGCCTAACACCAACACGCATCCGAGGATCTTTTTTGTCATTTTAATTCATCCGTCTTTGAACAAGCGCCGACTTCAATTCCCAGCTGTACTAATATCGGCCTCCGGAAGCAAACCATGAACGCCAGCACCGCACCGGCTTCATTTAGGAGTTTATCCGCGCCCCGATGCCCTGTAAAATGCTTTTTAACATGACAGAACGAACCGATTCCAATTTCCGAAATATCTTTTGGCTCGTCGCAACCGCAACCTTCGCCGCCATGCCCCTCCTTTCGTTCCATTACGGGATCACCTGGGACGAATGGATCCAGAGTCAATACGGAAAGCTGGTCCTCCGTTTTTTTCTGAGCGGTGGCACTGCCCGCGAATGCCTGACCTTCGAGAACCTGTATCTCTACGGAGGACTCTTTGACACTCTCGCCGTGACCGTCTACGGGTTCTTATTCGGCGGTTTTCGTCTGGTCCGCGAACTCGCTTACGCACATCATTTCACCGACCTGACCCTTCCCTTCTACTATGAGACCCGGCACGTTCTTAACGCCCTTTTGGGCGCCGCGGGAATCCTTTTTACAGGCCTGATTGCCAAGGAGCTCCGGGGGTGGCGCACGGGACTGCTCGCCCTTCTTTTGATCTTGCTCAGTCCTCGTTTTTTCGGAAATTCAATGAACAATCCCAAAGACATCCCCTTTGCGATGGCCTACGCCATGTCGCTCTACGCCCTCCTCCGATTCTTCAAAGTGTGTCCCAACCCGGGATGGCGCTCCGTTCTGTTCCTGATCTTTTCTATCGCCATCGCGATCAACATCAAAGCCGGCGGGCTGATCCTCCTATGTTACTTGCTCTTTTTCCCGGCATTCGGATGGATCCGGGACGTTGTAAACAAGAAACAGTTCTTTTTCCGTGCCCGTCCGGCACTCCTCCTGCTGGGCATCGCTTCCGCGGCCTATCTTGCCGGTCTCCTTTTGTGGCCTTTCGGGCTTCTCGATCCGGTCCACAACCCCTTAAGAACTCTGGAAAAGCTTTCTCATTTCACAGGATTCACGGGCGTCTTGTTGTTTGAGGGAAAGCTGATTCCATCCACCCAAACCCCTTGGTATTACCTTCCCAAATGGATCCTGATCTCAGTTCCCCTCTACATCCATCTGGGACTCCTCCTGTGGCTGTTCTTTTGGAACGACCTCAGGAAGATTCGGAACATCAGCTTGTTGGCCGTTGCGGCGTTCTTCCCGCTCGCCTATGCGATTCTGAACCATTCCACGGTCTACGACAGTTGGAGACATTTCCTTTTCATCTATCCTCCCTTGGTCGTCCTGGCCGCTGTGACCTGGGATCAACTTTTCTCCTGGGTCAAAAACAAAATTGGCACTCTTCTGATCCTATTTTTCCTTTGCCTAAACCTGCTGGAGCCCGTCGTCTGGATGGTCCGTTGCCACCCTAATGAATACGTTTATTTTAATCCGCTAGTGGGCGGCCTTCGGGGCGCTTACGGGCGCTATGATACAGACTACTGGGGAAATTCTCTCAAAGAAGCTTCGGAATGGCTGACAGACTATTACAAACGTCACAAGATGAAAGCTCCGATCCGCGTTCGTTGGGACGGCGAATTGATCAGCTCTGCGTACTACCTTATTCGCGGCCTCGGTCCCTCCTACCTCGTATCGGATGATAGCAACCCCGCTTGGGATTTTTGGTTGAGCCTTTCTCGAAAAGCGGCTCCTCAGCGATTGCAGAACGGCGAGTGGCCTCCCCGGTACGCAACGATCCACACCGTCGAAACAGACGGTGTCCCTCTCTGTGCCATCGTTAAAAATCCTCTCAAACGGATATCCCCGGAAGATCTCTCCGCGGACACCGCATCAATCCTGGACGGAGTCTCCTGAAAACAAAGCGTTCTCCTGATAATCCCTGTTTAAACCCGGGCAATTTATGGTGTATATTAACGAAATGCAACCGGTGAATCAGACGCCCCATGTATCCGGCTCCTTCGCGCGCTTCCTGCCGCGAACGGTCAATTTTCTTTTTTATGGCTCCGTTTTTTTTATGATCGCAACAGCGGAACTTCCCTCGGTTTCAGGCCCGCTTTTCCTCCTTCGGAAAGAATTCCTGGCGGGCCATGAAAAGGTCTTCCAGTTCCAGACCACGGGACTTCCCTTCGCGGCCATTCAACCGTTCCTTCCCGGAAAAGGCAGTGTCGGATTCATCATGGACCGCCCGTACACTCCCGGAGACCCGAGTCTGGAGCAGTTTTATGCCGCCCAAGGTTATTTGGCGCCTCTCATCCTGAACCTTCGCCCTTCGGAAAGATACGCTTTTGTCTATTGCTCTTCAAATACGATCGCCGAACAGCGTCTCAGGGAAACAAACTACCGCATGCTCCGGACGTTTGGAGATGGAAAAGGTCTCGCGGAAAAAATGCCATGAACCCCTTCCTTGCCCTATTGGAACCGCTTCTTCTCGGCGCCGCGTTGCTTGCCGTTTGTCTCCGGGGAACCCCGCTCCGTTACAAACCCCTCTTTTTTCTCGCCGTCTCATTTCCCGCGGGGATCGGAATGTGCTCCCTGATCCTTTTTGCGGCCCTTTTGCTTGGTCCGGCCCATGCGGGGATTATTTCAACGCTGTTGAGCTTGGGGCTGCTCCTGGGCCTGATAAAACCCCTCGGGATCATTCCTTTTTTAAAGGATCTCCTTCCCGTGAGAAACCCCCTGCCTCTTCTTCCCAAGATCCGTCCCGCGAACTTTGTTGATAGACAACGTTGGCTGCAAGGCCTCCTTCTCGTGGCTAGCATCGCCCTCTTCTGCGTCACCCTGTTCGCAGTAATCGATTTTTTTCTCCTGTCGGCTTCGGCCAATGTCACGGGCGGCTGGGATGCCCGCTATGTCTGGGCCCTTAAAGCAAAATTCATGTTCCGCTCCACAGCTGAATGGCAGGGCATGTTCTCATCAAAACTCGCCGGAGCGCACCCTAATTACCCTCTTCTCTTACCCGGCGCGTTCGCCTGGGGATGGCATTTTCTTGGCAGAGAGTCTTTGTTCTGGCCTCCCCTTGTTTCGCTGGGGCTGTACCTCTCGTGCGCTTTCCTCCTAACGTGGTATCTCGCAGCTTCGGTCTCCAAGATCGCTGGATTTTTGGCAGGAACTTTTTTTCTGGTCCTAGGTCCCTATCTCTTTTGGTCGATCCACCAGTACGCAGACGTCCCGCTCGCGTATTTTATGACGAGTTGCGGTCTGGTGCTCGTCGTCGCGCTCCGTTCGGAGCAACCCCGGCTTTTCCTCATTTCAGGTTTTCTGGGAGGGCTTGCCTCGTGGACCAAAAATGAAGGTTTGATATTTCTCCTGTCGATCGGCCTGCTGCTGGCAGGGATACTCTGTGTAAAACATCAAAGAAACCTTGGAAAAAGCTGGGGAAGCTTTCAAAGTTTTCTCCTCGGAGCGGCCCTTCCGGTTCTGGCCGTATTGATTTTGAAATGTTATCTCGGAACGGGAAACGATTACGAATGGTCGAAACGCCCTCTTCTGGAACATCTCTCGATCGCCTTGGGAGAAGGCCCTCAAAAGGTCCCGCAGGTTTTTAAGGCGTTTTACACCTACACGTTAGCTTCGCCGGCCTGGAAAGGGCTTGGGCTTTTTTTTATTGCGGCGCTTGTTGTGGCAGGACTCAAAAAAGCACGAATCGAAAATTCTTTCGGATGGCTCCCGGGAGCGATCGTGGTGCTTACCAATCTGGGCTACGCCCTGGTCCTTTGCGTATCCCCGTATGACCTTAACTTCCAAATCGAAACGGCCTTGGAACGGCTTTTACTTCACTCGGGAATTCTCGCCATAGCCTTCTGTTTTGAGATATTGACCTTTGTCCCTAAAACACCCGTAACTTCCCAATAAAAAAGGGGGCCGGTCCAAAGACCAGCCCCCCCCCCTTCGATCCGTTCCTGTTGCTGCTTATAATTACTTCAAATTCTGCGCGTTGAACTGCGCGCCGGCCTGCCTGCGCATCTTGTTTTCCTGGTATCCTTTTTCACCCAGGAGTTTCTTCGCCAATTCTTCTTTGTCCTGACCGTTATAGAAGTCATACTCCATGACGGCCAATACCCGGACCATGGTCATGATATCCATGCTGGCCGCGACCGGATTCCCTCTCAGGCTTTCATTGATTTTCGTAACATAAAATTCAGGAGTGTTCAGGATAGCGGCATTTTCACGGTTCTTGTAAAGGCCAATGATCGCGCTAACGGCCTGTTTTTTCTCTTCCTGTCCCAGCTTGGGCCACAGCGACATATTACGGCTCAGTTGATTCATCATATCGGGAAAGGCGATCCCGGAGTTCGCCTGTTTCTGGGGTTCCGACTCTTTCGCGTTCTTAACGCCAAAAAAACCATAACACAACGACACGGTCAAAAGCACAAGGACCGCCACTCCGATACGTTTATCCATACCGCTTATTCCTTTCTGTTTTTGGAAATGCTCCCACGTTTTTACATATACTGTTTCAAAATCGCGATGGCCTCAAGGATTTGACGGTCTGATCCCGGCGTTCCTTCGGTTCCGTTCGAAACCACCCGGTCGGGGATCAATCCAATCATGTCAATCACCTTCCCGGAAGGCGTGGCATACCGCGCCGTCGTGAGTTTCATGGCACTCACATCATCCAGAGGGATCACCGACTGCACAGAGCCTTTCCCGTAAGTCTTGACTCCCACCAGGGTCGCCCGGCGATGTTCTTGCATCGCGGCGGAAAAAACCTCGGAGGCACTCGCGCTTTTTTCGTTCACGAGGATCACCATCGTCAGCTTGGGATAAGCCGGGGACTGGGTCACAAAATATTCTTTCCGCTGTTCCGGGATCTTGCTCTGGACCGAAACGATCTTTTTGCCTTTCGGCAAAAACCGCTCCGCCAAAGCAACTGCCTGGGTCAGCAATCCGCCGTCATTATTTCGAAGATCGATGATCAGCGCTTTCATCCCCTGCTTTTTAAACCCCTCGAGGACTGTGTCGGTTTGGCTTGCCGTGTGTTCCTGCCACTCGGCAAGACGAAGGTAAGCGAGTTCCTTGCCAATCATCCGCGAATCCTGCACCGCCTGGATCTCGATCTTCGCCCGCTCGATCTTGACGTCAAAAATCTGCCGCGGTTCTCTCAGTACCGTCAGCGTAACCGGCGTATTAGCCTCTCCCCGAAGCAGGGAGGACACGTCCATCACCGATTTGTTCTCCATCGAAATGCCATCGATTTTGAGGATAATATCCCCCGGGCGAAGCCCCGCCTTATCCGCCGGTTTTCCGGGTTCAACCGCGCGAATCCCGACCTGATTGTTGACAATCTGGAGGATCGCCCCGATACCGGCGTACTCGCCTCTCATGTGGATCTGAAGAAGTTTAAAACGCTCGGGCTCGATAAATTCCGAAAACTTGTCAAGGGAGCCAAGCATCCCTTTGACTGCCTGATAGAGAAGATTCCGGGGCGTGACATCACCGACCCAAGCCTCACTGATGGCACCAAGCGCCTTGGAAAAAAGCTTGAGGTCCTCGATGATCCCGTTATCTTCCTGGGACTGAGCCCAACCCGCAGAAACAGCCGTGGCGACCAAAAGACTTATGAGGACAAAATAACGAATTCTTCTTCCCAACGTTTTAAAACTCCTTTTTCACCGAACACTGCAACCGTGCGTAAACCCTGCCGACCATACTTCAGTTTCGAAAGCACATGAGCTGAAAAATTCCTGGACCTCAACGTCAACGTCCCTGATTCAACAATTGACTTGAAATTCCTTTGTTCATTATCATCTAAATACTGCCTATTAGCAAGGACTTGAGGCGCAGAAGAAAGATCTTCGAAGATCAGGTCATCGTCCGTCCCCTCGATAAGGTCGCGGCCGGCACGGTACATAACAATCTTGTCACAAACAGGAGCCTCAATTCCGGCGGCAAAAAGAACCTCTCGCGGCGCCGTATTCAAATTGACCTCTCCCGAACTATCGAGTGTCACATGCGGCAGGATCTTTTCATAAACCTCCCCGCTCACCCCTCGTACCCACCGCAACTCCTGCAACGACGCAAACTTATGGTTCCTTGGAAGATAGAACGGATTCCTTCCCCTATAGTACCGGCTTTCCGCGCCGGAAAGCGCGCTGTCGTCATCGGCATCCCGCCAATCGAAAAGCGAATCCGCAAGAACTTTCCCCTCTTCCCGAGTGATCCCGCATGCTTCAAAAAGCCTTTGGAGGGTTCCCGGTTTTTTAACTGTATTAAGATTAATCTTCCTCTCTTCATCAATCAGGCCATACCGGTCTTCTTTTTTCATCTCGCCTGTGGGTCTTTGAGGGACCTCAACGGTATAAAAAACGGAAAACTGGCCTTCCCCAACTTCAACCGCGCGAAAATCCGATTCGTTGTTGCTCCAGGTCTGATAAAGCGTATCCACGGGAAGTCCCGCCAGACGGTGTTTCAGGACGACGTAAATGCTCTTTTTGACACCGGCCTCCCCGAGAAGGCGAAGCTTCTGTCGCGCCTCGATCCGCGAAATGACCTGCAACTTCTGCCTCACGGTATACCCAACAGAGATCGCAAACAGGCTGATCAACATCAGCACAAAAAAAACGAGCACTAGAATACTGCCCCTGGAATTCCGGAGAGCTTTCTCAAAAACCATATTCTTTCCTTCTCCCTCCGGAACACCTTCCCGGAGGATCTGTTCAGAAAAAGATCGTTCCTGCTTTTACGAAACCTTCGGCTTATTCCCCTGGGCAATCAACTGGTCGACCTTCTTCTCCAAGCGGTCGTTCTGAGTGCTCAGCCGGTCCAATTTGGATGAAAGCTGGTCGATCTTGACCGAAAGCTGCTCGGTCAACCGTTTCACATACTTGTCGAGTCCTTCGGGCTGGTAAAGACCGCCGTCATTTTCAATCTTGCGGTCTTGGGCAATGTTCCACGCCACACCCACCTTTTTAACAGATTCATCCTGAGACGAAACATCCAGCGCCGACACACGGCCGGCGAAAGAAAGAACACTCGCCAGACAAACCATCACAACCATCCTTTCACGATATTTTTTCATCAGACACCTCCCCGTTGCAGTCATTTTGATTAATTTCCCGTCCCGGACCCGCCGAATATCAAGCGGAAAGCTTTTCGCGTTCCAGCTCAAAGACCCGGACCACCGTTCCCCCAGCCAAAGACCCACGGCTAACAAGCGGGCGAAAAAGATCAAGCCCTTGCCCATTCAAATAATAAAGTCTGAAAAGCAGGGACCGGATTAACCGGGCATCGGCAATCACCGAATAGTAGGTTCCCTCAGCTTCAAAGAAAAGCGCCGAAACTTTCAGGACATTCTCTTCAAAAGCGCGCGAAACCAATTTGCCCCGTTCTAAATAGAACAACTGGGACGGTCGTCCCTGGACCCTTTCGGAAGGAAATGAAATGATGGCATCCTTGGTGCCGAGATCGACCCTCAATCCGTTCTTGAACCAAAGAAGCGTCCCCTCCCGCCGGATAAGGGGCGAAAGCGACGCATACCGGAGGAACTCCCCGGTAATCCTTGGCAGTTCCTTGATATAAGTTGAATTTCTACCGCCCCAAAGACCTTTCCAAAACCCTTCTCCTTCTTTTTCCAACGGCTTGCCCCGGATCTCTCGTGCTTTTTTAAAATCCCACTGTGACATCACGCTCACCGCAAGATTCTGTTCGACCATGTCATTGTAAACGAGCACGTAGGTCGGAGGAAAAGACGCGTGACCCTGCATAGCGTCAAGAACCGCCGCTTTTTGCTTCTCATCCAAAAAAGACGGTAATAGCGCATGCGCCTCGCTTCGGCCCAGCGGTGCGATCTTCAGGAGAAGCTCGACGGCCTCGGGAACCTCCATCCCGGAATCAATAAGGAGCGCAGTCGCACTCTCCCCCCCCGTATTCAGCATCCGGAGGATCCCCGCGGCTTCGCGTTCATCCTCCGCCATAAGGACCTTGGCCATCCAGTAGGAGGCCTGATTCTGCTGGGTCCCGCCGTCGACCGTCACGCGACGGTGCGCAATCCCGGCAATAAAATATCCGGGCGGCCACCAGCTGTTGACAACCGCATCCGCGGGAGTTTTCGACCTCACCTCGCGAAGAGCTCCATACCACACATCGTCCATGATCGGCCGGATCCCGGCGGCAACCACATGCGCCGAGATCAAAAGCATGGGAAGAAAGATAAGGAGTATCAGAAAGACCATACCCGCCCGTCGGATCGAGACCTTGTCCCAAAAACCTTTGCCCCCAACGTTTGAACTGTTCCCCTTACAAAGGGAAAGAAGTCCGTTCACGGCAAAGCTGATAAAAACAGCAAGGGGCAGCACAAAAAGCACCGAAAACCTCTCGGTTTTCAACGCCATCACAAAAAGAGGTACGGTAAACACCAGAAAAAAAAGAAAACGGAACTGAATCAACGGATCCCCGTTCTTGAATGCCCGCCGTCCTTCGAAAAATACGCCAAGAAGCGCCAGGACAAAAGTCACGGGATTGCCTGTTAAAAAGACCAGTTTCGCAAAGGTTGCCCCCCCGGCCTCCCCCACCGTCAAAAAAATATTCGGCCAAAGGTCGCTTCCGGGAAGCGCAAATTTATTAAACACAGACCAATTCATCAACAGAGAGTCGACGAGCCCCTGCGGCGTCATAAAAACTGCCAGAAAGATAAGAGACAATACCGTATAAGCCGCTGCAAAAATTCCCGCGCGCAAACTCTCCGGAGAGGCATGAAAACGTTTTAGGGCCCACAGCAGCGCTCCTGAAACGACCAGACCGGCAGGAAGGAGGGCAAAAATAAAAGGCCATCCGGTCCAAAAAAGAGAATACAAGCCTGTGAAAAATGACGCCCCCAAAACCGCCGGGACGAACCGCTTCTTGCCGGAAAGTCCTATCCAGGACGATGCAAGGATCAACCCGGGGAAAATATAATTATAGGGATCCGTATCGAACCATCCCAGGGCGCTGCGCTGAATAAAGATCGGCGAAAGGGCAAGGGCCAACATACCCACAACCGTTCCCCAGGGATCAAAAGTGAGAATTTTTCCAAGCCAGACGTAAACCCCTAGGACAAGGATCGTCAGAAATATTGGGACCCATCCCACCGCCTGCATCAGTGTGATCCCGGGATCGATCAGACGGAGAACCCGATAAGTCAAAAGCCCGACATCGGGATGGAGAAGAATGGGTTCCCAATGCCCGTGCGGAAACCGCATCAGCGGCTGAAAGATCTTTCCGTCTTTCACGGGATTCTTGAAAGGCCCTTCTTCCAGCAGCTTCTCCGCCTGGTAGAAATAATGATAGGGGTCAGCTTCAAGAAGATAGGTCATTTTCCGGACAGTACCCCGCGCCCGCTCAACCCCCGCCTTTGTTTGCCTCAAGGCCTCTTCGTATTGAGCCCGGTTTTCCTGTTTCAACCGTTCGATCTGAAGGTAAACCAGGCGCCCTCTCTCTTCCGCAGAAAGCTGGGGAAAATTCTGTTCAAATACCGCGCCGATCTGACCTCGCATCCCTTCTTCCACGATCCCGCGAGCGATCGATTCAGAAGACCGGAGTGCCAGGAAGATCCCGCCATGCAACGGATAGGTCCGGAAATAAATGGCGATCAAACTTATCGCAATAAACGCGACCAGCATCTTCAAGGAAAAAATAAAACGATCCAAGATCCGTCCTCATCCCGTTTAAACCGTTAAAAAGCCTTGAGTTAGGGTTATTCTATAGCATAATAGTTTCAAAAAAAATACCTATGAATCCGAAAATCCTGGTCATCGTCCCCTCGTTCAATGAAGCCGCTTCGATACGACACGTTGTCGAAGAAGCTCGGACCGTTTTCCCTTGCGCAACGCTTCTGGTCATTAATGACAATTCCGCAGACAACACTGAGGAAGAAGCCTTGAAATCCGGAGCCCTTGTGGCAACCCTCCCCTCCAATCTTGGAATCGGAGGAGCAATGCAGACCGGCTATCAGATCGCTCTGGAAGAAGATTACGACATTGCCGTACAACTCGACGGAGACGGCCAGCACGACCCTGCTTTTTTGAAGACCTTAATTGCGCCCATACTTGAAAACAAGTTAGACTTCTGCATCGGAAGCCGATTCCTGGATCCAAGCTCCCCGTCCTTCCGGTCCACATGGTTAAGACGGATCGGCATTCTCTTTTTCTGCCGCCTCCTCGGCCTGCTCACGGGACTCTATCTGACCGATCCGACTTCGGGTTTCCGAGCCGTTGGAAAAAAACTGATCCGCATATTTGCTTCGTATTACCCCGTGGATTTTCCGGAACCGGAGTCGATCCAGGCCGCCAAACGGCTCGGGGCAAGGATCGGTGAAGTACCGGTCCTAATGCGGGAGCGGCAAGGTGGCATCTCCTCTATCCGCTATTTGCGCACGTTTTATTTCATGATCAAGGTCACACTCGCCATTCTCATTGATACGCTAAAAAAGAAAAACTAGGAGGTTTTATGCAGCCGAAAACATTCGCGATCTTCATGACCGCGCTCATTCTGATTTTTGTCCTCGACCTGATCCGGCGGCAAAAAATGACCTTCAAATACGCCCTCAGTTGGCTCGTTTCGAGCCTCCTGGTGCTTGTGTTTGCGATAAGGGAAGATTGGGTCCGGGCACTGGCAACGTGGGCGGGGTTCATCCTGACAAGCAATTTTATTTTCTTCCTCGTGATGCTCTTCGTCCTGTTCCTGAGCCTTCTGCTCACGATCTACATGAATGAACAGAACAGCCGTACGGAAGCTCTGACGCAGGCCATTGCAAAACTGGACGTTAGGATGAAGAAACTTGAAAAGGAAGGATCAAAAAATCCTTAGGACCTGCCGGCCTCATTTCAAGAGATCTTTGGCAAGGGAGAAATCCCCCGTCGTACCATTCTCCTTGGCAGGAGTTCCTCCGGAAGACTGAGCAGCCGACCTGTCAAAAGGCTCCGCCTGCGGTTGAGATGCGGAAACCCTCTGGATCGGGACACCGGACTCTGGCGCGGGAGCGTCCTGGGGATTAGCGGGCGCGTTAACATCCGCCGCCATCTCCTCAGAGATCTTCCCCCCTCTTATCACCATTTCCAGATAGGAGGCAAGCTCTTCGCGCCCCATCGACCGAAGCTGGGACACACTCGCAAGGGCCATCGGGGCTTTCCCCATTTGGATATAACATAATCCGAGGCCATAATACGCTTCAGCAAAATCCGGGAAATATTCGATCGCTTTTTCGAAATATTGTTTTGCAGCAACCGAATCCTCTTTCGAAATCAAAGTAAACCAACCCATCCCGAAATAGGCCTTCACAAACTTTGGATCTATCGCCAGCGTTTTCTGAAAGAATTCCGCCGCAAGTTCGGGACGGTTCGCGGCCCCCGCATAGGCCGACGCAAGGTTGAAATAGGCCTCGGCATAGTTGGGATCGATGCGGATCGCCTGTTCAAACGACCCGATCGCGCTCGTCACAGATTCATTTTGCTGAAGATAGACCAGCCCGAGAAGATTATACAAAGGCGCCTGATTCGGGTCCTCCTGAAGACTTTTTTGAAGAACTTCAATCGCGGCGTCGTACTGTTCTTGTTCAAGAAGCTTGAGGGCCCGCTGGTAGTCCTCGGAAGAGATCTCAGCCATACCGGGAATCGCGCAAAAGAAACAGAAGCATAGAAGAAAAACAAAAAGCCTTACCCGCTCAGGCCGTTGCATGACTGAAGTCGCCGATATCATCGGCCGTGATCAAGATGCGGGCGATGTCGAGGCTTGCTTTCACGATATCCGAGCCTTTAGACTTCGGCCCCATGGAATACCGCTGAAGCTGAAAAAGATAGTCGGATTGTTCCAAAAGATTAATGAACGAAAGGAGATTCCCCAGCTGGCCCTCGCAGTCGATGCTTGTTTTATAAACACGGTAAATCGGTTTTTCCTCCACATCGCCTGCCCGGATATTCGTAATCGTGACAGACTGCTGCCCCGCAAGGGTCTCGATCTTTTTTAGCAATGCTGCGACGATTTCCTCCTGGTTCATTTTCCCGGTATCCAGATAGGTACTATACTTTCCATACTCATCCACAATGCTACCGCTGAAGGAAATGACCCGTTTGCTACGTTTAATGGTCTCCCTCTGGGCCCGTTCCTCAGCCTCAAGATATTTCATTTGGGACCCAAAAGGTCCGAACATGAGCCGATCCATCAACGCAAGCGTCAAACACACCGCCGCAACGATAAAAAGGATCCGGCTCGGGCCGCTCAACTTCGCAAAGATCTCTTCAAGATTGAATTTAATCGGTTTCATACCTCAGAATCCCTCCGGCAAGGCGCATTCGATGACAAAATCCGCAACGTCCTGCTTTCCTTCTTTCCGGGATTTTGTCTCCTTCGTCTCGACGGTTTTAAAGTGGTTGGACTCCATCAACTGGGTGACGAACGAAAAAACCCGGGACATGGAAGCCGCCGTCCCCGCGATAACCACCTTTCCCTCGCTATCATAATTCACCTGTGAAAGATAGAGATCGTCCCCGATAAAACCGTTAATGATATTGAGAACGGTCAGTTCCTTCCCGCGGCTCGCGATCAGTTTTTTAACGATCCGGTTTTTGGTAGAGACATCTTCGAGCTTTTTCGCTTTTTCGCTGAAGCTTGCGGCCACCTTGCTTATTTGCCCATTCAAAAGACGTCTAAAATAAATCTTGCTTCCCATAATCAGACTGAGCAAAAGAAAGATCGCCATAATGAAAATGCCGAATGCGATAAGATCGCGGCTCCCTTCGCGCATCCGCCGTTTCAATTTCGTTTCCTGATGGATGAGGTTGATCCTAGCCCGGTCCGGCTGAGATAATGCACAAAAAAGTTCAAAGAACGAAAGACCGCCGTTCTGGTTCACCGTACGCATGACGGGTTCCGTCACGTCGAAAAGCTTCCGGTAATCAAAAGCGGCGACCTCGACCGTCTCTGCGTGAGACGCGCCGGACTTCTTTAAATCCTCTCCAAGAGACAACACATACTCCACAAGTCCCGTCGCAAGGATTATCTGGACGGGCTTTCCGACCCCCTGATCGTGATAAGCGCTGATCGAGCGGTTTAGTTCAGTGAGAAAATCCTCCTTGGCTTTTTCTGCGTTTTTCCGGAAGGATTCTCCTCCGACAGGGATGCTCCGCACAAAAACCACCTGATTGCTCTCGATCACCGTCAATTCGGAATATTCCTCACCCACGTGAAGCCCGCCCAAAGCCCCTTGCACGGGAGTCCCCTTTAAACTGCGAAGGTAGGGCCCGATCATACATTCAGACGCCACGATGATCCTGTCGATATCCATCCGGGCCATTTCAAAGATCGAGGCATAGCGGTCCGCAATCTTCCGGTTCACGATAAAAAGAAGAACGCTCGTATAATGCTGCGCCAGCATCTCCAGACAGAGAAAGTCGATAATGATCTCTTCCCGCATATAGGGAGTAAAGCGGCCGGCCTGCAGGTCAATGATCTTTGAGATTTCTTCTTTTTCGGTAGAAGGAATATCCACGTTCTTGAAAATGAACTGCTTGGAAGGAAGAAGGCACAGGACCCGGGAAGGTGTAATTTTTTGATTCAAGCAATAATCGGCGAGAAATTTCGCGATGTCCTGGTCGCTTTTCTGGGAAATGTTTTCGACCAAAAGCCCCTCAATGACCATTTTCTCCTGGACGCTTTGGCTATGGCCGATTTTAAGATACTCGGCGCCAAAACATGCCGCAAGGGTGACCGGCGTGGAAGCGAACTTTTCAAAAAGCTTGACCCTCCGGATCATTCCGATCGCTTTTTCGACAATTCCTTCGATCTTTTTTTTCGTCATGCGGAACAAACTCCCCCGACAGGGATATGAATCATTCTCGAGATCTTACGCTGTCCAGCACCTTCATGTTGCATCGAGATCCTCACCGCCGGCGGAGGGCAATCTTGGTTCCACTTCGATCGCCAACGGTATTCCGCAGCCTTCGGATCATAGGCGTAGTATTCTAACTCAAAACTTTTGATTTTATCCAATGCAGTCACGAAATTTTTAGGGCGGGGCTGCGGAGAAAAAACCTCCCGAAACCCATACCGTTGAAATTCCATCGTCCCGCGTTTGGAATTAAACAAATAACGCATATACAAAATCCCGCGCCCGAGCCCCTCTTCCGGAACAGAAACGTCTTCCGCTTCGACAGTTGAGAAATCGAACGCATCCGTTGTTCCGCGAAAACGCCATTTAGGATCCGCGAAATTATTTTGAAGCTCATGGGTCAATCGCTCCATAAAAAGCTCGACCTTCCACTCCCCGCGGTCCTTGGCGCTCCGCGCCCATAAGCGAAGCCCCTGAGAAAATGTCGAAAAAATCGCCGTGCCAAGAAATGCGGTCATCACGACCGCAACGATCATCTCGACAAGACTAAAGCCCCGTGATCTTCCACGCTTCATACGGTACTCCACAATAAAAGGTCCGTGCTATTTTTCTACGGATCCCACGGATCTCCCAGGAAACTTCTCCGGTGGCTTCAAAAAGACGGTTGTCGGCTGTCACGGGACGCATCTTCATGTCAAACGCATAGCTTCTTTTCCCGCTCCAGAGCGTCTCGTGACGAGGAATCCCATGAATGTCGACTTTGACGCCCCGGAACTGCTGTTCGATATCCTCTATTTTCCCTTGCAACAGTTCGTTCGCCTGATCCCAATTCTCGATAACGCTCAGCGCCGACAAAGATCCGAGAAATGTTTTTTGGACCGCCACAACCCCGACCGCAAGAACCACGACGCTGAGCACGACCTCAATCAACGTAAATCCTTTAGCTGTAACGAGTTGGAACGTCCCTTTGGAGAGTTTTGCCGCCACAGATGAATTCATTCTATTTTTTTGCGTCAGCTTCGACCGTGATCCAGTTGATAACATCATCTTTGGTCGCATCGGGCTTTGGATCCTTCCCCATAGAATAAAGATCGTAATCATGAGGCCTGTGCACTCCCGGAGACTGGTACTGGTAAGGATGCCCCCAAGGGTCAAGGGGAGGTTTTTCAAGATACGGACCGTTCCAATTTTCAGGAATCGGAGCACTTGTGGGTTTTTGAAACAACGCCTGAAGTCCCTGCGCAGTCGTCGGCAAAAATCCGTTGTCCAGTTCGTAAAGTTTCAAGGCCGTCGGGATGTTCACCTCGATATCCGCTTTGGTCGCGGCCTGACGGGCCTGTTCCGAGCGACCGGTCAAACGGGGTACGACCATCGCCGACAACGTTGCGATGATAATCACGACAAGAACAATTTCGATCAAAGAAAACCCGCTCTGTTTTTCTTTCGGAAACATTTTATTCATAGGACCCTCGCTGTTTAAAGAATGATCGCATCCATGCTGAAAACCGGGAGAAGAATCGCCATTGCCACCACACCCAGCAGAGCCCCGATCACGAGAATGGTCACCGGCTCGATCAGCTGGGTCATGATGCGCGTCTGCTCGACAACTTCCTGTTCATACCAATCCGCAACGTCATTAAAGGACTGATCCATGTGTCCGGTCTGTTCTCCGATCAACAACAAATGAACCGCAAAAATCGGGAACATTCCGGAGCTCTTTAACGACCCGCTCAACGCAGCCCCCTGTTCAACTTTAGAGGTCACTTTAATCAATTCTTCCCGCAAAGCCGCATTCGAAACGACCGGTAGAGTGATCCGCAAAGCCTTGAGAAGAGGAACCCCGCCCTTCAAAAGCGTTTCCATGGATCGCGCAAAGGCCGCGAATTGGGACATAAAGATCACTCTTCCCACCATGGGAAGTTTTAACTTTGCGCGATCCCAGGAGATCCTGAAGGCTCGGATCCGTAACCGATTGTTAAAAATCATGATCAAAAAACCTAGCGCTAACGCCAGCCAAAGGCCGTAGACCTGAACAAATCCGCTTGCTGCAATCAACCCTTTGGTCAAAAGCGGCAAATTCTGCCCAAGTTCAGAAAAAAGCTTTGAAAACTTCGGCACCACATACCCCAAAAGGAAAACAAAAGCCGAGGTCCCAAGAATCGCCACAAACGCGGGATAAATCAGTGCATTCCTGACTTTTTGGAACGTTGCAGCTTCGCGTTCAATGCAATCCGCAAGGCGTAGAAGAGCCTCGTCAAGGCGCCCGGTGTTCTCACCTAATTCAACCATGGCGATCGCGAATGGATTAAAGATCGAGGCGTGCTCCGACATCGTAACGGCCAATGATTTTCCCTGACGGACCTTGTTCTTGACGAGTTCGAGAATGGCCCGAAACTTCACTTCCTCCGACTGTTCCTCGGCAACAGCAAGCGCGGGAAGCAACGGAACACCCGACCGGATCAAACGCCCCAACTGTCTGTAAAAAACCGTAAGGGCCCGCTTTCCTACCTTGCTCAAAAGCAAATCGACCTCTGAAAAAACAAGGTTCTTTTGTCCTTGAACCCCTTCTTCGACCAATTCCACAGGGACAAGCCCCATCTCATTGATCTTATCAATGGCTGCGTCCTTGGTTTCTGCGGACAAAATCCCCTTAGTGTGCGCGGTCCCCTTTTTGGCCTGGTATCTGAATTGTTTCATCGGATTTCTAGCACTCGCAATTAAACACAGAATTTTTCAAGGCGGTTTCGATCAACGCTAGTGATGGCCAGGAAAAGCGCCCCTGAATAAAAAACGGTCTCCTGAACACTCCCGAAAGTCTCCCGGGATCTCATGACGCGAAGGATCTTGGCCATACATTCAACGGGTTCTTCCTTGTCGGGAAGATCGATCTTAACATCCAAGACGCTTCCGGCCTCCAGAACTTCCCCCAGCGAAAAAGCCACATTCCCGCCCATCTTCTCTTCCGAGGACATCCGCTGATCAACAACGCTGAAGAGAAAACCGCCCGCGCTAAGATCCGCCACCTGTCCGGAAAACTCAAGCTGCGCCAAGCGATCCTTCTCCTTCTGGATCGAAGGGATCGTCCCTTTGTAATCTACCACTCTAAAAACAAACGGCAGAGAGCATGGAACACGCTTATACTTACGCAATTGAAGATACGGAGACGGAGAAGAAACCTCCGGCGGCGTTGGCAAAGGAACCTGGGGAGGGACCGAAGGATTTTGATCGGCAAGAGCTTCCGCACTTTCTTTACTTTCCTTCTTTTGCGCCTCATCTTCCCGGGCCGTGAGGAGCGTTGTTTGCAAAGTTTCGAGAATCTCCTCTTTGGCAGTCGCCTCTGCGGAAAAACTAGCATCTGCCTCGGTCATTTCAAGAATCTCTTCGACCGTCGTTGTTCCGGCAAGGACTTTGCCCCAACCGTCTCGACGTAAAGTGACCATACCGCCTTTAACGGCCTCCGCCTTGATAGACTCCGCAGTGGCCTGAGCCATGATCAGCTTGCGGACCGGTTCAGTCACCAATAAAAACTCCTGAATGGCAACCCTTCCGCGGTAACCTGTACCGCTGCATTTTTCACATCCCTTTCCCGCAAAGGTCCGGATCTCTTTTTCAGAGATTCCGAATTCTTTTTCAATAAGGCGTCTCATCTCGGGAGGAACATTCCTGTTTTCTTCCTTACAATGAGGGCAAATAACGCGAACAAGGCGCTGTGCGATAAAAGCGATAACGCTGGAAGCAATCAGATAGGGCTGAACCCCGATATCCAGCAGGCGCGTCACGCCGCTGGCGGCATCATTGGTGTGAAGCGTCGACAAGATAAGGTGCCCTGTCAACGCCGCCTGGATCGCGATTTCGGCCGTCTCAAGATCTCGCACCTCCCCTACCATCATGACATCGGGATCTTGACGGAGCATGCTCCTCAGCCCGTTCGCGAACGTCAATCCGATCTCCGGAGCAACGTGGATCTGATTCACGCCCTCCAGTTCATACTCAACAGGATCTTCGATCGTGATGATCTTCCGGGACGACACATTTAAACAATTCAGCGCTGCGTAAAGCGTCGTGCTCTTGCCGCTCCCGGTCGGTCCTGTCGCAAAAATGACCCCGTTGGGACGGCTGAGAAGCCCTTCAAAAATCTTACGATTCTTCGCTTCAAATCCCAATTGTTCCAGTTTGTAAACGTTTTTCCCGGGAAGGATCCTGATGACAACGCTTTCTCCATTCGCCGTGGGAATAAACGAAACGCGAAGGTCCAGCGTCTCGTCCTGCGTTTTGACCCTCATTTTACCGTCCTGGGGAAGGCGCTTCTCGGCAACGTTCAAGTTTGTCATGATCTTGATGCGGGAAAGCATGGGGGCAAAAAAGTCCTTCAACTCTTTGGGAACGGGGGCTTCCTGAAGAACGCCATCGATCCGGTACCTCACACGAATCCCGGAAGACAAAGGTTCGAGATGGATATCGCTCGCCCGCTTTTTATAAGCGTCAAAAATGATCTGATTGACCACCTGTGCGACAGATGCCGTGGTCGCAAGTTTTTCGATATCTTCGACCTCATGGCTCTTTTCCGCCGCTATGGGACGCTCGTGAGCCGGTGTTTCGGAAATGATCTTTTCAACCGTGTCCGCGGCAAGACCGTAGTACTTCTGAAGCATCTCCTCGATATCCTT
>Ga0116171_10000424_pt1 | contig 44836 bp, 46 predicted proteins | sample AD_JPNHW2_MetaG_FD_89798 | JGI IMG/M metagenome (GOLD analysis project Ga0116171, IMG submission 89798) | Active sludge microbial communities of municipal wastewater-treating anaerobic digesters from Japan - AD_JPNHW2_MetaG | ecosystem: Engineered > Bioreactor > Anaerobic > Digestate | place... | reverse complement strand
GCACCGGTTTTACCAATCTAATCTGATGCATCCTCAGCATCAAGCTTTTTTCAAAATTTTTACAAAATTTTTCAATCCCTGCAAAAACCTCGAGTAACGCCTGATTACTTCACGCTCCAGACGTGTCGGACAATAGTTTCTACACCCGATCATGTCAATAAAATTAATTCAAAATTTTATAATTATTTTTATTTTTTTCGTTTATCAACTTTGTAGATGCTTTTTTAGCCGATTAACCAATCATCTCTGAACAGAATAGAAAAAATGCCGGCTAATGAATGCGCCGGTATATTGCAATGCCCTGAACTTCTGCCTCCCGCCGATAGTGTTTCAGAATAAAATCATTCAGTTCGGGAAAAACCTTAACAGGAAAATGATCGTATCCAAATAAACCGGATTTCTCTGTATCAAGAAAAAGTTCAGGCGGAGATACGGCGAATTCCTTCATAAAAGATTCACGCATCATGGCAAGAAAGGTATGATCCATTGTTACTTTATAATCTTTAGATGACCCGAATGATTTTCCTGAAACATAATTGGCAAGGAGAACCTTTGAAGAGCATCTCCTGTCGCTGTAAATATAAACAGGAGTTCCCCACCCCCAGACATATATACGATCATTGACGCTTGTGTTCGCACGGACATAGGCTCCTGCTGAACGGAATACAGGCTGAGCATTCCAGTTATCGTAGTTGATGAAACGGTAGGTTGCATCAATATTTAACCTGGAAGCAAAAAACAGAAGGGTGATAAAAAGCGAAAGAACGGCGGATATTTTCAGGAAGTTAATACAGCCTCCCCGTTCAATAAGGCAATACGCTGCATGCGCTGCAAGAATTGACGCCGGCGGAGCTATCTGTATAAAATAATGCCCGTAAGTACGGCCGCCCAGCAATGCCGCCAGCAGTGAAACGACAAGCCAGCTCCATGTAAAAACCATGAATGTATTTTTGTGAATTATCCCAGGTGAAGTTTTTTTATTTTTCAGTAAATAGGCCCCGATCACCAGCCATACCGGCAGGGTTGAAATAAAAAAGTATGAGGTTCGAGTTGCGGTTTTCCATGGCGGGATTGATGCCGCGCCGGAATCAATATACTTGAAGTTATAAAGAAATCCCCAGTTTATAAAATCATTCAGCACGCCTATCTGATAAAAATAAGCCGAAACTGCAAGAACAGGGATTATTGCAGAAAAACCTGTTATTGCAAGAATAGAAGATTCGCGCAAAAAAATTCTGATTGAACGACCCATAACAAGCCAGTGCATAATCAAAGTATCAAGTATGAATAACAGCGCGCAAAATCCTGCCTTATAATTGATTAACACCGCGCCGCCCAGCAGCAGACCTGAGCCTGCAAACCAGGCCATAGAGTAACCGGAATTTTTACGGCCTTTAAAGTAACATAAAACTGACAGCACGATTGGGAGGTTAATAAGGATTTCACCGCTGGTGGATATATATTTCGGTTCATAAGTATGAGTCAGAAAAATATACCAGAGTACCGTCACCACAGCTGCCCTCCTCCCATATATGCTGTTGACTATATAAAACAGGCACAGTACTGTAAAAAAAACGATTACCGTAACAACAGCATGGACAGCGTAAAGGTTTGATAAACCTGCGATTGAAAAAACAGCTGCAAACAGATAATATGTGCCCGGCGGTTTATTATCAAAAACTTCTGTATAAGGAAGACTGCCAGTGAGAAGTTTATTCGCAAATTCGGCAAAAACAGATTCATCAATGTCAAGCACCGGCTGGTACAAGCCAGAAACACGCAAAATCACAAGCAGGCAGAATATAACCGGGAAAAACCACCGTTCTTCCAATAATGCTTTTACCGAAATTTTTTCCATATCCTTACATCTCCGTAATTTCCCTGGAATACATAATTTGCATTGAGGAAATCAATAATCTGCGGAAAGTCAGAGAGATTTCCATAGCTTCCGAATCTTATGATCGGGACGCTTTTTAAATCCAGGTAGTATGGCGGGTCTGTCCTTTTTTTGTAAACAAGAGATTTACGGACCATAACCGTTCCGCTTGTATCGACAAAATAATCAGGTGATGTTGTTTTTATATTATTAATGATATCCTGTTCGACCTCAGTGATAATACTGTCATTACCTTTTTCGCGTTCAACAAGTGCAAAGCTGGCCCTCTCATTCAGCCAGTAGCGGGATATTGATGAGTGACGCTTTGAAAAGTAAACAACCTCTGTTCCCATTGGCCATACAAAAATACTGGAATCAGCAGGTGTCTGCCTTAGATAGTCAATTGCCGGCTGCAGGGCCTGGCCGGGAAGCAGGTATTCACCAAGGCTGTTTATAAAAACAGACCTGAACAGGTACATGCCGTTACCTTCAGTGTGCTTCCACTCAGGTTTCCATTTAAGCATTACCAGGTCCCGCATATTCCACCCGAACCAGAAAAAAACAGGGACAACAAAAATAATAAATAGTCGCCTGCGATTCCCGGCAGATTCAAGCATACGGAATATTTCTGCAGAGGCGATAACTGACAAAGGTGCCAGTACCGGTATAAAATAATGATTATATAAACGTACCCCGCCTGTGAATGCGGCAGCAAATAACATCAGGGTTATCCAGACAATAAAACGATAACTTTGAACGCTGTTGCTTTTTCTGAAATATCGGATGATTCCTATAATACCGGGGACCCAGATAATTGAATGATACAGACCGAAAAGCCAGATACGCAGCAGCAGTTTTGATAAAAGAACAACGGGATTTAATCCCTTTGCAGCTACATAAGAATAATTCGATAAAATCTTAGCCTTCAGCGTTTCACTAAAGAGGAGTCCTGTATAATTCCAATCAACAGAAAGTATAATGGTCAGGAGAATAGATCCGGCTAAAATAATTCCATAATAAAATTTACGACGTCGATTACTTTCTATTAAAGCATACGGCAGTATAAAGAGTGTATAACAGACAAGAATACCGGCGACATATATACCCTGGAATTTAACCTGGCATGCCGCATAAACAGAAGCAGCCAGGGGAACCAGGTAGATATATTTTTTCATGTAAACCGCAAGATAGTAAAAGATGAATGAAAGCACAAAGAAAAGATTATAAACCACCTCGCCGTTTGTGGCAAGAAACCCGTGGTTAAACGAAGATATTATGCATCCGTAAAGAGTTCCGGCAAGGAGACCTGTCCTTGCGTTATACAACAGATATCCTAAAATAAAAATTGATACACAGGTTGCAACAACAAACAGCACGCCTATAAAATGAAAAGAAGTAGGTGAATCCCACATATGTTCAATAGAAAACTTCATTAAATAATGATAAAGCGCGCCTTTATTTATACTGAATGAACGGCCTGCAAGTTCATCCTTGACAATAACAAATGTTGTGAGCACATCTACATGAATAAAATCAATGAATACTGTATGTATCCTTAATAATACTGCTGAACAAACCATGGCGGCGAACAGCTTCCACGATACGGCAGTTTCAAAAAAAGTCCAGAAGCGGTCAGCAATTCGTTGAATCATAAAATCCCCCGGCTTTAGAAAATATGTATAGGTTTAGATTTCATCTGACACATTCAGTCCCGGATGACGCCTGAAGGTAGTATCCAGTTGTTTTTATTTCGTAAATGAGGATATCAGCTTTTATGTAAATAACGTTTGTTCGAGGAGGAACCCGTCCCCGCAATAAACAGCAAACTGATTCAAGGCAGCTCCCCGATCACGTATTGGCATTGTCCATTTTTTGAAGCGTTAGTCAAGGCCAAAAATATATATTCCTTTGCCTCAGCACAGCATTTCTGCATGCATTGCATTACGGGTAAACTTCAGCTGTTCACGATTGATTTTGTGCTGCTATTTGCCATTTAAAAGAACCAACAGTGACCGGGAACGGCTTTATTTAAAGATCAGTTATGTGTACGGGATTTTACCGGATGTGCATATGCGGGAAAGAGCTGTTCACTTGTGAACCTGCTGGAGCTAACGTCTGCATGTGGTAGTTTTATCAATAAAACAGGCAGAAGCATTGAATTGAATCTGCCTGTTTTATGCTGAATATTTCAGGGTAAAAACAGAACCCGGGACGCATCTGCAAAAGAGAAAACTTTTATTTTTTCCGTTTCTCTATTTTTATACCTGCAATAAAAATTCCTGCAAGTTCAACCTTGACTGTTTTCTTTTCAGGGATCTTGTTAAAAATATCCTCATCGCAAAGCAGATCCATAACCTGCGGACCTATTTTTGCCTTAACAATCGGCACTTTCCTTAATTTGTAAATTTTTGGTATCTGTTCAATAACACTTTTGGGAATATTTGCATTCTGAACCTTATCCATCCTCTTTTCGAGGACAAGAATACTGGTTGTTACTTTATGCTGATCAACCAGCTCCTTCTGTAATTCAAGCTTCTTTTCCATCTTCTTTTTAAGAAAGAACCAGCCGGCTACTAAAAGCGCGACTACAATACCGAGTATTATGTACAATATCCACCAGGCCACAATAGAACTCCTTCAAACAAATTTAGCAACACTTAATAGTAAAGAAGCATCAGTCAAGAGAAATACTTCTTTCACGATATTTGCATTTACTCTCTTTTTTACCCGTTTCCGGAGATTTATCAACTTTTTTTAATTGAAAAGAAACATATAGAATTTTTAATGTACACTATATTCAATTTCTCCGATGTATGAATTCCGGGCGAATAGTAGCAACCGGGGATCAGCTTAAATGTTAGTTTCACCAGGTATCACTATAAATATAATAACAGGACAAAAAACATGGAACCCAAAAAAGTTACGATTAAAAACCTTGAAAAAGTTCTGGAGGACCTCAGGCAGGGATCTGACGATTCAATAGGAAATTACCTTTTCAAAGGGTACAGAATCCAGGTCAGCAGGTATAAATCATCGGGTACAGAAAGGTATATGAGACTTTATAATACGCGCCGTGAAGGCGGTCTTTGTGTCCGCTGTGGTATTAAAGTAACCGATAAAAATCCCCGCACCGGCAAGCTGTACAGATTATGCGAGGAACATCGCGAGATTACAGACAGGAAGAAGAGATAAAACCTTTACGGTTTTATCTCTTCTTCCTGATTAAACATGGTTAATTTTTCCTTTTAACTGATATAATCACAATATCGTTAACAGGAACATCATCATAATATCCCCTGCGGCCGGTTGCAACTGATTTAATACTATCAACAACATCCATCCCCTTTATAACTTTGCCGAAAACACAATAACCGTAACCGGCTGCTGATTTGTTTTTAAAATCAAGGTATTTATTATCAATTACATTGATAAAAAACTGTGATGTAGCGCTGTTAACATCCTGAGTCCTTGCCATCGCGATTGTCCCGCGCAGGTTAGAAAGTCCGTTGTCCGCTTCATTTTTGATTGGTGCTGACGTCTGTTTTTCCATAAGACCAGGATTCATTCCCCCTCCCTGGATCATGAAATTGTTGATTACCCTGTGGAAAATGGTGCCATTGTAAAAACCTTTATCAACATAGCTTAGAAAATTTTTAACTGTTTCAGGCGCCTTATCCTGGTAGAGTTCAATCTCGATGTCGCCCATTGATGTTTTCATCACAACAACGGGGTTCTGTTTGCTGAAAAGAGGCACGCATGCAGCAACAATAATCAATAAAACTAGCAGTTTCTTTTTCATTTGTTTCTCCTTAAATAGTAATACCGGAAATATATTCTATTTCTTCTTTCTTAATACGCTGATTTTATTTTCAATATCGATCATCTGGTCACGAAGAAGTGCAGCACGTTCAAATTCGAGGTTATCTGCTGCTTCAATCATTTCATTTTTCAGCTTTGTCTTAATCTCTTCAAGATCGGGAATACTGTTTTTCCTGTACGATGATCCATGTTCCGCCACAAGGCTTACGAAACTGTTCTCCTTTAAATATTCGCGTTCAAGGATATCAACAATCTCTTTTTTGATAGAACGGGGATTGATTCCATGTACTTTATTGTATTCCTCCTGGATCTTCCGCCTCCTGTCAGTTTCATCAATCGCTTCACGCATGGAGTCTGTTATTTTATCCGCGTACATTATTACAGAACCGTTAATGTTACGCGCGGCCCTGCCTGAGGTCTGTATCAGAGACCGCCTTGAACGCAGGAAACCCTCCTTGTCCGCATCAAGTATCGCCACGAGTGATACTTCAGGAATGTCGAGACCCTCACGCAGGAGGTTGATGCCAATGAGACAATCAAACTCCCCCTTTCGCAGGTCGCGGATAATCTCGACCCGTTCAATGGTCTCGATCTCGGAATGCAGATACTTCGCCTTTATCCCCACATCCTTGAAATACCCGGACAGGTCCTCCGCCATCTTCTTTGTGAGTGTTGTTACAAGAATTCTCTCGTTTTTTTCAACCCTTAAATTAACCTCTTTAATCAGGTCATCGACCTGGTTCTTCGCGGGTCTCACTTCAATAACCGGATCAACTAAACCTGTCGGCCTGATCACCTGCTCTACAACATTCCCTGACTTCTCGATTTCATAGTCAGCCGGTGTTGCGGAAACAAAAACTGCTTTATCTATTATACGCTCAAATTCTTCAAAAACAAGAGGCCTGTTGTCCAGAGCTGAGGGAAGCCTGAATCCGTACTTTACAAGGTTCTCCTTGCGCGACCTGTCACCGCCGTACATCCCGCGTACCTGCGGGAGCGTGACATGGGACTCATCAACAAGAAGCAGGTAATCACCCTTGAAATAGTCAAGGAGACACGCCGGTCGCTCCCCGGGATTTCTCCGGTCAATGATGCGCGAGTAGTTTTCTATCCCGCTGCAGTAACCGGTTTCAACAAGCATTTCCATGTCATATTTAGTCCTGCTTTCAAGTCTCTGCGCTTCGAGGAGTTTTCCCTCCTTCCGCAGTTCTTCAAGGCGCTCTTTAAGTTCATCCTCTATCATCTGCACTGTCTCTTTCATATCATCAAGCGACGAGATAAAATGCTTGGCCGGGTAAATAAAACATGTATCCATCTCCCCCTTGACCTGTCCGCTGACCGGGTCAAAGAGTCTAATGCGCTCAATCTCGTCCCCGAAAAATTCGATCCTGTATGCCTCCTGTTTCAGGTACGCCGGGTATATATCAACAATGTCCCCTTTTACCCTGAACATGCCGCGCAGGAAGGAGAAATCGTTCCGCTCGTAGTGAACTGCAATAAGTTTCCTGAGCAGATTGTCCCGTCCGGGCTCCTGCCCTGTCTTCAGAACTATGTGATGCTTTTCAAAATTTTCAGGTCTGCCCAGGCCGTAAATACATGAAACCGAGGAAACCACGATTACATCTTTCCTTTCAAGAATAGACGACGAAGCCTTGAGTCGAAGCCTGTCTATCTCGTCATTGATCGAGGCATCCTTTTCAATATAGAGGTCTGACGAAACGACATATGCTTCAGGCTGGTAGTAATCGTAATATGATACGAAGTATTCAACTGCATTGCCCGGGAAGAATTCACTGAATTCACGGTAGAGCTGGGCTGCAAGAGTTTTATTGTGAGTAAGGACAAGCGCAGGCCTGTTTATCGATTCGATTATTTTTGCCATGGTGAAGGTTTTACCCGAACCCGTAACACCAAGCAGCGTCTGGTATTTGATGTTTGAGTTAATACCCGCGACAAGACCCTCGATTGCTTTCTGCTGATCTTCCGAAGGTTTATATGAGGATACTACTTTAAATTTTTTCATATTTATATCCTGCATATATAAATAACAAATGCAGCATTATTATGTCAATAAGATGTATAAATACTCAAACTATTTACAGACATTTAATGGGTAAATTATTATATTATAAACCGATATAAATACTACCCTGGAATAATAAATGGATATGGAAGATATAAGCGGAAAAATAAAACTCAATATTCTCGCAGTGAATTTTCCTCACATTCAACACCCGGCATTACGCTCTGTTGTTGAGCGGGGAGGTCATTTTATTGTCTTTACTACAATCGAAAATTCATATAAACAGCTTATCACCGTTTTCCCCGACTATATGATGCTCTATATGGAATCAGGCGCAGAACAGGATAATTCTTTTCTACCGAAACTTAAAACCATCACCGACGAACTTCAAATTCCATTTACAATTGTAGAAATATCAGAGGATGAAAATACACTATTCTTCCAGATTAACAATTCCATCTCTGAACTGATTATATCGCCTTTCGGTAAAAATTATTTTTTTAAGTACATTGATGATGTGATTAAAAATATTTCTGAAAAATCCCGTGTGAAAATAAGCCGCGACCCTTCACTTATTATCAATTCATTCTTTACCGGCCTTATAAGTCAGAAGAGGCTTGATTTTAATTCACTTTCCGGTCCCGATATAGAATTTGAACACCTCAACCGCCATAAGGTAAACGAGGAGAAGAGAAAGCTTGAAGCAAAATTATGGTCTGCCTTTGAAAATAAAAAGTTCAGGCTCTATTACCAGCCGGTGATGTCCCTTAAGCATGATAAAATCTCGGGATTTGAAGCCCTTATACGCCTTGTTGATGGAGATGGAAAAATTGTTTCCCCTGACAAGTTCATTGCTGTTGCAGAGGAATCAGCGCTTATATCACCCCTGGGCTTGTGGATTGTTGAAGAGGCATGCCGACAGATGAATTCATGGAAAGAGCTCTATCTTTTAGATTCACCCCTGAGAATAAATGTAAATATTTCACCACGGCAGTTTGTTTTCCCGGATCTTACAAAAAATATCTTCGAGCTTACTGACAGGTACAGTATCTGCTCCGATGACATGGGATTTGAAATCACAGAGAGCGCACTCATGGGCGATATGAAATCGGCAAATATTGCCCTGCTTGAGTTCAGGTCGCGCAATTACATGCTGTACATGGATGATTTCGGTACGGGTTATTCTTCGCTAAGCTACCTGATGCACTTTCCTGTGAATATAATCAAGATCGACCAGTCATTTGTCAAATGGATGCACATCGACGACCAGAGCGAGATCCTGGTAAAATCGATAATAACCCTTGCACATAACCTTGGGCTCAAGGTAGTTGCAGAGGGTACAGATGATGAATCGCACATAGAACTTCTGAAGAATTTCGGGTGCGATTACGCCCAGGGATATTATTTTGCCAAGCCCCTGCCTCCGTATGAAGCGGAAAAATTCCTGGATAAGTATTTTAAGAGAAAATAATTTATAAACTTCGTCTCAATCCACAGAATTCTTTTTTGTCCCGTACTTTGCCTTTATCGCCTGTGCTTTTTTAAGCCATGAATCGGCTTCATTATTTTTTCCCAGCATCTTCATGACGTAAGCCATATTGTTGTACGGAATATAATCTGACGGATTAAGCTTAATGCTTGTACTAAACTCAGATGCGGCTTTTTCATACTCTTTGTTATCCAGATAAATATCCCCCAGAGTGTTATGCGTTGATGCGCGGTTCGGATCAAGTTCATTTGCCTTCAACAGATCCGTAAGGGCTTCTTTGCTGCGGTTAAGCGCATAAAAAGCTGTTCCCCTGTTATGATAGGCAGATGAAAAAACAGGATAGAGCTTAATAGCCGTATTGAAATATAACAGCGCTTCAGCGTACTTACGAACCAGTATAAGATGTGAACCGATATTGTTATATTCCACAGCAAGAAATTCCTGGCGTGTTAATGTTTTGAGGTATACTCCGCTTTCCAGTGATCTCCCGGATATGTGAAGCTCATTAATATAATATGAATCAGGCTGCGGTCTGCCCTGAGTCGGTTCCCAGTTAAGATACGAACCATCATCGAAATAGAACCTGAGGAAGCTGTGATTCGGGGCGTACACGGGAACAATGGGTATCTTCATCACCTCTGCAATGGCAATATATAAGGCGCAGTAGTTATCGCAGTCTATTGATTTCTTTTTAAGTCCTGTGACCAGGAGATAATTCTGTTTGAAGACAAATCCCTCCTCTTTAAGCAGGGTGTCAATCTGCAGCAGTGTTGATACAGCATCTTCGGTTGTACTGTTTTTCTTAAAAGTGACCCTTGCTGATGCTTTATTGATAAGATCATTAATTGCAGAATACTCTGCAGAACCTGCACCGAAATCCTTTTCAAGATCGAGAAAATCGTGTGCAATTGTCCGGGGGTTGCCATTGTATGAATTCTCCGCTGCCAGGAATGAACTGTTTATGATGAAAACTGTCAATATTACATTCAGAATTATTATCTTTTTCATACTCACTTCCTATGCTGCAAAAATTGAAATTCAAACTGCCTCAATAGATTGACTTTTTCATTGAGTTAATATTTATTCTGTTTTATTAATAAGACAACATCTTTTTCATTGAATATTTTTTTGTTATCATATTTTCTTAAACTGAGGCGGGATTGCATGAAATATCTGAATAAAAACTTTTTGACAACTGCACTCTTCACCATCGCAGCGGCAATTACGTTGTATTCACAGCCGGGAGTGATAAAGGCGGGTGTAATAATCGGGATAGATAAACAATCTGGAGAGATACTCGTCGGTTCACCCAACGCAGGTGATGATATCAAAATGGGGGATTTACTCTATGTGAGTATTGATGGAAAAACTGTTCAGCTTAGTGTAACATTTCCAATGATGACACAGGCGAAATGTAAAGCAGAAGGTAAAAACCGTACTCTATGGAAAAAGATTCAAAAGGGTATGCCGGTTTACCGCCAGACAAAAGAGATTACCGAAGGTGTGACTATTGACAAAGACAAAACTGATACTGACGCTGAAAACAGAATATATAAAGTCGGCGACCATGGTCCGGCAGGGGGCTGGATTTTTTACGACAAAGGTTATTCAAGCGATGGCTGGCGTTATTTAGAAGCATCACCGGAGGATCAAAGTTCAGGAATTCAATGGTATAATGGAAAAACGGTGGTGATCGGGACCACTGAAAAATCACTCGGCTCAGGTAAAATCAATACTCAAAATATTATTGCTGCACAGGGTAAAGGAGAATACGCCGCAAGTATATGTGCTAATTACAGGGGCGGAGGGAAAAGCGACTGGTTTTTACCATCAAAAGATGAGCTTGAGAAACTGTATAAGTTCATGGTAAAAACCGGTATCGGTGGTTCAGAGAGTGACTACTACTGGAGTTCAACTGAGTATGACGCAGATTACGCCTGGTATACCGGCGTAAACTTAAGCAATCCCGGCGGCACAAAGTATTCACCGAATATGGTCCGCGCGATAAGAGCTTTTAAAAATTAATTGCCATAATCTTAATTGACCGTAATAAAAATTCCGGCTGTTAAGCCGGAATTTTAAAACAAAAGATACCTGGAATAATTATTTAGCAATACCTGTATTATTAATAATATCCTTTACATACATCTCCGAGAATACTTTACACATATCTTCAATGCTTCTTGGCGCATCACCGACACCTGTATCTTTGCCGAAATAAAACATAGTTGAATCAGCCTGCGCGATAATTCTGCGGGAAGGGAATTCTATAAGTTCCCCTACATACCAGTATTTTGTTACTTCATCCTTACCGGCGATCTCCTTTACTGATTGAGCAAACCAGAAAACATAAAGATACTGCACATTGAGTTTTTTAGCTATTGCTGCAAGCCTGTCAAGGTCATGCCGCGTATAATCCATTTTGGGTTTTTCCATGCCGATTACTTTATATGGCCCCTGGATGCGTTCAGGATATGTCCCGAGTGCAGCCTTAACCTGGTTCTGGGTAAGTACTGTCAGCCTGGATCCCCCTGCAAGACCAGCTGTGAAGTGTTTAGCATATGAAGCGCTTTCAGCACTGTACTTTGTCTCGCCGATAATTACCGCGATTTTACTTTTAGGATTAACATCCTTGTTTATAAAATTATGTGTTGAAGAACAGGAGAGTATAAAAAATACTGAAAACGCTAAAAGAGCTGCTGCAAATTTTTTCATCTGGAACCTCTATTATTTAGTTTTATTTAGTATATCTTTTACAAGACTTTTTGAGACATCCCTGAAAAATCCCTCCCAGTCTCCAAAAATAGAAGAATCCTCGTTCCATCTGGCTGAATAGCCGGCAACATTGCCGTCGGGATATGAAATCAAGCGGGACATCACAAGCATATAATTTGTCTGGCTGCTGCCACCTCCGTAATGTGAAACAATTTGTGCATTTATCCCCTCAACCCATACAACAAGAATATAATCCGTTTTGACAGATTTGTGTACAGCATCTATTGTAGCTTTGCTGGTGCTGGTCAGGTACGGCGTATATCGTTTAGCCTGGTCTCCTGCAATTGAAAAATCAATAACACTAAGATTAAGCGGATATTTCGGTACCATTTTTTTAATATCAGACTGTTGAAGTACTTTAAATTTTTTTGTTGCAGTGAGTTTTTCACTCACCATTTCGGTCAGCTGAATATCGTTGTCATCATTGCGTCCGCTGATTACGGCGATGCTTTTGCCGGGTTCAAGCATGAAACCTGGTTCTACCGGTGTATATTTTTTCCCGAGATCAGCGCTACTGCAGTTGTAAAAGAATGATGTACACAATAAGCACATTATAAAAACATTAACTTTTTTTACATAAAACATATGCCCTCTCTGTGAGTTAAAATATTAGAGCCTTATGTTTAATTACTTAAACACCATTCAACTCGCCTTAAAAAGCACTATTTTGTCAAGAATTATTATGTTAATGAACCACAATCCACGCCTTCTGATAAAAAATTGACGATGTTGCAAAACAGCTTCCGGCGTCATTTGTCTTTGCACCTGTCGGGAGCAAAAAAAAACTACTAAACAAAAAAATAGCTAAACATTCATGTAGCTATTCCGATAATAATAATGTAAATTCAATATGAATTATTTACAGGGAGGATATTATGAAGATATACCAGATCAGCAACAGCGGCCAGAAAACTGAAAAGAAAGAATTATATGCGGAGTTTGCAGGCCTTTCAAAAGCTGCAGGATGTGAGAATCTGTGCAGATTTACTATTGATGAATTTTCTGTCAGAACAGAATATGAAAAGCTTAATGAACTTGCTCTCATGCATATTAATGATGCAAGTCCTGTTCTGGAGAATATTTCCAATGATAATGATTTTATAAAAGCCAGCCGGCTTGCACTCATGACTGAGCTGTATGTCAGAGTCTTACCTGTTCAAGGCATCAGAAAAATCTATGAACGTGCTGCGGATTCTGCAATTGAAAAATTATAGAGAGTGTGTAACAAATAAAAAAGTATCATGATACAATAAAATTTACTTTAAACAACACTGTTCTGTCATTCAAAAAAGGTTTTTCCACGGAACTCATTGAAAATTGCTTATACTGTCATTATAAAAGCACCTGCACCGGATACTTTAATAATGACGGAGAACCATGGAGAATTCATATTGACAGATCTGTTTTCAGCAATATCAGTAACGCAATTCTTTTACGATACCGGCCCTTTCACTCATATTTGCGCGGAAAAATCTTCAGTTCACTTATACACATACCTGCCAGTATCAATCCGCACCCTATAACTGCACTCAGTACTAGTTTTTCCCCCAGCAGCCAGTAACCGAATATACCTGCAAAAACAGGTTCGCCCGAAAAAATCAGGGCAGTATGTGTCGGACTGGTAAAACGCTGCATGGTATTCTGCACAAGGTATGCGCCTACAGTTGCAAACACCGAAGTGATAATCAGCGCACCCCAGACTGTCTGACCGGCCGGCACCTGCGGCTGCTCAAAGAACAGCGCGCAAAGCAGCGAGAGTAATGTCACAGTTGCGATCTGGACTATCGTGATCCTTACAGCGCTGCTCTTTCGGGAATAATACCCCACTGTGAGTATATGGAAAGCTACAGATATTGCGCAGAGGAGTACAAGCAGGTCGCCCTTATTAAATGAAAATGAACCGTTGTATGACAACAGGAATAGTCCAACCGCAGCAAGGATCACCCCTGCGATACTTTCAGGTTCAGGTTTACTCTTGAGAAGTATTGCGGAAAAAACCGGGACCAGTACAACGCTGAAACCCGTAATGAATCCGGCGTTTGATGCAGTTGTGTATTTTAAACCTGTAGTCTGAAAGGAGTATGCAAGGAAAAGAAACAGGCCGATTACAACCCCCCCCCTGATCTCAGAGCGTGTAATCGCCCTTAAACTTTTCCAGAAAATTATGCAGAGAAGCAGCAGGGAGATAACAAAACGTACTGCAATAAAATTGAACGGCGTAATCGATGCAAGCGCATCCTTGATCGCGACAAAGGTGTAGCCCCATACTATTGCTACTGCAAGAAGCGACGTATCTGCAAAGAGAATTTGTCTGCCTGGACTCTTCATCCTGCAGCGAGCTCCCCGACGACCTTAAGGTTTGCAGGGTCATCTCGCAGATCGTCAACCGGAGTCTCCAGAATTTTGTCGATCTCGATGAACCTTGTATCCGTAAAGAGCAGCCTGAACGCTTCGAAGCCAATCTGTCCCAGGCCTATATGCTCATGCCTGTCCACTTTGCTGCCGCAGCCTTTTTTGGAATCATTTACGTGAAAAAGTTTAAGGTGTTTTAGTCCTATTATCCGGTCGAACTCTTCGAAGGTGCTGCTGTAAGCTTCTATGGTAGATATATCGTACCCGGCTGCAAAGGCGTGGCATGTATCAAAGCATACGCCCAGACGTTCACTGTGAGTAACCATTGCCATGATGTCGCGGATATGTTCAAACCTGTGACCTACTGATTTTCCCTGGCCTGCTGTTATCTCGAGCAGCAGGGTTACCATCCAGTTTTTCTCTTCAAAGATTAAGTTCAGGTTAGCAGCGATACGTTCAATTCCGGTTTCAATGCCGTCGCCTATGTGGCTTCCAGGGTGAAGGACAAGAGTTTTTATTCCCAGCATGTCCGCCCTGTTCATTTCATCCCTTAGAAGATTGACTGATTTATCCAGGTTTTCACCTGCACCTGCAAGATTGATCAGGTAACCTGTATGAGCATGGACAGAGACATTTCCCGAAACTTTCCATCTTTCGCTGAACATATTCACCTCGTCAGCAGTTAACGCGGGAACAATCCATCGTGTTGAATTCTTCAGAAAAATCTGGAAGGTATCAATACCAAGGAGCGCTGCATTGTCGAATGATTTGTGCAGCCCGCCTGAAATAGAAACATGAAAACCGGTTCTCTTCATATTCACCCCCTGAGCCGCCTGATAACTTCATCGTTAGAAAGGCCGCTGACTGCGATCCGTTTTTTCCTGCCGTGATCACCCTTATCGATTGTAATATTCGATTTTGCAATTTTCAGTTTTTTGGATATAAGATTAATACATTCTGAGTTCGCCTTTCCATCAACCGGAGGCGAGTTGAGGTAGACTTTTATTGATCCCCCGTCATCAACCTTTACCTCACTCCTGGAGGATTTGGGTGTGACCGTAACATCGAATAGAGCTTTTGTTTCCATGCATACCCCGCGTTAACCGGTGTCATTGTATAACTACGCGCGAAGTAATAAAATTCTTTTTTTAATTTCGGGATTAATTTATGATAATAGATTACATACTGCTCCCGGCATGGCGGAGTATATAGCCAGCTACGCTGACGAAGAGCTTGCTGCTCGCATACAGAAAGTAATAAAGATTCTGAAAAAAGCCGGTGCAAAATAGCCCGGCTTAGTTTAAGTGGTGCAACTGGTTGTAACAGAGCTTACCGAAGTCAAAACCATATAAATTAAAGAATTGCAGGAAGAATGATTTTTCCGGAATTATACAGACTTAACTATCCGGAGAGGTATATTTGATTAAAACTATTTACCTTTCTGTGTCTGATCCGGCGTCCCCTGTTTATCCATAATATCTCTTGACTCCCGGAATCCGTTCTCCATGTAACTGCACCAGGTTTTCTTTTCCCTGTCACTATGTTCCGTGAGAGAATATGCATCCTTAGTATCACAGGCAGGCAGGTCTCCCGGTAATTCAGCATCTGGTTTATGTTTTTCTAAACAATCTTTACATGAGGATTTGTCTTTCATTATAACCTCGAAAATTTAGCATTTTAAAACCATTTAAGGCCGGAAAGTCAAGAACGGAATTGCACATCTTTTCCCCGGATTTGTAATAATCGCCCCCTGAATCTTTTGATTTTTGAGAATAAAAAAATTTATTATTTTAGAGAAAAACTATTTTAGCATTTGGCTAATTACTAAAAATATTGTATATTAATACCATAAAACCCGAGGGTTAACAATATGAAGAAGATAAACACTGAAAAAATAATAAAAGAAAAAACCAGGGTCGAATCTGACAAGTGCACCATAGCTGCAAATCCTGAAATGATCAGAAACAACTATGAAGATGAACCCTGCGAAAATAACTGAACAATACGTATTAAAACATAAAACCTCCATTTAAACCCGCCTTTGGCGGGTTTTCTTTCGGAATTGACAGAAATTACAGGTGAAAAATAATAGATCAAATTCATATAGCGCGCATATAACAGAGCATTTAGCGGAGGCACAATGGAGATATACACACTGGCAAACGGACCCTTCATGGTTAATTCCTACCTTGTAGTAAACGGGCAGAAAGCGTTTATAATAGATCCGGGAGCGGGTATCAGGTCTATGCTTGTAAAGATCGATTCTGACAAACTTGAACTTGAAGCGATCATTGCCACACACGGGCACATTGATCACATAGACGGGGTGAATACGGTCAAGAAACAGTACAATGTTCCATTTTACGTTAACAGTCAGGACATGGAGCTTGTACAGACAGTGCAGATGCAGGCCAGGATGTTCGGTGTGCCTGATCCGGGGAAGATTTCATTCGACAGGGAACTTCCAGCCGGCGGTGAACTTGAAGTTGCAGGTCTTAAACTCGACCTGTTCCATACACCAGGCCACTCGCAGGGATCAGTTTCAATACTAATAGATAATGTTCTCTTTGCCGGCGACACGCTGTTTAATTTTTCTATCGGCAGGACAGACCTGCCGGGCGGGAACTACGCGCAGCTGATTAATTCTATCCAGTCAAAAATACTGATACTTCCTGATGAAACACGGGTGCTTTCCGGTCACGGACCTGAAACTACGGTTGGCATTGAAAAGAAGATGAATCCCTTTCTCTCCTGAAAATCCAGGAGAGTAGAGGACTGTGACGGTTACTGGAAACTTTTTACAGCCTCGTCAACTGAATTATACAGTTTCATAACAGTAGTTACCTTGGTTAAATCAAGGACCTTCTTTATCTCATCGTTGGCTGATGCGAGTTTGAACTGCGTTTTTAAAATCTGGTTGATGTTCAGGAATATACCGATCCCGGTGCTTGTGATTATTTTAACTTCTGAAAGGTCAAGGACAAGCTTTTTGATCCCCTTGTCAACAATGGCATGCTGTATTTTTTCTTTAAGTTCGGGAACATCAAGGGTGTGAACTTCCTGCATTATTATCTTTATCACGCAGAGGCCGTTCCCTTTCTCTTCAAGCTGTATCATATGAAACCCCCATTTAATGAACAAACAGTAGTCATTAACATTTATATAGTCAAGAATATTTCAGGAGACTTAAAGATTAACGTATTCACGGCCTGTTATAGGGACGGACATTTCTTTGCATTTTTTGGCGCCGATCCATACTAAAATCAGCCTTGACAAATAGCTGATCCGGATTTCTCTGCTCTTTTAAAGCAAATACATACTTAATGAACATAAACTCCACAAATCTGAATCATTTAATATTGAGGTTTTTTCATGAAAAAACTGATACCGGGCTTATTCCTTGTGCTTGCTGCAGGATGTTCAACTGTTCAATACCAGATCGGGTTTCCACCTGATGCTGAACGCTCATCATTCACCAGGTATGAAGTTAAGGAAATACAGTATGTCACCCAGCATATTAATAATGCAGCATTCGGTCCTTATACAGTCAGTATAACGAGAACACCAATGAAAAAAAGTATCAACCGGTCTGATGGATTCATTACCGATGTGGATAAAAATTCTGCCAGCGAAACATATACCTATGAACTGAAAGGGCCCGGTAAAATACTATGGCACGGAGATTGCGAATCTTCTGCTGATTATTACAGCAGGGAATCAGGCCTGATTTTCAAAACGGTTGAGGATGGCTACTATAAGAATTATTTACGCTGCACCTTTAATTCGGCCGGCCGCAAGCCCATAGAAATGAAAATCGATGTTAATGAGACTTATAAAGATCAGTCAATGACATTGTTTAAAAAAGGCTATATCCGCAGCGGCAATATACAGCTTGACCTGGAACGGACAACGAATACTGAAAAATTTTCACTGCTTCCGTTTAATATTGGTTATTATATTTATCATAACGAAGAACTTGTTGCTATTGTGCAGAACTTAATGAATGGTAATGTATACATATCCTCAACGCTCGATCCCAGGCTGCTGCCGCTTGTAGTCAATGCCTCGGCCGCAATCCTTACATATTATGATCTTGAGGTTGAAGTCTTTCCAGATGAAGAGGAGGGGGACTGATTATGAATTAAACCTGCGGGATAAAAAATGCACAAATACTTATTTAATGTCATCATCCTGCCAGTCGTTTATAATGGATATAAGTCTCCACACCTGTAATGCACGCAAAATATAGACTTGACAATAAGCTGTAATACGCGATTATTACACAAATACAAGACATTCGATGAACTGAAATGGGTCTGCTCGACAATCTTAAAAAAAGCAATATACTGATAAAACCTGAAACTAAAAATCGCTGGGAGATCATCACCGAAATGGTCGAACTTGCGGCAAAAAACAGGGAAATATCGCAGAGTGATGCCGTCTGCATTACCAGTTCGCTCATTGAGCGTGAAAAATCAATGAGCACGGGTATTGGTAACGGTGTTGCAATTCCCCACTGTTCAACAGATAAAGTGAAAGACATTGTCACTGTCATGGCAATCACACACAAAGGTGTTAATTTTGAGTCAATCGACAATGAACCTGTAAAAATAATCATTCTTCTTATTGTACCTAAAGATAAACTTACCCAGCATATCAAGACACTTGCCAATATTGCGAAAATGATGAACGATGCAGCTCTGAGAGAACAAATCCTCAACCTGAAAACAGCTGATTCAATCCTGAAGATGCTCAAGAGCTATTCACCATCCTGATATGACAGATCATATAACAAGACTGCTTGATTCCGGAAAAATACCAGATGAAGATCCGGACCATGAACTCTCGCTGAGGCCTGCACGCCTTGAGGAATTTATCGGTCAGAAAAAGATAACCGAAAACCTCAAGGTATTTATCGAGTCGGCAAAACTCAGAAAAAAATCACTCGACCATATACTGCTCTCGGGGCCTCCCGGTCTTGGCAAGACCACGCTTGCATTTATCATTGCACAGGAACTTGGCGTTAACCTTAAAGCAACCTCAGCACCTGTAATTGATAAAGCCGGGGACCTTGCGTCAATCCTTACAGGGCTCGAAGAGAACGATGTGCTTTTCATTGACGAGATACACAGGCTATCACCCGCGATTGAAGAGATCCTCTACCCTGCGATGGAGGACAGGTCTATCGATATAATCATAGGCCAGGGCATAGGCGCAAAGAGTATAAAACTCAACCTGGCGCCCTTTACCCTTGTTGGAGCCACAACGCGAACAGGCCTTCTTACAGCGGCGCTGCGTGACAGATTCGGAATTCCGCTGCGCCTTAACTACTACGAGCCCGAAGAACTGAAGAAAATCGCCCTGCGTACCTCCGGAATTATAAGAGTGAAAATAAACGAGGATGCCGCTTTTGAAATAGCGCGCCGGGCAAGGCGTACCCCCCGTATTGTCAACAGGCTCATTCGTCGTGTCGCCGACTTTACTGTTGTTATGAAAAAGGAATTAATAGATATCGAGACAACCAGGTTTGCCTTGCATAAACTCGACATTGATGAGCTGGGGCTAGACGAGATGGACAGGCGCATACTCAGCACTATCATTGAAAAATACAGCGGCGGACCTGTTGGCCTTAAAACAATCGCTATATCAGTGGGTGAGGAGACTGACACACTTGAGGACTACTACGAACCTTTCCTTGTGCAGACCGGCCTGCTGAAGAGGACCCCGCGAGGCCGCATGGCTACCGCAGGTGCATATAAGCACCTGGGACTGGATTACAACTCCACAATCCAGGACGAGCAGCCGGAACTTTTCGGCGAAGACTGATCAGATAATCTTAACAAAAACTTCCCGTGTGCGGGGACCGTCAAATTCACACAGATAAATCCCCTGCCATGTGCCCAGCATAAGTCTGCCTTTATCGATTATAACAGTTTCAGAACAACCAACCAGTGAAGACTTTATGTGTGCAGGAGAGTTCCCCTCCATGTGAGCGTAATCAACGGCCTCGATGTTGATTGATCCCAGGCCGAGAATAATATCGCTCTTTACGTCGGGATCCGCATTTTCATTTATTGTTACAGCAGCTGTTGTATGCGGGGTGAATATACAGGCTATGCCCTCTTTTACCCCTGACTCCGCAACCGCAGCCGAAACTTTTCCGGTTATATCGATTAGCTCTTCGCTATAACCGGTTTTCACTGTAAAAATTTTCACCATACAGCGCTACTTCTGATCAACAAACTTCCCGTTTTCCCATCTGCCTTCTTTATCAACAGTTCCATCAGGTCTGAGCAGCTTACCCTTGCCGTTGAACAGTCCATCCTTGAATTCGCCAATATACCTGATTCCTTTGGCTGTTGTATATGTGCCCTTGCCGCTGAATTTTCCTTTTCTGAAACCACCCTTGTACGTGTCACCGTTTTTAAGAGTTGTTGCACCTTCACCGTCAAGAATTCCCTCAACAAAATTACCTTCGTAGATTTCGCCTGTCTTAAATGTTACTTTGCCCTTGCCGTTCAATTTACCGTTTTTAAAATCACCCACGTACTGGTTACCCATCTCATCATTATATGAACCCTTGCCGTGCATTACACTGTCTTTAAAAGTTCCCTCGTACCTGGCGCCCTTCACAAATGTTATCTTTCCAGGGCCGTTCAGTTTGCCGCTCTTCAGGTCGCCAATATACTGGTTTCCTTCTGCATCGGTATATGTTCCCTTAGCCGGTTTGCCTTTAACAAAAGTACCCTGGAATGAACCGCCCGCGGAATACTTGAGAAGTCCAACACCCTCAAAAAAATCATTCCTGAACATCCCTGTATAAACATCCCCTTTAAGAAAGAGAAATTCACCCTTACCCTCTTTTTTACCTTTCTTAAACTGCCCCTTGAATTTATCGCCGTTTTTTGAAACAATTGAACCTTCACCATCGAGCAGACTGTTTGCATAATTCCCTTCGGCAATGTCCCCGGATTTATAGATTACTTTGCCGTTCCCGTTCAATTTACCGTTTTTAAATTCTCCGATGTACTGGTCGAGGTTCTCATCGGTGTATGAACCCTTGCCGTTCATGGCGCCGCTTTTAAATTCACCCTCATAATGGGCTCCGTTCTTCCACGTGTATTTACCCTGGCCCTCTTTACAGTCCCCCTCAATACAATCCGCAAGCAGATTTGAACCCGTAAACACTGTCAGCATAAGCATACAGAACAGACTAAATGTTATTCTCATTGATTTCCCCCGTGATTGAATATGTGATTCCCGCAGCAGTTCTTCTGTGCGCAGTCCCGTGATTTCATGGCATTAAAATATAACCTGTTTTATGCATCTGTCAAGAATATCTTTGATTAATAAACGATGTATACAATGCTGCATTTTTTTATTGATATATTCATCCCTTTTTCTTTTTTAATCACAGGACTCATAAACCAATTATCCCCCTTTCCCCGCTATGAGAAAGTCAAGCAAGGAGACTGTGAAGTTCATAACACTTTTAGTATATTATTAAAATAACACAATTATCTTTGATAAAATCAATAACTATCTTAAAACCGTAATAATAAATAATGAGTTAATTGCTTAGTGAATTGTTCAAAGGAATAACAAAATGAAAATTTCCGATTTTGAACTCAGGCGTCTTAATGATTTCGCTGCACAGAGGGAACGTGAGGTAGGGGATAATCCATTTATCCACTCCCCCTTCGGTCTTAAAGAAGAGGGGAACTTTGTAAGCGGATGGACCATGAGCTACAGGCGTGCAGGCCTCTTCTACAATTCAGCCGGTCGAATGCTCTTTCAGAAGGACGAAATGATACTCATAACTGTACCGGCAACTGAGACAGGAATCAAGCCCCTTACCGCGGATATGCCTTTCGGATGGGACGGCAAGATCAACGAGAATACAGCTGAACTTGCAGTGTGGTGGGCATTTGAAATTACTTCGGGCAGCGAGGCCGATGAATTCATGCGCACAAACCATCCTTCTGTAATATTCAGCTATATTGACAGCGATGGTCCAGGGGAGATTACAGTTCAGTTTAACGGTGAGTTCTGGTTAATTACGGACTGAGCTGTGAATTGTTACCTTAAATAATTATCCCACTGCCTGTCCAGCACCATGCATGAAACTTCTGGCAGGATCACATCCGGTTTTTCTTTTTCATTTTAAGCAGATTATACTTTCTAATTTTTTAACGCATCATTAACCTCAAGATCACAGCATCAACTCCATCGATAGTTATATGCTTGACTTTAAGTTAACGTCATAGTTACATAAATAAATTTATAAAAACAAAGAGGGACCGGGTGAACGGACAGACCAGTAATAACTCATCAAAAACATTCAATACTTTCAGAATAGTGATACTGCTATCATTGATCTGCATCATAGGACTGGCCCTGAGGGCATATCAACTTGACCATACATTCACATCATCTGATAATGTAATGCTTGCGGAACGTATAGTTAAAAAACAGGGTTTTCTCTGGATGCTTATGGAGCAGTACGGTCTCCTTATCAGCCTGTGTGTAAAATTCTTTTCAGCAGCGGTTGCGCTATGCGGTATAACTGTAACTGAATTCTGGTGGGTGCTGCCGGTAGCATTAACAGGCACTTTGTTTATTCCGCTTGCATATTTATTCCTTACACGGCTTGGAGTTTCCACCGCCATGTCCCTCGTCGGTGCGTTAATGATCGCAGTCCTTCCAGTGCATATTTTTCAGTCAAGATACCTGTGGGGTTATGAAGTTTTCGGCGCCATGTTCCTGACTATAGCGCTCTGGTCTCTTTTTAATTTTTATGAAGATATGACAAAAAAAAATGCAATTACCGCATCGGTCCTATGCGGTATATACATAATCTCACATGGATATTTTGCCCCCTTTGCCCCGGTACTCCTGTGCATAATGTATATCTATTCTCCGGCAGCTGTTGAAAATTTTAAAACCCGGATGATGGCCGGACTCGGCCTTTATCTTAAAAGTTATTTATGGGTTGGGATGGCTTTAATGCTGCCGTTGATGACCAGGGCTCTTATACATATGTTCGCAAAAAAGACAAAACTCGGATTTTATTTTTTTGATCATCTTCCTGATTTCGTTACATGCACCGGTATTTTCATAGCGCTGCTTATGGGACTGGCAATGATTATTTATGCAGTTAATAAACCTGTCCGTTCAAAAAAGTGCACAGTGCTGCTCCTGACAGGATTGCTCTACATAGCACCGATTACTTTTACGACACCTCCCGGTATAACGGTTGTTAGAGGATACATGCTTGTCACGGCCGTTTTTTTACTGTTTTTTTCTATTATTATTCTGGATAAAGCTTTCATTCAGAGACGTCCTTTGCTTTACGGAATCCTTATTATGTGTGCTGCTGTTACAATATGGGGTGATGTAAAAGCCATATTTATAAAAGGCCCCGGTATTAATCCTGCTTTAGTTGTACAGAACAGGGGGGAAATATATGATCCGGGAACAAAAGCAGCAGGATACTTTATACAGAAATTTGTTCCATCATCAAGTGCAATCCTGGCTATGCACCAGAAAATCGAGGAACCGAATATATATTATTACTTCAGGAGAAAGGATTACGCCTGGGATGATCTGACACTAGAGCAGACTATAAAAAAACTCACCGATATGAAAGATAAGGTGGACGTCGTTATATGTTCGCAGAATCAGACAGGTGCAGTTGAAGCCGCCGGTATATTCATAAAAAAGGTCGAGATGACTGACCGCAATGGTGGAAATCCTATTTATATCTATGCCCGCAAAACGGTTCCGCTTCCTGATATTAAATCAACTTTTGATGAATTTAACAGTCTGTTCGATAAAGAATTCTCCTGGAACCGGGAGATTCTGTCAGGATTTTTTGCACATGATAATAAATCATTTGGCACGATCGTAGAGGAGAGTTATAAAAAACCGGAACACAAGGAACGAGTTAAAAAATATTTTAAGTTCCTGTATTAAAATACAGCCTGATGCAAAAATAATTTTAAATCGGGATTTAAAGAGTGCACCCTCTTAAAAAAGCCCCTGCGGGGGCTTTCCTGCAAGCGCGAAACGCAGTTCGGCAATAAATCAATTATTCCGAGAGTAACCTGTCAAAATAATCGATTGTTTTAACCAGTCCGTCTTTAAGCTGTACGTACGGTTCCCATGACAGCTTCTCTTTAGCCAGTGATATATCAGGTTTACGTCTCACCGGATCATCAGCCGGCAGATTTTTATAGATCAGTTTCGATGCGGTACCTGTAAGTTCTATCACCAGCTCGGCAAGTTCACGAATGGTAAACTCTACCGGATTGCCCAGGTTTACAGGGCCGCAGAATCCGGCGGGGCTCTGCATCATTGCAGTTATTCCTCTAACCAGATCATCCACATAACAGAATGACCTGGTCTGTGATCCGTCACCATATATTGTGATGTCTTCACCTTTCAGTGCCTGGACAACAAAGTTGCTTACCACACGGCCGTCATTTGGGTGCATCCTCGGGCCATAAGTGTTAAAAATTCTGATAACTTTAATATCAACATTATTCTGCCGGTGATAATCGAAGAAGAGGGTTTCTGCGCAGCGTTTCCCTTCATCATAACATGATCTGATTCCTATAGGATTTACATTCCCCCAGTATGATTCACGCTGAGGATGTTCTGCAGGATCACCATATACTTCACTGGTTGATGCCTGGAGAATCCTTGCCCTTATTCTTTTTGCCATCCCGAGCATGTTGATAGCGCCCATGACACTGGTTTTAACAGTTTTAACAGGATTATACTGGTAGTGTACCGGAGACGCCGGACATGCCAGATTGTATATCTGGTCCACTTCGAGGTTGATCGGATGTACAATATCATGGCGTATGAGTTCGAATGCGGAATTATCCCGCAGGTGTTCTATATTATTTTTTGATCCCGTAAATAAATTATCAAGACAGATTATCTCGTTCCCTTGATTAAGGAGTGCTTCGCAAAGGTGCGATCCTATGAATCCCGCTCCACCGGTAACCAGAATACGCCTTCTGTTCTGCATTGTAAGATCCTTAATCCTTTTTTATTCTTTTAGTAGCGAATACAAGCTTGTCATATCCGACAAAATTCATCAGTATTGCAACACCTATACCAATCAGCGTGTTGAGCTGGTAACCCATACCCGCTGCAAGAAGAATATAGAACAGAATCTGCCTTACCGCAAAAGAGACCCCGGTTACCAGATGGAACTTGGCCATCTTGGCGAGTGTGTCAAAAAATCTGCTGAAATTATATCTCCATGTAATAAGCGAATGAAGGAAAAAGCCGGTTATTATTGATACCTCGATACTTATAGCATAACCTATATTCAGCATAAGACTTGACTGAAAACCGAGCACCTCGACGAGAAATATCATTGCGAGAAACTGCGAAACTGCAACAAGAAGCCCCATGAAAAAATATTTGAACAGCTTGGCTGCTGTTGATTCATTATACTTTATTATGCACCATACCGCCCGGAAAGCATCCTTCATGCCTATTTTTTTTCCTTCGGCATATGTGCGTCCATTATATGAAATAGGCACCTCGTAAATTTCAAGCCCCTCCCTGTAAGCAAGGTTTGCTATCTGCGCGGTAAATTCAGGTTCTACACCAAAGCGGTTTTCTGTAAGAACAATCTTCTGAAATATTTCACGCTTGAACACCTTGTAACAGGTTTCCATGTCTGTTAGGTATATGTTGGAGAACATGTTTGAAATCCATGTGAGCAGCTTGTTCCCCATTGTGTGCCAGTAGCCAAGTACTCGATGATGTTTTCCCTTGAGGTATCGTGAACCATATACAACATCTGCTTTTCCGTCAAGTATAGGCTGAAGCAGTATAGAGTATTCATTGGGATCATATTCAAGATCGGCATCCTGAACTATGATCACATCACCTGTACAGTTGGCATAGCCGGTCCTGAGCGCTCCGCCCTTTCCCTGGTTTACTTCATGATACATGATTGTAATATTTTTCTTTTTTATGGTCTTAAGTATATCCCTCGTTCCATCGGTTGAACAGTCGTCAACAATTACAATCTCCCTGTCTACACCCCTGGGAAGAGGCGCCTTCTGAACAAGTTCCAGAATTGACCTGATGCTGTTAAGTTCATTAAATACGGGAATTACTATGGATAATTTCATTTTTAACCGCCGGAAGTTTATCTTTACTGGTATAACTAAACAAATTACTTTTTATTTATAGTCAAGATATTTTTCCGCTTAAACTGCCACACGCTTTACCAAAGTCTTCCAGTACCCGATTATTCGTTAAAGCATTATTAAAATAATTGAATAATAAAATTTTATCCAAACAACTACCGGGTTATGCCTGGAACATTAACCTGTATCCAATAAAGAGAACCCTTAATTATTACTCATGAATCAGATGCAGCAACATTCAACTATACTGACAGCAGCGGATTTGTTGAAAGTGTAATGCAGTTTAACAGTGAGTTATGCGGATAACCGGCCGGATCGTCTAACCCGGCTGGAATTTGCGGCATCAGTTGTCCCTGTAATACAGGTCAACATCAAATCCCCCGAAGGATGAATTGAATGACATATTGACGTTTTCATAAAGGGCTTTCATGGATATGGGATCATCATTGAATTCGGGCGGAGAAAGTATAATGTCATGGTTGGCATACTGCATAAGATTTGCAAAGGTTCCGGTGATCAGGTTGGCAAGCTCGCCAGCCACATCAACGTAAATACTTTTTGTAAGCTTTGCCTTAGGATCTCCAATAAAAAATTTTGATATCTGAACCAGTGTCTTTTGAGGAATGTTTATTACAACCTCACCCTTCAATGTTCCGTTTATTTCAACAGCAACCTGCGGGTCTCTCTGACCGGCCTGTGCTTCAAAGACCTCTTCTATGAGGGTATCGTTTAAAAATTTTTTAAAAATATGGTTAACTGATTTTGTCAGTATCCTGGAATATGCGCTGTAATTGCTGTTTTCCATTAATTCACCCGGGTAATAAAAGTATTCACAATATAAATCTTTCTGTTCAATCTTGATAGGATTATGTCATATAAACACTATTTATTATATGAGGTCAATAGTTTTTTATCAGTAGAACTGTTGCAAAACTCCGTTTTGCGATGGCAGGGGTTCTCCTGTGGGGCTTTTTTCGGGGGCTCCGCCCCCGGCCCGGGTTGAATAAAACAGAAAAAGGAACAAACCTAGAATTTACCCTTGCCCTTGTAAATATAGTGAAGATACTTTTCAAGGTAATCGTAATTGCTTAAAGTTAAAACCATCATGTATGCTGTTATAGCAAGCCCCAGAACTATGCTCAGGGGAATTGCAAATTCCGACCCGTATTGCTCCCTGAGCCATATAAACGAATTGCTGAAATTTATAAGCAGAATACTCGAGACAATAACTGCCCCGATAACCATCCATTTAATACCGGATACCCTCTTCTCTGAATAAACATTCTGCAGGCTTATCCTGTCCATTACATAGCCTGTAATGTTCCTTTCCGTTTTCCATAATGAATCGTTTTCAAGCAGGTCCATTACCGCCATCAGCTTACAAATCTCATCGCTGCACTTAGGGCAGAAGATCATATGCAGTTTAACCAGTAAGGGAACCCGGTATTTTTCATCAGTTTCAAGATATTCAGCTACCGCTTTTTCACATTTCATAAAACTTCCTCCGCTATTGTTCCTGCGAGTTTCTGTCTCAGTATATTTTTTGCCCTGAAGACATCCGATTTAATCGTGTTGACCGGTATACCGGTTATCTCGCTTATTTCTGTATATTTAAGTCCCATAAAAAAATATAAATCAAGGCAGACACGGTACCTTTCCGGAAGACTGTTTATTTCATCGATCAGTACTTTTTTAACTTCATCATAAATATGCCCGCCTTCAGGTGATTCTTCATGAAAGGGTTCAGCAATATCATCAATGCTGATCCTGTCATCAGGAATATTCTTCTTCATGTTTATTCCAAGGTTGTAGGCAAGCTTTGCAAGCCAGAACCTGAACGGCGCAATCTCCCTGTACGAATGTATCCTGTCGTATGCCCTTAAAAAAACCTCCTGCGTAAAGTCAGCAGAATCATCATGGTTATAAAAAAACCTTATACCTATACCAAAGATCCTGTTCCTGTACCTTTCAACAATCATGCTGAAATATTCAGTACGTCCCTGCTGAACATTTCTGACAATCAGTTCATCAGAAATGTCTTTTTTATTCATCCCGTGATTTCAATCTCCCGCTGATTTGTACAAATAACAGCATGCTGATGCCCACTGCAGCAGGAATCAGCCCGCCAAGAACACCATAGCTGAAGCCGTCAATAACCAGAAAGACAATAACAAGACACAATCCCAATGTAAAAAGAATCAGTCCCGACAGCAGACAGAACGCTGTAAAATCAAAAGGTCTGTCCTTGCGAAGGCCCTTCTCTACAAGAAATACCTTATATTTGTAATCCCATAGAAGAAAAAACAATATAACCAGGCATCCCATTACAATCCCGACAATAGGTATAACGCTTACTATGATCTGTGCAGCCGCTGAAGGTGTGGGCATATAAACTCCTCTTTATATTCAAAATGGTTACCGGATACGATTATCCAGTAAACTCCTGTGAACCCGTCTAATGTAAATATCTTCTCCAATTACTATTATTAGAACAATGTTTATTTGATAAAAGGTGCAAAAAAAATGCAACCGGTCAGGATAATTACTGTTTCTACTCTTGATAATATTTAAATAGAGGCAAAAATGCACATTCTTAAAAAAGAAAAAATTTCAGCATATTCTCATGCAGCTGCGATCCCGGTAATGATCGCTGGAACAATTTTTATGATAATCCTCTCCGGGGAGAATACTGCCCACAGGATAGTAGCGCTCATTTACGGCTTTTCTGCTGTAGCTCTTTTTACTGCAAGTTTTCTTTATCACTCAAAAAAGCGCAGTGAAAATGAAACTTCTATCTGGAGAAAACTTGACCATTCCGCGATATTCATACTTATCGCAGGCACATATACTCCTATATGCTACATATACCTTGACGGATGGATGAGGTGTGGAATCCTGGCTGCACAGTGGTCGCTTGTTTTTTCAGGAATCATATTCAAACTTTTTTTTATAAATGCTCCACGCTTTATTGGCACAATGATTTACCTGGCGATGGGCTGGATTGTGATAATACCCATAAAACAGCTTTACTACAATATGCCTGCCGACATTATGTCGTTTCTCTTTGCCGGTGGCCTTGCCTATACATCCGGGGCTATAATTTATGCGCTTAAAAAGCCGAATCCCCTGCCTGAATACATGGGTTTCCATGAACTTTTTCATTTTTTTATTGTTGCCGGGGCCATGTTTCATCTTGTAATGATTATAAAGGGTATTGAATATGTGCATGTAATGTAAACTGCATGCATACTGCTTTTACCCGGAATTCCTGCACTGGTGCTGATCCGCACGACGTATAAATAAGATATCGTCTATTTTACTTGACATTAACCTCCCTGTTTTATGTTTTTATGATGGATCATTATTATCGGAAACAGGAAGCGTTATGAAAAAAGATTTTGGCTACAGGGAGATCCCGTATAATTACACATCTTTCTCTGACAAAGAGATTATCCTAAAATATTTTGACGACTCGACGTGGGACCTGCTGGATGATCTGCGCGCCAAGCGTATCACCGGCAGGAGCGCAAAATTAATATTTGAGATAATCGGCGATATTTTCATTATTGACAGGAACCCCTATATCTTCAATGACTATCTTGAAGACAGAAAAAAGCAAAAGAAGCTGAAAAAGCTGCATAACATCCGCTGCGAGTCCATAAAAAACAAGACCTCCAATCCCCAGATACTTGAACTGCTTGAAAAACTGAAGGTTGTTGACGTAAAGTTTTTCCAGAAATTTAAAGATGAAGAAAAGAAACGCCGACGCATACAGTTCACCCTTGGCCAGATCTTATCAAAGGAAAACATACACTTTTCCGCTTTCCATAAAGTTTCACACGTAACTGATGCCACTGACTGGCGCGTTGAGTACCCTGAAGTTGTTGTGTACCCTGAAAATACCGCGGAAATATCAAAACTTGTCAAGGCCGCAAAATCACTGAACCTGAAAATTATCCCCAGGGGCGGCGGTACCGGGCTCACGGGCGGCGCCATACCTGTAGTTGAAAATACGATGATCCTTAACCTTGAAAAAATGCGGGAGATCAGTAAAATAGAATTTGCTGAAATCCAGGGGAACAGCATACCATTTGTTGAAACCGATGCCGGTGTAATCACGGAAGCTGTTACTCATTACTGCCACGAACAGGGATATATTTTTGCAACTGATCCCACATCGGCATGGGCATCAACTATCGGCGGAAACATCGCCGAAAACGCCGGCGGAAAAAAATGCGTCATGTGGGGTACAGCGATTGACAACATACTTTCATTCAGAATTGTCAACGCTGAAGGTACACTCCTTGAAGTTAAACGCAAAGAGCACCCGCACAGGAAAATCAACCCGGAAGATGAAGTGGTATTTGAAGTATACTCACTGTCAAAAAAGAAGGGTGAAAAACTCATTAAAACAATAAACCTGACCGGCCTTGATGTAAGGAAAGAGGGTGTGGGCAAGGACATAACTAACAAGGTATTAAAAGGTCTTCCTGGCATACAGAAGGAGGGTGGTGACGGAATTATTGTATCGGCAAAATTTGTTCTCTACAAACCATTTGAACACTGCCGCACCATATGCCTTGAGTTTTTCGGCACAAACCTCGTCAATGCTTCAAAGGCAATAGTCGAGATTAAGGACTCATTTAAAAATAAAACCACGGCCTATCTTACAGCTCTTGAACATTTTGATGAAAAATATGTAAAGGCAATCAATTACAGGAACAAATCATACAGGAGCGATTTTCCCAAAGCTGTACTCCTGATCGATATTGAAAGCAACGACCATGAGGAACTGGAAAAATCCTCACGGAAGATACTCGACATTGTAAAGCCCTACAACACAGAAGGCTTTATAGCCGAGACAGATGAAAAGAGGGAAATATTCTGGAAAGATAGAAAAAACCTGGGTGCGATTGCACGTCATACAAATGCCTTCAAGCTTAACGAGGACATTGTTATCCCCGTTGAAGCTCTGCCGCAATTTTCCGATTTTATCGACAGGCTTAATCTTCAGAACGAGCTTGAAAACGACTGTACCCTGATCGATGAACTCACAGAATATTTTAACAAACAGCAGGTAAAAGAAGATCCTTTCTTTGAATCAAAGCTGCAATCCTACCTTTCAAATATTACGCAAGTTAAACAGAAATATCTTTCCTATATAGAGAATATGGAGAAACCGGCATCCCTGCAGAAGGACCTTGTATGCAGCGGGGACATGTCAAGACCGCTATTTGAACTGTTAAGGGATGGAGATATTTCGTATAACACACATCATGATGTTACAGGCCACTTCAGGAAAAATTTCCACGGCTATAACGAGATGATAACTGAGTTTGATGAAATCGTTGAATACCGCAACAGCCGTAAGCTTATTATCGCCACACATATGCATGCAGGTGACGGCAACATCCATGTTAATATACCTGTCCACTCCAATGATTACAGAATGATGCAGAAGGCTGATGAAACAGCCGGGCTTGTTATGAAGGAAACAACGAATAAATTTAACGGTGTAATTTCGGGCGAGCACGGGATCGGTCTTACAAAACTTAAATTCATTGATAAGGCTATCCTTGATGATTATGCCGGTTACAAAAAGGAAGCGGATCCTGATGACATTTTCAATCCCGGGAAGCTGAGACATGATTTCCCGTTGAATTCAATATATACACCTTCACTCAACCTGCTTGAACTTGAAGCATTCATTCTTGAAGTTGCAGACATGAAGGAACTCACCAAATCCATCGCATCATGCGTCCGCTGCGGTAAATGCAAAGAGGTCTGCAACACACATTACCCCGCATGCACCATGTTCTACAGCCCGAGGAATAAGATACTTGCTGTAACACTTATTACCGAGGCTGTCCTTTATGAAGCGCAGACAACCAATAACCTGCGCTTCCACAATTTCAGGATGCTTCGCGATATTTCGGATCATTGCACCATGTGCCACAACTGCTACAATCCATGTCCCGTTGACATAGACTTCGGAAATGTATCTATTGCCATCAGGAATCTTCTGAATTACAGAAAACGTGCTGAACCCAAGCTTATAACGAGTTTTGCCCTCTTCTATCTCAAGAAAAAAGGATATTATGCTAATAAATTCTTCCGGATTTTACTTCTTAAATTTGGATTCTCGATGCAGCGGTTAGCTCACCTTCTGAATAAACCGGTCAACAGGGCCACCGCAGCTCTCATACCAAAAATTAACGGAATACTTCAGTCCAGCTTTCCCAAAGCTGGCAACCCGTCTCTACGGGAGATCTTTGGATTAAAAGGTTCGAACACCTTTTTTGGATTCCAGAATAAGAACAAAGATATTTTAAAGAGTGTCGTCTATTTTCCCGGATGCGGATCGGAAAGGTGGTATTCAGAAATCAGCATTGCAGTAATAGCCCTTCTTTATAATGCAGGTATTAGAGTGGTAATACCGCCCGAGTACCTGTGTTGCGGGTATCCGCTCCTTGCAAACGGAAAAATTAAGGAGGCTGAAACCAAAAGCTATGAAAACAGAGTTTTATTTCATAGAATAGCAGATATCGTAAGTTACATGGAAATCGATAGCGTTATTGTTTCATGTGGTACATGTTTTGAAATGCTGAACAAGTATAATATAGAAAATATCTTTCCCAGCGCAGGAATAATTGATATTAATGAATTTATCGCGAGGGAATCTCTTTATCAAAAAAAATCAAAAGAAACCTTATACTATCATGAGCCATGCCACTCCCCTCTTAAATCCATAGGAGCTGATAAAACTTTTAAAACAATATTTGATATAACACCGTTATACGCTCCAAACTGCTGTGGTGAGGGCGGGACTATGTCATTGTCAACTCCGCAAATTTCAAATTCATTAAGAAACCGGAAAAAGGACAATATCGCAGCACTGCTGAATAAAAAAGACAATGTAACGGTACTTACAACCTGTCCGATGTGCGTTAACGGACTTTCAAAAATCAATAACAGCGTATCTGTAAAAGGTAAAGCCCTCTCGGTTTACCTTGCTGAATCATTCCTGGGTAAAAACTGGAAGAAGGAATTTATTAAAAACGTCATTAAAAATGACGGGATTGAAAGAATAATTCTTTAAAAACAGGTCTGATTTGACGAAAAGAATAATACAAACATTTTTTTAAGGGAAGAGACATGAAGCGTTTAATAATACTATTTCTTTTATTCCCGGTTATGATCTTTTCGCAAAACCAGGCTACAGATGGAAAAACAGATTCAGCAAACTTTCCGGTTCAGTCTGTGCGGAATGATTCTTTTGATCTTATTAATCTCAGTTTTAATGAATTCGTTTCTGATATACGGGGTAAGACACTTGAGGTTGAATTTCAGCTTGAAAGCAAGCTTGATTTCAGCCAGGATTACTATATTTTCATAGTTGCCACTTATGAAAAAAGTTATCATACAAAATCAAGTTTTGAAAGCCCTTCACTTGATGATCCTGATGAAATCAAACTTATTGTACCGTTTCCCGAAGACATCACAAATTTTGAATATACAGACAAAGATGAGAAAGGCGCTGAAAAAAAAGTCTATATCAAGTATCCGAAGAATATAAAGTCCGGCGTAGATCCATTAACCGGAAAACCATATAAACTCGATGACCGCCTGACTTTCAGGTCGCGTCACCTGAGTATTTACCGCAAAAATTTTGTTTATTTTAATGAAGTATGTATACTGATCTTTGACAGTGATGAAAAACTTGTTTACAGGCAGGTTTACCAGGTTAAACAGAAACCGAAGAGGTAACGAAGAGTCTCTTTATCTCTTCCTCCGCTGCTATGAGAGATGAGCTGATCACTCCACCAGAACTCTCGATAAACCAGGCGACCTGGAGATTCACAATAGAGCCCTCATTGTCCCCGGCTGACCTGAAATCCCCCCTGTAGGCAGTAACGGCTTTTCCAATAGCTGACGCGTACCCGATCTCGGCAGCAGTGCCGCTGTCAACGTCAGTACCGTCAAGCACTGCGAAGACCCCGTCTGATTCTATGATCCCCTTAATGTTGTTTCCAGCAATAATCCGGTTAAGGTCTGACCATGCTTTAATTCTATTTTCACCTGCAGGCATAGATGAAGCTGAATTGATAATCTCAGGGGATGTAAGTACCCATGGATCAATGATATCAAGGCCAAGACGGGTAAAAACAGGAACCAGTTTTTCATTGAGAAAAAACTTTCCTGCTTCAGAAAAGCCGAGTGGAGATGCAATATAAATTTTTTTGCGCTTTTGCATAGGTTCCGGATCAAGTTTGTCAGCAGTTGATGTTAAAAAAGTCATTGACTCATGTTGTTGAAAATTATTAATATAATCAAGTGTTTTATTCAAATAATATACTGTTCGGAGCAAAGATATGAAATATAGCATGGTCAGGCAGTTCTCAAACGCCTCCATTGATAACATCTTCATTTTCTTTTGGAAAATTGTGGATTTCGGTAAACTGCTGATTGAGGTGTGGTGGGGTTTCTATGATATCTTAGCTGCATTCTTTCTTATTTTCTATAACTTTTTTATGTATATCTACTACCTCTTCCTGTTCCTGGTAGACAGGGGTTCTGAATCAGGCGGTCCTGTGACTATGGCTACCAGAAGCCGGTCTTCAGCCAAATCAAAAATCCCGACTGTGCGGATCGATAATAGCCCTACACCAATTCCTGCGATGTTCAGAGTGAAAACGCCGAGCAGTATTTCATCCAATACAGCTAATATAGCATCAACAGTTACTGCCAAAACAGCTGAAACAGTTCAGACTGCATTAAAACCACTAAAGTCATCTGTTTCGGGATCAGGAGCGAAAAGCAGTTTCTTTAAATCAATTCTTGAGTTCTTTGCAGATATTTTTATTACAATTAAAGATTTCATTGTTAAACCGGCTGTATATTTTAAAGAATTCATTTCTGGCAAACTGACACCTGTAAGAGAAAGTGATCTCAAAACAAATGAAGCATCGGCCAAGGGAAGTCTTATCGATGATTACCTTAAAGAATACGAAAAGCAGAGAAAGAAAAAATAATAAAAATAGTTATGCAACAATACTATATACAAAAAAAGCGGCATTTCTGCCGCTTTTTTTAATCAGTTAATTTACAGGATTAATGCTTAAACGCCCTCTGCCCTGTATAAACCATCGTCACCCTGGGATCCGCTTCGTTGCATGCCATAATTGATTCAAAATCCCTGAGAGAACCGCCCGGCTGAATAATCGCAGTAATGCCCTGTTCTATTATTACGTCAACCCCATCCCTGAATGGAAAGAAGGCATCTGAGACTGCAACTGCACCCTTAAGGCCTCCCCTGGCAGCAGCTGTCTCTTCATCTATTGCACTTTTCTCCAATAATTTACGTTCCCCTTTTTTTACTGCAAGTTCAAGTTCCTTGTATGAAATCCCGTACCTGTCAAAACAGATGAGGTCCGCATACTTGGTGTAGGCCTTGTATATTGCAATCTCTGCAACGCCGACCCTGTCCTGCTCGCCTGTTCCTATACCGACTGTAACTCCATTCTTGATATATATTACCGAGTTTGAGGTGACTCCCTGTTCCACATACCATCCAAAGAGCATATCCTCGTATTCCCTGTCTGTAGGAGTCCTTTCGATTTTATAGCTGACGCCTTTATAATCTGAAGCAGCGGGCATAAGTTCATTCCTTGACTTAATTCTTGTGACAGGAGACTGCTGTACAATGATCCCTCCATCCATTAACGACTTGAAATCAGGAAATATAGTATCACGCAGCGATGACAGTTTTTCTATTCCGGGGACCTTTACAATGCGCAGGTTCTTTTTTGTTTTAAGTATATCAAGCGCAGCTCCTTCATATTCAGGGGCTACAACAACTTCAAGATACTGACGGTTAATCAGTTCTGCTGTTTCCTTATCACAGGTGCGGTTAAGACTCAGGCAGCCCCCGAATGCCGCGATCCTGTCTGCCCGGAGAGCCCTGGTGAATGCCTCTGCCGGATTCGATCCCCACGCAACTCCACATGGATTGTTGTGCTTAACAATTACTGCCGCCGGTTTCTCCATGATATATTTCATGATATTGAATGAGTTGTCAATGTCGGTCATGTTGATTTTTCCCGGGTGTTTCCCGAACTGCAGCATCATGCTCTCGTCAATTCCACTTACCAGTGAATTGCCCGGTCCAATAAACCTGCAGCCTGCCAGGACCAGGTTGCCGTTGACAAGTTCATACATGGCAGCCTCCTGTCCCGGATTTTCTCCATACCTGAGTCCCCGTTCAACAAGCTGGCCTTCATCGTTTATTTTCCAGATCTTTTTTTTATAGATGAGTTTCTGATGTCCAAAAGTAACTGTCATCTCTTCAGGAAAATTATCATCAAGTATCTGCTGATAAGATTTCTTTAAGTTCTCCATTATATTAAAAACCTATCCTGTTATAAAATATTCAATTTTCCGCGGCCCAAGGCGGCGTGGGCTGATATAATAAAACCCTTTATTCAATTATTGTGGATCCATCCATAAAAATTATATCCAGGATGTACTGTGTCCTTTTTGTATCAAGAGGAGTGAAACCGGCAAGCTGCCCCTTAAATTCAAATGAAGAATCAAGAGTAAGGAGATCAAGCGTATCCTTGTTATCTGTAAAAATATAAAAACGAAACCTTTGCCCGTATTCGCCCGCGTCTGATGATTCAACAACAATCCTGTACTTCTTTTTATACCTCTCCTGTTCAGAAATACTTATTATTGTTCCTCTTCCGATTACAATCCTGTTCATCTGTTTTTCAATGAACTCGTCACGCACGAGACTGTTTAACACAGAAAAACCTTTAAAAAAGGTTTTGTCCATTACAAGTTCATTTTCTACAGCGGCCGCAGGTACAAGGAGAACTGATAATACGGCCGTCACAATTACTTTTTGCAATACTTTATGTAACCGGTTAGTCATTTTTATCAAACCTGACTTCATATATTCCCGAATGTTTTGTAACATCCAGTGTCTTTATCTCACCATCTGAATCCCTGTAGCTTCCGATAAAATCATCAATCCCTGAAATTCTTTCACCATTAATCCCCGAAATAACATCACCCTGCTCAAGATCGGTGTATGAAATTCCGGGCGCTACATAGGCAACGACGACATCTCCTGTTTCCGCATTTTCATCAATTTCGATACCGTATGACCTGAACATTCTATCAAGGTCACCCTGCATCCTTACATATTCCTCTTTTTCACGCAGGACCATCTTAACCTTAATTATTTTCCCATCCCTGGAAAGCGACAGGCAGATTTTTGAACCGATCTTTGTGCTGCCGACAATCTTTGTCAGAAAACCCAGACTCTCAATTTCACTGCCGTCAATCTCTTTGACAATGTCACCCTGCCTTATACCTGCAGTATAAGATGGAGAACCTTTAATTACAGCTATAACTTCAACTATTTTTCTTTCGCGTATCGATGAACCATTTTTTTCACGTGCTATAAAACCAAGCCACCCGCGCCGTACCCTTCCGTATGCTATCAGGTCCTGGCAGACCTGCTTTACTATGTTTGACGGAATTGCAAAACTTATTCCCTGGAAGCCGCCCGATGCTGACCTGATCGCAGTGTTAATTCCAACCATTTCACCGTAAAGATTTACCAGGGGTCCGCCGGAATTACCAGGATTGATTGACACATCTGTCTGGATGAAATCCTCTATATCTGAAAATCCGATGTTATCCCTTCCCTTAGATGACACAATCCCCGCGGTTATGGACTGTTTTAATCCATAAGGATTCCCGATTGCAATCACCCATTCACCCTCATTCAGGCTGTTTGAATCGGCAAATTTTACCGGAATAAACTCCCTTTCATCAGTTGAATCGATCCTGAGCACTGCAAGGTCTGTTTTGAGATCTGCGTGAAAAGAGCTGCCGTCTTCAAATTTCCTTATTTCATAGTTTGACCCGTCACTGCAGATGATCCTGAAATACTCCCCTTTTTTCACAACATGGTAATTTGTGACAAGATAACCCCTGTCGGAGATAATTGTACCTGTTCCGTATGATACCCTTGAAAGCCTGACTTTTCCCTCCTTGAACTTTTTCTGGTAGGCAATGATATTAACAACTGAGGGTTTAACAGCTGTCGAAGCCCTGATAAAGTATTCATTGAAACTGCCCGGTTCAGCGAAAAGGGCAACTGCAAGGAAGAGGTTAATTAAAATTAAAAAAGTTTTCTTCATAGGTATCTGTCACTATATCAAAATAACTCTTATCGTATGTAATGTAATACTTCTGAAGGTCAATACAATTTCCTTCCGGTTTGTACCTGAAATTTCCGTTTAAATCGTCGATTCCCGCCAGCAATGAATAGATGCCCGCAGCAACACCGTCAGAAATCTCCTCCTGCCTGTTAACCAGCACCTCCCTGTCCCATTTACGGTCAAAATAACCAAGTTCAATATACGCACATACCGCGTTTACAAGAAGCGGAACAGACCAGGTTGATACAAAAGGTTTTCCCGGCCTCTTATCCTTTCCGTCAATTCCGTTTAAATGCAGAGAATAGAGAACATATTTTATGATTTCATATGTAGCATAATAATTGTCGCCGCCGAAACCTGTCGAGCTTGAACCGCGCCTGTATTCCTCAAACACCGATCTCTCCCGCTCCCAGAACTTCCCTTGTTCAACAAAAGTTTCATAGTTTAAGGAATACTGTGTGTAGTCTTTTTTTTCCTTTGCCGGTTCCTCCCAGCCTTTATCATCACGATATATCCAGTCCACCATGTTATACTTGTAACCGTTAAATTCATTATAATCCGGCTTATAATGTCTGGTAATGCCGTATCCTGTGAAGTATTGTGCAACATCTTTGAAGTAGTAGTATTTTTTGGGTAATTTTTTCGATTCGTGAAACCATGATTTTATAAACAGCGGCGGATTAAATTTTTTTGCCTTCCCTTTTTTCAGCACATTAAATCCCGCTTTTAATACATTATATGGCGGTATAATTATACCGTTCAAACCGATATAATCTTCGGGTGCAGCCTCGGCCATGTGTAGCGAAACAACAAGGTGCGGCTTGAAGGCATTGATCCTGGAGATACGGCCCTGTTCAATATCGCCGTCAGAATCAGGATAATCATATAGCCTGTATGGTGCATTGGGATCGGATTCCGATTCCTTCTGCTCGTCAGTTAAAGAAGGTCCCCGGCTGATGATTGTTTCGATATTGATCCTCTGTGGTTCATTACCTGAAAAACGGGCAAGTATGGTTTTAAACCTGCTGAAATCGCCATCCACAGAACACCATGAGAGTTTTTCAATGACTTTCAGTGAAATTGAATACGTAAGATCATATTCGTAGATTTCCCTGTAACTGGCGCCTTCGGCAAAATAATCCAGGTATTTACCCGATATTGTATCAAACTTATCACCATGCTTTACCTTGTCTTTATGAAAAAATCCCCCGTGTCCCGGATCAATTACGACCCGATACAGGGGTATCCTCTCCTGTTCAACCTTTGATGACGGGATAAATGCCAGAAGGATCATTAATAAAAAAGCAAAAATCGCCTTTCTGTATCCTTTTTTTTTAATACACTTCATAAGCTCCGGTTATACCCTTTGTTGTATCCTGCAATTATTACATTATTGCCTGCAATAGTTATTTAAAACAAAAAAGAGGGGTTGCCCCCTCTTTTACAGTTCGAAATACCTATAAAATTTACTGGTTTGCGCTCTTCTGCTGCGCATCCTGGTATATTCTGTTCCTGTTATCAGCCTTGTCAATCTTATATGTTTCTTTAACTGTTTTCACATCCGGAACTGCAGTTCCATCTGTCCTGGTTTTTCCACCTTCATCATAAGCTACAGTTTCAAGAATTTTTATAGCATAAGTCTTTGCAACCCTGTAATGATAGAGTGATGATTCATAATTCTTTGCAACATATTCATCTTCAGCATCGTCCATCTGTCCGTAAGCTATTCTAAGCCTCATCTGGTTATCAATGAGCTGCCTGAATTTGTTCGGATCTGAACGTGTTTTTTGATCCAGATGCAGAGAGATAATCTGCTTATGGCATTCGTCAAGAACAAGCTGTGTGTCTTTATTGTACTGTTCTGCCATCTTTTTCATAAGATCAGAGATTGATTTCTGGTTTCTTTCCAGCCATACCCTTGAAAAGATCATATCCCTTTTGTAGTAAAGCTCTATAGCTCTTTTGTATTCTGCGTATATGTTATCATAATCCCCTTTCCAGTTATACTTGGAATAGTTTGTAACTATCACATTAAGAACGTAGATCTGTTCAAGATTTCTTTTTACAAGCTTATCAACAACGACCTGTGCATGGAATTTGGCAAGATATGAATCATCAGGTTTTTCCGCCTGATTGAAGTTTTCATTCATATTATCACTGCCGTCTGTTTTGAGTTCACTTGCCTCTTGTGAAAACGATGAAACACTGAGGATAAGAACAAATAAAACAAGCGCAAAAAACAACCTTGTGTATTTCTTCATCATGTATCTCCTGCTAGAATTGCAATTTTTAAGTATCCATACTTAAAATAATATAACATATTTAATTTATTTTAAATTATCCTTTCTTTCCCGACAACTTTTTTTTTATTTTTTATCGAAATAATTGAATATACGACGTTAAAAACGTTTCTTTATGTCTCATATAATCTCCAACAGCGTCAATTATTTAATTCTTTTTCTCTCTCAGGTTTTCAAATTGCTCTTCATTACAGATGTCTTAATAAAAACTCCCTTTTTCTTCTCAGCGTTAATTTGTTGTTGAAAAAATGAAATTTTTGTTTTTTCATATCATATGCCTGAATAGGGGCAATTATAATTTCTATCAGATTTACCGGAGTTTTAAATGGGTGACGACATCTTAAAAACCATTCTGGCTTACATCGGTATAATAATACTGATCATTATAGCATTTAAATTCATTATCCCGCTCCTCTTTAGTCTTATAGGTTTTATTATAACATTTCTTGTTAAGATAATCATGTGGGCAGCGATTATCTATGTGCTCTATTTACTGGTAAAATATCTGTACGAAAACTTCAGTAAAAATAATAGTTGATTAATAGGGTCATTTTTTTACCCTAGCGGTGAAAAAAACAGCCGGATTGGAGAATGGACATTACATTTAAGAAAAAAATGCACAAACTTGAAAAAATAGCACTTATTCTGGTGGCTTTTTTTTCAATTACCGGCGGAATAATATTTGGCTATATTACTGCAGAAATACAGAATTATTCCGGGATCCAGAACCTTAAAAAATTTCAGCCAAGCATTCCCACAAGACTCTACGATGTCAACGGAGAGCTCATTGCCGAGCTTTTCCAGGAAAAAAGGGAACTCGTTTCATATAACGATCTTCCTCAGACACTGGTTAACGCTTTTACCGCAACAGAAGACAGGGAATTCTTTGAACACTTCGGAATAAATCCTCTGGCTATTTTCCGGGCAATGATAAAAAATATTATTGCCTCGGTTACTTCACTGGATTTCCAGATAGTTCAGGGCGGGTCAACAATCACCCAGCAGCTGGCAAAACAGCTCTTTACCGAGAGTGAACGTACTTTTGCACGAAAGGCATTTGAGGCCGTGCTGGCCCTCCAGATAGAAAAGAAATTTTCCAAAGAGGAGATTCTGGAGATGTATTTTAACCAGATATTCCTTGGCCACGGCTGCTATGGTATCTCAACCGCTTCCCAGTTCTATTTTAACAAGGATGTAAACCATCTTTCGCTGATTGAGGGTTCCGTACTTGCGGCCCTCCCTTCGAAGCCGTCGGGTTATTCACCTATTGTATTTCCACGCGAAGCCCACAGAAAAAACTGGGATACACTTACAAGGATGGTGAATGCCGGTTATCTCCAGAAGGACCGTGCCGGTGTAATATACGAAACATTCTGGCCGGGATTTGTCGAGTCGCTAAGAACTGAATTTCCAACTAAAACAGCTCTTTCGAAAAACGAGGATAATGCACCTTACTTTACAGATTATGTACGGCAGATTCTTATTGCCCGGCTTGGCGAAGATGTGGTTTACAACGAAGGACTCACGGTTTATACAACACTGAACCTGAAGCGGCAGAAAATAGCTCAGAAATACCTGACAAATGGCTTGAATGATCAGGACAGCTACTCGAATCGCATGAACCTGTATTATAACAATGCCGTTGACCGGAGCATGTTCGGCGCATACGGTTCACTGAGGATGATTTTCAGCCTCCCCGGAGTACTTGTATCCAATGATACTGATACCCAGTTTAAAAAAGTCATGTCCGATCAGCTGATTGACTCAGCCGAAATACTGACCCTGTTTACAGATGCGCCGAAAAGTCATAATATTTTCGAATCATTCCGCACACAGATCTCAGGGATTTCATCCTCGATGAGAGTTGAAGGGGCTTTTATCGCAATCGAACCGCAGACAGGATATATAACAAGCATGGTCGGAGGTTCGCAGTTTGATGCTTCCAACCGGTATAACAGGGCTGTTCAGGCGAGGAGACTCCCTGGTTCGGCGTTCAAGCCCTTTGTATACGGCTCCGGAATATACAACAGTGTTATCAGTACGGCAACAGTCCTTCCGGATGTACCGATTGTTGAAATTGATGCAAGCGGTGACACATGGGCCCCTAGCAATTATGAAGGTGAGTATTCCGGGATGGTTAATATCCAGAAAGCCCTTCAAATGTCCATCAATATCATTTCAATAAGGATATTTGACCTTGTGGGTGCAGACCGTGTAATCGAATACGCGTCAAGGATGCTTAAGGTTTCAGAATCGAGGTTTACACCGAGTCCATCACTTGCACTTGGAACAGTGGACATTACTCCGCTTGAGCTTGCCACCGGTTATTCGATATATGCTAACAGGGGACGTGATGTTATCCCCTATGCTGTGCGTTACGTTGTGGACCGTGACGGCAATGAAATAATCAATGTCGAAGAGGAAGTCGGTAACATTATCGCTGCAGAAGAGATTGAAGGCACAATCCAGATCATCCCCGAAGCAGTGGCCTACATAATGACGGATCTTATGCAGGGGGTTGTAAATCACGGGACACCATCGTATGCAATCCGTACCCAGGCCGGATTTACCAGACAGGCTGCAGGAAAAACAGGTACAACACAGAACTGGACTGACGCATGGTTCTGCGGGTATACTTCTGATATAGCGGCCGTTGTATGGTTCGGGTATGACAAATCATTCATGACCCTGGGTAAAGGGCAGGCTGGTGCCGGTCTTGCAGCGCCGGTATGGGGCTACTACATGAAAGAGGTATATAACGGGATGCCGGATCCCAGGTTCGCAGACAGGCCTGACGGCGTTGAAGGCAAAGGTGTCTGCTGGTACACCGGCCTGATCCCGGGTCCTAACTGTCATAAGATATCAGGCGGTATAGGGCTCAAAGGGAGCGGTGTTTCTAAAGTGTGCGACGGTAACCATTATGAGATGAAATCCGTTATTGAAAGATATATGGAAAAACAGGGACTTACTGAATAAATAGTTCTGTTAACTGTATAATTGTCCTGAATTAATATAAAATGAGTTTTGACAGGAGTTTAAAATGTTCAAAATCGGTGATAAAATAGTTTACCCAATGCATGGTGTAGGCGAAATTGAAGGGATCGAAAAAAAAGTAATCCTTGGTAAAAGAAACGAATACTATCTTATCACCATAATAAATAATGGGATGAAGGTAATGATACCGGTAAACAATGCTAAGGAGATCGGGATCAGGAGTATCATAGCAAAAAAAGATATCAAAAAAGTTATGGCCATTCTTACAACTGAAGCATCAAGCATAGAGGAAGACTGGAAAATACGGTATCAGAACAATATCGATAAAGTCAAGAGCGGGTCTATCTTTGAAGTGGCAGAAGTTGCAAGGGACCTTTACAGGCGCGGGAGCGAAAAAGAACTTTCTATCATGGAAAGGAAGCTTTACGAGAACGCATACCAGCTGATCACCTATGAAGTGGCAATGTCGAAAAATGTTGATATCGAGGACGCAGGCAACATAGTCTCGGAAGCATTATCTTCCGGTATCGATTCTAAAGAGTAGGATATTACTTATTCCGCACGGTAGACTGTTTCCGCAGAAAACCTGTTAAACCTGTATGTTTCATATCAGGAAAAACCGCCACCTGAACCGGAAAAACAGGAATAACGCTGTTTATTATTTAAAATTTTAGGCTCTTCAGACTATCGTGTGGAAACTGGCATAATATCAAGACCACCTAGATGAAATAGAATGGCATTTTTAAAACGTTTTCTATTTCTAAAGCCGCAGGCCATTTTCTTAATTTTTTGTATT